>ERZ890510.406-NODE-406-length-34419-cov-7.808491_pt1 | contig 34419 bp, 29 predicted proteins | sample MGYA00521265_ERZ890510 | MGnify/ENA primary metagenome ERZ890510 (study PRJEB32303, sample SAMEA104408624) | aquatic metagenome | biome: Brackish water; feature: Chemocline; material: water | place: Baltic Sea | collected 2014-10-26T21:54:00 | depth 110 m ... | reverse complement strand
ACCTCAGGAAGAATAATATCTCGGTCTTCACACCCTAACACGCCGCCATCTCCTGCATGCGGATTAAGTCCAAGCACGGCCATATTGGGCTTAGAAATTCCGAAATCCTGAACCAATGAGAGACGCATGACACGAAGAGTGGCTCGAATTTTTTTTCCTGTAACTCCTTGTGGGACTTGACTTATGGGGATGTGCCCCGTCACCAATCCAACTCGTAAGCGGTCAGAAACCATCATCATCAAATACTCTGAACAACCAATTCTGTCGGCAATAAATTCAGTGTGACCTGGAAAGTCATAACCTGCAAGAGAAATGGCTTCTTTCGAAATCGGACACGTCACCATGGCGTCAACTTTCTTTGAAAAGCACAAATCGACCGCCTTAGATACGGCGTCCATGGCAACCTTTCCTGCGTCCTGATCGATGTGACCAGGTTGCACTCGAAACGAATCGGGAACGCTGATTTCAATGTGATCAAACGACACATCTAAATCGAATCGTTCTTTATAAAAGGAAAGAACTGACTCCGGCCCTACCAACACGATGTTGCACAGATTCGCAAGTGACGGATCTGACAAACACTTTAATAAAATTTCCGGCCCAATCCCATTGGGGTCTCCTATGGAAACTGCAACGTTGGGTTTAGGAGCAACGTTGGGTTTAGGAGCAACGTTGGGTTTATGTGTTTGAGGCATATTCGGCTTTTTACTGCAATACAGGAAAAAGACCCGTTATCGTTTTTTTTCAGACAGGTTTTGAAGAAAACGAGTCAAAAGACGAACACCAAATCCAGTCCCGCCAGCTTGGCTATATCCCCTACCCTGGGCCAAAAATGATGGGCCTGCTATGTCAACATGAATCCAAGGATAGTCTACAAAATGCTCAAGGAATTTAGCGGCCGTAATGGAGCCGGCTCCCCGACCACCAACATTTTTAAGGTCGGCGATGGTGCTTTTTATCTGTTCGTTGTACTCATCAAACATGGGTAAAGGATGCACCCGGTCTCCAGACTCAGAACCTGCGAGAATGATGTCTGCCAATCGATCTTCGGATCCTTTTTCGTCGTTTGTCATCACGGCGGCAATAAAGTCCCCAAGTGCGACGACTGCCGCTCCGGTTAGGGTTGCAACGTCGATAACAATCTCAGGGTAAAACGAAGAAGCATAGGACAATGCGTCCGCCAAAATCATGCGACCTTCAGCGTCGGTGTTGAGTACTTCCACCGTTTTGCCGGAATGCATTTTTACTACATCTCCCGGCACATATGCGTTTTCACCGGGCCGGTTGTCCGTCGCAGGAATTAATCCAACTACATAAAGAGGCAGGTCTAACTTGGCAATAGCTTCCATGGTGCCCACAACGGATGCCGCCCCCGCCATATCTGACTTCATGGAATCCATGGAGTCCTTAGTCGGCTTGAGGGAGAGGCCACCGGTATCAAAAACCACCCCTTTTCCGACCAAAATCACTGGCCGCGAATTGCGAGAGTTTTCTGGGTGCCACTCTAAAACCGAAAAAGTTGGAGGTTCTTGACTTCCTCTATTTACGGCAAGTAAACCTGTCATTCCTTCTTCTTCGATCAGGGCTTTGTCCCAGATCGAGACCTCATAGCCATGCTTTTTACCAGATTTTTCGATGGCTTTTGAAAACAAGGTTGGCGTTTTTTCGTCGGGCGAAAGATTAACCAGATCACGAGCTGTGCACACCGCTTCCGCAACAATGCGGCCTCGATCTGCCCCTCTTCGGACTTGTTTGTCGTGGTCAGTAGTTTGAATGACCAAACGCTGTGCTGCTTCGCCGGTGACAAGACCCGTCCTGTACCGGGTGAACCGATATGAGCCCAATACAAATCCCTCGACGAGAGCCTGGGCCGTGTCGTCCCCGTTAATGCTAAGGGAAGGAATGGCGATACCCACGGTTTCTGCCTTGAACTCATAGGATACCGAAGCTGCTTTGGAAGCCGCCAATCTCAATTTTTCGAGCGTCACATCGGCAGATTGACCCAATCCAACCAGGACAATTCGTTTTGCCGTTCCCTCTTCGGGGTATAACACGGTAGCGTGGCTACCATCGCCTCGAATATCACTTCGAGCTCGTTCAATGGCACTTCCAAACGCTTCTGAAAGGTCTGTGAGTCCGGCTTCAAGTTCTTCGACCGTTATCGGAACGAATAAAAGATCTACGTCGAGTTCGGCGATGGAAATAGTGGAAACTGATACTTTCATAGTGAGCCTAATTATTCTGACTGTTCATCAGACTGTTCAAATACTCGGCGTCCTCGTCTGACAGGTCGCCTGAAGTTTCTAGATTGGGCAAGTCAACAAATTGCGGCGCGGACGCAAGAGCCTTCCGAAACGCATTTTCTAAAGAACCCAAAATAAAGGCACCAGAAGCATTGCGATGTCCTCCACCGCCAAAACTTTGGGCCCATTTATGCACGTGATTTGTTCCTTTTGAGCGGAAACTGACCTTCGTACCACGTTCGGTCTCCGTGAAAATTAATGCAACCAAAACACCTTCAATAGAAAGCACTTGATTTACAAAGCCATCCGTTTCCTCAACGGATGCTCCAGTGTCTGAAAGCATTCGACGCGTTACTACTACCGTTCCAATTCGACCTTCGTGGTGCAAATCGATGGTGGATAGTACGCTGCTTAATAGCTTAATTCCTTCAATGGACTTTTTATCATACACCTCAGCATGAAGGATAGATGGGTCGATTCCGCCTTTTTCAAATAGCTGAGCGACCATCCTGTGTAGATTGGCCGATACATTCGAAAAGCGAAAAGACCCGGTATCGGTCATCATGGCCACATATAGTGGAGCGGCGACGTCGTAGGTAATGCCGTCCAAATCCCAAGCTTCAAATATCTCAAATAACAATTCTGCTGTGGAAGAAGCTGTGTCACGCTGCCAGGTCAAATCAAACCAATGCTCAGGGTCTGTGTGATGATCAATCAGGATTTTTTTTGCAGAAGTCCCCCGAAAAAGTTTCCCGACCGATCCTAATCGATCCTGGACGTTGGTATCAAGAATTACCACTATTTCAGCTTGTGCAACAAATTCTAGCTGACGGAGCGATCCGTCGTACAATTCAATGAGATCAGTACCTGGCATCCATTCCAAATTATACGGGCTGGGGTCCTGATCTAGCATCATGACTTCCTTTCCTTTTGCCCTTAAATAATTCCCCAAGGCAAGTTGAGAGCCGATAGCATCGCCATCAGGACGCGTGTGAGTCGAGATTACTATACGACTGGCGCTTTTGAACTCGGAGACGATCGCTTCTAACATTGGACTGGCGCTTCTAACAATGGACTGGAATATCTGGAAAAATGCAGTCGGTCTTAAACCCTTTGGGGCCAGCATTGTTCGAACTCCGAGCGAATAAGAATTGAAGGTCTCTTATGGATAAAGGCGATGAGTCCGCCATTCGCCGTTTACTTTTTCAAAAACAAGCCGATCGTGCAGCCGAAACGGTCTGCCTTGCCAAAATTCAATCTTCTCGGGCTGGATTCGATATCCACCCCAGTGGTCGGGTAATGGGATGGGTTGGTCCTTGTATTTAGATTCAGTTTTCTCAATTGCAGCTTGCAACTCGGCTCTACTATCAAGCTTTTGCGACTGAATAGAGGCCCATGCGCCAATCTGACTTCCTCGCGGTCTCGAATGAAAATATATTTCAGAATCTTCGCGGGAAACGCGCGATACCGTTCCTTCGACCCGCACCTGACGTTGCAAAATAGGCCAATGAAAAAGCAAAGATGCAAACGGATTGGATTCCAGTTCGGTGCCTTTTTGGCTGCCATAATTTGTAAAAAACACAAATCCAGACGGGTCGGCAGACTTCAATAATACAGTCCGAGCGGAAGGTTTCCCTTGGCTCGAACAGGTCGCGAGGGTCATCGCCTCAGGCAAAAACAGTCCAGACTGCCTGGCATCTTTAAACCAGGATTGAAAAAGATCTATGGGGTTGGTGCCTTGCACTGTATCTGGCAATCCAAGCGCAACGCCCTTTCCTGATGTCCAAAGTGCCCTAATGGACTTAAATACACTCACACTGTTATCCCGATTAGGTTCTAAAATCCCACCGTGGCTAAAATAATTCCGTTAGCGTTTGGTGTTCGAGTAAAAATGTTCGGTCTGCCATGGCAGCGAATCCTTTGTTATGGGTGACCAGGATAAAAGTTTGATCCATTTCCCGACTTAATCGAATCATTTCTCTGTGAAGTTGATCCGCCGTCTGCTCGTCTAGGTTTCCAGTAGGTTCATCAGCCAAAATGAGGTCTGGTTCGTTCATAAGAGCCCGAGCAATAGCGACCCGTTGTTTTTCACCACCGGAAAGTTCGCCTGGCCGATGCGTTTCACGCTCTTTTAACCCAACTCTGTTTAACAGTTCTTTAGCCTTGGGCCTGGCTACCCCTGGAGATATGCCTCCGATAAGCGCCGGCATCATTACGTTTTCTAATGCTGTGAATTCAGGCAAGAGATGATGAAATTGAAATACAAATCCAATCCGGTTGTTTCGGAATTGAGATAGTTGTTCGTCTTGCTGACCTAGCAGCTTCTCGCCTGCGAAAAATATCTCTCCTGAGTCAGGGATATCGAGAGCGCCGAGTATATGCAACAGGGTGCTTTTTCCGCTGCCAGATTCTCCAACAATCGCTACAACTTGGCCCTTAAAAACGTCAAAATTAACGCCATGGAGAACCTGAAGCGATCTGCCATCGACTGCAGGAAACGATTTCACCAATGAACGGACACGAAGAAGTGGCTGTTTTGGGCTCTCCCCTATGGTGTTAGATTCACTCATCGCCACGAGAAATGTCGTATTTGCCCATCTTATTATATAGATGAGAACGTTGAATTCCGATGGACTCAGCGGTTCGACTGATATTCCAGTCGTTCTGTGTCAATTTGTGTTCGATAAATAGTTTTTCTGCATTGTCCCGAAAATCCGCAAACTGATCATATCGATCCAACAGGCCCAAAATTGGATTTGAGGTCGAGCCACCAGGCAATACATAACGTTCTACATCTAACTGCGTAATTCGCTCGCCTTGGCTCAAAATGGTCAGCCGCTCAACCACGTTATGCAATTCACGTACGTTGCCTCTCCACTCAAAATGTTGTAAAGCAGCAAGTGCGTCGGGCGAAAAGGGTTTGGGTTCTAAGCCATTTCTTCGAGCAATACGGACCGCAATACTTTCCGTAAGAACTGGAATATCTACTCGACGCTCACGCAAAGGCGGAACGTGAAAAAGAATCACAGAAAGCCGATGATACAGATCTTCTCGAAAATGATGTTCTTCGATCTGTTGAAGCAGATTTTTGTTGGTCGCGGCAATAACACGCACATCCACTGGCAATGATCGATCTCCACCGACACGTGTAATCGTGCTTTCCTGCAAGGCTCGGAGTACTTTTGCTTGAGCAGAAAGGCTCATGTCACCAATTTCATCAAGAAATAAGGTGCCACCATGGGCTTGTTCAAACTTTCCAATGCGTTGTTTGGTTGCTCCGGTGAAACTGCCCTTTTCATGACCGAAAAGTTCGCTTTCGATCAATTCACTTGGGATTGCAGCACAATTCACTTCAACGATTGGGCCTTCACGCCTGTTTGACATGCCATGAATCCATTTCGCGACCAATTCCTTTCCCGTCCCAGCTTCACCCGTAATCAGTACGCGAGCCTCAGTAGGAGCTACCCGTTCAATAGTCTCTTTAATCAATCGAATTGCAGGACTGTCCCCCAGAATTGGAGTCAGTTCTCCCGCATGGCGCTCAACAATGGTCTGGCGCATGCGTCGATTGTCCGATTCCAAAACCCCGCGATCAAGGGCATTTCTAATCGTCAAGAGCAATCGATTCAAATCTGGTGGCTTCTCCACAAAATCGAAGGCACCTAACTTGGTGGCTTCAACGGCTGTATCAATCGTACCGTGACCAGATATCATCACCACCGGAACGTCGATCTGCTCTTTTGAAAGAGCCTCCAAGACCTCCATTCCGTCTTTTTTTGGCATTTTCACATCGAGAAGCACGACGTCAAACTTATTGGCGCGCAGCTTATCGAGTGCTACTTCTCCATCTTCTGCTTCTTCTACAGCATAATCCTCATATTCAAGGATTTCCCTTAAGGTTCGACGAATACTTACTTCGTCGTCAACAACCAAAATGACGGGAACTGCCATTAGTTAGCTGATTCCATTTTTGCGATATAAAATTCAACGTCGCGAGCTGCTTGGGAATTTGGAAAATCATCACGGATCGTTTCAAATGCAGACAACGCCTTCTTGGATTCGCCAGCTTCGGTGTAGGCCCTGGCGGCACTTTCGAGATACATTGGGGATGTGATATCACTCGTGAAAATGGTGGCAGCCCGCAAGAATAAATCTCCTGCGCGTTTCAGATCACCATTTGATTCATGTATTGCCGCCTCACCAGCGTAGGCTGATGCTCCCAAATAATTAGAATCTTTCGAGTATGATTCAAAATACTTCAATGAATTTGCCATATCGCCAACACGAAAGAATGCGTCGGCTGCATAAAATCGAGCTAAGTTACCCGAATCGGAATTGCCATAACTGTCAGCAATTTCAATCATACCAATAAACGAGGTATCGCCATCGAGAGAGGCTTGGTATTCACCCGCTTCATACCGCTGAACCGCTGTAGACATCTCAGACAGGGCTTTTTCGTTGTTGCTGGCCTTCATCCATGCAAATCCCATGATAGCTGCAACAACTAAGACGATACCGGCCAACATTGCATAAACGGTATTTCGGTTATTTTCGAAATATCCGAGAGAGCGAGCATAAAACGTGACGACAGTGTCTTCACGAAGTTCATGTCTGCGTGATACTTTACGAGTCGGATTGAGCGTTGACATAAGATTTGGTCAAAATTGTGGTCGATTCAGGGATTCCGAACGTGTATTCGGCGAGTTTCTTCTTTAGACGAGTCGATTCTTGGCAAAGATTTGTAAAATAGCCTTTTTTCGCTGCTAGGGCAACGTGAACCCGCGACTCAATGAGAGGTTTTCAGATAATTCGAAAACCAACAAGAAGATCTGAGGGATGATGGATTGGGTTCGCGTACAAATATCCGTTTTTAACAGAGACTTAGTCGGAATGTTTTGGCATTGAACCGGTCTGATTCCGACATTATATTTTCTAAGGTTTCTGCCACACTTTACAGCTCAGATTTATTATGGCTATCAAGCTCGGAATTAACGGATTCGGTCGTATTGGAAGATTGGTTTTTCGCACCATCATTGAACGCAATTCTACTGAATTTGATATTGTTGGAATTAATGATTTGACCAGCGCGCATACGTTGGCCCACTTGTTGAAATATGATTCAGTTCATCTCAAATTTCCCGGAACCATTTCCTCTGACGACAGCTCCATTACGGTTAACGGCAAGCGAATTCCGGTGTTTTCGGAGCGAAATCCAGAGAACTTGCCATGGGGAACGCTGAATACTGACGTGGTAGTTGAATCTACTGGTATTTTCCGGACCCGTGAGAAAGCAGCGATGCATATCACCGCAGGTGCCAAAAAAGTCGTGATCTCCGCTCCCGCTAGTGGCAAGGTCGATGCTACTGTTGTTCTAGGAGTAAACGACTCCGTGTTGACCGGCAAAGAAGAGGTTATTTCAAACGCTAGTTGTACCACAAATTGCCTGGCCCCCATGGTCCACGTGTTGGATCAGGCATTTGGATTGGTAAAAGGGATGATGACCACGGTTCACTCGTATACCTCTGATCAAAACCTTCAAGACGCACCTCATAGTGACCTACGTCGTTCCCGGGCAGCGGCCGTTTCGATTATTCCAACTTCTACAGGTGCAGCCAGTGCCGTTGGGCTCGTTCTTCCCCATCTGAAAGGAAAGCTGGACGGGTTTGCGCTGCGAGTCCCGACTCCGAACGGATCAATTACTGATTTGACCGCAATTGTAGGAAAAGAAACCTCTGCCGAAGAAGTAAATGCTTTATTTAAAAAAGCTGCGGAAGGATCGTTGAAAGGAATCCTCGAGTATTCGGACGAACCATTGGTCTCCATTGACATCATCCATAACCCCCATTCCTGCATTTTCGATTCCGATTCGACCATGGTCATGGGGAATCTCGTCAAAGTGGTGGGATGGTATGACAACGAGTGGGGATATTCGAATCGGACCGTCGACATGGTAAAACGTCTGATGCAAGCTTAACATGTCGTCTCTTTTCGCGGGCATGATATTTTTGGGCATGATGTTTTTGGGCATGATGTAATAGAGCATCGTGCATTTTAAGCTCCCTTTTTCAGTTCCAATGAAATACAAAGCTGTCACAGAACTTGATCTCGCTGGGAAACGAGTTTTGATTAGGGTTGACTTCAACGTTCCCTTAAAAACGAACCCTGATGGCGTAGTAGCCGTTGCCGACGATACTCGAATCAAGGCCTCGCTTCCCACAATCAACTACGTTCTCGCCTCTGGTGGCTCCGCGATATTGGTAAGTCACCTAGGACGCCCAGGCGGCCAAGCCGTTGCTAAATACAGCATGGCACCAGTGGGAAAACATTTGGCCGTTCTAACTGGACTGCCCGTCATTATTTCGCCTGAAGTTGTTGGGGCGCAAGTAGAAGCGATTTCCAGAAGTTTGGCTCCGGGAGAAATTATGCTCCTCGAGAATGTCCGATTCGAAGCTGGAGAAACGACTAACTCGGCAGAGGTTTCAGAGGGGTTAGCCCGACTCGCCGATGTGTATGTAAACGATGCTTTTGGCACCGCGCATCGAGCGCACGCCTCAACATCAGGGGCAGCGCTACTCATTCCAGAGAGAGCCGCTGGTTTTCTGATGCAGAAAGAGCTGGATACACTTAAAAAGGTGACAGAAGCCCCTGATCACCCATTTGTAGCCATTGTAGGTGGGGCAAAAGTATCCGACAAGATCGGAATTATTGAAAGCCTGCTCGAACATGTCGATAACCTTTTAATTGGCGGCGCCATGGCATACACGTTTTTGAAGGCCAAAGGGATCGAAACAGGTAATTCGCTCACAGAAGACGACAAGTTGGATTTAGCCCGCGACCTTCTAAGCCGGGCTGGGTCTCGTATTCATCTTCCAACCGATCATATATGCGCGGACGCATTTAGCGAAACCGCCACCGTGGCCAGCAGCGACATCCAAATTCCCTCAGGAATGATGGGGCTGGACATTGGACCAAAAACTATTGCTTCCTACTCCTCAATAATCCTAAAGGCAAAAACTGTCATTTGGAATGGTCCAATGGGTGTTTTTGAAATGAAACCATTTTCAAATGGTACTTTTGCGATAGCTAAAACCTTAGTCGATGCAACTAAGAAAGGGGCATTCACCGTAGTAGGCGGAGGAGATTCGGTCGCGGCTATTGTCACGTCAGGACTTTCTGAAAAGGTCAGCCATGTCAGTACAGGCGGAGGCGCGATGTTAGAACTCCTTGAAGGCAAAGTATTACCTGGCGTGGTTGCTTTAGGGAGCTGAGTTGCCGGTAGCCACTTGGTTAGTGGGCAATTCAATTCGGCCGTGAGAAGGGGCATTTTTGTCTTGTAGATCCAGGTTCATTTCAAATATCAACCTATTTAAACCTTTATGAGCACGCCGGCAATTACCACTCAGGGGCTTACAAAGACGTATGCCTCTGCGTTTGGAAGAAAAAAAATTGAAGCCCTCAGAGGAATAGATATTGAAGTCGCACAGGGTGAAATTGTTGGAATTCTGGGCCCCAACGGAGCAGGCAAAACCACCCTGTTAAAAATATTGCTTGGAATTGTCTCCCCTACTTCTGGCTCGGCCACGTTAATGGGGCGGCCTATTGGAGAGGTAGAAGCACGCAGAAAGCTTGGTTATCTACCAGAAAATCATCGGTTTCCACCCTACCTGACTGCTCGACAGACGTTGGATATTTATGGCAGATTGAGCCATTTAAGTGCCGATTATAGAGCCAAACACATCCCTTTACTGGTTGAACAAGCTGGATTAGCATCCTGGATTGATGTTCGAGTTGGCAAGTTTTCTAAGGGAATGATGCAGCGCCTAGGTTTAGCCCAGGCTCTTTTAAACGACCCCGATATTTTGGTTTTGGATGAACCAACAGACGGTGTTGACCCAGTCGGGCGGAGAGAAATCAGGGATAGGCTTCGAAACCTTAAGGCTCGAGGAAAAACAATACTGATTAATTCCCATCTTCTAACGGAAATAGAATTGATTTGTGATCGAGTGGCCATAATGAATTTCGGCCAAATCGTGCGTTCTGGTTCCGTATCTGAGATATCTACCGAAGGGACGGGATGGCGAATACAGTGTCGGAATTTGCCTAATGCTCTAGATCTCTCTTCGTACAACGCAAAGCGAGAAGATTTAAATACAGTCCCAGTCCCAGTCCCAGTCCCAGTCCCAGAAAAAGAAATAGATACCGGCCAGGTAAGTCAAGATGAAGTTAACCTGGATCCTAATGTGGAGAAGGTCATCATTCTAGATTCGGGCCTGACCGAAACCCTAAATGCTTTAATTGACTATTTGAGGGCTAACGGGATCAATATTCTGAGTGTCGAGAGGCACAGAAGGTCGCTCGAAGCTGGATTTTTGGACATTATAGATCAGCAAAAGGCCAAATCATGAAGGAAACAGATAAGTCTGCCGACCTTTCACGTTTGGCAATGAAAAGGGCCTTGTCGGGCTCGTTATTACTCACGTTTCGTGAGTTGTGGGCCATGCGCCTAACCCAAGGCATCGTAGCCGTATCGACGTTGGCGTGGTTACTTCTTTCCTTTGCCATGAATCTGGATGTGGTGGAAGGTTCTATTTCTGCGCTAAAGATCTTTGGCGTAGCATCTGTACCTGATGAGATGGTCAAGGATGTCGCAACTGGGGAATGGGTCCGGCAGGCAATAAGTGTCGACAAGTTTGTAATTGGCATCAGTTCCTTTGTTTTTGGAGCTGCATATTTCTTAGGTACACTACTTGGACTATTCGCCACTATGCCTCTCATAGGCGGATTTTTGGAGCAAGGCCGCATCGATTTACTGATTTCGAAGCCGCTAACAAGATCCCGGCTTTTAACAGGTCACCTATTAGGTGTTTTACTTACGGTTTTGGCACTAGCTACCTACTTGATCTTGGGCGTTTGGGTGGCCATATCGATAAAAACTGGCTTATGGCATCCTATTATGCTACTCAGTATCCCCCTCATTGTGATCATGTTTGGAGTCATGTATTCCGTGATCCTGAGTGTAACCATTGTTAGCCGGAGCAGCGGATTGGCGCTAATCTTAACGTACGGTCTCATATTTATTTCGGCCATTTTGGCGGCCCATGATCAATTGGAAAAGGTGCTATCTCCTTCGGCCAAATTGATATATAGAATCTTCTATCATGTCTTCCCCAACTTCGTAGAGGTAGTCATGATTCAGTCGCAACTCCTATCCGGGGAGGCCGTATCGAGTTGGTATCCGCTTTTCTCCTCTATTCTATTTGGAAGTGTTATCTATGGATTGGGATATTTCTGGTTCAACCGCAGGGATTTCTAAAGTTTGGGACCGACATCACGTTCGGGCCCGTCGAAGCCTTGCCATTTCATGCTTCATGCTAGGGTTGGCTCTTTTTGTTCTCGCCGGCTGCGATTCTGAATCTCTTTTCGGAGGATCATCATCCGAAACTGAAAAAGCGCTCGGCATGTTTGACGCTTCTTTTTTAGTGGTCGCTCATATTGACCTAGATAGGGGATTTGAATCTCTGGAGGACGTACTTAGGGAAAGCCAACACAATCTTGATGACTTAGATCGCGCAATGGAAGAAGTATCGACTTATTTAGGCATAAACCCGCGCAACGATATCCACGATGTGTATGTGGCCCTCTCTGGGATCGATTCCATGGCAATTGGGAGCTTGATTGCTTTTGTTGACTTCAATCAAGATGAAATGATTACCAGGTTGGAGTCCGTATCTGAGCTTAGAAAAGTGGAAACCGCTGGTAAAACAGACTCATATCGATTTGAAGATCGCGAAAACATGCAGTTTTCGCTCATAGATGGCACTATGATCGTCGTATCAAATAACGATGATCAGCTCAATAAAATGATTTCCAGATCAAACGATTCGGTCCCTTCGTCAAGTAATGATGCCATGCTTCAATTGCTTGACAAGCGTGAAAGCTGGGTCATGGTTCGCAATGTTGATGTGCTTCTGGCGGATATGGACGATGTTGAAGGCAATACAGAGCTTGCTGAGCTCCTTCCCACAATTAAGGCTATAACCTCTGTTGGCGCTGGGTTAAACACGTCTAGCGGCGACTTTGAGGGAGTGGTTTATATCGAACCGCGCCCGGACGTCACTGCCAAAGATTTTGCGAGTTTGATAAGCGGATTTCGGGCGGCTGCAAGGCTTGCGATAGAAGACGGCTCAGAAATTTCGGATTTGTTAGAGGAATTTGATATCTCAACGGAAAAAGACTTAGTTCGCATTTCGCTGGACATTGGAGAGGATTCGCTTTCAGATATCATGAAGTCTGCTGGAGCCGCTTTAAAAGAAATGGCAGGAAATAGACTGCATAAAGAAGATTCGAAATAGGCCAGTTTTTGTATGCTGAACGTCGCGATTTGAGCGTATTTTGGAAGTGAAACGAAATCGATATTGCAATCGAAATTGATCCTTCCAAAGCATTCCGATCCTCATGATCTATCAGACTGTTGCTGATCTCAATTTTAGACTATCTGAGTTACCGTCGCTTCCCTATCCTCTGCGGGTCCTAATGGCCTCTCCTGAGCATTTTGATGTGACATATGTCATCAATGCTCACATGAAAGGTAACATTGGAGAAGTCAATACAGATCGAACGAAAAAAGACTGGCATGCCATTCAAATTGCTTATCGACAATGTGGAATTATTGTCGACGAAATCCCGGGAATTGCTGGCCTGCCAGACATGGTGTTTTGTGCAAATCAAACATTGCCGTTTCTCTCGGCAGACGGGACTCAAAAGGGCGTTATTCTTTCTAAAATGTTCGCCCCACAGCGAGCCGACGAAGTCCATTACTTTCGTCAACATTTTGAAAAACGGGGCTATGCCATTATTTCGGACCTAGCTGCTGGAGATCTGGAGTTTGAAGGGATGGGAGATGCGCTTTGGCATTCGGGAAAGCGTCTCTTGTGGGGGGGATATGGGTTTCGGACTGACAAATCGGTGTATGACCTCATTTCAGAAAAACTGGATGTCCCGGTTATCCTTCTCGACCTAGAAGATCCCGAGTTTTACCATCTAGATACCTGCATGTGCATTTTGGATGATGATACAGTACTCATTTATCCAGATGCTTTCACCGATGAAGGCCAAAAACTCATCAGACACTTCTTCCCTGTTGTCATTGAGGCCCCGGAAATAGAAGCCAGAACCTTGTTCGCGTGCAATGCTCACTGTCCAGATCGAAAGCACGTTTTAATTCAAAGAGGTTGCACGCAGACTAATACCCTCCTAAGACAACACGGCTTTGAAGTCATCGAACTATTCACCGATGAGTTTTTAAAATCGGGCGGTTCGGTGTTTTGTATGAAATTGATGTCGTGGTAGTGACTTGGCTACTTCGCTATCGCACTATTGCACTATTGCACTATTGCACTATTGCACTATTTCACTGTGTATTTCAGCGAAATAAATGCGTGGCGCGTGGCGGCAGGGAAAAATTCGGGAGTACCAAAACTAACTTGGCCATAGCTTAGGACTTTGCTATCCAAGACGTTGTTGAGATCGACTCCGATTTTTAGACCGTCAAGCGCACTGGTAGTGGAAAAGAGATACCCAAAGGATGCGTCAATGAGGACATACGACTCCAGTACCCGCTCATTATCGAAGAGCCCCTCAACGTCCGTTCCGCTTCCATTATCGACGAACTGCTCGCCCACTAACGAAGTCATAAGGGATGCAGTGAACCCGCTTTTTGAATAGATGATTGTTGCATTTCCACTTTGAGATGGAAATCCGGCGATCGTTTTGTCGGATCTGTCTAAAATTGTGGTCGAGAAATCTGCCCTAGTGGCATATTCATCGAATTGAATAAACCGATTTCGAGACCACGTAAAGTTTCCGGCGAAATCCAATCCTCGGGCAATTTTGATAGACGCGTCTATTTCCAGTCCTAGATGTCTAGTTTTGTCGGCATTTCCTGTCCTTGGCACTCCGTATTGATCCAGCCCTCCACTCGGTACCAATTCGTCTTTGAATTGCATGAGGAAGATATTTGCACTCGTTCTGAAACGCTCCCCTTTCCACGTCGCTCCTAATTCCAGGTCTATTAGCCGTTCAGGTTTGATCAGCGGTTTGTTCGTGTTCAGGCTTCCGTCCAAATTACGGAGGAACCGAGGCTCAAAACCTGCGCCGGCCTCTTCCCCATCGTACAAACTCTTCATGCGTGGCTCCCGGCTAGAGACGGCCACGCTGGTGTACGCGCTGATTGCCTGTTCAGGACGATATGTGACCCCGATGCGCGGATTTACGAACGCATAGGACGTAGAAAAAGAGGTGCCAAAAAACGATTCATCCCAAATCCGATACTGAAGTGAGGTGAGCCGAGCATCAATCTGTATGGCCCATAAGTCTGAAATCCGTTGCAGATGGGAAGCATATGCCGATAAAATGGATTTTTCTCCTCTAAAAGAATACACCCGGACATCGTTTGTCGATCCTGAAAGTGCTGCCGGAAGACCGGTAGCCTCCTGGATTCTGCCCCATCGAAGACTCCGATGAAGCCGCGCTTCTAATCCGTAGGTTGTGGTAGATGAAGATGTGGAATGAGTAGCCTTTGGTATCCAGCCAATTTGCCATTGATCTAAATAGGCACGAAATAAAAGCCCCACATCGGGCCGCGATAAATAAAGGGGTAAACTTCGGGCTGCCTCATCGACCGTACCGGTTGGAAGTCGAAGATAATTGGCACTTCGAAACGTGCCCCCAAAATCAAAATACCCTTCGCCTTTAATCCAGAAGGCGCTTTGGGAAAGCTGCCATTCTGAAGACAAATCGTAGGTATGGTGGATTTCAACATGTGGCTGGTGGAAATTCTCGACATCGCCATCAAGCGAAGAAAAGTTGTATTTCCGGTCGATGGTTCCGCCAAACCCATCATCAATAGACCGCTTATTTGCCGATTTGGGAATCCCCGAATACGCCAAACCATCACGTTGAGGGCCACCGAAAGATTGAATCGTGAGCGTCGAGCGATCACCATACCGAGTTATACCTACGAAATATCTCCAAAATTCAGTCCAAGACCAATCTCGATATCCATCCGATAACAGCCGACTCAGCCTTCCATAAACGACGTAACGATTTCCTAAAAGGCCGGAATTTACTTCACTCGAATAACGCTGGGTTCCAAAAGCCCCTCCACCAACTTGTACACTAGCGTAAAAGTCCGATTTGTATGGAAGGGCGCGAACGTTAATTGCTCCTCCAATTGCGGTGGTGCCATATACCGACGATCCTGATCCCCGCTGAATTTGGATATCCTGAACGGCTCCTTGAATGTCGAAAAAATTGATCCAAAACACGTTGAACTCTTCTGGATCGTTTTGGGGTATCCCATTGATAGAAACGGCAAGCCTTCGCTGATCAAATCCCCGCATCCGTAGGGTCGAATAACCGATCGCATTTCCGTTTTCCGAGTGAAAGGTTATGGAGGGTTGTCGCGCCAGATGAACGGGCAAGTCCTTCATGTCCGGCTGTTGCGAGAGTTCTTCAGCTGATATATTCGAAAACGTGACTGGTGAAAGCTGTTCTCTGGCGCGCCCCGCGCTAACCACAACTTCATCGTAGACAACAGCTTCCGACAATAATGTGACTAAAATGTGGGAGGTCTTTGAGGCCTCGACATGAATTGGATACCGCCTGGTGCCAAACCCGATGTAAGACACCATTGCGTCATACCGTCCTTCCGGAACGCCCTTGATTTCGAACGATCCGTCTGCGCCAGATATCGCACTGTAACGCGCCATATCCGCTCCGACCATGAAAAGTTGAATGGCTGCTCCAGAAAGAGGGCTTTCATCTTCATCCACCACAAGTCCGGAAACACGTCCTATAGAAAGCTGGCTTGGTGTGGAAGCGCCGGCCACTACTTCAAACATATACACATTGGCGACTCCCAAAATGGCTGCCAAACAGACCAATACCCGACCATTAAATTTTGAAATACGTCTTTGTCCAAACATGATTCAACTACAATAAAAATTGATTCTGATTCGAATTGAAGCTTCTTCAACCGAAACAAGGGGTGATCTGCTGGACGGGCCCTTACTTCTCGCCTATATAACGACGAAGTAGCGAAGAGGTGGAGAAACGCTGTTTTCCTACGCCGGCATTATCCGGACAGGTTCAAGGAGTATGATCTCAGCCTTAAAGGCACCCCCAACAGATAGAAATATACGCCGGGCTTAAGCGAAACCCTATTTAGAATAAAATGTCAGGCCGCGTCCTGTTCCGTTTGAAAACGCATCATTTTATTCCAATAAAATACGCCAACAAATGTCATAAGGAGACCGATTAAGCTCATCGCAGCATTACTCCAAGCAATCTTTACCTGAGTCTCACCTATTTCTTGAATTACGACTTCTTGTGCTGAGCCGGCTAGAACCATTACCGAAAGGGTGTCAGCCTCAACGCGGTGCCCGATCGAGTATGGGAGAGCCAAATTATCTCTGACAAACTGGCTTCCATCCGGCATGTGAACAATCATGTCGAGCTCAACCTGGGTTACGTCTTTTCGATCTGTCCGATCATACCGAGTGACTTCCGCCCAAGCCAGTATGCCCTCATCCATAGTTTTATCCAGCTCGAACGCCGTAAAAACTTGATGGATGGTCAATGCGAGTAAAAGAACTGGTACGAACCAGGCAAGTCGCGCTACGGTTTTTGCAGACATAATGGTAATCGAATGATTGAAAGAGGCTAAACATAGAATGCGGCCTTCGGTTCAGCCCTCTTGGTGAAGAAGAAATCAATCTGTGGTCACTGATTGCCCCACCAAGATTTCCGCCCCGAGCGAGGAAAGTGCGGGGATACAATTCATTCCCACCAAAATCTTGTTTCCAAATCGCCGATAGGTCTTCAGCGTTGTCATCGGTTCTTCGTGTCGTTCCCCCGTCTTTTGATCGGTGCGAATCACAATACACCTTGCACACGGCTTCACAAGATCAAGTCGGACTCCAGTGGACAGGCCATCCGTGCGCTGGCCTGCTGCGGGTTGGCCTTCTTTCTTACGATTAGATCCAAATTGGACTGATTTCCAAGAGTCCTCTTCCCAGGGGGCGGAACCAGAAATCACAATATTCGGGCGAAAACGATTCATTGGAACAGGGCGTTCCATTCTGGAATTGAGATCCTCTATGGATGCGGCGCCGATAATGAGAACAGGATAACCATCAGCAAAACTGACACCGTCGCCTTGGTGACCGTAGGCCAAGTCAACCTGACGATGCGAAGACGTGGGCATGCCGACTAATCTAATCGGTTCTTTTAAGACAGTAGAAAAAAATTCATCCGCTTCACTCGAAACCGCGGAGACCTCAACCTGATCGTTCCAAACGACAGCAGAAAAAGATGAGTTGGCATTTGGTTTGACCGAAAACTCAACTGTTTCTGAATCCGGGTGGCCAACTCGAATTTGGTCCTCAACGAGTTCTACTGAAAAAGAAGTTAACCGAGGATGAGCCCGCTGCGTGATAAACCGATTCGTCGCGTCGATCAGCATAAAACATCGATCATATTCAAGTCCCCTTGCCGTCACCGTTGAGGAGGTCAACGAGATGCCCGACAACGACTTAATGGGATAAATTGTGACCGATTCAACGTGCATTTTCAGGTCCCCTGACAATTAGTCAAATGAAATGTCGTCCAGCTGAGCATCAAACGAGAGCACCGCATCCAAAATTAGCTCAGCCGTCTGATAGTAGAAATCTGGAGTGATCTCCTCGAAATCGTCGGTAGGTTGATGATATCCAGGATGATCCTCTACGCCAAAATAGACAAACGGAATTCCCGCCTGATAAAAGGGGCCATGATCGGAAGAATTCGTCCAGTCTTCCGAGCCGGTCCCAGGTACATCGTGCCCAAATAGTAAGGTCACGCCATCTCGCGGAGCTAAGCTTTCCAAAATGGGTCTTGTACCCGGAAAATGCAGCGTTCCTGAGGCGTAAAGCTCCCCTTTTAAACTTCGACTTATCATATCCATATTGATGTCTATTGCCACATCTTTTCCCGAAACACATGATGATGCCACTAAAGCACGCGCACCTTGTAATCCCACTTCTTCGGCGTCTAGTCCTGCAAAAATGATGGAATGAATGGGAGGGTTAATCGTAAAATACCGAGCCATTTCCAACATTGCTGCGGTCCCCGATGCATTATCATCCGCTCCGTTGTACACGCTCCCCTCCCGGCTTCCAAGGTGGTCGAAATGAGCGGTTACGGCCATAATCTTGGTTGAAGAACCCGTTCCCTGTACCATTCCGACCACGTTTATACCTGATACTTCCGATGCACTACGCCTTGAAGTAAAACCAAATGGCTGCCGAAGCGACTCAAGACATGGGGACAAATTCATTTCCAACATTTCATTTTCCACATAATCTACCGCCATGGCGCCTCCCTCAGTTCCGGTTTGACGTCCCATGAAAGCCTCAGAGGATAGGTTTTTCACATGCGCGAGTAGATTTGTTCTATTGATCTTCGAAGGGGGGTCTACACACCCAATGGAAAGGACCGAAAAAACGAGTAACAAAAGGAAGCCGTAAGCTTTCATGCTAGGTTTGCCTATGATTCTTAATGGCGAAAGAAAAACCATCAATACAGGTTTTGGCGCTGGTAAGCTGCTTTATGACTTTCCACCCTTCAGCCCGCCAACAGATCTGGCGGCCAACAAATTCACTTCATACGAACGAACGCGGCCAGACCGATTGTCGAAGGACGAGACGGCTAAATCGACTAATTTCTCAACCAATTTTTCAAAGGGAATTCCGGTTGGCTGCCACAAATAGAATGAAAAGGACCCCGGAATGGTGTTGATCTCGTTAAACCAAACTTGCTGAGTCGAATCATCCATCAGGAAGTCAATTCGAACCACTCCCGAACAGTTCAAAGCTTTAAAAACGTCTTGGGCAAAAATACCAATTTTTTGTCCCAATTCAGGCGATATGGGAGCCGGAATAAGTCGGTCAAGGGACGCCATTCCAGCAGCACCCTGGCTCTTAGAACCGACCGATTTTGACGATCCACTTTCACGCATATACTTATCCTGAAAAGTCAAAAATCCTTCGCCAGAAATGGGTTCTTCCAGAATCGAGACCTGACACTTTTCCCTATCGCCTAAGACCGAACAATTGATCTCGCGTAAATTCGGAATACATCTCTCTATGAGTACAGAAGCATCATATCGAAACGCTTCTTCTATGGCATCATCCAGCGTTTTACGATCCCTCACCTTTGCAATTCCTATAGAAGAACCCAGCCGAACTGGTTTTACAATAGCAGGAAAACCAATTTGGGCTACTATTTCCGTTAACCGTGAATCTTCTTTTCCACGCCACTCTGATTCCCATAACTCTATCCACTCTACGACCGGCACAGAGGCCATCTGGCACATTTTTTTGGATAAGACCTTGTCCATTCCTATCGCAGAGGCGGCAACTCCACTACCTGTAAACGGAACATTCATCGTTTCACAAAGCCCTTGAACCGCGCCGTTTTCGCCAGAACCACCGTGGAATGCTAAAAATGCCACATCCAACAACACTTCTTTGGCAGCCCCAAAGAAGGGGGACTTTCTCGAAATCAAAGAAAGGGTTCGGCCCGGGCCAGGAGATAATGAGACCTCACTTGAACGTCCAACAAGCGTTTTTAAATCAGAATATCTGCTGATCTCGCCCAATTCAGAGCCGATGTACCAGTGTCCATCTTTGGTTATATAGACGGGGACAATTTCATAAAGACTGATATCCAGAGCAGCCACAACCTGAAGTCCGGTTATTACGGATACCTCGTGTTCGGGTGATTGTCCGCCGAAAAATACGCCTATTCGCGTGCGCTGCATGTACTTGGGCTTATTAATGTGTCCTCTTCAAAAGCTCAATGAAGGGATTTGTTCGATTGTGAAAATACGGCCTGAAAAGGTAATGGAATGGACGAATGTTGATATACGAGGATGATTCTACCGATCTTTAGCCGGTCTCTGCGCCAATTAGCGTCTTTGTCTACTTTTCTAAGAGAAAATTTTTGTCGATTGCCATTATTTCCGACATTCATTCCAACCTGGCTGCTCTTGAAGCGGTCTTGGCTGAAATTGATTGAGAAGGAATTCAAGAAATTTATTGTCTTGGAGACGTGGTAGGGTATGGAGCAGATCCAGCTAAATGTATCGATTTGATCCGCCAACGATGTAAATTAGTAGTTCTCGGAAACCATGACTTGGCGGTCGCAACAGCCGAAGGAATTAGATTCCTTCCAGACGACGGGCAAATTGCTGCCGAACATAACTCCGAGCAAATAGATGCTGAACAGCACCAATGGCTCGCGGGCCTGCCACTTGTTGCAACAGATATGGACTGTACGTTTGTTCACGCGTCCCCGGGACATCCCGAAAAATGGTTGAGAGTTGAGTCATTTTTCCTGGCCCAAGATCAATTCAATCATTTTGAAACCGACCTGTGTTTTGTTGGACATACCCATCTTCCCGGAGTGTTGTGTAATCAACTTGGTGTATTGAGGGTTCGAAAGGGGCACCGATTTTTGGTCAATGTAGGAAGTGTCGGTCAACCTAGAGACGGAGACCCTAGAGCCTGCTTCGGTATTTTTGACACGCACAAGTTCGAATTCGAACTCCGCCGGGTTGCCTATAACGTCGACCGATCCGTCCAACGAATCCGAGAAGAAGGGCTTCCTTCCAGACTTGGAAAACGTCTAGAAAAAGGAGCTTGACGTCCGTTTTATTGGTTGTCGACCAACGTTCCTTTGTTGTAAATGGCCCAGGCCTTTCCGACCATTTTCGAGCCCACAAATGGCGTGTTTACACTTTTAGACTTGATGTCTTTTGCCGAAAACACCCACTCCGTTGTCGAGTCAAAAATGGTCAAGTTCGCCCTTTCACCTACTTTGATCTCGGGAACTGGAATATGCAATATTTCCCGGGGAGCAACGGACAATTTGTGGACAGCCTGAGATTCATCAAGTACACCTTGGGCAATAATTTCACGCCCCGTTAATCCCCAGGCGGTTTCAAGACCAAGAATCCCGAAAGGCGCGGAGATGTATTCGACTTCTTTTTCAAACGACGCATGAGGGGCATGATCCGTACAAATGGCATCAATCGTTCCATCAGCCAATCCTTTTTTAATTCCGTCAACATCGGATTGAGGCCGAAGTGGTGGATGCATTTTAGTGTGGGTGTGATACCCCGAGGATTCAACTAATGCATCGGTCACTGAGAAATGATGCGCACAAACTTCGGTGGTGACCTTGATCCCTTTCTTTTTCGCTTGACGAACCTGATCGACTGCATTTGCAGTTGAAATGTGGGCTACATGCACATGTCCGCCCGTGTATTCTGCCAACAGAATATCTCGGGCAATCATTATTTCTTCAGAAAGCCCGGGAATTCCTGGGAGTCCTAAACGTGTCGACACCTCTCCTTCGTGCATATGTCCTTTAATTCCCAATGCTAAATCTTCCTCGTGATTAATAATCGGGATATTTAACATCGAGCTGTATTCCAAAGCGTGCCTCATAAGCCCGCTATTTTGAACCGGCGACCCATCGTCGGAAAACGCAACGGCTCCTCCTGCCGCCAAATCGGCCATTTCTGCTAAACTCTCCCCTGCCCTATTCTTCGAAACGCAAGCAATCGGATACACATCCACTGGTGTTTTTTCTGCTCTTTCGATAATAAATTCAACGACATCGCGGGTATGTATCGGGGGATTCGTATTTGGCATACAGGCGACAGCCGTAAATCCACCAAATGCCGCAGCCCTGCTTCCTGTTATGATGGTTTCTTTGTGCTCAAATCCCGGTTCCCGAAGATGAACGTGCATGTCCATCCAGCCGATAGAGATCATTTTACCGGCAGCGTTAAACACTGCCTCGCCTTTTTGCTTAAGATTTGCGCCAATTTCGGTAATGACTCCGTTTTCAATTCTGATATCTGCATCGGTCTTCAACCCTGTCTGAGGATTAAGAATCGTGCCACCTGCAATTAGCAAGTTTGGAGTGAGCTCCTGTGTCATAATGGGGTGTTAGAGTCTTGATGGGCTTCAACCTTAAAAATACGTCCCATGCCTGTAAAATGCCCGATGAATTGTATTGATTTCGCTACTTCGTTTTTTTCCGATAACCTGCTTTCACAGTACGGTCCTACGTAGATTGTGATCATGAAGAACACCTCCATACCAGAACAAACAGCCACTTTTAATGTGCCGGTTTCCACACATGCAGAAGTGCATCTAGGACGGCTGAACGACAATATAGATGCCGTTCAACACAAATTGGGGTCGGTTGAGTTGATTGGAGTGGTGAAAGCCAATGCGTACGGGCATGGAAGTATCGCCGTTTCACGGGCTTTGATTTCGAAAGGGGTCACTAAGCTAGCCGTGGCAACCGTCGCTGAGGCAATAGAATTGCGAAATGGAGGAATTGGAGACGATATTATTGTACTAGCTCCGCCGATGGAAGATCGTTTGAGTCTTTACGCAGATTTTAATCTACAGGCCGTAGTCGAAAGCGAACATACAGTCCAGCTATTGAAACAAGCACACCATGGAATCCAGTGTCACGTCAAGATAGATACGGGAATGGGGCGGTTGGGACAATCTCCTGAAGAGTCCATTGATCTCATTCGAAGTATTGAGCGGGCATCGAACACGGAATTGGCTTCCATTTGGACTCATTTTGCACGAGCAGATGAATCCGATTTAAGTTTTACACGCAACCAATTCGATCGCTTTCTTGGCCTTATCAAGGCGCTGGGTGGCGCTCCAGCACCTCTTCACACAGCGGCCAGCGCCTCTGCTTACGCCTTCCCCCCTAGCATTGAATATCCCCTTATGTCGATGGCGCGCATAGGAATCGCACTCTATGGCTTATTAGCATTACCTGGACAAAGACCACCTGCGGGATTAAACCCCATCATGGAGTTTTTTACAAAAGTTTCATCGGTAAAAACGGTACCGCCTGGGACTACCGTTTCGTATGGTTCGAAGTGGGTCAGCCCCTCAGTTCGCCGGATTGCCACAATCTCTGCCGGGTATGCCGATGGCGTGCCAAGGCTCCTCAATCAAGGCGGAGTTGTACGAATCGGACAAGCCCTTTACCCAATAATCGGAACGATTTGCATGGATATGTTCATGGTAGACTTGGGGAATCCAGAAATATCCCCTTCTGACGTGGCTGTAGGAGACAAAGCAGTCATTTTTGGAAAGAATACGCCAACATGTTTTGAAGTTGCCGATCTATGCAGTAGCATCTCCTATGTTCAGGTGTGTAGTATTTCATCTCGCGTGCCTCGATTTTATTCATCTTGAATGAAACCATTTCGCGACTTGTTTACGATATTCTTCTGGATGTAGTATATTCATCTCCCTTGAGTTTAAATATGCGGGAGATGTTCTCCCAAATACCTTTCATTTAGCCGCTTTTTACCCTGGAATCACCATGGCAAGCACGTTTGACCCATCCCAGCTTCACATTCTTTTAGTCGACGACGAAGAAGATGTTGTAGAAGTTGTCGCCCACTTCCTCGAACAGGAAGGATTCAACGTACACAAAGCATTTACTGGTAGCGAAGCGCTGGCAAAAGCAACTCCAGATATCGATTTAATCGTTCTGGATATTATGCTACCAGAAGTAGATGGCTACGAAATTTGCCGCCGCCTACGCAGCCGTGTTGAAACTGAAACGATTCCAATTGTATTTCTTTCGGCAAAAGGCGAAGAAGACGATCAGGTTCGCGGTTTGATGCTAGGAGCAGATGCGTATTTAACCAAACCAGTGTCACCCCAAGTTATTGTGGCACACGTTAAAGCTGTTCTTCGACGCTCAGGCATCGAAGAAAGCCGGACTTTAACGGTAAGAAATTTGGTTATCTACGAAGATGAGTACCGAGCTTCTCTGGATGGTAAAGACCTTGGCCTGACGTTAACTGAATTTGAATTGGTTCGTTACCTAGTCCGCCATCCACGTAAAGCCTTTACTCGTCAGCAACTCCTCGAAACCATTTGGAAAGATGCCATGATGGTTACAGAGCGGACAGTAGACGCCCATATCAAGAATTTGCGCGAAAAATTGGGCTCATTTGCTCAACACATTCAAACTGTTCGCGGCGTCGGATACCGATTTGTAGAGGAAGAAAGCACCGGCGAAGAATAAGCGACCTCTCTTGGAAGGCAACATGATTTCACGTTTTGTCGAACGGATATTGCCGTCTCGTGCTTCGACACAAACTTGGATGGTTCTGACATTTATGTTTTTTGTCGGAATCGCCGTCGTGGCCGTCGGATTATATATCACTTTCGTTTTAAAAAACGAAATTCAGATTGCGTATCAACAAACTATGTTTCAGCAGGTCACGAGAGTATCGGGCCTGCTGGAAGATGAATCTTCCAACGTCAATCGCATTATTCGAATGCGAACGATGGAACGGATGGCAGATATTCAGATCGATGTTGTCCTAAACGATTCGTTGGTTCTGGGAATAACAGGGGTGGTATCCGGGAAAGACAACCCTCTTTTTGCGGCTCCGGAAATGCGGTTTTCCAGTGGGGTCGATGTAAACTATGCTGAGCGCACCGAAGGGGGACGGCAGCTTTTTTACATCGCCATGAGGCAGGGCGCAACAGGAATGATAGTCCGAATCAGCCAACCTCGTCCCCTTTTGTATCGATTGATTAGGCGCTTGCAGTTCACCATGGTCGCAGCCATGGTAATGGCCCTCCTTCTTGCAGTATTTGGAAGTTGGATTGCTGCCCAACGCGTCACGGAGCCATTGCAAGCGATTCGTAATGTGGCAAAAAGCATTAGCGAAGGACGTTTTGAAGAACAAATCATCGTCCAATCTCGGGCGGCGGAATTCCAGGATTTAGCAAAAAGCTTAAACCTGATGTCGGGTACGTTCAAGGAAAAAATTGATGAACTCGAGCGGATGGCCCTCATTCAAAATGAGTTTATTGGCAACGTATCGCACGAAGTCCGGAATCCAATATTTGCTGTAGGTGGATATCTCGAAGCACTAGCATCTAGTACTCTTTCCGATGATCAACGACGTTTTTATGCGGAAAAGGGTCTAAACAACCTCGAGAGGTTGAACAATCTATTTAATGACTTAATCGAAATAGCTCGACTAGAATATCGAGAAGACCTCCTTAAACCCAAGGTTTTTGAACTCTCCGAGTTGTTGAGCGATGTGTACGAGGTACTTCGGGAAAAGGCGGAGGAAAAAGGCCTTGAGCTCTTAGTAGACAATCCGCCCGTATTCGTTCGGGCAGATCGATCTCGCATGCGACAGGTGCTCATCAACCTAATTGACAATGCCATTGCTTACTCAGATTCCGGTACTGTGCGGTGCAGATACCGCCGCCACCTAGAAAAAGTGCGTGTGGAAGTAGTTGATACTGGACGCGGAATACCAGAAGAACATCTGGAGCGCATTTTTGAGCGTTTTCACAGGGTTGACCCCGATCGATCCCGTAAAAGCGGAGGCACGGGGTTGGGTTTAAGTATAGTCAAGCAGATTCTGGCCTCCCATGGCGAAGCAATTCATGTCGAAAGTACTACGGGACGGGGAACCCGGTTTTGGTTTGAGCTTGATTACGAGAAGTCGCTTCAAGATGACGTAGAGGCCTAAAACGAGGTTGCAGATCTTCTAGGGGAGATTAACGTTGTTATTTTCAGGAAGCTTCACGTCACATTTCAACGATGAAGCAAACATTTTCGTATCGTAGATAGTACTACGTGTTCTGTGTTCTGTACTTTTGAAAAAGTCTGAGTTCTAATGGCTAAAACATCGAAATCAATTAAAAAAGCAACTGCGCCAACCGGCGACGGTGCGACTGGATCTGTCGAACTAACTTCGCGATTTAATGGTAGGGAAAAATATGAAGGCGATTTCGAAGTTATCGAACTTGGTGTGGACCATTTCGAAGCCGAAACGCTGATCGGTGTTTATCGAAAGATGCTTACTTCTCGACGTTTGGACGAGAAAATGCTTAATCTTTTGAAACAGGGAAAAGGTTTTTTTCATATTGGTTGTGCAGGACATGAAGCAACTCAGGCGGCCATCGGACTGTTAAGTCGACCAGGAAAAGATTGGTTTAGCCTCTATTACAGAGATATGATGATGTATCTCATGTTAGGGGGAGATTCAAATGAAGTGTTGTTACATCACATGGCAAAGGCTTCCGATCCTAACTCTGGCGGAAGGCAAATGGCGGAACATTTTGGTAATCGGTCTCGCAACATTCTGCCCATCTCTTCCTCCGTTGGTGCCCAGTTTTTGCCCGCAGTGGGGGCAGGTTTGGCTCTTCAACGAGATGGCATCACAGATGCTTTTGTGTATTGTTCGTGCGGAGACGGCGCAACTTCACAAGGTGATTTTCACGAGGCCTTGAACTGGGCGGCTCGAGAAGCTGCTCCGGTTCTATTTGTGGTTCAAGACAACGGGTATGCTATATCGGTCCCTGTTCGTGACCAAACCGCAGGAGGCTCAGCATTTAAACTAGCCCGCGGCTACGAAGGCCTAGCTCGAATACACGTTGACGGTACCAATTTCTTTGAGACCTACTCAGCTGCGAAAATGGCAATTGAGCATATCAAAGCTGGGAAAGGCCCTGTCTGTTTGGTTGCCGATTTGGTTCGCCTTCTTCCACACTCTTCGTCAGACAATCATTCGAAGTATAGGACGGCCGAGGAATTAGAAGCCGATAAGCGCGAAGATCCCATCCTTCAGCTCGAAAATCGTCTGAAAAAAGAGGGGCTTCTATCGGAAGATGACGTCAAACGGTTACGCGGGGAAGTTCAAGCTGAAGTTGATGCCGCTGCGGTGTGGGCAGATGCTCAAGATGACCCGGACTCTTCGACGGCCATGGATCACGTATTATTTGAAGGCGACCTGGGATTGGAATTTGAAACCTCCGAGCCCTCTGGCCCTCAAATCGTAGTCGTCGATGCCATAAACCACGCTCTTCACGAAGAAATGAAGCGCAATGATCGTGTTCTCGTTTACGGCGAGGACGTTGCCGGTGGAAAGGGCGGTGTATTTACCGCTACTCGGGACTTAACCGATGCCTTCGGACCGAAAAGATGTTTTAACACGCCGTTAGCCGAAGCATCCATCATTGGAACGGCAGTTGGTTTTGCGTCTGCTGGGTATAAACCAGTTGTAGAAATACAATTTGGAGACTACATCTGGCCCGCCCTGCAGGCTCTTCGCAATCAAGTGGCGTCCTACCGCTACCGATCGAATAATGATTGGGGTTGCCCGATGGTTATCAGAGTTCCTGTCGGGGGTTACATCCACGGAGGATTGTGCCATTCCCAGAATATTGAGGCCTTTTTTGCTCATATGCCTGGCTTCCAAATTGCCATGCCATCCAATGCAGCGGACGCAAAAGGATTATTGAAAGCTGCCATCCGAATGGAAGACCCTGTTTTGTTTATGGAGCACAAGGCTTTGTACAGGTCTGCCGCGGCTCGGAGCCCTGAGCCTGACGAAAATTACCTTCTACCTTTCGGCAAAGCTCGGATCGTACGTGAAGGCACTGATTTGACCATTATTACCTACGGCATGATGGTTCACAAATCGACAAATGCCGCCCGCATCCTGGAAAAAGAAGGTGTGTCTATTGAAATTATTGATCTTCGGACGTTGTTGCCCGTCGATATGGACACCGTAATGGCTTCAGTTCGGAAAACGAATCGAGCGCTTGTCGTTTATGAAGACCACGAATTTCTCGGATATGGTGCAGAGCTTGCGGCCCAAATCAGTGATAAGGCATTTTATGAGTTGGACGCTCCTGTCAAACGACTTGCCGGGAAATTCGCGCCAATTGCCTTCGCCGATTCACTTGAACGCGCTTTGCTGCCTGACGACGATGACGTAATCAAGGCCGCCAGATCTTTAGCAGCGCATTAGATTAGACCAGAGCCAGAGCTTGATCTAGGTCAGCAATCAAGTCCTCTACGTCTTCAATGCCAACTGATAGGCGAATCAGAGTATCGGTCAATCCGGCGGCTTTGCGCTCCTCGGCTGGAATTGAGGCATGTGTCATGGTTGCGGGATGATTCATTAGGCTTTCAACTCCGCCCAAACTTTCTGCCAAAGTGAAGACTTTTGTGGAAGACATCACGGTCGTTGCATCCTGGATATTATCATTCTTGAGCAGGAAGGAAACCATTCCTCCAAATCCATCCATTTGGCGCTTTGCCAATTCATGACCAGCGAAGCTTGGGAGACCTGGGTAAAACACCTGTCCAATTTTAGGATGGGTCTCCAAGTATTCGGCAACAGCCTGCGCATTTGAACAATGGCGCTGCATTCTAATTTGAAGTGTTTTTGTACCGCGTAATGTTAGAAAACAGTCCATAGGTCCAGGAACAGCACCCGACGACTTGATCAAAAATCGTAATTTGTCATCCCAGTCCGTACTGTTTGTACAAACCACACCGCCTATGACATCGGAGTGACCGCCTAAGTATTTTGTGGTAGAATGAACCACCAGATCTGCTCCCCATTCCAATGGACGCTGCAAAATGGGCGAAGCAAACGTATTGTCGACCGCCGCGACAGCTCCGGCCGCGTGGGCAATGTCACACAACGCTTTTAGGTCGACGACCCGAACCAATGGGTTGGTGGGAGTTTCAATCCAAATGAGCTTCGTGTTTGGTTTGATGGCTGCTTTTACCACCGATAAATTCGACATATCGACGAAGTCAGATTCGATCCCAAACGGTCCAAATACCTGCCTCATCAAGCGGTATGTTCCGCCGTAAAGGTCGTTTGAAGCCAAAATATGATCACCGGGGCGCAAGCACCGCACCACGGCATCGGTGGCTGCAACTCCCGATGAAAAACAAATTCCATATTTAGCAGACTCCAGTGCAGCTAGATTCTCTTCTAACGCGGTTCTGGTGGGATTCGTAACTCTAGCATATTCATGCCCTTGATGCACTCCAGGGGCAGACTGGGCGTACGTAGACGTCTGATATATAGGCGTCATGACGGCGCCCGTTGTTGGATCTGGGGCCTGTCCGGCATGAACGGCTCTGGTACCAAGACCAAGTTTTCCTAATTCGTCTGACTTCATGTTTTGAATAAAATAAATAGAAGTGTGGAGCGGTTAAAAACGATACGGGGCCGGGCTGTTTCACAGCCCGGCCCCGTATCCAACTCATCAAGCATTCAATATGATGCTCGTTAGATTCAAAGCCAATTGAACGTATTCGTTCATCCTAACTCTATTGACCTGAATCTTCGTATCCGGCACATTCGGCAATGCTTTCGGCTTTCGCAACTTCATTGATCTGAACGTAAGACTGATATAGCGCAACACATACAGCCTCCGCATCTTCTCCAGCTCCTTCAAAAAGCACTTTAGCTTTTTCAAGCGGAGTAACAGCCATTCCAAACAATTCTTTTCGGCGATCCACTAGTGCATCAATCGCTTCTTCTCTTGCCTGAATTTCATCGCGGCTCAAATCTGAGCGATCAGCGCGAAGTTTATCATCTAAAACGCTTACTTGGTTATTTACGTCCACCGCCATGTTAATGTAAACTGCACCTAGGTTATAGTGTGCATTGCTATAATCTGCATCTAAGGAAATGGCAACTAACAGATGTTCAATCGCTTCATCGTAGCGTTCTGCACCGACCAAAAGTGATCCATAATTGTAACGGAATAGCTTGTTATCCGGTTCGCGAGCAACGGCATCTTTATACCGCTCTAACGCTTTATCAATTTGACCAGCTAACTGATACGCGTTCAATAATTCGGTCTGAACGTCAATGTCATCAGGATACATTCCGCTAGCTTTTTCTAAAAGTGCGATGCCATCGTTTGTGCGATCATATGTCTGATAAAGACCTGCTAAAAAACGATACGTATCAGACTGATCATCGCCCGCTGCTATCGCCAGTTCAAACGGAACGATTGCGTTTTCCGTCTGATTTGCGTTCATGTAAGCATAAGCTTCGTTCACAAATGCACCGGAAGAATCTGCGAAAATGTCTCCTGCCGTATGGAAATACTTAGCGGCAACGACAAACTCGGTTTCATCATTTTTCCCACGGTTAAATGCCTGAACTCCGCGAGTAAACTCGCTGGCATATGCAAAACGCATACTATTGGTTACCGTTTCGTTCAAAAGCGGGTCAATCTCAATGGCTTTTGTAAACGCTTCAATCATGTCGTGGATTAGAGCGATATGAGTATCTTGGTCAACAATTGCAAAAGCCTTTTCCGAAAGTACTTTTCCTTTCAGATCTAGCGCTTCTGAATTCGCAGGATTTTTCTCTAGAGCGGTTTCAAGGTTTTGTAGCGCCCGATCATAATCTTGATTGCGTAAATCAAGCTTTGCGCCTTCTACGTTTGGGTCGCTTGAGCAACCGTCAGCTCCTGCAAGCAGGAAAATGCCTAGAAGAAGGCTGAAAATTATTGGAAATCTCTTCATGACTACCATGTTTGGTATCTTGCTATCGTGCTTTGATGAGTGCCATCATAAATCCTGACGAATCGCCGAGGGTTATTTTGGGTCGAATTATTTAAAAAACTCGACTTTTTGACACGTTTTGTCGACTAGTCCGGTTCAAAATCGAATTTTCGAGAGAATATTCTGACTTGAAAGGACATGATCGGTCTTTCAAGGTAATATTACATTCGAGTTCAAACAAGGTTTAATCAAGAGTTCTTAGTCTAGACCTCCTAACATCATCGGAGTTGCTGTTTTTTTTATCTGTAATCCTACTATAATGGCCCCATTTAGCTCCTCAATTCCTCGTTTTTCAAGTGTCAAAACGCTTTTAAATGGATTATTTGATTATGCCGGACTCTTTCCTCCGGCTTCACTTGGGTTAGAAGCAGCCATTCACGAGTATATAAACCATCGTTCTGGACCCGATGCATGGATGATGGGACCGTTTGTTGTGCCTGTTGGATTGCTGGGGAATGTGATTTCAATATTATCAAGCTATCCTGATCAAGCACCTATCACATTTGACGTGTTACCTAGAGTTGCCCCCACACTGAGCGACTTAAAACTGAGCTTGAACCAGGATTTGAAGCTCTGTTCGGAGTTCGTCAACAAGACAAATGGCCTAGCGTCCATTGATACTTTTGAATTCCGCTTTCCTCCAAATGCCTTTTGTACTGGGGCGCAGTCGGTCGATGCCGTTTTTAGAATTGCTGACATTTTTGATGCATCTGATTTCAAAAACGCCACGTTATTTGGCGAAATAAGTCGTGGCGAATCTTTTGTAGATGAAATCCCTCTATTCTTGCTGGCGCTAGCCAGTTCTTCATTTGAACAAAAAATGTTCGCCAAGATCCGATGTGGCGGCATGAATCAAACTGACTTTCCGTCTCCCCACGAGTTGGCACATTTCATTCATTCTGCCATTCAAATATCTTGTCCGTTCAAAACTACGGCCGGACTTCATCATCCCGTTCGCCATTTCAACATCATTCAAAACGCCACGATGCACGGTTTTTTGAATGTTTTTTTCGCAACCACGTTAGGCCGGGTTCATGGGCTTACCACACGGCAAATCCAAGAGATTTTGGAAGATCAAAATCCTTCTTCATTTGTATTCACTCCGGCCGGCATTTCGTGGAACGACCTCTCTGCATCCAATGGTGATTTTATTCATGATCGGAAAAACCTTGGGCTTTCAATTGGCAGTTGCAGTATGGATGAACCACTCGAAGATTTGTTCGAGCTAGATTGGCTCTCGAAATAATTGTCTAGAGATCCTTTATTTACACGATTTAATATTTTTCCTATGCGCTCTTTCATTGACGTTCCTCAAGGAAGCGACTTCCCGATTCAAAATTTGCCCTATGGCGTAATTATTCCTAATGGAAGCTCTCGCCCTCGGCCGGGCACGGCCATTGGAGACTGGGTCGTCGATCTAGCAGCATTGGAAGAAGCCGACTTATTGCCCACTTCGGTTTTTTCCGGGGATTCCCTCAACGATTTCATGGCTGCGGGAAGGGAAACGTGGACGCTCGTACGCACCACACTTCAAAAGCTTCTTTCTTTTGATGATGCCCGCTTGCGAGATGACATGGACCTCAGGTCCCTTTCCATATTTCCCAGAAGTGCAGTTCGAATGGTGCTTCCTGCGAAAATCGGTGACTATACTGATTTTTATTCCTCAAAAGAACACGCCACAAATGTTGGCTCGCTTTTCCGCGATCCAGCCAATGCACTCCTTCCAAACTGGCTCCATCTACCTGTTGCGTATCACGGCAGGGCAAGCTCCATTGTCATTTCAGGGACAAATATTCGCAGACCAAATGGCCAAACCAAGGCGGACAACGCAGATCCAGTTTTTGGCCCTTCCCGATTGTTAGATTTTGAATTGGAGGTCGGCTTTTTTACTGGGAAAGCCACAAAATTGGGAGATCCAATCTCAATTGAAAATGCTTCTGACCACATTTTTGGATTCGTACTAGTCAATGATTGGAGCGCTCGCGACATCCAGAAGTGGGAATATGTACCGCTCGGCCCATTCCTAGGCAAAAACTTTGCGACATCTATCTCTCCGTGGATTGTCACCTTAGACGCCCTTGAACCGTTCCGTTGTTCTGGCCCAAAACAAGATCCTAGTCCCCTTCCCTACCTTTCATCAAATCAAGATTTTGCGTTTGATATCGCACTAGAAGTGAGTATCACATCTCCTGGCTCTTTGAACGCAGATGTCGTTTGTAATTCAAATTTCAAACATCTGTACTGGAATATTTGCCAACAACTTGCACATCATACGAGTGGAGGTTGCAACATCAATCCGGGAGACCTTATGGCCTCAGGCACCATTTCAGGACCTGAAAAGGGTAGTTTTGGCTCCATGTTGGAGATTACTTGGCGCGGCACAACGCCGGTAACGTTGACCGATGGAAGTGAACGGAAATTTATCAACGACGGAGACACGGTCGCCATGCGTGGCTGGGCAGAAAAAAATGGCCTTCGTATTGGTTTTGGTAACGTTTCCGGAACCATATTGCCCGCTCGATAACATGACCTATGGAAATTGTCGCATTTCCTGCGGATGGTGCGTTAATTTTATAGCATGATGGCCGTCTTGGTTTGGGCGGCCCCTCTGTCTTGTCCTTCCATCAAAATTGGCCATCCTATCTCCGTTTCGCAGGTTCAGAGTTCCAAAAGCAGATTCTTCTGCCACCTTTTCATGCCGACAATACGTGTTTGACAGGAATGTAGCCTCGACTGACGAACTGTCGGCGACAGGTTTTCCGACCGTCTCCGTGGATGGCCAGCATTGACACTGCGGTTCTGACGAATAGTCACCTTTGCGATAAATAAGGCCTCTGGCACGCACCTTGCAATGATTTGATTGAATCTTATCGGTAAATGTGCCCCCTTTTGGGCGACACCTCCAGACTATACCGAGCAAATCAATCAACATAAAGGTGTTTATAATGACCAAGGTACTACGATTTTCACCCCGCGCCGATCTTTCTCGGATGCAGCGCGATTTTGATCACATGTTTTCCAATTTTTTCCCTTCAGCAGCAACGGATGGGGACAATAGTGAACCGATTTCCTGGCAACCTCGCGTTGACGTGGTAGAAACGGTTGAAGCATATGAACTTTCTGCCGACGTCCCCGGAGTCGGGAAAGAAGACATCCAAATCAACCTCCACGACGGAGTACTTTCCATTTCGGGAGAACGCTCGTCGAGAGATATCACGGAAACGGACAGTGTTGTCCAGCTTGAGCGCCATACTGGCCGGTTCTATCGTTCGTTCTCACTTCCAAACAAAATCGATTCTAAAAAAATCGATGCACGATTTGAGAACGGAGTACTGTTCGTGACCGTGCCGAAGATGGAAGAAACCAAACCTCAAAAAATTAAGATCTCCTAAGAACGATCTCGCAGGTGTGAATCTGCGGGCTTGATTCTAGCACGATTTTCTTAGAAGAGGATCTTGGAAGACGAACTTCTATTGGAAGACCTGCTTTTATTGGAAGACGTTCAGGGTGGGGGGCGCCGAAAGGCGCCCCCCACTTTTATTTCGTTCTCGGATTTTCACTTTCGCCAACTACGACAGGTAGGGTCACCACAAAAACGGTCCCACTTTCTACATGGCTCTCCACTTGCAGAGAACCTCCATGAGCCTCTGCGATAGCC
>ERZ890510.405-NODE-405-length-34454-cov-20.118317_pt1 | contig 34454 bp, 31 predicted proteins | sample MGYA00521265_ERZ890510 | MGnify/ENA primary metagenome ERZ890510 (study PRJEB32303, sample SAMEA104408624) | aquatic metagenome | biome: Brackish water; feature: Chemocline; material: water | place: Baltic Sea | collected 2014-10-26T21:54:00 | depth 110 m ... | reverse complement strand
ATCTCCCAATCAATAGATCCATCCTCCATGGCAGGTTCACTCATTTCAACAATGATAACAACAACTTCCAATGTAATACTTTCATGAAGATTAGTTAGATTAGATGAGACACTAGAGCCTGGATTGAACTCTTGAATTATCTCAAAGGTTGAATCATCGGCTCCAAGTTGATAGGAGATTCTTGAGTCTGCTGTTTCAGATTGAATGTTTACAGACATAAAAATGATAGTGAGCAACAATAGAGCAGCAACACCTTCAGCAAATACGTGCCGCCATACCTTATTTCTTGTAACTCCCTTGAACATCGGCCCGAAATCATTGCGAAGGCGTGGTTGTAAGTGATGGATAAATAATGCACCAATCCCACCAATTATGATGCCGAGCGGGATATCAATGAACCAGTGGATTCCAAGATAGAGAATTGTGAACATGAACAATAATGTGTTTATTGCAACGAACAAATGATACGGCCAGTGGCGCCATTGAGTTATTTTTATTCCCTTTTCCTTTACGTGCAAGTAATTGAGGTAGAGAATACCAAATGGAATTGCGACATGTAAACTCGGCACGGCATTATCCAGAGGGTCATGCGAAGCATAGAACGAACTATACCAGCCGTCATGATACAATAGAGCCTCCATATTAGGAATCCAAGAAGAAGTCACTTCTACATTGAAAAACAAGTAATATGGTACAGCGAGGGCATAAATGAGTAGATAATTCAAAGCAACCTTATCCGTCATGTCGCGGTCACCGGTAAATGCAAAGTACACTGTCGTTACATAGATTAGGAATAGATAAACGAATAGATAATGGAAGTTGAGGAAATCAGTTAATGTTTCATTTTGAAAAGCATCTTGAATCAACTTTGTAAAATCTCCTTCAATGGAATATACTAGTTCAGTCCAATGTCCAGTTTTGATCTTGATAGGTTCATTTATTGTATCAGTTATTTCCTTCCATTTTAGAATGATAATATATCCAAGGGCGTGAATATAGTATCTCTTATCATGAAAAGTTTGGGCCCATTGACGCCAAGGGATTCTCATTTCTGGGCGGTGCAGGGTGAACAACCAGCAAATGATTGGAGTAAGAATTACAATCATCAGCATCATGATTGTATATGGTTCCATGGATGTATGGCAATGCCACCTCTCTTTAGCAGTTGCCACAGTATGTGGAGGCGGAATTGGCAGTTTGGCATTAATCAGTGAAATTCATTCGGATGTACGATTATGAATATCTTCATTGCGGGATATGATTGTTCGATATAATTTGAAAAGATAATCTTTCAAGGTGTAGCGCGTGGACAGCGTGGGGCGGGATGATGTATTACCAAGAAGCGGAAAATACATTGAAGAGTTTGCGTCATGGAATTAGTTTTTTTGATGGTATCGAATTTGATATCAGGATGACATCCGATAACCAATTAGTAGTCCACCACGACAGAGAAGTATCAATCTCACAAAGTCGCTTACGAGGTAAAAGTAAGTGGGTTGAAGCATGGACATTAGCAGATTTAGAGGCGGAAGGTTTTGTCTCTTTCAGAGGAATGCTAGAGGATTCAGTTATCCGTGATAATTGGGTGGGAAAAGGAAAAATGGGATGTATTGAGATAAAACGTCCTCATCCGAATGCGCCGATGGGTGGAGGATTTTTTTCACGAAAGAAACACAATCAGCATGTTGCTGACATTATCAAAATGGCAGATAAAATCCTTGATGAATTTAATGTTCCACACGAGAATATGATCTATTATGCTTTTCACAAGGGCATGAAACAAAGTACACAACTAGCCAAAACCCAGCGTCCTTGGGCAGCCCTAATACCATACATCTCTCCATATGGAAACAAAACGACCCAACGCATTCAAAGTTTTCCAATATATATTTCAACATCATTTGCATCATTGATAAAACAACATAATGCGATGGGCAGCGCAATGCTGCCATGTGCGATAGAGTATTTTGTATCCCCACACAACAAGTTGCCATTTGGTAAAACAGTTGGATTAAAAGGTAAGAATTTGCACAACCTAAACAAGTTGCGTAAAGGTATGCCCACATATGTTTGGCCAACCAAACCAGTCAATGAGAAATTGATACTAAAGGCTGGACTTACCGGCTTAAGCGATAAAGCCGATCCCGATTTGACATGGTTGCCTACAGGACACGCCCGCTGGGTAAACCCTGGTACTCAACCACTGGATAAGCAACAACAATTCTTATTAGATTCTGCTACAGATGAAAATCATTTAGAAATATTGAAACAACTCAAACTTGAAGTTCCTACTTGGGCGGATTGTGATGATACAAGAAGGAAAGATTTAGTTTCAATGTGGAAAGAAACTTGGAACTGGAAAAAAACAGTTGATGAACTGTTACAGGATGCAAGCGGTTCTTCACCACCATGGCAAGCACCACGGTTAATCGGTCACAGAGGTTCTGGGAAAACATCCCGCCCAGTTATAGAACAATAATCACTTGATGTGACGCAAAGTTTGTTGTTCTGCATAATACTTAGGGCGGTAAAGCGGAGTGCCTTTGCCACCGCGGAATACAGTGCGCTCATCAACAATTTGTGCTCCGATCCCCATTACACGAGCCCAGCCAAAGAAGGTGGTGTAGTAGGTTGGGTCTTCAAGGCCAACATGGTGAAGTAAAGCTCCACTCGCAATGTCAACATTTGCATTTGGATTACTAATGTTTGGATTTTCAGCAAGCACTCTAGGTGCAACTTCTCTCAAGGTGCGAATAATTTTGAAATTCTCATCATCTGGACAGATTTCTTCTCCAAGAGCAAATTGAACAGTAGCTCTTGGGTCTTCACTACGGAGAACAGCATGACCAAAACCGAATATTGGTCGTTTCTCAGCCAACTCTCCACGCACGAAACGCTCAACTTCTACTGGATCACTTGTGCCTATCTTTAGAACAAACTCGAGACATGATTGATTTGCTCGCCCATGTAATGGTCCACTTAGAGCATTCATAGCTCCTGCCATAGCGGAATACATTGTTGCTTTGCTAGATGCAATCGCCTTGCCGGTAAATGTTGAGAGGTTTCCACCACCATGATCCATATGCAAGACTAGGTATGTTGCAATTACTCGCTCCATTTTATCATTATCAATTTCGTCTAGGTCTAAGGTTGAAACAAATCTTTGGACCATACTCAACGATGTATCATCAGCAGGAATATCCTCGTCTCGGCCTTCTCTGACCCTATACATTAGGCCCATGATGCGAGGCATGCGAGCAATTAGATTCATCGCATCTTCCTTCCAATCACCAGTAGTCTCCCACATCCCAATTGTGTGAATCGCAACACTGAGCCAGTCCATCGGATGTCCGTATTTTGGTAGAGTCCTAAACACCGCTACTAAATCACCTGGAATTTCGGCTCTCCTTGCTAAGTCTGCGCGAATCTCCATCGATTGTTGAGGGTTTGGCAACTCTTTATTGAATAATAGATAAACAATGTCTTCTGGAGAAAAATTAGTTAATTCTTTAATAGGATATCCACAATAATGAACACCTTCAGTAGGGGTGACAAATGATGTACGGCAGGTACCTACTGGGACTCCACGTAATCCTGTATTTAGGTGACTATTAGTGACTTCCAAAAGAACCTCTTCGTCGCTCATTAATATCCCTCGCGTGTAGCGGAAAAGCCACCCTCATATAAGGTGGGTCCTAAAATAAAGCCTCTCAAGCAGTCAGTGTTGCTAGGAACACTTAATGTGTTTAGCCGACATTGTTATTTTATTTTTTATCATTTACCGGCCACTGGCGAAAACCTCTACTCGATTCTCGATCTGAGAAAATTTGTATTCTAATGCTATTGCCATCTATCAATATTACATCCTCTGCAGTAAGGCCGGGACATTCCTCAACTACGCGATTCCACGACCTTTCAGTTGCAAGGTTTTCGCCCCACCAGGGGAATGCTGCACATTGTTGAGGTCTTACTTTGTAGATTGTACATTGCTTGTTTTCGTCTAAGTTAATACAGACATCATCTTCAACTCTACTTTGTAAAATATATCGCCCATCAATTGTTTGTTTACAATCTCTTTCCAACCAACTTTCAACATCCATTCCATGATGTTCAGAAATTCTTAATGCGTCCTTTTCTGATAAATAGACAATTCCACCTGGTTCATCACAGCACCTGCCGCAATTCGCTTGACATTTGAACGGAACGCCGTCCATCCACCATGGCTTCATTCTTCTTCACCTGAACTTTGGAATTCAAACGGTGGCAATAATTCCGGAAGCTTATCGATGTAATTTTCACTGGTACTTTTTGGAGTTTTTATTACTCGAACGATTTTTTCCTTAACAGGTTGTTTGACGACCTTAGTATCTAGTGCACTATCATCTAACAAATCCGTCATATCGATGTCTTCTGCTTGAATATTCCATTCTCCTTCAGGTTCAAAACTATCCAATGATTGCTCGTAACTGTCAGTATTGTTTACAACAACTTTTTTTGGGGTGCGGCGAGTAACTTTTCTCTTTGATTTTCCCTTTCTTCTCTTAGCGACTCGCCGAGGCTTAGCGTCTTCTTCAAACGGTGGAAGTTCTTCTCTAGTCGGATCGATTGCAACTAATTTCTCTTCAAGGTAACGTAATTCATCAGCGATGGCAATTAATTCATCAATATCTGCACTACCCGCTTTTTGTGCTAATTCTAGCATTTTATCCTCAAGACCACTAAGGAGTATTGAATTATTAAATACCATCAATTCAGCATCTCTGATTGTAGAATCAATCTTGTCATCTAATTCGGTTAAAATATCAGCAGCCCGACCATAATCTTGCTCTTCAATACGATTAGGTCGTGTAATCAAATGTTGTTCATTTTCATGAACACTCAAAACTGAAGGTGCTTCAGGAGTTAATTCCTCAAGCGTTGTATGAACAAACTTTTCAACCATTTCTTTACCATCCAATGACAGATCATTTACATCCCATTGCGGTGGCTGATAATCATCTTTTTCCGGTTCAGGGATATTGCGCATTAAATCAATTCCGCCAATATCATGAACAGAATAGACTGTGTCAACAGCATCAGAAATCAACCGAGTTGCGATATCATCTATATCGCGGCGAACGATTTCATCTTGAATTTCGGACTGCTGCATTAGTTCATCTCGTAATGTGAGAATAACATCTTCTCCATCGATTATGTCGTCTCCGGATTCAATTGCAAGAGCGATCTTGTCAAAATTAGCAATAGTACTTCTCCAACCAATTTGATTGAAGGTGACAATGTTGGTCATCTGTCCATCATCTAACATCAGGTTTCTTGAACCTGCTAATCTTCTTGTAAACATTACCAGGCTTGTGGCAGTTGGAATTTTTATTTGAGTTTGAGCAGAATTGCGGCAAATATCCCAAAGACGGGAAGAAGGCCATTCATCTGGTGACTCTAGGCTTGTGAGAATTACATGTACTCCTAAGTTTATTGCGTGGTCGACCATCATTCCAATTTGATTGGCTAAAACAGTATCATCTGCAATCATATGAGCATCATCAATTGCCAAGAGACTTGCCCCAACTAGTGCTTCTTGCCAATCGTTAGGGAGTGTTTCCATTCCCATCAAATCAACAGCGCTGATGAGAAATACCAATCCTTCCATTCTTCTAGCTACGCCTTGCGCTGTTGCGTGAATTAGGTGTGAGCGACCGGTTCCATTTTCACCAATAATAATTAGTGGATTGAGGCTAGTTCCAGGAGAATCTACAATTGATTCACATGCTCTACTGGCGTGAGAGTTTTCTGAGCACACAAACCATTGTTTAAACGTCCGTTGTGTATTGATTCTTAGTGGTTTAGGCCATGCTGCTTTGACTTGTAATGAGCGGCTATGGTGATAAATTGAGTCTTCTTTGACCGTTGCTAATTCATCAGTAAGGGCATTAATGACTTTCCCCCTCTGACTATCTAGAACACTTAGCCAAATTGGCCTTGCATCACTTTCTATCCCAACATATTGGTCTTCTGAATCCATCTCTAATGCCAATTCTTCAGACTTCAATAGGCTAATTTCTCTTAATGATTTAATTCTCCTTGCAGCAATGCTAGCAAAGTCATGACCGTTATTTTGTAAATTAATCACCGGTGTGTGACCCCTACTATCAGTGCCTAGAGTTGAATCAGCAATCAAATCAAAGGTTGGCCTTTGTGCTACACCGGTTCGCTGTAAAATACTGCTATGCCTTGTATCGGCAACTGTAGATTTACCAAGAAGCCGATTCATTCTTGATAACGGCAAACTTGGCTTTTCTTCTTTGACAGATGTTTCCTGCGGGAACTGTAGGCTGTCAACACCATTTTGAATCAATTGATTCTTGGCCTTCTGTATTGCAAGGTCAAGTCGTTCTTTCCTGCCAATCATACTCACTGGTCTCCGTAGCGTTCAATGGCATTCCCTTCTTTGTCATATAGGGTGCTACTGTCAAGTATTCTTTTTGAACCTAATCTTTTCCATTCTTCTACGACAAAATCAATCGTTTTTGATGATTGAGAACGACTTGCAGATTCCCTCATATCTCTCTCATTCAGTCTTATTGAATTATTTGAATCTAGGGCCATGGATGGAGTAAGTTTTGTTTCAGTACCAATGGGTCTGATGTCGCCTATTACGTCCAATATCTTAGGTCCTGCACTAGTTGGTGGTAGAATTGCAATATGCTTGGCAGCCGATTGAACAGACGCCTGTTGAAGTTCTAAATCTTGCTTGTAGGATATGGGTTGGAATGTCTTATCTAGTACTTTTCTTTGGATGATATCTCGTTCCTTTATTGACCGGGAGAGGTGCTTTTCAGGCTGTGCTGTAACCGTCAGTTCTGGAAGTTTTGGAGACTCTTTAGCAACTTGAATTGCAGCATTTGTTTGCATTGTATGCTTTGTAGTGATTATAGATGGGAGAGTAGCACTCTTCTTGGACCTCTTTACAATAGTGGCTTTTCTCGGACCAGTTGTTTTAGCCGGAATTAGTGTTTGGATTGGAATTTGCTCAATTACTGGATCTAAGGCAGAATCTAAATTATCTTCTTCAAGAGTCTGTTGTATAGAGATAGGTTGTACCAGTTTAGAGGCAGATTCCTCCACTGTAGTTTCTCCGCTGTGGAATGTTGGGGTCCAATCATCACTTGGCCCCTGCGCACTAGGTGGGATTATGGATTGGGACGTTTCGATTTGCATTGATGATTTAAGTTCCGAATCACCAGCCCACTCTTGCATCATTGCAGAAAGATATCCAGTAGCATCGCTAATCTCTTGAGGGTCTAATGATTCTTCACCACCAGTTATTCCATAGATAGAATCTGCGGTACTTACCGGTGATTGTAACTTCTCACCTAATACTGTTTTCAATTGAGATTCTATCCATAGGACTTCGTCTTGGTCGGGGGTGGTGCAAATTGGATGGTCGAGTAATAAATCATCTTCTAGCAACCAGTGGTCCAAGATTTCTGGTTTTATCAAATCCAACTCTCGAATTAATAATTGCCTTTTGGATAAGTTGAATGCAGTTAAGTCGGCAGTGGAAAGGAATAAGTGATCTTCTAATTTCACTCCATCACAAATATCTCTAATCATTCCAATCATACGCTCATCACCATGGATGCTGGCTAGATATTCCAATCCTTCAAAAGCAACTACTGCTCTCGAATTAGCCCACAAAAAAGCGTCAATTTTCATTTTTATACCCTCTAGAGAAGGGTCGAGTGAATTTTCAGTTTCTGCATTACTTAGCCATAAACACGATTGAATCGGCAAATCATATTTGACATTTAATTCTTCTACTTCGTAACGAGAGATGACAAGAACTGGTCTACCGTGTGTTGCTAAATCGCTCGTTAATTGGAATAGTTTTGCTGGGTCTTCACTATCATAAATGAGTGCTTGGCCCGGACTCAACATCTCTACAATGCCGCCATGCCGTTCAAGCATAATCTTGCTTTTTTGACGGATAAATTCAGATGTCTCAACAGAAGGTTCTAATTCTGGTAGTCTTTCTTCACGCTTCCATGTCGATTTTATAACACGTGATTTTGTCCACCACTCTCCTTCACCCTCTCGGTGATTAGAAATATTCTCGGCCTCAAGGTCAAGGTATGCTGTCGGAAATAATTTGGCGATAATATCAACATCCTCTATCTCTTGTAGATGAAGTGAAATTGTAGCATCAAGCGCCGAACAATCACTTTCAATTTCAAGTAATGCTTCTAAACCAGTGAGTAGGTTATCTGCTTCATGGAGGGCTAAGATTGGCCTTCCTTCTCTTAGAACGATTTGGCTGACTCTAGGCATTATTCCTTTTGGACGGCGTTCAATTCGTATGTGTCCTGAACGACCAAGTCTAGCCATGTCATTGGTCAAACGAGCCAATACGTCAGCACCGCCGCGGCGGGATTCAACAACTTCCCCCTGCGCTAATTCGACCATTTCAACACACCCCGTAGGGGTGAACTCGCCCTTACCGTTATTGAAGGGTGCGGATAAAATAGATGCTACAATGAAGTTCTTTGCCATCGATGGTAATAGCCATCAAGAATTTAGTAGATACCGATTTTGACTCATAACCTTCAAATGGAATTAGATGATGGTTAGTTTGATGGCTTCTGATTCATTTAACGACCCACCATCAACAACCAAAGTTTACTTTGAAACGATGGTGGCAAAACAATTGTATTCAAACAATTCAAAAATGCCGAAATTAGCAATAGTTTTTACACTGATATTATGTTCATTCTTTTTGCTATCAAGGCCATTTGAATTAGCAAATGCAATATTGTCTATAGTGCTATTTTTTGCTATTGCAACACCTATCATCCTGATTATTGAAAGAGATCGGAATATTCCATTTTCAGTAAATTTCAATCATCCTTTGATGAGCGATGAACCAATGGGTAAGGCTCAAGTCTTTGTTTGGTTAACATCGGATAAGAAATGGGTCTTATTGCAAGAAATAAGGGTCCGTTTAGCCACGAGCCCTTTACTTGGCGGATTAGACCTAGTCTACGATGACGAAGATTATACAAGGATTGGCCATTTTACGGACAAGAAAAAAACCACAACACAACTTAAACGTTCAATAGCGCTATTAAATCAAGCAATTATATTAGCTAATCTTTGCAATGATGAGGATGCTGAAGAATCAAGTATTACGGATGATAGTGAAAGGAGAATAAGAGAGAAGCAAAAAAGTGAATTACTTCAACGTTCTTGGCTTGAAGAAGAGCGAGAGATTGAAGTTGAAGGTCCTCTTGCTAAACTTCTTAACAGAGAATAAACCGTATAATGTGTTCCTAACTCACCTCTATATTCAAAAACCTAATCTTAGGCCATTGAATTGATGAGTACCTCTTCGGCATGGGAAAAACGCCTCGAATCACTTGATGTGAGTGAGAGAGACACTCTTCTCGGAACTTCACTTTCCCGCCGTTTCACAAAATTACCTTTGTGGCTATCTCATCCAGCGAATATCGGTGGTTTTTATGGGATGTTAGTATCTCTCGCAATTATTCTTCCGTACAAGTTTTCACAATCAGGTTCAGGATGGGTTAGCGGATGGTTATTCCATTCTGCGCTATTGGTCGCTGCTTGTTTGGTATTGGGATTGGTTTCAACTCTATTAGTCAGGCTGTTCAAACGATTTCCGATTTCACCACCGCGTGGAATTCTCTACCCTATGCCATTTATTGGATTTGCGTTATTGACTATTGATAGAACTGATATGATGCAAATACCATCATTAATTTCGTGGTTTCTATTACTATTACCTGGGCCAATGTATGTTCATTTATCTTGGGCTCCAAGGTGGAGATTATTGTGCATGATAGAAGATGGAAAAGATCCATTCTCTGAAATGACCAAAATAGAAGATGAACCTAAGCATGCTGAATCTATGGCTGGGCATGATAAAGAAATGCTCGAAGTTGTTGACTCATTTGACGGATTTGAAGAAGAGTGACTTTCAAATCAGTTCAATAGTAACTTCTGCTCCATCTTCAATATTGAAGAATTCTCGCAAAAATGTTCCAGAAATAACTTCGATCACATCAATGTGGCGAGTTAAATCAGGAATTAGAATCGCACAGTCAACCATTTTATCGGAATGTGATATTTTTGCATTGAATGCTGTTGCTCCTCCAAATGAAACACCATCTCGTAAGAATCCGCGAATTCTCGTTGAAGCGATTTGACTTACATTAATTTTCATTGCCGACTTCATTGCCTCTTCATTTGCATCTAAGGTGTCAATTCCCGCTTTATTTCTCAATGCGATGTATTTTGCTAACACATCACCTTTAACTTCGACATTCAAAGTTCCAGGCCAAGCAGTATGACCAAGGAATCCTCTGAATTGCTCTTGGTAATGCTGCTGTGACATGAAAACATGTGCTCGGCCTAGGCCGCTACTAACAGTACCAGTAAGCAGCATCAGCACGGCCAAGTCAATCACCTTTTTGAGTTTGAGGGAAAAGCGGTCAACAAGAAAGAACATGAAGGGCCGTCAAGTTCCTATGGTTGAGGGGAACCAGATGCCAGGTGATATGTCGTGGATGAAAGAGCGTTTTGATGAGTTAAATGAGAATTCATTGTTATGGGAACCGCCTACTCTTCAAGGTGCAAATATACCAAGATGTCAGATGGATGGTAAACCAACTATTATGCTCTCAGCAAATAATTATTTGAATTTAACAACGCATCCAAAAGTAGTCCAAGCAATGCTTGATGCAACTATAAAATATGGCGCAGGTAGCGGTTCAGTTCGAGCCATTGCCGGAACGATGGATATTCATTTAGAAGCAGAACGAAAGGTGGCTGAGTTCAAAGGGGTTGAATCTGCATTGATTTATTCAGCAGGTTATACTGCAAATGTTGGATTGATTCCTACTTTGGTTTCGGGGGCAGATGATGTAATTATCTCTGATTCGTTGAATCATGGTTCAATTATTGATGGCGTGCGATTGACAAAGGCGGCTAGAGGAGTTTATGCACATAATGACATGGGTGAACTGGAGGCGGTATTGAAATCGCACCAAGATTCAGTTCGTAAATTAATTATCACTGACGGAGTCTTTTCAATGGATGGAGATGTTGCACCTCTTGATGAAGTTCACGCATTAGCAGAGGAATATGATGCGATGGTTTACGTCGATGATTGCCATGGTGAAGGGGTTCTAGGTGAGACTGGTGCTGGAATTGTTGACCACTTCAAATTGCAGGGTAAAGTTGATTTTGAAATTGGTTCTTTCTCTAAAGCGCTGGGTGTACAAGGTGGAATTGTTGCAGGTACGGAGATGACTAGGACTCATGCACTCAATCATTCACGTTCATGGCTTCTTTCAGGTTCACAACCGCCTGGTGTTGCTGCTGCACAGAAAGCTGCAATTGAAGTTTTGATGAGTGAGCCCCAACATCATGCTAAGTTGTGGGAGAATACTCACTATTTCCGAAAGGAATTACAATCACTTGGTTTTGACACAGGAGTGTCAACAACTCCAATCATTCCAGTGATGTGTGGTGAATCAAGCGTTGCAAAGTCCATGACCACTGCTTTGGGCAAAGAAGGAGTAATGGCAGGTGCGATTGTATTCCCAATGGTTGCGCGCGATAAAGCAAGAATTAGAACTCAGATGTCATCTGGTTTGACAAGAGAAGATCTTGATGAAGTATTGCGCTTATTTGAAAAAGTTGGCCCAACATTAGGCCTAATCTAGATTCAAGAATTACGATGATGAGTAATTGGTAATTCACCTATTGCAGCCCATTCATTGTACAGTAGAGATTTCATTTCATGTTCGGCTGCCAATCTCCAGCGTTTGCGCATAGTTCTCTCAGCGACCCTTCCTTCTGGTACTGAAGTAAAATGGGGCTCAGTATTCGAGTCTGGTAACGGTAATTGCTGCCAACTTACGCCCCACAAAATTAGCCATTCCGGTGGTGCTACGCCAAAATCAACTGCTAACTCGGGTTTTTCAATCGCCTGTTTCACTTGTTCAATAGTTAAATCACCTATTGACATTTTAAAGATTGCATTTGCAGTTCTTCGTACTTGATTCCACAAGAAAGCCAGCCCAACGATTTCAAAACCTACAACTCGGTTATTTACTATCCATGGAGTGCAGGAAAGTATTGTCCTAATCGGTTCTTTACCCTCCTCTATGCGTGCGAAGTTGGAAGCATCGTAAGTTCCTGTAAACAGGTCACAATACTCAGTAAATACATCACCTGGATATTTCCAGAATTCAATCCCTTCGATTCGATAACGGTATACGCGGTATTGTGCTAGTCTAGGATTCCAATCATCAGCAACTTGAATCACATCAAGGAATGAAATTCCTTCACAGAGACGGTCATCGATAGCACGAATCATTTTTTTAGCACCTAAAGAATCCCATAGAACCTTTTTTATCGCTACCGCTCCACCGTTTACTCTAACATTGACTCCAGCATCAGTGCGGCTTGAAAGAACCAAATTATGTTCTGTATTATTTTCATCAATCCATTCGAGACTTTGAAATACGCGGACTAGTTCTCCTTGAACTGTCTTTACATCCGGTTGAATCTGGCTACCATGAAATCTGTCACCTAAGTATCCAATTCTAAAGGCGAGCTTCACAGTCTCGCCCGCCAAATCCTCACCTCAAATTTCACGAGTTATCATTTCTACGGCTTCGTCCTTACTGTATCCTAGGCCGCCAACAGCCCAAATTAGAGCCTGTTGAAGCCAAGGCTGAACTATTGGATTATTCTTACTAGGATCCATTACTTCAATCGCATCAACAATATTGCGACTGGCGGTGAAAAGGATTTCATCAACTGGAATGTCTTCAAGTTCAAGACGTCGTGCATAGCGTTGGAATTCTTTGACCGCTACTGGAATACGGCGACACTCAAGTGCAAATGCTGCAAAGTCAGCGATGTATTCCATGTTTTCTTCATCGAGATCCATTGCTTTTTTGTACATCATCATAATTTTGCGGCCAGGAATTACATCTTCTTGTGCTTCAGAATTTTTCATATTTGCAAATTCAGCATACATGTGGTGTACTTGTGCGTTATCAGGATTGTCTGATAACTTTGATTCTAGGTACTCAATAGCGCCATCAATATCTCCTTGGTTAAATAAATCAATGGCAGTTTGTAAGAAATCATCACTCATATTAGCATCTCCAATAACCTATGTGAAGGGCTTGAGGTTCTTCAATGACTCGCTTTAAACAGTTGCTGACTAATTGTTGTTTGATTTAGTCATAGAATCCTTCAAATCGGATAATAGGCTTGATGAAGAGTGCTTTTTGTGCATTTCATCGACTAATAATTTAGTCTTATCCGATTTACGAATAGAATAAAAACAGTTCTTTGGATCAGCCATAACTCTAGTGACAGTTCTTTGGTATGTTAATAGTCCAACAATGTTGCGAATCCATGTTTTTCCAGCTGCAGTAGTAGTGGAATCAGAATCATTCTGTGAGGTTCCAGGTATGGTGGCACCTGCTCTCATTCCAATCGTTTCTTCTGCTAGACCGATTCCGGTATCGGTTAAAACCGTTAAAGTTGAATAGCCTAATATCATGCCCATTGGGTTTCTCTCTTCAATAACTTCGGAGATTCTATCGTAAAGAATTCTTCTTCTCGAGTGAGATAATAAGAATCGATGTTGAAATATTACTGCATCGGAAGTAATCGCATAATGGAAACTCTTCTGATAATAATATGTCAGTCCCCAAAACATAGATGTAAAGATAAATCCAAAGATTGTATAATTATAACTAATAAAATCTGGTAAGAATCCGCCAATTGGGTCGTCCATAAAAATACCCGTTACGAACAATAGAACATCGTCTATTTGGATAATTATCGGTGCGAATGTTACCATCAGTAGCCAAGTTGTAACCCATCTTCCAGAAGTGGACATATTCATCAGCCTGTTTAACCACGTGATGGTTAACATTATCAATACAAATCCGAATGGTACAGTTTTCCCTCCACTAATCTTTACGATTGCAATAATAATTGTTACTAGTGCACTTGAATTACCATCATCCAATAAATCCGCTTGCCCAAATAGTAAATGAACACCAAGAACTATCAAGCCCATAACATACATTCCAAGGAATGCAAAGATACTAGGTTGTTTGGTTAGTAAAATCTCTTCACCTGGAATAGTTAGAAATTTTGCAACAAGTTTTTTCTGTTTAGCATCAATGGTTGCTTCAGAACTCGTTTTGTCGGCATTTGCGACCTCTTCATTTAGTTCTTCAACATTTTCTTCCGTTACTTCTTGCTCAGTCATAGAAACGCCTCTAAATTGTGTTTGGTACTCCGTTAGTCATGAACCTTTTGCCATATTTGTCCAATTATCAATGAAGTAGGCCCCAAGAATGCTCAGCATTTCCTCTTGCCCACTTGTATTCTGACTCAGTTCTTGTCCCGTTTTCATCTTGAATAATCAATTTATTTAATTTAAGCGGATATTCATTGTAGGTCAAATGTGATTGCATACCCCCTCTAGTGGGCTGGTCAAAAGTCCAATTAGCCCTTTCAATAGCCTCCACTTGTAATTTAATATCTGTTCTACCGTTATACATATGAATCTCAAAAACCGGTAGTGGTGCGCCTGGATAATGGGCATGTTCACCTTCTAGATTAGCACCGGCCTTCTTTGTAATAGTGGCTTTTGAAAACTTCTCACTACGCTTATTCTTCGCATCATGGAATAGGCCACCTTGGCTCAGTGCAATATGTCCAATATCTCTTTTTTTCCATGGCCTGTTATCTCTAGCACTTACCGTCAATGATACATGGGGGATGAACCAATCGATATAGGAGCCATCATCCAAGTGTAATACACCCCAATACCATGGGACGGATGGAGCCTGAACGCATACTTTTTGAAAATACGCAGTTCCAGATACCTGTTCATCATCCAATGTTCCAGATACTTTGGTCCCATGTAGGCGGAGAATATCATATCCCATATTGGCAGCATAAGTTGCACTTGCTCTCCTTGCAGTAGACATTGCTTGATTCCATGGTGTTAACTTTAGCTTGAAATCAGTGGGTACATTATCTCCCCTCATTTCTTTATCACTTACCAAATTAATCCAAAATTCACTAAGGTCTGATTTCAAACCCATCGACAGATCATCACCTACTAATGGAATAACAGCCCCACCACCTTGGCCAGTATTTGCATCGTCTGTCAACGGCCATTGTGGGTGGGTATCAGGTATTGCAATCATTTTGCAAATCTTTTTGATTATTGGTTCATGCATCTGTTTCCCGTCAAACCACCATGCACAAACCATTCCGTCAAGTGCAATCGCTCCATCGTCATCAAAACCAGGTCTGCCTTTAGGAGTCCAAGGGCTTCCATTTACATCGACGATAGCATTGTCCTTTGTAGACCAAAGTACCATCAATTGTTTTCCGCTTGGATTACCTTCATGGTCATCCAGCATCACTAGCCACCACCACCAATCCCAAGTGAGATGCTGCAACGGTGGTCTTTCTTGTAAATTCCACATCCGTGACAAATCGCCACTAAAAATGGACATATCTTCACTCATTCAATTTCCTTCCCTTTGAAAATTGCAGAACCAATTAACCATAAAATTAATGCCTGGAATAATAATACAAATGTAGAAACTACAATTGTTGCTATTGGGCTAATTCCTAAACCTGTATCAGATGCAAAGGCACTCAAGGCATCTGCGCCCTCAAGTGAATTACCCCACCATCCACCATCACCATGTCCACCACCCCATAACCCCATGTTGATGAATAGGTTCATGTTAGGCCAAACAACCAAAGATGCTGCATCAATAATATTTAGAGACCAGCCAATAACAGAAAATCTGAGGATTGATGCTGACGGGGCATTAAAGGATAAAATAGCCATTCCTAATTCCCAAGCAGCAAATGGGAGAGCGAGTACAATACCATGTTTCCATAGAGTCCCAAGTGCACAAAATAACATGCCATAAACTAATGTTGCTAACATTGTTGCGAATATTATAGCCATCCACATTCCAAGGTCTGCAAATCTGAAAAAACCATCACTCGGGCCAGCAAAACCAGAAATGAGTCCAACTATCAAGCCCATCGCAATGACATATGGCCATACAATCCCTAAATATCCGACAATTCTTCCAAGAAATATATCACGTCTAGCAATTGGTTTTGCTAGCATGAAATGCATAGTTGAATTATCCATTTCTTCACGAATTAAACCAGTTGCTAAAAATAAAGGTAGGAAAATACCCAGTAAGAATACGAATCCCATTTTACCGATTGCCAACAAGAATGCTCGATGAATCGCTTCTTTGGCATATTTTTCTTCATCGGGGTCTTCATCGACTAGTCTATCACTATTCGGTTCGGACCATTCACCCCTCATTTCATCATAATCTAAGATAATATCACATTCAACATTATTGCGATTATTATCCTTTTGACTCTGAGTTGAATCGGCAAGTCGGCAATCTCCATCATCATCATAACCTACAGTAGTGTCTCCTCTTGCAGACAAATCCCAATCAAAATCATCCTCATTGATCCATTTTTCAGGCGGGTCAGGGGCAATCGGAGGCGAGAATGTTCCAGGGTGGGATTCTGGGTTATCGGGGTCTGTTCCATATATTCGCTCTTGGCCAGTCGGATATCCATCGCCATCCCAATCCATTGAGTCACCATCATTGTCAATAGCTTCAATTTCTTGTTGCATCGAATCAACATAGAATAATACGACAATGAATATTGCAATAAATCCAACACCCAAGATTACCCAAGTAGATAGTTTGGTGCGATATTGCCTCATAGTAAATTCTGCAACAGCACCGAGTTTCCTATCCAATGCCCTAAAGACATTATCTTTTTTTGGTGGAGACATCATCGGGCCAGACCTCCGGTTAGGTATTTCAATATCGATTCTAAATCATCATCTGGGTTGTCAATTGAAGAGACTTTGTGCCCATTATTGACAATTAAAGCAGGCAACTCTCTATGAACTTCATTTAGATTATGCGTTTGAATTTGTAGATTATTTCCACTAGGGAAACTGATGCCATAGACAGCATCATTGTTGATAATATCCTTGGCTAATTCCTTTGGATTTTCGCAACCAATACTAATGGTATGTGGTATGTTGTCCATTTTCTCTCTGATCGCATGAAGATTTCCCAATGCTAATAATCGCCCGTTGTGGAGGATAACTATTTGCTCGGTAATACGTTCAATTTCATGTAGGATGTGGCTACTGACCAAAACGGTACGGCCCATTTTTCCTAATTCTCTAATTACATTCATTATCGTAGTTCGGGCAAGAGGGTCACAGCCTTGTAACGGTTCATCTAATACAATTAACTCCGGGTCATTTACTAGTGCATGGGCAATCTTTACCCTCTGCCGCATTCCTTTTGAATAGCGCCCGAGTTGCTTATGCGCAACATCGGTTAGACCGACAAAGTTTAGCACTCTGTCGGCTTCAGTTTTCGCTTCTTCTCTTGTCAATCCGTTCAATCTAGCAAACAGTGATACAAATCCATGGGCAGTCATCCAATCGTGCATTTTTTCATGCTCTGGAACGAAACCTATTCTTGCATACGGAGCAGGGTTCTTCCATGGATCTGTTCCGAATAGTTTCACTGTTCCACTCGAAGGCTTCAACTTGCCCATTAACAGATTGAACAGTGTTGATTTACCAGCACCATTCGAGCCTAATATCCCTGTGACACCGCCAGATAATGCCAGAGTGATTTCAGATAATGCATGAATTTTTCCATAGGTTTTGGAGACATTTTCAAGCAGCACCACTGGGACAGTGGTATTTGGCGCCCATTGTTGAGTTTGCCCTTCTCCGACTTGTTGAAGATCCGGCATCATTCTCTAGTCACCTCCATAGATGAAACGCGACTACTCAAAACATACAGGGCGATTGCATTCATCACAATTAACGATGCTAGTGACCAAGTCCAAGAATACTGGTCATAGGTTGGCTGAGTATTCACTAATGTTTGGCCAACATGAGCCAAACAATCATACGGTGAAAGAAGATATAGTATCTCTCTATCAAATAAATTCTTTACAATTATTGCTAATGTTTTAGTTCCCAAAATAATGGCTAGTAATCCGATTCCAGGGAAGAATTTACCCTTAGAGACACTAGAAAGAGCCAATCCGATGCTCGTATAAGTTATGATTAACAGAACACCACCCATCAATGCGCCGAGGAAAATTGGAAATGTATCAACAATCCATGCCCAGCCTCGGCCAAAGACCATTATCTCAGTAAGATAGTACAAAAAGAGAGTGAATATGATGATTATGGCTTGGATAAATGCAACAGAGGCATACTTCATTCCAACATAATCAAAGCGATTGATTGGTCTAGAGAAGTAGAGTGCAGAAGTTCCATGAAGACGGTCTTCGGAAATAACTCCACCTACTAATAGCGCTGCTACTATCGGGTAATACATCACATTGCGTGGAAAGAATCCTAGCACGTGGCCGTAAAGGTTGTCCCTGTTTACACCCCAATATGAATGGAATTCGGAGTCTCCAATTAACGATGAAAGTAAAGTTAGCGCAGCATCTGATAGTGATGCAAAGAATACAAGAACTAAGAAAATTCTTGTTGGAACGCCCCATGGCCGATGACCTTTTTTGAAGATACCAAGGATATGGTGTCGCAGTATTGCCCAATTGCGCATCCATCTCGGATTTAACTCCCCTCTCCATGGTTCATAATTTTGCTTAAATATTTCACCAGTGTCAGTCTGGCTAATAGAGGCCATTTGAGAAATATCTTCATCCCCTTCACTTGAACCCCAAGCAGTATCCATCCGTGCTTGGCCAGTCACAGGTGTTTCTGCAGTAGCCATCCGTGTCTCGACTGATTCAACTTTTTGCACTTGTTGTGGGATTGGTAGAATTGGTGCCTGAGGTACACTTGCCATTGGCTGTGGTTGCGGCTGTGCCAGAGGTTGAGGTTGGGGTTCAATTGTCATTGGTTGTGGCAATGATTGCGGTAAAATTTCTTCATCGTCGCTCATGAAGCACCACCGCCCATGTGACCTGGAGCATCTACCTTTCTTGCGTGAATTGGATGGCTAAACAAGTCTTCACTACTTTTTACATCATATCCCAAGTTTTCCATTATTACGAGGAATAAGTCTTCGAGTGATGCTTCATATTCATGCATTCTTCTTATTTGAGCACCTACTTGAGAAGCACACAACAAGATCTCGCTGGTCAAATCTTCAGATTCATTAGCGATTCTCATTACTCGCCCCTCACGTCTAACTCGCATTCCCCGTTGAATCATTGCAGCCTCAAGTTTAGATGCCCCACCCCAAACGTGAATTTCGATTTCTCGATCAATTGCTTTCAAGTCCTTAATACGTCCTTGCGCTGCTAGTTTTCCCTTGTGCAATAATACGATATCATCGCATACCCTTTCAACATCATCCATTAAATGTGATGCCATCAATACTGAACGATCACCTTGTTTTACAGTATTGATTAAGGTATCAATCATGAATTCACGAGCAGTAGAATCTAGCCCATTACTAGGTTCGTCAGCAATTATTAATTCAGGGTCATGGATTATTGCACAGGCTAATTTAGTTGCTTGTTTCATACCGGTTGAAAATGATTTAATCTCTCTATATCTTTGTTCTCCAAGACCTACGTATTGTAATGATGCATGAGCTCGTTGTAATGCTACAATAGGATTCATTCCAAGTAGTTCACCTGAGTATCTAACTTGATTTATTGCATCCATATCTGGGTTTAAAGCATCATATTCTGGCATGTATCCAATCCTTGCACGAATAGCAGCACCCTCGGTTCTGATGTCATGTCCTAGAACAGTTCCCTCTCCAGAAGTTGCTTGTATTAAGCCCAATATCGTTTTCAAAAAGGTTGATTTACCTGCCCCATTAGGTCCTAGAAGGCCTGTCGCTCCCTTTTTAATGTCCAAATTAAGGTTTTCAAGAGCCATATGAGGTCCATAGAATTTTGATAAATCCTGAGTTTGGATGATGCGCTCCTGTTCCAAACCGTTCCCCTCAATTAAGTGAGGGCAAAGACGCCCTTTCAATGCTTGCGCGTTAAGAGTTATTTATCGTAGCACTGATAGGAACTTTGATTCAATTGGTTTCTCGTAAGCCACCACGCGTCTTTATCGCAATTCCTTTCTTGAACGTTGCAAACTCTTCTGAGTTACAATTTGAAATACCATGTCCGAGTAATTGACCCTTTTTATTTACGATAAGACATGTTCTTCCAGGTTTAATCCATGGGTCAGACGCTAAAACGAATCCATGGAATACATTCCTCCCCTTCCGAACGAATGGTTCAGAATCATCGTTCACAACGACCCATGCAGGCCCTTCTCCAATGTAATTCCAAGCCTGTGTAGTCTCAAATTTAGAAGGGACTTCTCGCCTTCTATGGCTGTGTAATTCAACTGCACCATCATCGGTCAATGAGATTCCACCATCATTTAATCTCGGACTTAAGATATGTTTTCCAGAAGATGACATTGTATTTTTTATTCTGCCATGGCGATTGATAACAAAACTAGCATCCTGCATTAGTTCTCTAGCAAGTCCATATTCAACATTAAGAAGGACAGTCATTTTGTCACTAACATGTCGGCAACGTACTTTGTTGGTGGCAATGATTCGACCATCAGAGTCAAGAGGAATTTCACTGGCATCCTCATCGGTGATCGTTTTTATTACCCCAGCTTCAACAAGAGCCTCCATACATCTCGCTTGTATTCCATCACCTTCTAAATCACAAAGTATAATTCTTCTGTCGCCCAATTCAAATCGCTCTAATTCCCTTCTCATCCATGCTAAATCTGGCTTTCTTCGCCAAATCCAATCTGGCCCAGTTACATGTGAAAATGGATTTAAATCTTCCATGCTATAGGGCAATAATCCAAGAGGTGTCAAAATCATCACTTCCATTCCCTCCGCATGATGGGTTAGTCGAGTCATTAAGTCACTGCATCTTTCTCGCCAAGGACCTGGACGGCCATGGAAAATCAGGACATCACCTGAACCATTTCCTACAGGCTCAGGGGCTCTCCAGCGAGATGCTAGTTGCCTTCTTGCTTCAATGATGTGAGGACGGAAATATGTGTCTTCTCCTCCCCAAGAGACGCCTCCTTTTTTAGGGGATTCTTGGGAGCCAATTATCCAATCCCAAGAGTCTTCCCAAGAACCTCTAGTTGAATCTCTATCCCTTGCAGCGGCTCGATCTGAAATTGCTAATTCTTCAAGGTCAATCATTGCCAATCCTGCTTTATTTGGGCTCGTCGTAATCCATAAGAAAGCCTCACGTAATGCTGGATGCTGATGGCTGCGTCTTTCAGCGAGCCTCCATATTGTTCCATCTCTAATCGCTTGCTTACATCTTGATAATTCTGCTAGTGTAACTTCTAAATTATAACGGGCTAAAATCTTAACCTGTTCAGCAGAATCTAAACTTCTAACCTCTTGTGGAGAACTATATGCAATACAAGGCATAGTGACAGGCCAATCAACGAGATTGGCCAATTTTTCAGTTCCCCATGGGGTTAGAAGCCTTCCATCTTTTGCAAATAATGCGTATGCTGCTGAATCAAATAAATCAGCACCTAGTGCGATAGACATTGGGAAGAGCATAGGATGTCCACAACCAAACATGTGGACTGGACGATTCGGTGGTAGATAAGGTAGTGTTGAGAGCATAATTTTTGCATAATCTTTGTACATATGTTGCTCCATTACTGGAACAATACCGCCAATTGGGTGGATGGAGAAATCATGTTTGGCCATTTTTTGAGCGGATAATCGTCTCAGTTCTTTAAACAAGCCACCTTGAATTGGCCCATTTATCATTGTACTTCCAGCGCTTTCAATACTGATTGAAGCCCTTGCATCTGTTTCAAGCACCGCACTCTTGACTTCTTCTTCAGTCATATCGGGTCTGGTGAAAACATCTAACATTGTAGCAATATCAACTCCTATACTTTTTTGGAATTCAACTATTTCCTCGACTCCAACTTCTACATCTCCATAAATATATGATTGAAAAGTACCTGAATCAGTCATTATTACTCCTGGGTAATCAATCAATGAATGAACGCCATCTTTGATTGCTTGTTGTTTCAAATGCTCATGTTTCCAGATGATATATGAATTGGTAATGAGGGCAGAAATACCGTATCTATCCCACATTTCACGAGGTTCTATTGTTCTAATATTTGGATTGATTACAGGTAAAAGGGCTGGAGTTTCTAATATGCCATGGCTGGTATGCAATCGTCCTAAACGAGCCCTACCATCGCGATTTGTTACTTCAAACAAGCCAATATCTTGTTCTCGACAAGGCTCAGGATCATCGCGCCTCCCCTCTTGCCAAGCGCTCATAATTTTGGGCGGTGGTCTATCGGTCTTGAAGTCCTCGCTTATACAAAATCAATAAATGCCTAAGTTACGGGCCAATAGGACTGCCATTTTCTCTTCAATATGACGTAGATGTCCGGATACTGTGACGCGAGCAATGCCCATAGCATCAGCAACTTCACCAGTTTTGATACGCGAATCCTTTTCGTAGAATCCCATTTCCCAAGCTATGTTGAATACTTCCAATTGTTTATCTGTCAAATCAGTATCATTGAGGCTATCATTTTCCTCAACTGGCATCACAACAGAAATCTTACAACGAGAATTCCATTTTTTGAACCCATTTACTATTAAGGTAATTCCATCAGGAGTTCCTCGTAAAATTAGCAGGCTACCAGTGCGGCCAACTTTAGAACCAGATACAACATATGCATTGGAAACCGCAGCACCAATATTTATTGTCTCATGGCTATTGCGAATAATCACGCAATGAATTTCTTTCCCATCAACAATTTGCATGTGTATATGTTGATGTAACTTAAGGAAAGGGATTTCATCAATTTCAGATATCTGAACTCCTTTTGCCAACTCAAGTTCTACCATTTGGTGTATGCATTGATTCTCATAGTCTCGATACACGACACCCATAAAGGTCATATTAGAGATTCTCGTAATTTGATCTTTAAATTCAGTGTTCATTAGTGTTGCGCCTTCATACTCAACACGTACTTCGCGCATAGATTGATTATGCAGTTTGCCTACTTAAATCTTAATGCGTTTTTCAAATGACTAAATCTATCAGTTTCCCCGAATAAAGTCAAACAAAAGTCACTGAACCATGCGCTAGAATAAATTCTCTTCCCAATTCGTCAAAGGATTCTAATAAATTCACCGAAAAACGAACACGATGAACTTCATCATCGGATTCGAGGTCAAGTTTGATTCCATCTAGAGTAGCGGGGGCCGCTCCACAAGAAAGACAGGCCCCTGTTAAATCTAACACTAGGTCGATTGAAGGCTTATCGCTGATATCTGTAACCACATCAATTGAACTTACACTAATGCCTCCTCCATGTCCATCAAGTGCGGCTCTAACCTCTCCCAGACGTGACAAAATTGCAGGAACTAATTCATCATCATCAAGTAGTGTCAATAGTGAAGTATCGCGCAAACGGGCTTCTACAATTGGGTCGGTTGATTCCGCAATTCGCTTTGCCGCTTCTTGCTGGGTTGCAATTTTTGCTTCAGCAGCGTATTTTGCTACTAAATCCTCAACGGTCATATCTCTTCGTCAGCCAACTGTCATTTCAAGCCTCGCATCGCGATTTTAATCAGTTAAATAATGCACAATTAATGGATAACAAGTGAAATCTTTGGGTATATTTCGTTACGTGATTGATGTGTTTTTATTTTTAACTGCTTAGTTATTGATTACACTTCTTGATAAGTGGGTGACGAAAGGCAAGAACAGTGAGAGTCATGTCGGAAGAGATACTCAAGATTTCAAATATACATGTAAGTGTTGAAGATACTGAAATCATCAAGGGATTGTCATTAACAATAAACAAAGGTGAAGTTCACGCAATAATGGGTCGCAATGGTTCCGGAAAATCGACACTTGCAAATGTTTTGATGGGTCACCCTTCATATCAAATCACCAGTGGAGAAATCACCTACTACGGTCAACCATTAGAACAATTAGAAGTTTACGAGCGAGCAAGAGCAGGTATGTTCTTGTCATTTCAATATCCATCTGTATTACCAGGCGTAAAAGTTGGTACCTTTTTGAAGAAATCAATTGAAGCGGTTAGAGGAGAGCCAGTCAAACAAAAAGATTTCAGAAATCAACTTAAGGCGGCAATGACATTACTTGACATGGATCGTTCTTTCTTGTCAAGATATGTTAACGACGGGTTTAGTGGTGGGGAAAAGAAGCGTTTAGAAATTCTCCAATTAGTTCTTCTCCAACCATCCTTGGCAATACTTGATGAAACTGATTCAGGACTTGATATCGATGCACTAAAAATTGTTTCAAAAGGAATAAATCAAGTTGTACCACATGCAGGTTGCATAGTAATTACACATTATCAAAGACTATTAGAACACGTCAAAGCAGATTATGTTCATGTCATGATAGACGGTAAAGTAGTCAAATCAGGCGGGCCAGATTTGGCGCATAAACTGGAAGAGCAAGGATACGATTGGCTCGAAGCCAATGCATAAGAGGTGATTATATGAGTGATGAAGCAATATCTGAGAGTAATGAAGCAAGAGATCTTGTAGGTGAGTATCAATTCGGATTTCACGATGAAGACAAATCGGTAATCCGGTTCAACAATGGATTATCCGAGCAAATCGTTAGAGATATTTCGGCGATAAAGAATGAACCTGAATGGATGACCGATATTAGAGTGAAAGCATATCACCATTTCGTTGAAAGAGAGATGCCAAAATGGGGCAGCCCTGAAATTTTGAATAACATCGATTTTGAAGCGATAACATATTTCTTACGTTCCACAGATGCAACCAAGGATGATTGGAAAGATGTTCCTGAGGATATTCAAAACACATTCGACAAAGTTGGTTTAAGGGAAGCAGAAGGCACATGGCTCGGTGGAATTACTGCGCAATATGATTCTGAAGCTGTATATCATTCAATTCGTGAAGACCTTGAATCACAAGGTGTTATTTTCCTTGACATGGATAGCGGACTCAGAGAACATCCTGAACTTGTAAAGAAATATTTTGGTAAAGTGGTGCCACACAGCGATAATAAATTCGCAGCCCTAAACACAGCAGTTTGGTCTGGTGGCTCATTTGTTTACATTCCCAAAGGAGTCCATGTGGAAATGCCAATACAGGCATATTTTAGAATTAACGCTGAGAATATGGGTCAGTTTGAAAGAACATTGATATTGGCCGATGAAGGCTCTAGCGTGCATTATATCGAAGGCTGCACTGCCCCATCATATTCATCAACTGCTCTGCATTCAGCAGTAGTTGAACTGATTGCAATGGATGGAGCAAAAATAAGATATTCGACAATTCAAAATTGGTCAAACAATGTTCTAAATTTAGTTACGAAAAGAGCCCATGCAATGAAGAACTCAACAGTTGAGTGGATTGATTCCAACATTGGTTCTGGTTTGACAATGAAGTATCCAGCAATTCTTCTCAAGGGTGAGGGTTCTCACGCAGAAGTTGTTTCAGTGGCTTATGCCGGGAAAGGCCAACACCAAGATACTGGTGCAAAAGTACACCACTTAGCGGCCAATACGACATCAAATATTATTTCAAAATCGATTAGCAAAGATGGAGGTCGATCAACATATAGAGGGATGTTACAAGTTATGCCAAAAGCGCATAATTGTCGCAGTAAGATTGTGTGTGATGCCCTCATGCTCGATTCGGATTCTCGTTCAGACACATATCCAACAATGGAGATTGGTAATTCCAGTGCAGATTTAGAGCATGAAGCAAGTGTTAGTAAAGTTTCAGGAGATCAGTTATTTTATCTAATGAGCAGGGGATTCAGTGAACAGGAAGCAATGGGCCTAATCGTCAATGGATTCTTTGAACCATTTACTAGAGAATTACCTGCTGATTATGCAGTTGAAATGAACAAGTTACTCAATATCAAAATGGAGGGTTCAATTGGTTGAGTTATATCGACATGTCCCCACCTCCACGCGCTAAGCATTTGTGGAGATATACCCCATGGCCAAGAATCAAACCGCAAGAAGGTGTGCCAGTAGCTGACAAAATCTTATTCTCTATCGATGGGGATGTTACTTTGCAATCAGGTGCCCCAAGAGCGGTATTAGAATCTGATATAGCGAGAGTCTTTTTGAGTGAAATCGGTGGTTCATCACATACATTGCATATCGATGGTGATTTCGGATTAATACATATTCAAGCAAAGGCAAGCGGACATGTAGCAGCAGGACATTTACATATTGATTGCAAGGGAAGTGCTACGGTTATTCTTCATCTAACAGGTGAAGCAGATTGGAGCGGATTATATGTGAGCGGGGTAGTTGCAGATAATTGCAAACTGGCCTATGGTTTTGTCAATGAACTATCCAATGATTGTAAATTGTTGCATTGTGAAGACTGGGCTGTTGGAAGAGATGCAGTAATGGAGATTGCCGCACTCAGTGTTGGCGGATTCCGTTGTAAAAGTGATGTTAGAACTACATTGATTGGGAGTGGAGGCTCTTTGAAACAAGCAGTTACTGTTCATGGACTTGGTTCAAGACATATTGATAATCATATTGAAATAAATCATAAAGTTGCTAACTGCAATTCTAAACTGGTGATTAATTCAGCCTGTGCTGGTTCGAGTAGATCTATTGCTACAGGACTTCTCAAAGTCGCAGAAGGTGCTAATGGGACAGATGCTGGACAAGTATTCCGCAATTTATTGTTGAGTGATAAAGCAAGAGCAGATTCAATCCCAGAACTTGAGGTTTTGGCTGATGAGGTAAAGGCTGCTCATGGGGCTGCAAGTTCACCTGTAAATCCTGAACAAGTTCATTATTTGATGAGTAGAGGTCATTCCCCGCAACAAGCAGAGACTTTGATAGTCGAAGGTTTCCTAATAGATGCGTTTTCTACTCTAAGCGATTCAGATTTGAAGGATGTTTTAGCAACGAGAATGACCATACACTTGGAATGTGAATTAAAGAGGTGAATAAGTTGTCATTGAAGGATGATTTTCCTATATTGTCAAGAGAGGTCAATGGCCATCCTCTTATCTATTTGGACAACGCAGCAACAACTCAAAAACCCCAAGTTGTTATAGATGCAATTTCTCAATATTATTCCAATTCAAATGCCAATGTTCACAGAGCAGTGCACACTCTTGCAGGTGAAGCAACCGAAGGTTATGAGAATTGTAGACGCTGGATAAAAAGTTGGTTCAATGCTGAAAAAGCGATATTGACAAGCGGAACTACTGAAGCAATCAATTTGGTTGCATATGGGTGGGGTAGAGCAAATCTACAGCCAGGAGATGTCATCGTCCTCACAGAAATGGAACATCATTCAGATATTGTTCCTTGGCAAATCTTATCTGAAGAAAGAGGAATTGAAATTAGATATGTCCCAGTCTTAGATGATTTCACATTAGATATGGATGCATATGCCGTATCTTTAGAAAATGCTAAATTAGTTTGTGTTGTTCATACATCAAATGTTTTAGGGGTTAGAAATTCAGTTGATGAATTAATTTCTCTAGCCCATAAGGCAGGTGCCAAGATATTGATCGATGCTGCCCAAGCAGTCCCACACGATAAGATAGATTTTGAACTATTCAATGCAGATTTCATGGCTTTTAGTGCTCACAAAATGTGTGGTCCAACAGGAATTGGCGCTCTTTTGGTAAAAAGTGATGCATTTGAACAAATGCAACCATTCATGGGTGGTGGAGATATGATCGAGTCAGTCACAACTTCAGGTTCAACCTATCAAACCAATGAACACAAATTCGAAGCTGGTACACCAAAAATTGCTGAGGCTGTTGGATGGTCAGCAGCATTTGAATGGATGTCAGCAATTGATTTACCTGCACATCATGAAAGATTGTTGAACATTGCAAAGTGGACTGCTGACCAGTTAAGGGAAATTGGATGCACAGTTTATGGACGTCATCAAAGTGGTGACGCAGCAGTTGTTTCATTCCTTCATCCAACCATACATAGTGAAGACTTTGCACGATTCTTAGACGCTAAAGGTTTCGCGGTCAGAACCGGTCACCATTGTGCACAACCTTTGCTTAACCGTCTAGGCATTACTGGGACAATCCGAGCATCATTCTATCTATACAATACTCAAGACGAAGCCGAAAAATTCATTTCAACAGTGCGATATATTGTGGGGAAATTTGCATGAATTATCCGCAAGCGTTACAGGAATTAATCGATGAATTCGCTGAGATTAAAGACAAAATGGAAATTTTAGAATATGTCTATGATCTCTCTGATGAAGTGGTTGAGTTTCCAATTGCTATGTGGAATGATAAAACAAGAATAATGGGTTGTCAATCTGAAGCCCATTTAGAAGTTGTAGTCGTTGATGGAATCGTTGAACTGCGCTGTGGTGCAGACTCCAAAATCGTTCAAGGGATGATGGGTATTATTACAATCGCAATAAATGGAAGAAAGGCACAAGATGTTTTACAATTAAAACCAGACTTCGCCCAAGAAATGGGAATCCTTAATTCACTATCACCAAGCCGTTCTAACGGCTTCCGAAACATTTTTGATAAGGTGATGTCAGAGGTTAGAATGAAACAATGAGGTGTGATTATGGTATCCAAAGAAGATGTATTAACTCAGCTAGATGAAGTATTAGACCCAGAAATGGAGATTTCTATCGTACAATTAGGTCTTGTTTATGATGTTCGGTTTGAACAAAAAGAAGGCGTTACACATGCGGAAATTGACATGACACTAACTAGCCCTGGATGTCCAGTAGCACCCGAAATAATGGCTGCAGCCCACGTTGCTGCGATTTCAACAGATGGAGTAGAAAGCGTCCATATCAATTTGGTTTGGACTCCACGATGGGATCCAAAAGTACATGCTTCAGAAGATGCGAAATTCGATATGGGAATTTGGGAATAATCATCGTTTCACGATAATAGTCAATACATCCCCATCTTTTAGCAAATGGTCCAGTCCAACTCTTTGCCAGTCAAATTTAGCACTTGGTCCTTTGACCTTACCAAATCTAAACTTACGAACGAAATCTCTGTGTAATTTATTGCAAATTTGTCTTACAGTTGAGTCATCTTTGACTATCAAAGGCTCCTCCATATCAGCATCCTCACCCTGAGGTTTCAGATATACTCGCATGAATCCGAGATTATCATAAATGAAATCTTTCAACTCTTCAAGACCAGTTCCTTTGAACGCTGAGATATTCATTACAGGCCAATCCTTAGGCAGAGACTCTCTAGTGATTTTCAATTCTTCATCGGTAGCAATATCTATTTTATTGATTGCAACAACCGCTTTTTCATAGATCCTATTCTCTGCTAAACAATCAACAATCTGTTCAGCAGTTGCATTATTTCTTAGAGTTACTATGGCCGAAGTATAACCGAATGAACGAATGATATCACCCATTTCTTCTGGTTCAAGGTGTGTTTGTTCAACAGTTGTACGAACATCGATTCCACCCTTTAACGTTCTCTTGATGAAAACTGGAGGTTTCAATTCATTTAGGCGTAATCCTGCATTATGTAATTCTCTGTGTAGTACATTGAAGTGAGCATTTTGGAATGGGTCAACAATATACAATACCATGTCAGCACTTCTGATAACGTTGAGAATTTCTCTTCCGCGACCTTTACCCTCTGCAGCACCTTTGATTAGACCAGGCAAATCTAAAATCTGAATTTTTGCTCCACGGTGTTCCATAATCCCTGGAATACAAGTTAATGTCGTAAATGCATAACCTGCTACTTCTGAATGAGCATCGGTCACTTGTGAAATCAATGTTGATTTTCCGACAGAGGGGAATCCAACCAATGCAACTGTAGCATCTCCGGATTTTTTAATTTCAAAACCGTTGCCACCACCACTGGCTTTTGAATGAGCATGGGCTCTTTCTTCCTTGATTTTTAATTGAGCGATTTTGGCCTTCAATTTACCAATGTGGCCATTGGTGGCCTTGTTTTTTTGGGTCTTGTCAATCTCTACTCTGATTAAATCAATCTGCTCTTTAATCGTCGCCATTCAACACCCTCCTAAGCAAAGGGGCGCAACGACCATTCTTCAATGCTATTACAACTCAAGCCCTCATTTATTGTAATAATTTACATTTTTGGATGTTGAAATTACAACCTTTGGCCGATGAACTGAAACAGAATCACAGTTTGGAGTAATTCATGGGGATAGAGATGGTGCTACTATTGGTCGACATTCCATGTCTTGAAAAAATCCTATCATCCACTTGGAAAGACCTCTATAGCGGCCTTGAAAAGGGTCGCCTGCGAGATGAGCGACCTACTCAAGATGAGCAATTAAAATCAATATTTGCCATCGATGCAGAGGCAGAAATACTTGACTGGATGGATGAAAGCGTTAAAGAACAATCAATTGAACAATCTCAATCGGTGAAAACAAATCTGCAAACAATCACAAATGGTGAGGAAGGTCTTCTCAAAATAATGCATTGGGCCAGTCCAGGTGCTTGGGAAGTTTGGGAAGCACGTGCCTTCCTATACCTTGAAATGGCTCTTGGACAATCAGTAGACCATGTTGAAGATTTGTACACCCAATGGCTTTGGGATAATATTTGCCAAAAACTAAACGGTTATCCGGCAGCAGAATTCGCTTCTAATGTCTGTCTCGACTGGATGAAGCGGCGCAAACAATTGGGCGAAACACTCGATGAAAATATAGATGCAAAAATAATACCGACATACCAGGCTCATGAATCGGCCAGCACAAAATTGGTCCACGCTATTACTCGCTGGCAAACCGAACAAGACCTTGTTGGAATATTGGGCAGAGAGCACCTTGATGCCCCGAAATGGGGTCATGGAGAGATGAATTTACGCCAATATTTGCAATCTTAACAAGCGTGGGGTTCAAAATCCTCCGCCGCTGCGCCCTAATTGATGACAGACGATATTCCACTCGACGATGAAGTCGCAGATGATGAAATACCAGTTGTTTCGGAAGATGGTGAAACTTACGAAATTACTGATGAAGGCGAAGTTGAAGAAATTCTTGACCCATTACAAGAGGCTATTCAACGAGCGGAGAACGCTGAAAAAGAAATCGCCTACAAAGAAGCGGAGACTCAAAATGTCAGAAAGCGTATGCTGACCGAGAAATCTGATGCTATCAAATATGGTGGAATGGGAATGGCTCGCCGTATGCTGACAATACTAGCCGATGTCGATAGAGCACTTTCAACACTTTCTGAGGATGATGAAACAGCAGTAGCCCAAGGTTTACGCCTACTAAGGAACAAGATGTGGCGTGAATTGGAAGCAGATGGTGTAAAGGCAATAGAAGTCAAAGGGAAAGCATTTGACCCTTCAAAAATGGAAGCAATAACTACAATTCCTTCATCTGAACATTTCGCAGCAGGACAAGTTGTCGATGTATTGGAATCTGGATTTATGTACAAAGATAGAATAATTACAATCGCAAGAGTTGTAGTCGCATCTGAATGAAGATAGTAATTCTTGCAAACAATGATACATTAGGTGTTTAATCCCCTGACATGGTCAAGAAGGTAGCGGGTAGATTCGCAGGTGCTGCGAAAGGCGTGGCAAAGAAGGCAACTAAAACAGCCACTGATACAGTCAAACGGCAAGTGGTTGATGAAATCACTAAGCCTGTTAAGAATGCGATAAAAGCCAAGGTGGATAGTGCAACTTCTGCAGTCAAGAATAAAGCAGAAGAAAAGGTCAGAGAAGTAGTTGCACAACAAATGAAGAAAGAAGCCAAAAAGAAGATATTTGGCAACAAGAAAGGCTGAGAAAATTTCCTTGAGTATTAACCACTCGGTTTTCTAACAGTTGCCAACTGTGGCATTGACGAGATTCAATTAGCAACCTTACAACCAATCATTCTTCTTTGGGATTCAAATTAGCATTGAGATCCCCCGAAATGGCACTGTCATGGATATTATAGGTTATATTTTGAACAACAGTAGTTGCTTTTGATTTCTCTTCGAGTTCTTGTTCCAAGGCGGCTTTTGATTCCTGTAGTTGAGCCAACTCGGCTTGCATTGCATTCATTTCTGATGCTGAACGTGATTGTTTTGCAAGTTGTTGCTGGAGATATTGGGTTTGGCTGGCTTGTTGTGCTAATTGATTCTGGAGGTGCTGTGCTTCAATTTGTTTTTGATGTAGCATTTGTGCTTGGACCTCTTGTTGTGACGGTTGACGCTGTATTGGTATGTGTTGCTGTCTTGATGGTAGAGTGTGCACTCTATGTTGGCGAGTCTTCTTTTTCCGATTGTTTGTGAGATATACTATGCCACCAATCGGTAAAAGACAGCAGATCGTGAATCCAACAAATGTGTCTCCAGCGGAAGATGTAGTGTCAGAAGATGATTCCTCAACTACCGGCATGGGACACCCTGTTGGAGAAACTGATTCTCCTATTGTAGTATTTGGGCACTCATCCCTTGAGTCTACAATTCCATCAGAATCGCTATCATCCCATGCTGAGCAGCCAGATACATCAACGGATTCTCCGAGACCAGTATTGGGGCAATCATCAGATACGTCCATTACCCCATCAGAGTCACTGTCCCGTTGTGATGAGGAGCATCCCCAAGTATCAACGGATTTGCCTGCGTAAGTATTTGGGCAATCATCAAATGCGTCCACCACTCCATCATCGTCGCTGTCGCTTTGCCATGAAGAGCAGCCAAAGTGGTCAACGGATTCTCCAAGGGGAGTGCTAAAGCAGTGATCGTCTGAATCTACTAATCCATCACCATCGTTGTCACGTTGTAAGTAGGAACATCCGGAATTATCAACGGATTCTCCAGGGGAAGTAATTGGGCAATTATCAGATGCGTCCATTACTCCATCCGAATCGCTGTCACGTTGCGATGAAGAACATCCAGAAGCATCAACGGATTCTCCAAGATTAGTATTTGGGCAATCATCCCTTGAGTCTACAATACCATCCGAATCGCTGTCACGCTGTGATGAAGAGCATCCAGAAGCATCAACGGATTCGCCTACGGAAGTATTTGGGCAATCATCAGATGCGTCCACTACTCCATCATCATCAGAATCGCTGCCGACAGTAAATCTCCACTCTGAAGCTGCATTTTTCCAAGTATCATTTTCATCACCATCGCCATTACCAATTACGTCTTTAGTTGGTGTTGCTGACCAATTGTATTCCGCATACAGTTTCCATTCATCCAATTCAGAATTCATGTCACATTCATCATCATTGAGTGCATCATTATCTCTACATTCAATAGTAATGTTGAGGATATTGCTGTAATCTGGAATATCAATAGAGTAGTTCCATGGATTGTTTAATGTCAATTGGTCATCCCAAGTCGGTGTATTGATGCAATCTATATTGACACCATCTGCCTCTATGCAAATTTGAAAGTGTGGGTCTGGAAAGCCCTCGTTATTATCCCACTCGACAGTTTGATTCGCAGACCAAGATATGAGGTTTATGTATAGCCAAGCATCATCCTCAGGCCAATTATCTTGGGCATCAGAAACTCCATCATTATCCGAATCACGTTGTGTCGCATCACAGCCATTAGAGTCAACAGCCGCACCCAAACTAGTTGTAGGGCAATTATCAATCGAATCTTCTACTCCATCAGAATCCTCATCACCATAGCCCCCTATTGTTAATCTCCACTCCGATGCAGCATTTTTCCAAGTACCGTTTTCATCACCATCTCCATTTCCAATTACAGTAAGAATTGGATTTATTGACCAATTATATTGTGCATACAATTTCCATTCATCTAATTCAGAATTCATGTCACATTCATCATCATTGAGTGCATCATTATCTCTGCACTCAATTGTTATGTTTAGGATATTGCTATAATCTGGGATATCGATTGAATAATTCCAAAAATTGTTTAATGTTAATTGGTCATCCCAAGTCGGTGTATTGATGCAATCTATATTGTCACCATCTGCCTCTATGCAAATTTGAAAGTGGGGGTCTGGAGGGCCACCATCGTTATCCCACTCCACGGTTTGATTCGCAGACCAAGACACGAGCTCGATATGTAACCAAGCATCACTTTCAGGCCAATTATCAACTTCACCTTCAGCTGAAACTGAATATGATAAAAAAGATGGAGTTGTAAGCATAATTAGTGTCAAAAAAGCGAGAGCAAACTTAATCGGAACTTCTCGCATGATACTGACACATCCTACTCATATAATTTGATTGAGGCGTTATTGTAAATTCTATTATTTTAAAAATGCTAAAACAAAAGATAACCCTTAGTCCTTGTAAGCGTCTTTTTGTCCAGTAACATCTGCCTTTCTCAATTCAG
>ERZ890510.403-NODE-403-length-34513-cov-5.377068_pt1 | contig 34513 bp, 34 predicted proteins | sample MGYA00521265_ERZ890510 | MGnify/ENA primary metagenome ERZ890510 (study PRJEB32303, sample SAMEA104408624) | aquatic metagenome | biome: Brackish water; feature: Chemocline; material: water | place: Baltic Sea | collected 2014-10-26T21:54:00 | depth 110 m ... | reverse complement strand
TAATAATGTATATTAGATTTATATAATATAAAAGATAGAAATAAAAAAGGGAAATTCTTTTTTATGAGCAATCAGGCAGTATCAGTTTTGCAAAATCGCTCATAAAGCGTCCCCATAATGACCTCAACATCATCACTATCTAACGTATAATACACAGACTGAGCACTACGCCTTGTTCGCACCAGTTTCTCTCTGCGTAAAACGGCTAAATGCTGTGATAATGCTGATTGACCTAGTCCAAGCAACACTTCTAGCTCACCTACGCTTCGTTCCTCAGTTGCTAAATAACAAAGAATGAGCAAACGCCATTCATTGGACATAACTTTTAATAATTCAGATACATTCTTTGCATTGTCTTTGAGCAATTCTATATCCATCTTTTTTTCCCCCACCATCATACATTCTCACCTACTGCCTTTTGTTCAACAAACACGTTATAAATCACGCGCCACATCCCTCAAAACCATCTGCATCCATTTTTGCTTCATAACTTGGTGTTACTGCTGACCCAAGAACCAAAGAACTTTTAACACTATCCCAGTCTTCTGGTTGCAATATAATCATCCAACCCGCTTCGTAAGGATCATCATTTGCCAAACTAGGGCTATCTACCAGTGCCTGATTAACCTCGATCACTTCACCGGCTGCCGCAGACTTAGCAGGGCCAACCCATTTACCAGATTCAACCGTAGCAACAGATTTTCCTGCTTTAATTTTTTTGCCAACTCTTTTAGCAGTAAAAGCAACCAATTGCCCTGCAAGGGCTGTCGCGACCATCGTCATGCCAAGTTTGACTTTACCGTCTCCCATTTCACGGAACCAAATATGATTTTCAACATCATACAATAAATCATCTGGTAAATTACATCCACGTATATTAGGCATCGGTAAATCCTCCTTATTATTATTAGCTATCCAGTTTAGCTCTAACTGAACGCGAAGAGCAACAGAACTCTCCAAAATCTGATTTTTCTATTTTCCCAGCTATAAAATAATAAAGATGGCTTGCGACCAACTTCATCATATTCAGTCTTTGTAATGTTTGATCGTGTTCAGGGTCAAGTGTTATTAAATTATAATGATAAATCAATTCGCGGCACGTTTCTCTACAGGCATTAAAACTTGGATCACCTTTAGCCCCTTGACGGTGCAATGCTATTAAGCGAAAACCTTCTTTTTCTTTATCCGTAGGCACTTGATCATTGGCGGTGATCCAGCATTCCAACGTCTCTTCACCAAGCGCTAACATAGTGCTGGGCGACAAGGCATCTGCTTCAAGTTCTTTGCCAATATCTAAAAACGTTCTCATGCAATCCCTTTTTCTTTCATAAGAGCATAACTATCAGAAATATTTTCCTGCAATCCTACTTTTCGCTTGCTCAAACCTAAGGCCATACCGAGCAATTGAGTGAAATAGACAATTTTTACATTGGTTTTCTTACCAAACATTTTTTCTGCGCGAATTTGATGCATTTCCAGACCACTGTGACAAGTCGGACATTCTGTGGCGATCACCTCGGCACCAGATGCCTCAGCAGCCATCAATATATTCAGAACCAATTTAGTTGATGTGTCGCTATCAGATAAAGTATGCGCACCGCCGCAACAGGCTGTTTTTAACGGAAAGTCCACATTATCAGCACCAGCCACAGCTAAAAGATCGTCCATATAATGTGGTTTATCGGTTGATTCGCTATCCCCCCCTTGGTCTTTTTCAGGAAAAATATTACGGGGGCGAGTATACATGCAGCCGTAATAATTAGCGACTTTCAAGCCTTTCAAGCCGCCTTTAATTTTCTTTTCTAGCTCTTCTTCACCAACCGCTTTTTTAATCCAGTCCAAAGCGTGAATGGTTTCAATTGAACCTGCCTTATAAGTTTCATGACCCGCTTTTTTAGAAATTTGTTCAACTACTTCGACGGAAGCAGCATCGTTTTCAAGATCATATTCGGCTTTTTTCAGATTGTGATAACAGCCATTACAAGGCGCCATAACCACATCATGCTTCATTTCATTACTCGCAATGGACATGACCCTCGATGATAAATAGGTTTGAAGTTTTGGATCAACGTTTTTAACTTCCATGGCGCCGCAACAGTTCCAATTTTTTACTTCTTCTAATCCTAAGTCTAAAGCCTTACCAATGGCCTTAGTAGATTTATTATAAGCGTGCCCCGTACCCTCCAAGGCACAGCCCGGATAGTAGGCCACATTTTTATATTTTTCTTTATTCTCAGACATTAATTAGTCTCCTGATTAGCGGTATTGGAATCGTCACTTTGCGTAACTTGATCTAGCTTTAATGCCTTACGGTGAAGAGCATGTTGCTCTTGGGCATATTCTTTCATAGCGTCCCTCGCAGCACCCCAGTTTTTTGTTCTTGGGCGAAGAAATGTGGCAAGTCCTAATTTTATTAACATTTCAACAGGTAAATTACGCATTAAACGCTTAACCATCTCTATCAACCATCCTTGGGTCAGACTTTGTTTGGTGCGGCCAAAGAAACCACGGATAGTCCGAGATTCCTCAATCATACCTGTCTCCATAACTTGATCCGTAAAGACCTCATCAAATATCGTCGAATGTGACTTTGGGGTGTGACCTTTCAGCTCCAACCAATGGGATGTCGCTTTCATCACGCCTTCGGGTGCCACATCACGCGGGCAGATATAAGTACATTTATTACAAGACACACATTGCCAAATGATCTCTTTATCACGCAACAATTCTTCTTCCATTCCCATACGGATCAGATAAATCCAATAACGCGGGTTAAAATCAGCATTTAGCGCATTAACCGTACAAGCATTGGTACAAGAACCACATTGAAAACAACGATGAATATATTCACCGCCCGGCAATGCAGAAATTTCTTCCTCCAGCTCTTCATTATAATCCGTAACCACACGACTTTGGATGAACGTGCTCCAATGTCCAGAGACATCAATGCCTTCAATGACAAGTTCGTCATGGGACTTGATGTTTTCCGGGCGGATCAGCGATTTTTCATGAATTGGCATAAATTTCTCCCGCTCAACTCAGAGCGTCTAGAGTATCAAAAATAACAGATTGGCCTTCAATTGTCTTGAGTTTTGATCTGCCTTTAGCAGAAACTCCATCAAGACCTAGAAGGCGGCGAATATGCATCATCGGATCTTCAGGGTTGGTAAAATCAGCCCTAATATAAGTGTTTCCGTGATCGCAGATATAACCGGCATAAATTTGAGCTTGCAGCAAATCAACAATCTGCAACATATCTTTATATACACCGTTATCACTCAAATACTGGCTTATTTCCTGCCTAAGAGTGATGAAAGTTTCGAAGTTATCAACAACATCAATAACCAGATTATCGATATTATCTGAGAACCATATTTCACGTAAGACCCCTGTATTTGTCGCCGTATCCCATACCCAGCGACACATAAGTGGATAACGTTCAGGGTCAGTGCCGTGCAGCACTTCACTGGCTAAATCCCGCGTCCAGCGATGATCTTTATCCTTTGGAAATACGCTGCAAAATTGAGCAATGCGCTCATCGGCCGCCGACACATCTTCGGCTCCCTCTTGCAGCGTTAATAAGGCGTTCTTTAGAATTTCTTTTTTTTCGCTATTTTCAAGATACGGGGCAATGCGGCGTCTAACCGTCGGCATAAACGAACATAAGGCCTGTAGCATGGCCGTATCTGGCATCGAAGGCGTTTTAAAATTAAAAGCTTCTTTAAAAGCGTCCCTCCTTACCTGTAAGGCATAGATGAAGCGTTCCACTCCGCCTTGCTCTTCGCTGGCAGACAACAGGCTTTCAAACGCGTATTTAAGATGCTCACCACTTAAGTCAAGCTCAACTGGTGTAGCCTCTACGTTATCTTGCTTATGTCTGGTAAATAGTCCCAACATTTTTTACTCTTTTAGCTATTTAAATTTGCGTATTCAATGGCTGACATGGCCGCAGCCGCACCTTGAGCAATTGAATCGTCAATAGTTTCAGGGCTAGTAGCCGCACCAGCAACAAAAATTCCAGTATGCGATGTGGCACCAAGAGAGCCATATGTATTCCCTTTGTCGATAAATCCATGTTGTTCAAGGTCAACATCAAATATTGAACTAATCAGCATGTTATCCACATTGGGATCCATACCAATAGCATGAACAACCATGTCAAATGGAATGGTGATCGGACGCTTAACCAATGTATCTTCACCCTTAACAATCAATTGCTTGCCATTGGAGGTCACTTCGGCGATACGGGCCTTAATATATTTAACCTTATATTCTTCTTGGCTTTTCCAGTAATAATGGGTTTCAAGCAAGCCAAAGGTTCTAATATCCATATAATAAATATAAACATGACAGTCTGGTAATTCTTCGCGGATTTCCATGGCAATATTAGCCGAAACTGAACAGCAAATTTTTGAACACCATTCACGGCCAATCTGACGGTCACGGGAGCCAACACATAACAATATTGCCACCCGTTTCGGTTTGCGATCATCGGACGGACAACGCACACCTTTACCAGACGAAATCATCTGCTCAACTTGCGTTGTTGTGACAACATCTTCGAAAGTACCAAAACCCCACTCAGGTTTATTAACTGAATCAAAATGGGTGAAGCCAGTACACAGCACTATTGAGTTCACATTGATCACATCACCGTTCGAAAGAGTGACATCAAAGTTACCATCTTTACCTTTTTGCTCAACAACAGTAGTGCTCGTCATAACGGTTATATTATCATTGCCCGTCACACGGTCGACCATAGACCCAATGGCATCTTTGGCCCATTCACCGCTTGGAACAAGTTTGGCGTAGCCATCCAAAATAGGAGCGCCGCCCAAACGGTCTTCTTTTTCGACCAGAATAACTTTTTTCCCAAGTGCTGCCAGGGAATGTGAGGCAGATAAGCCCGCAGGGCCGCCACCAACAACTAAATATGGTTTACTCATAATTTTTGCTCAATTTTTTCAAAGCCCGGTCCAGATGTGATCATCTTGCGGGGGTCATAAAGGTTTTCCTGCTTGCCGATTTTAACTTGTTCAAGATAAGCCTCAAACTCGGCCATACTAGCGGCTTGGTCGATACCCATTTTCTCTAGTAATTTTTCAACCGCTGAGGCATGCCAATGCAGTTGGACAATTTTATAAGGATGGGCACCACATGCTAGCGCGGCAAACTGGATGTCTGCCATCACAGGGAGTTCAATTTTCTCGCCCATGGCTTGCGCAATCCATTGGCTTTTATCCAATGTTGTCACACAGCCCGTATCATGGCCGATCATAACATCTGATTTTGCCTCATCAACCGCTACTCGTAGTTTGCGATCAATAGCAAAGGAACGGGTAAATTCACGCTCTGAAATAATATGGCGGAAGCCAAAACCACAACAATCATACCATGTGGAATAATCAATAACCTGCGTTCCCATGCTTTCCATAATACCCGTGGAGACGGCCACTCTGTTACCATCCAACACATCATCATCATAGATCACATCTTGGGGTACCATTTTATATACATGGCACGCTGGATGAATGGTGGAGCGAATATGGCTACAATCATATACCTGATGATTGGCAATTTCGCCGCGCATAACATGGACCCATTCTGAATAATGAACAATTTCTTCTGGAATAAGTAATTTACCATCAACCAGACGGCCGAGCTTGCCAAGAATTTTCTTAACGCGTTCCCGTAGTTCGGCCGAATGCAAGAGATAGCCTCTTACTTCTTTATAGTTACCAAAAGAGGTGCCGCAATGAACCAATGGGAAAAAATATCCATCAGGAAGTCCTTGGGCGCGACCAGAGACATAGGCCTGATGAAAATTGCGCAAAAATACAGCGGCCAGACTTTCAATGTTACCAATGCCAGAACCATGATAGTTCCAAGCCGTACAAGATGTCTGATCCGTTTCATCAAGATACTCAACATCTAATTTATTCATCATCCACAGGAGGGAGGTGGGATAGCCAGGAATATTACCACATTGACCACAAGATTTATGGTGCCACAAGCGATCAGTTGGTATTTTCTTATCCCAACCATAAAGAGTTTTAGCCATAGAAACTTTATTGCCATCATTAACCCGGTGAACAACAATTTCGCCTTCTTTTTCAAGCTGCCACATAAGATCACGGTCATCACTTACGCGGTTTTTACCCGTTAACATCGAGCGACGGTCTATTTTCTGCTCTACCCAGTTGGTAGCGGTACGGGCGTCATGGGCAGATAATTTTGCATCGCGCCATTCATCACCGTGACCAGTTAGGCTTGGTCCACCATTCTTATCAATTGTAGTCATAGTCTATCTCCTTCGTTGAGCGTTGGTATGGGTGATCATTCATCATCATCATCGTCCTGCTCCTCTTCCCAATCTTCTAAATCTTCGCGTTTTTCTTCCATAAAATCTTCGATCACATCAAAAAGATTTTCATCAATAGTCTCTAACTGATCAAGAACACCAGTTTCTTCCCAGATCGTGAATAATTCCACCGACGTTTTCAAATTCACTTCCCACGCGGTTTTTGTTGTATTAAGCGTCGGCATCGGAATCGCTTTACGCAACAAATCAAGTGGTGCGTCTACTTTTGAAATATTAGGGCCCCAATCAGGGAAATGGTCTGCTGTAATCATATCAGGAGCAAGCTGGTTCCCTGTTGAAATTAATTTCAACATAACTCGACTAAAAGGCCGCAACACTGATTTCGCCGATTCCATTCCGTGTTTAATAGCTGTTTCGCGCATAATCATCACAAGGCCGCCAGGGGAATTCCCAAATGGACAGCGCGCCGCACAGGTATAACATTGAGCACAAGACCAAATTTTTTCCTGCATAGCATCATGAATGCCTTCAAGGTTTTCGGTCCACAAAAGCTGAACTATTTCTCTGGGGCTAAAATCATAATAATGTGCGGCGGGGCATGTGGCCGTGCAAATCCCGCAATTAAGACATCCGTTCAGTTCATGATCATAGCGCATATCTGCCTGAATATCGTTAAAAACCGCTTCTAATTTTCCACGGTCAACAATCGGCTCTTCCGATAAAGGGTCGCCAATAAATTCCTGCACACGTGTTGAGCTTGAATTCGTCATAATATACTACTCTTAATATTAAATATTAAATCATCTGAACTTATATAGATTAATAAGTGAGGACTCTGGTGTCATCATCTTCCATAATTTGTTCAATCAGATAAGCGCCGCCTACGATACCTTCACACTCTGGAATAAGGTCGTCTACAGTCATATCAAAAAGATCAAGATTTGGAGAACAGCAATAGAATTTTGCACCCGCTTCATGGGCATCTTGGATGAAGCTATAAACAGATTTTGGTGATCCTTCTTTAACATAAAGATTTTCAGCAACGCCTTTTTTCATCAATCTGCCTGATGTCGCGGTACAAATGACCTCGACCTCATATTCCATAGCAGCCGCCACAGAGGCTTGAAAAATTGGGGCCCCTAATTCTTCGCCATTATTAGGATCCGTATTCAACATAACAATTATGAGCTTTTCAGCCATTTTAAATTCCCTTTAATTCGACCCCAAGTATAGAATGCGCCCCTATAATAGCACATAAACATAATCCCAAACAGATCATTTTATTTAAATGATTCTATTTTAATGTTAGCTTATTATAATATTATAATATAAAAAAAACAAGTTCCAAAATAAAATTTTATTTTCAAGTGATATTCACTATATTTAGTCGTTTTTGACTATAAACTCTCTTCCATAATTCCCGTTACACGAACTAGCCCTGTCATAATTGACATAAGACTATCTTCAATTTGAGAAACCATTGGCCTTATCGATTGTAATGTTTCACTGGAATTTTCTGGTGCCTCTTCAAATTCCATGACCAGATCCTCAACCATCGCCGGCTTAATACCGGGATGTCCAATAAAACCAAAACTATTGTCACCAACTTGGAAAAGAGCTACTTCCCCCTCATCATCAACGGCTAAAGTTTGAGCATATGAACTGAGTACGGGTTTGTCGCGCATGTATTTAACAAGTGGGTATTTTTCCGGAATATACCCCGCAAGCGCCTCTTCATTAACCCGGTGCGCCATACCAACATGAGAGGTCAACTTATGTTCTAAGCTGTCCCCGCCCGAGGCTATCGCCAAAATCTGAGCACCAAGACCAATACCAATGACCGGTAATCCCATCATCAAACAAGAACGGGTTAATTTAATTTCAGCATCCAACGTTGGCACGTTGCGCCCACCGGCGGAGCCCCATGGGCCACCGCCCAAAAGTATTAAACCATCGCCAACCACATCCTGATGAGGAATAGGTGTGCCTTCAACGAATGGTCGGCAATAATTAAAACGTATTCGCCTTCCTTCAAGATGGTCTTCCATAAGACCGAGGAATTCAGCCGACGTATGCTGTATAACGGTTAAATTTTTCATGCCTGACCCTGCTCTAGTGCATTATTAATGGCATTGACAAAATGCTCTGGCTGCACGCTCATCATATTAATTTTTGTTTTTTCGAAAAAACTCCCTATAGCAGCCGCCACATCGGGCAGATAAACACCTTTTAAATGCGCTTCTAAATCATACAAAACACGGGGCGGCGATACGAATAAATCACCATTAAAAACAATTTCGCCGATCATATTAAGTTTAGCGCCTTTTAATTTGACTGAGGCATATATAATACCACCCGGTGTTACGGTATGACCGCGCCTTACAACATCACCCTGATGAATACGGTTAATTTCATAAACATAATCATCTTGGCCAATTTCATCATCATAATATTCTTGTGCCAGTTCAAGCTCTGCTTGAGAGCATTCTGCTCGCTGAGGCTCTAATCCTAAAGCTTCACACAAAGCATCACATAAATTATCACTGAAAACTTGAATTGAAGGCGTCTTATCCCCCAAAAGCTCTCTCACCGTAACCACTCTGTCACTACCAGATTTAATATTTCTCTTGTTTAATTTAGCGGCGGGAATATTTAACGATGATGTCATATGATTAACATCCATATCGACCAACGCGCCCGCCTGAAAAAAGAGTGTATCTCCATCAAAAAAACCGCCTGTACCGGCAATCTTTCGACCATCAACCTCAAGATCGTTTCTGGGGCGGAATTTGGCATCAATATTTAATTTGCCAAGTCCTTTTGCAGCCGCTTCACATAAAATCTTGGTGATTTCTGATAATTGGCCTGATCCTATATTTTTTTTGCTGATGGCCAGCTCCCAGCCTAACTGCCCGGAGTCTATGTAAATAGCGCCGCCGCCCGTTATCCGTCTTACGATTTGAATATTATTTTTCTGACAATAATCAATGTTGACTTCGTCATTAAGCACTTGATGACGACCAATCAGTACGGAAGGGTTAAAACGCATGAAACGCAAAGTGTCTGGTTGCAAGCCTTGCTGGTGCTGATCGACCATGGCTTGACCATAGGAGATATGCATGCGCGAATCATTAAAATCAGTCTCAATCACTCTCAATATTGGCTTACTCATGCCTTAGTCCTTTAGTTTATTTTTGCGACTTCATATCGATGGCATATCAAGGTCTTTACGAACCTTTTTAATATCTTTTTTGTTCAATTTAAAAGGATAACTGGCAATATCACTGACCGGGCTATCGCCGTAAGGACGGTCGCATGCGGAAATATCATCTTGGAATTTCCCCGGACAACCTGATGTACGAAACGCAATTCCAGCATCTATAATCTTTGACAGCTCCTCTTGCTCGATCCCAAAGCCCACGACACGGCCTTGATCATCAAAATCCATTTGATCAAAATTCACATCACAATAATCAATCAGATAGCGCGCCAACTGTACCCGGCGCCACTGATCACGTGGGGTCGCAGGAAGATGGTCCATCAAGGAGCCTTTTTCTGGGAAAAAACAGAACATATGGCTATGCCCTCCCATATCCACTAATTTTTGTACAAGATCCAATACTTCTTGTTCCGTTTCTCCCATACCAACAATGATGTGAGCGCCAAACTTACCGGGGCCAAAAATATCCCGCGCGGCCAGTAAAATTTCCCAATATTTATCCCAACGGTGCGGCGATTGTACGCCCCGACCACGGGTGCGGTCAAATAATTCTGGTGTTGCAGCATCGATCGCAACGGTAAAGATATCAGCACCAAGATCCCTTGTTCTTTGCACATCTTCTCTGCTCATAGTCGTCGGGTTGGACAATATAGAAATCGGAATAGCATCAGGAGATATTTTATCTGTCCATTTTTTAAGAATAGTAAAAGTATCATCTTCTGAATTTGGATGGGTAATCATAGAAATACACATGCGGTGAAAGGGGCTTTTTTCTGGATCTTTTGCAACAATTTCAATGATTTCATCAATGGGAACAGCCGGCCAATCTACGCGAATAAAGTTACGGTCCGCAAAATCCCGTTCCGCCTCGCGGTGACGCGCTAGTCCGCAATAAGCACAATTGGCGCGACATCCTTCAGGATAGGTCAGTAAAATATTTAAACAGCGCGTACATTCACAACGGTACATTTTGCCATTAGTGACACCAAGCGTAATGGCCGCAGCGGTTGAAAGCTGAACATATTCTGGAGAACGCATATTGGGCGTCATGATCCTATAATTTGGACGGTAAAGACCTTCAGGGACAACGTCATTGCTTTTCACTCTGCCGCCATTTTTCAGCTCCTTTGAAGGAATTGCTGGCGCGCGCGGCTGCATGGCTTCTTTTGAGTTATAATCCAGTTGACCCGGAGCACTCAAGGTAGATGGTTCAGTTTTATTTTCAATACAGCCCATAATTTACTTTCTATTCAATATTTTTATAACGGCTTTCAAGCCTTTGTTTTTTCTATTATGCAACACAAGCCGACGCTAGGCCTGAGCCAGCAACATTACCAATTTTTATGGAACAACAGGCGTGGGATTGGCTATAAGGTCTGTTGATAGCCTCCGCCACCTGAACCACACCATCAGCAGGAAAGGCAATGCCATCAAGACCTGCCATAACCGCATACGTGTCTATCTCTCTTTTAGCCATGCCCGGGGGTCGGGCGCAACCCAATAGGACCGGCTTTTCACCCATTATTTTACGCGCTTCTAGAAAAATTTCACCAACATCACGGCTGGCAGGGGTAATGAAAGTCCCTGGCTTTGCATAAAAAGGCATTATTACCACCAACACCAATGCCCCAACATTATAACGCGAAACCATTTCCAAAGCATTGCGTTCTCCCAAAATTCGCCCATAATGTAATCCAATTACGATATGGGGCGAAATTTCCATATTGGTCGATGAAAGAGCCGCCAATGTGGCCTCAAAATCATCAACACTGCGCTCAAGATGATAAACATCACGAATTGTTTCCTGGGCGCCAATGACATCCATCATCGCCGTATCAACACCAGCAGCCTCCATTCGCTTCGCAGACGCTTCGTCCGTTAAGGCAGTGTGAATGGCGATTTTCAGGTGAGGGAATTCAGTTTTCAACTTTTCAATAACAGGATAATAACGACTATAATCTATTTCATTGCGACGGTTAGAGCCGCCAGAAAGTAAAAACCCCTGTAAATTTTGCATTAAAATCAAATCCCGGACCTTTTCTTCTAGGATTTCTGGTTTAACCACAGGCACCATCGGCTCTAATATTTTTGCCTGACAATGATCACACATTAAAGCACAACCCCCGCCCGTAATTGAAAAGGCAGGAAAACTATTACTTGAACAGCCTGATATTTCAGTGCTTGAATATTCCTTAAAAGTAGGCGTGGAAAATCGGATTTCCCTTTTGGCATAAGAAAGTGATTCTTGTTGCATTCTTTCGATCAAATTGTGATCCAGAACAGCATCTTCAAGCTCTTCTATGTCCTCTATGGCCTTTAACCAACTCATTAAAATTCCTCTATTTCTTTTACGTAAAGCTAAAATATTAAATGTATTTATAAGATTTTTCTAATAAACAATGCCAGTATTTTTAAACTTAGGCAACTGGCTTTTGATAAAATTATCTAAATGTAACTACTCAATCACATTTTATATTTATTTTGCTTGAGCCGCCACCTCAATGACAGAAGGTCTGATATCGCCCGTTCTTGGCTCATCGGTTATGCGGCTTAACCAATCGTTTTCCATTTCATCCTCATCGATCAGGTCACATTCTAACGCGTTTAAAACAGCGCGAGCCTCAGAATTAAGCTCTGCATTCAAATCCGCGCCAATCAAAAGTCCCCACATCCCCGCCCAACAGCGAAGCGTCGTCCAAGGATTATATCCACCACCGCCGAGAATTATAGTACGAGGGCTCATCGCCCGTAGATTCATGACGCAACGCCATAGTGCACCATTGCTAAGGTTCATTTTCGATAAAGGGTCACCGTAAAGTCCGTCCGCCCCGAGTGTGATGACAATCGCTTGCGGTTTAATTCTCTTAAGATTGGAGTAAACCACTTGGTCTAACATATAGTCAAACTCCGTATCATTAAGGCCGTGTGGTACAGGCATATTAAACGACTGCCCACCCCCTCTATCCTCAAGCCCGCCTGTATAAGGCCAGCGTTTTTCTTCATGAATTGAAAAAGTATGAACCCTCTGCTCTTGTTCAAAGGCGTCCTGAACTCCGTCACCAAAATGAACATCAATATCCACATAAGCAACGGACTTAAGACCCTGATCAAGAAATTCTAAAATGGCAAATACCGGATCATTAAAATAACAAAAACCACTGGCTCTATCTGGACGTCCGTGATGAGTGCCGCCGGAGGGATGATAAACGGTGCCACCGTCTTTTAATAATTGGGCCGCGAGTATGCTACCACCCACTGTTGTTGCTGCCCGTTGATAGAGCCCTTTAAAGAGCGGGTTTTCCATCGTGCCCAAACAATATTTATTACGGATCTGTGCGCTGACCATACCTGCTTGATCCGCTTCTTTAATGGCTGTGATATATTGCTTGTCGTGAAACCGCGATAAAGTGTTAAAGGAAGCGGCGCGACTCTGAGTAATATCCTCATCTTTTAGCCATCCCATAGCCTGACAAAGCTCAATAACCCCAGAAACGCGCTTGCCAGATAAAGGGTGCATCTTACCAAATAACTCGCGAGCAAAAATATTACTACCGACAAAAAAGGGCTTTATTTTCAAACTATTGTCCATAAATTCAATATTCCTTGGCGAGAAACCTTCCAAAGGTTCACCCTAAAGTATCCCACCAATCAACATATAATATTGCTAAAAGTTTAAATGTACTATATTATTATATCATAATTTAGTACATTATAATATGTTAGTATAGTCAATGTAATATACTATCGGGAATTAAAATAACAATTAAGGGGAATTAAATTGGCTGAAAATAACGCTAAGTCCATGTCTATTATTGTAACAAAAGGATCATTAGATTGGGCATATCCACCAATGATTTTGGGGACAACGGCTGCAGCAATGGGAGTTGATGTATCGATGTTTTTTACTTTTTACGGCCTACCGCTGCTTAAGAAAAAACTTGATTTAAAACTTACTACACTGGGCAATCCTGCAATGGAAATGCCTATGGCTGGCGGACATATGTCTATGCCTAATATTTTTGCAGCGTTACCAGGAGCCACTGCGGGGGCCACCATCATGATGAAAAACATGATGAAGAAAAAGGGTGTTGCCTCAATCGAAGAACTTCGCGAGCTTGCTGTTGAAGCCGATATTGAACTGATCGCCTGTCAGATGACAATGGATCTATTTGAATATAGTTTGGATGATATGATTGATGGTATCACACTTGGTGGTGCGGCTACTTATATGGAAAGAGCCTTAAAGTCAGATATTAATCTCTTTATTTAACGAATATACTTATCAAAGAAAGAAACTAAAATGGATGCAAATGCGACCTTAGATGCACAGGGCCTAAACTGCCCACTGCCAATATTAAAAGCCAAAAAAGAGCTTAAAGCTCTCGAAACTGGTAATGTTTTAGAAATTTTAGCAACAGACCCTGGGTCTATTGCTGACTTTGAAGCCTTCTGCCGTACCACTGGCAATGAATTACTTAGTTCAAACGAAGAAAACGGAATTTACACTTTCTACATCAAGAAAAACTAACTACATCAAAAAAATTAAAACTAAAATACTACAAAATATTAACATTCTCTTGGGGAGAAAAGACTATGACTATACTAAAAAAAGCTAAATATACAGGGTTACTAATAGGCGCTTTAGCTACAAGCGTTCTGATTTCACAACAAGCGGCGGCTTCAGAAGGATATTTTCAATATGCTTGGGGTGCGCGTCACTCTGCACTAGGCGGCGCAGGCGTAGCTGATGGTAAAGATGCTACTGGCCAAATAATCAACCCAGCCAACTTAATGTCTCTAGAAGGCAGCGAGATCAGCCTAGGAATGACACTGTTTAGTCCTAGACGTAAATATACGGGGAGTGATCAACCGGGTTTTAGTTCCATGGGTGAAGTGGTTAGTGATTCAAATTATTTTATCATTCCAAACATCGCTTATAGCCAACGCATTGATGAAAACTCCGCATGGGGTCTTACAGTTTACGGCAACGGTGGAATGAATACCAATTTTCCGGCGGCGGGTCGTCCATCGCCTGATTGTCCACCAACTGGCGGGGAAGGAATTTTCTGTGCCGGTCCTCTTGGTGTTGACCTAATGCAAGGTTTTATAGCCCCTAGCTACGCCAGAAGTTTCGGCAATCTATCTATTGGTATTACGCCATTGCTCGCATTCCAACGTTTTAAAGCCGAAGGTTTATTAGCGTTTAGTAGTTTTTCATCTGACGCTGCTAATCTTAGCGATAATGGCCATTCTTGGGCATTTGGCGTTAGCGTAAAAATTGGTGCTACTTATAATTTAAGCGATCAATTTCGTGTAGCGGCTTCATTTCAGCCAAAAACAAAAATGGGTAAATTAAAGAAATATGCAGGCCTATTCGCCGATCAAGGAGGTATGGATATTCCCATGAACTTCGTGGTTGGTATCGCCTTTGATATGTCTGATGATGTTACTTTTATGGCTGACGTTAAAAAGATTTATTATTCTAAAGTTGGATCAGTCGGCAATGCTACAAATATTCCTCTACCGTTTGGTGCTACTGGTGGTCCTGGCTTTGGATGGGCTGACGTAATGGCCTACAAAGCGGGTATTGAATGGAAACAATCAAACCAACTAACTTTACGTGCGGGTATATCTACTAACGATAATCCTATCGGCCCTGAAGATGTCATGTTGAATATTTTAGCCCCGGGTGTTGTTAAAACACGCTTTACTGGTGGTTTTGCTTATAAAACTTCAGACACAAGTTCATTAGAATTATCAGCGGCTTATGTGCCAACTGTATCTGTAACTGGACCGGAAGCATTCCCGGGCAATCCTGGACACACGATTAAAGTTGAAATGTATCAGTTTGCTCTTATGCTAGGCTGGTCTAATAAATTCTAAAACATTGGAAGAAATATTCCAATTCAAAATATTGTAAATCAGCTTGGATAATGCCAAGCTGATTTACATTCTTCCTTTTTCAGATAACCTCTCTTTCGCAGAGTAAGGAAAATGCGCTATATTAGTTTAAATCTCTACCACAGCATTAGAAGTCTGTTATTTAATCTAATGCGAGGGCTAAGGCGTCGCAATGTTAGAGCTGGTGGTATCAAACTGGTCTTACAAGGTCGCGGCTGGTTTATCATTGCCTTGGCCATCGGCGCTCTTCTACACAATTTACCCGCCCCCGAAGGTTTAAGTGATGTTGGCTATAATGTTCTGATCATATCCATTGTCGCTACGATCCTTTTTATAACAGAACCAATACCACTGCCCGCTGTCGCCCTTTTGATAATTGTCAGCCAAGTATTATTGCTTGGAGCCAATTCAAATGATGTTGCCAAAAGCATCATGAGCGATAGTGTTCTATTCATTATGGGCTCCCTTATGCTGGCCGTGTCAATCGTCAAGCAGAAGCTCGATAAGAGAATAGCCTTTTTCATTGTTAAATTAACAGGTACCAGTACGGCTAGAATATGTGTGGGTATCACTGTTATTTCTGGATTGATGGCATCTATGATCGGCGAACATACCGTTGCTGCAATGATGTTACCTGTCGCCATCACCTTGATCCGTTTAACCTCCGACAACCCCAAAGATGTTCGCCGATTAGCGGCGGCATTATTGTTTTCAATCTCATACGGGTGTGCCGTTGCAGGCATAAGTACACCATCGGGCGGCGCAAGAAACGCCATCATGATCGGCTTTTGGCACGAATTTTTTTATGATCCCTTAAATCCTGAAACATTTAAGTATCTGGTCAATTATGTGGATTGGGCAATTTATTGTTTTCCAGTTTTTCTGATTCAACTTCCGTTAACATCATGGATTATCTTAAAAGTTTTCAAGCCCGAGCAAAGCACTTTGACCCGCGCCGTTGTAAAACTTAGAACCCAGCTTGCTGAACAAGGAAAGATGGACATAGGAGACTGGAGTACAATCGCTATTCTTTTCTGCACTCTCATTGGCTGGATTACCATGTCTGATACTCTTGGTCTTGGTATTATTGCCCTGCTTGGCTCTATTGCCTTTTTAGTGGTGGGCTTGGTCAATTGGAACGACATAAACGCCAATGTAAATTGGGGTGTGGTATTGCTTTATGGTGCCGCTATATCGCTGGGCGTACAAATGAAAGATACAGGGGCCGCGGTCTGGTTAGCAGATAAAATCCTAATGGTATTAGCCAGTATCGGTGCCGATTCTGGCCCTTCTCTTTGGCTGAGTATTTCAGCGTTAACATCAGGCGTTACCAACACAATGTCGAACGGTGCTGCCGTTGCTATGTTAGGGCCTATCACGCTCAAGATGGCCGCCGGGGCGAATGAAAGCCCATTAGTGATGGGTTATATTACCGCTATATCTTCTTCTTTTGCCTATTTAACTGTTATTGGCACACCTGCCTGTACCATTGTTTATGCTTCAGGATATTTAAAGCCTTCTGATTTTTTAAAAGTTGGCTGGCGAATGCTGATTATGTCGACTACCGTATTAATTTTATCAGCTTTTTTTTATTGGCCTTTGTTGGACGGATAGGGAGTAAATCTTTAAATGGATAATGATATGACAGAAAATGACAAAGCGAGACGCTTTAAGGTACTTGTCTGTATTGATGGCTCAAAGGAAAGCTACCGGGGATTACGTTATGCGGTGCGCCTAGGCTCCAATATCAAAGCCGACATTACTTTACTCTATATCAGACAAGTTGATAAAGAACTCCACACTGGCGGCCTTGATATTCGTATGGCGAGAGAGAATATGCTCGAATGGGGTTTGGAAATGCCCGGTATGACTTCTTTAAAACTCGCTCGGGATATTTTAATTGAAGATGGTTATCTAGACGAAGACTGGCGAACTATAACATCTCATGTGGACATTCAAGGCGATCCTCTTGGTGATAATCTGGTCGAATATACTAGTAAAGAAGGGTGCAAAGTTACTTTAAAACTGATGGTTTCACCGTCCCCAGACCTTGGCATTTTAGATGAAGGGGAAATGGGTGATTATGATGTGACAATATTATCCGCCTCAGACGACAACACACAATCTGAAAAAAACCTCATGTTTAGTGGATCTGTATCACAAGTAGTTGCAACAGAATCAGCAAAGACGGTCATCGTCGCCAAGGCGTTAGAAGAAAACCACGGCCATTTATTGTGCCTTAGTGGTTCTGACGCCTCTTTCAACGCGGCGATGCGTGATGCGGTTCTTGCCAGTAAATGTAATTGCCCGATCTTTCTTTTTTCCGTCGCAAGCGACGAAAGTAAGGTCGAAGCGGCCAACAGCATTATTGCAAAGGCCCGCACCGCGATTGAAGCCGCGGGATACCCAATTGCGGGAGAGAAGGTTGCGATTGGTGATACTGTCGAGCAGATTGTTGAAGAAGGACAAAATTATTCTCTGATTGTCCTTTCAGGGGAACACCAACGTGGCTTTAGGCGTTTCTTCAAATCTAGCTTAACGTACCATATTTTAAATTCCGCCAAAAATTCCGTTATGTTAAATCGGTAATTTCGAAAAAATAATTTTACTGTCACAAAAAAACGCCCCAATCAATTAAACGGGGCGTTTTAAATTTAGATTATTTTAAAATAATATTATTTAGCATTTCCAGAGGCTGTTTTCAGTGCTTTTTTAATGGCACCAGGAGCGCTCATAATGCCCGCGAAAGAATGGCCGCCAACCATTTTTAAATCTGGGAAACTAATGGCAATGCGAAAGCGAGCGCCAAGAGCATATATTTCATTATCCTTAACCAAAACTTCATAAGGTAAATGAGCCGAAGAACGTGTGTCTTCAAAATCAATTTTCCCCATAATGTGAGCGTCACTGCTGTCTCCATCAGCCATTCCAACACCGAAAAGTGTGTCCGTAGTACCCTCAATATCAACTCTGTAAACTTTGGATACGCCGCCCGCGCCCGCCGCTAAGCCTTCTTCTAGACGCGCTACAGCTTGATCATGACTATCGTATGTGGCAAGTAAATCCGGTTGGTCAAATCTTTCCGTAAACATCGGAAAACCCATATAGCGATATTTTGCTAATTTTTTCGCCTCTAGGCCTTTTTTGGACCCTATTTCATTTTCAGCACCAAGGGCGCTTTCAAGACTTGCTTTGGTTTGTGCCAAATCGCTTTTTAACCGGTAAGCCAATGCCATATAAGTGGGGTTAGTGTAGATCACCTGAACCACATCACCCATTTTGGTTAGGGCTACTCTTTGCACTGCGGCAAAATTGCCAAAATCACTGGCTGATGTCTCGGCTTGCAGGGCCGCATTGGTCACAGCAAGGTCAAGCACGCCGTCGTAAGGGCTATATTCCCCTGCGATGGTAAAGCCTGCTTCTATTAGTTTTGCGCGAACATTGGTCGCTGTTGTCTCTAAATCTTCTGAACTTGATTGAGCATAAATAAAGGGCTTAAAGCGCTCTTTATCATCTTTGGCCGCTAAAGCTAAGCCTGGTATTGCCATTAAAAAAACGCCAAGCAAAAATTGTGTGAAATATTTTTGAATATTGGTCATAAAAAACCCCCTTTTATATTTTGATTTCCCCTAATGCTCATGAAACCCCCAAGGTTATGAGTGCGGAAAAATAAGCCTAACACAAGGATTATCAAGAGTCTCGTAAATATTAGAACATGCGAATGATATAATGTTGTAATATAGATATTACCATCTATCGCCTTGCTTCATAAAACCATAAAAAACAAACGATTATTCTAAATCAAGAGCCTTTTTTACCAACAAACGAGCGATCAATTTCTTTAATGGATTTTACCCCAAGCAACGTCATATCGCGCTTAAGGGCTTCAACCATTATGTCAATGGCACGAATAGCCCCTTGTTCGCCTGCGGCGGCGAGGCCAAATAAATAAGGTCTAGCAAAGCTAACCGCATCCGCACCAAGGGCGAGAGCCTTTATAATATCCGTACCGCGTCTAATTCCGCCATCAACAATTAATTCTACGCTATCACCAACCGCATCACGAATTGTCGGAAGGCAGGATATAGGCGCAGGCGAAGTATCAAGCTGACGTCCGCCATGATTGGATATTGCCACAGCCTTAAAGCCCGTTTTAACCGCTTTTAAGGCATCATCGGCGCGGACCACGCCTTTGAGCACCGCAGGTCCACCCCATTCTCCCAATAACCACTGGGCATCGTCCCAATTGAATGAAGGGTCTAATTGTGTTGAGACATATTCCTGCAAGCTAACAGCAGAAAGCTCGTCCGACAGATTTGCATAGCGGATCTCTGGCTTGGTCAAATAATCCCAGCACCAATAAGGGGCTTGTAGGCCGTGCCATATTTGTTTTAAGCCAATTGTTGGCGGTACCGATAAACCATTTCTGGGGTCGCGTTCGCGGTTGCCAGTTATAGGCAGATCAACGGTTAAAATTAGCGCGGTATATCCTGCTGCTTTGGCCCGGTCCATCATTTCCTTGACCAGTCCTCTGTCTTTCCAAATATAAAGCTGAAACCATTTTGGCCCCTTTGTTAAGCGGCTGATTTCTTCAATGGATACTGATGAAAAGGATGATAATGAATAAATAGTACCTGCTTTATCCGCCGCCTTGGCTGGTCCCCTTTCACCGTCATGATGAAATAACCTGTTGCCTGCAGCAGGGGAGAGAATAAAAGGCACGTCAATTTTAGTCCCTAATAGTGTTGTCGATGTATCGGGTGTATCAGTGCTGCTTAAAACGCGGTAATAAAGCTCCAAATCATCAAAGGCAGCGCTATTTTGTGCCAATGTTTTTTCATCATCCGCCCCCCCATCAATATAGTCAAAAACCATTTTATGGGCGCGCCGCCGCGCCGCAATTCGCAAGTCTTCAATATTGAGGCATTTATCAATTTTGCTCAAAATATTACTCCCCTTTTCGTCAATAATATTGCCTGAGTTAATCCATGGCCATTTAATTCTTTATTTTAAATTCACAATCAATATAGTTGAATAGTATAACCAATAATAATGACAATAGGTAACATTTATGCCCGACTTAATAAGCCAGTTTATCGCCGATTATGGCCCAAAAATTGTATTAACAGCAGAGCAGATTTCCAACCGTGCCAGTAGCTTTTGGGACCCGAGGCCTATTTGCGCTAAAGCCTTAGTCCGCCCAACATCAACTCAACAATGTGCGGAAATTATAAAACGATGCCATCAAGTTGGTCAAATCATTATCACCCACGGCGGGCTTACCGGTTGCGCACGCGCCGCCGATACCACGCCTGATCATATTATTCTCTCTACGGAAAATATGACCGCCGTCGAAGAATTTGATGAAATTGGTGGCACGATTACTGTGCAGGCAGGTGCCATTTTAGAAAATATTCAAAAATTAACAGCCGATAAAGGCTTTTATTTCCCCCTTGATTTAGGGGCAAGAGGAAGCTGTACCATTGGCGGTAATGCCGCCACCAACGCCGGTGGAATTAATGTTATCCGTTACGGCATGATGCGTAATCATATTTTGGGATTAGAAGTGGTTCTTGCTGACGGCACCATTATTTCTTCCATGAATAAAGTGATTAAAAATAACGCGGGCTATGACCTAAAGCAGCTTTTTATCGGCTCAGAAGGAACCTTGGGTATTATTACAAAGGTTATTATCAAGTTGGAAGATGCCTCTAATAATTGTCAAACCGCATTGGTAGGCTTAGATAGTTTTTCTTCGGTGGTTCGCTTTTTAACTCATATGAAAAAATCTACAGGAAGTCGACTAACGGCCTTTGAAGTGATGTGGGGTAATTATTATAATGCGGTTACAGAAGAGGGAGGACATAACGCGCCCATGGACCGCGATCACCCGTACTATGTCATCACCGAATGTAGTGGAACCGATCCCAATTCAGACGCAGAAATATTTATCAATACCTTGGAGAAAGCCTTAGATGAAAATATTATTCTAGATGCGATCTTGCCCAAATCAGAAAGCGAACGAAGCGCAGTCTGGACCATTCGTGAAGGATTTGGCCCGCTGTTAAATAATGCACCAATATTTCTTTATGATGTAAGTTTGCCCATTAAAAATATGGAAACCTACATTGATGAAGTTCAAAAAAATGTCTTGGCCGCATGGCCCAATTCTGTCTGTTATGCTATTGGTCACATTGGTGACGGCAATTTACATCTTTTCATTCTTCCCAAAGAAGGGGACCAATCACTGCACGAAAAGTCAGATCAAATTGCTTACGGCCCCTTAAAAGAAATTGGCGGATCCGTTTCTGCAGAACACGGTATTGGCCTTGAGAAAAAGGCGTGGCTAACCCACAGTCGCTCAGATACGGAGGTGGCCCTCATGAAAACTTTGAAACAAACCATGGATCCAAAAGGCATTCTAAATCCGGGCGTTATATTTGATCTCTGATTTTATAGTATGAAATTGCTTAAATACTGCTATTCTGTAGAATATTATTCTAATAATTTATAGAAAGACGCACCATGGACCAATTTGATAAAAAAATTTTACAATGCTTACAAGAAGACGCCACCATTTCTACGGCGGCCTTGTCGCAAAAAATTGGTCTTTCTACTACCCCCTGTTGGCGGCGGGTGCAAATGCTCGAAGAAAAGGGCTTTATTGAAAGACGCGTCGCCCTTGTTAATAAAAAGAAATTAAACCTTGGCCTTAGCGTTATTGTCAGCATTAAAACCAAACAGCATTCTCAGGATTGGTTGATAAATTTTAAAAAATCCATCATTCATATTCCAGAAATTATTGAAATATTACGCTTAAGTGGTGAAACAGATTATTCATTGAAGATTCTCGTGCCCGATATGGTTGAATATGACCGGGTTTATCAGGAAATTATTTCTAAAATTGACGATTTATATGACGTCAGTTCCAGTTTTGTCATGGAGGAAATTAAAAGCACCACAATATTACCGTTAAATTACGTATAACCTGCGGCTAAAACATTAGTAAAAGGAAAAATAATTTTTAACATTAACCGCAATAGCAATGATAAAAAACAACTATTCATTGATGCAACCATCGTATCGCTCAGCGAACATGGCTATCAAGGAACGACTGTCCGTCAAATTGCCAAATATGCCGGAGTGGCGCCGGGACTTCTTACTCACTATTATAAAGGCAAGGAAGTTCTGATTGCAGAAAGTTATATTTATCTTGCCAATCAGTTTCTCGATAATTTTAAAGAAAAAATCGCCGACCATAAATCTAACCCTGCAAAAGCATTGCAAATCTTTTTTCAAAACATTTTTGAACCTGATATTTTGGGGGCAAAATATTTGCGGGTTTGGATTACTTTTTGGACCCTCACTCTTACAGAACCAAAATTAAGAAATGCCCATAAAGAAATTTATAATCATTATATCACCTCAATCGAAGCCATGCTGATCGATATCTATAAAAGCAATGGTATCGACTATAGTGATAAAAATCCTAAAGCACTTGCAATCGGTATAAATGCCTTACTTGATGGACTTTGGCTCGAATGTTGCCTTAACCCGGATGCTTTCTCAAAACAAGAAAATTTAAAAATTGTCTATAATTTTGTCGAAAGCACTACCGGGCTAGACATTAAGTCAGCGTGAGCTTAAAAATCCCCTGGTGGCGTAAGCGTTTTACGTGGTGGGTTCCATGCGGGGTCTTTCATAACCGTACATTTTGCCCAGCGCCTATTCCATTTAAGTTCCTTCTGATAATATATTTCGGCCCATACTTCATCGCCCACTTTTCCGTGGGGCATATCAACAAAACCAAGGGCAATATTTTTCTTGGCTGATGGCGCCCAGGCCGTACTACTAACATAACCGATATTTTTGCCATTTTCCTTGTCAAAAAGATAAGCATTACAGGCCGTTTTATTACCCTCCACATCCAGTTTGACAAAACGGTAGCGCGAACCATTTTTCTTTTCTTTTGTCAAAGCGCGCCGCCCGTTAAATACCACCCCTTTATCAAGCTTAACCAACCAGCCCAAACCAAGTTCATAGGGTGATTTGGCATGTCCCGGCCGCACAGCTTCATTGGCTGGCAAGAAATCAGATCCTGCAGCAATTAATCCTGCTTCAACACGAGCTATTTCAAGCGCATTACCGCCAATAGGACGTATATTATAATCTTTTCCCGCTTCAAAAATAGCGTCCCAAAGTGGCTCTGCTTGATCATTTTTAGTCCAGATTTCATAACCCAAATCTCCAGTATAACCAGAGCGGGACACCATAATTTCACCACCGGGAAAATCGAAAAAACGAAGGTCGAACATTTTCATGGTCTCAACGTCTTTAAGTCCCATATTTTTGAGAATTTTGCAGGTAACAGGCCCTTGAAATGAAAGTGCCGCAATATCATCCGTCACTTCACCATACTCAACCTCAAAACCGATAGCATTACGCTTCAAAATCTCCAATTGTCTTTCTTGAGCGCATAAAAGATATTCATCTTCAGCAACCCGAAACACTGTCCCATCATCAATGACCATACCTTCATCGTCGCACCAAACCGTATAGGCAACACGGCCGATTTTGAGTTTTTTCATATCTCGTGGTAACAGGCGGTTCATAAAGTCCAGTGCTTCTGGTCCTTTAATTCTGTATTTTGACATTGGTGTAATATCAAAAAGGCTCGCGGCATTACGAATAGCAAAATATTCGAATGTGGTATTTTCCAGAACCGTCGGCACCGTATACTCAGCCCAGCGGTGCCACTCATTAACATAATCATGTTCTTTCATTTTATTATAGAAAGGCGTGTATTTTACCGCACTACGCCAATGGTCTTTATCCACTTGTGATGTCATGATGCCTCTCCTTTAAGTATTGCTTGTGCCGCGTTTCGACCCGCTGCTCCCATAACGCCGCCGCCCGGATGAGCACCAGCACCACAGATATAAAGCCCACCAAGTGGTAGGGCATATCTAGAGGCTTCGGGCACAGGGCGTAACATCATCATTTGATCTAGTGTAAGCTCGCCGTGGTGCCAGTTACCGCCGATCATGCCAAAGCGCTCTTCAATATCTTTTGGTGTCAGAAGTTCAGCATGTTCAATCTGATCCCTAATATCAGGAGCATATTGAGCTATCCTATCAATGCAAATCTCTAGGAAATCTGCTTTTGCCTGATCTGTCCAACCGCCTTTTAAATTGTAGGGAGCATATTGTATGGTCGCTGATAAAACATGTCCGTTTTCAGCAAGAGTGCTATCCACCAATGACGGGATTGATATTTCCATCATCGGTGATGGTGATACTTCGCCGTATTTTACGTGATTGAAAGCCCGTTCCACATCATCTTGTGTCGGAGCAATAACAAGTCGGTTATGGAGTTCACTTTGTGCAACACCTTTAAAATCAGGAAGACCTCTCAGGGCAATATGAAGTTTTGCCGTGGCTCCGCGCATGCGAATATCAACCACACGCTTTACAAAGTCAGCTTCAAAATGCTTGGTACCAACCATGTCGAACACTGTTGTTTTCATATTAGCATTTGAGGCAACAATGTTAGAGCGAAGCTCTTCGCCGCCTTCGAGCGTAACACCGCTGATGGCGCAATTTTCAACATTAATCGAGCCAACACGGGCCCCTACACGAATTTCAGCACCAAAAGCAATCGCCGCCTTGGCCATTGCCGCCGTCACCGCACCCATACCGCCCTCAGGAATATCCAAGGCGCCACTGTTTCCAGAAGCAAAACGATATAAAAATGTTAGGAAATTTCCCGATGAATAAGGCCCAGTATGCGTGCCAAGCACTGCATCAAAAGAGAGAGCGCCTTTGAGTTTTTCATTTTCAAATTCGTCATTCAGAACGTCATTGATATTCATTCCAATCATGCGAAGGAATTCTGACATCTTCTCGGCGCCAAGACCAAACCTTAATTTCCAACCTAACTTTAAGGCGGCAACTTTGTTGTCCCAATCAAGATTAAAAATATCAATCGGCGGTATATCGGCTAGAAAACCCAACGTTTTTGCATATTCACGTATCAGCGACATAAAGCTTTTGTAAGCGTCGGTTTCGCTCTGGGTCATGCCGCCGCCGCTTGCGTTATTTTTAGTCAGATATAAATGGTCCCCCCCCACATCAAGAGCGATCGTCGAAACATCTGTCGCCGCCATTTTTAGACCGTGACGTGATAAATTCAGGTCCTTGGAGACTTTGCCATTGAGTTGATTTAGATAATGAGCGCAGGAAGATACTTTTTTGCCGTAACTTAATTCAGAGGTAACAGCGCCGCCACCCACTTGATTATTAGATTCTAAAACGACCACTTTTTTACCTGCTTTAGCAAGGTATGCCGCGCAGACCAAACCGTTGTGACCGCCACCGACGATGATTACGTCATATATGTTGTTTGAATTATCAGTCATCGCCTTCGTCCTCCGGTACGGTGGTACTTATTTTCATATCCATCAATATTTCACGGGCCGCATTAGCCCCCGGAGCCGCCATAACGCCGCCGCCCGGATGAGTGGTAGAACCGCACATATACATGCCATTGACAGGTCCCCGATACTGGGCATAGCCTGGAAATGGGCGGTTAAACATAAGTTGGTTAAGCGATAATTCGCCTTGAAAAATATTACCTTCAGTTAGTCCGACTTCTTTATCAATCACGCTTCCTGTTCTTACTTCAACATGTTCAATAAGGCTTTTGAAATTCGGGCTATATTTAGCAATATTATCGATCACATTATCACCAAACTGTTTTATCAGATCGTCTGTCCATTCTTTACCTTTGACCTTTGCTGGACAATATTGAACAAATACAGACATAAAATGCTTACCTGGAGGAGCCATTGTTGGATCTGTCAGTGTCGGAATCAGAACATCTAGGTATGGACTTGTCGACCATGTTCCATCTTTCCATTGATCATAAGCTCGCTCATAGGCTTCCATATTATCAATAATATGAAAATCCCCTTGGATCAGCTTACTGCCTTTTGGCAGAGCCGTAAAATCTGGTACACCATTAAGGGCGATATTAAGCTTGCCTGATGAGCCTCGGCTTTTAAACCTTTTGGCCGCTTTTACAACTTTCTCACCTGCATCTTTTGGATCCATCATACCTAGGAAGGTTTTCTTGGCATCAAGGTTGGAAACCACCCTATCGGCCAATATCTCTTCGCCGTTGTCCAGACGGACACCCGTTACTTTTCCGCGCTTAACCATAATTTGATCAACGCCCGCATTTGTTCGAACCTCACCGCCAAATTCCTGAAAAGCACCACAAAGAGCTTTGGCAACTGATCCCATACCACCGCGGGCAAAACCCCATGCCCCTGTCGCGCCATCCACATCACCCATATAGTGATGAAGCAATACATAAGCAGTTCCCGGCGAATAAGGGCCAAGATTTGTGCCAACAACGGCTGAACCAGCCTTATGAGCCTTAATCAAATCAGATGTAAAAAACTGATCAACAAAATCACCCACACTGATGGTGAAAAAGCGCATAAAATCATGCAAATCCTTAGGGCCTAATTCGCCGAATTTCTTAGCAAGAAACCTAAGCTCATCGAGATCGCGGAATTTAAAACTTGTCGGATCTGGCGGCGTACGCAGCAACATTGGGCGAATAAAACGGCACCATTTTGCCATTTCTGTATAATAGCGGTCGTAAGCATCAACATCGATGGGGCTATGACGTTTAATTTCTCGGCGCATAACTTCATGATCGCTATAACTACCAAGATAATCACCGCTATCGGTAAGGGAAAAGCCACCATTATAGGTAACAACCTGAAGCCCATGCTTGCCCAAATTAAGTTGACGGTAAATTTCCGGCCTAAACAGACTACAAACGTAAGAACAATTTGAATACATCCAGTCCTTATGAAGATTTCGGCTCACAGAAGCACCGCCGATATAGTCATTTTTTTCCACCACCAGAACATCAAGCCCAGCTTTTGCCAAAAATGCCGCATTGGTCAAGCCATTGTGACCCGCACCAATGACAATAACATCATATTTTTTCATAATACAGTATCCCTTACCAGTAAGATTTCCAAGAATCAGACCTTATTCATTGGAGAATTATGCCTATAAAGAAATAACTTGTCCAGTCTAAAAATGAATGAATGGTTATTCAGTACATTAGCATAACCTTTTATATTGACTTACTTAATTATTATAATAAAATAATGTTATATTGATATTGGAATAGAATATGACGGCACAAACCAAACCGCTAATAACAAGACGAGCCGCAAAAATAGTCCGTCGTCGTCAACTTATTGATGCCGCAATAGAATCTATTGCCAAAAGAGGGCTAGGCGATACAACCCTCGCCCATGTATCAACCGCGGCAGGTCTAAGCCAAGGTATTGTCAATCTGCATTTTGCCAGCAAAGAAAATCTTCTCAATGAAACGCTCAATCAGTTACGAGCCGAATATGAACAAAATTGGCGCGCCGCCCTTGAAAAATCAGCAAGCGACCCTGCCAGTCAGCTTGCCGCTTTATTACGCTCGGATTACCAAAAAACAGTAGCCGATAATAAAAAACTCGCCGTTTGGTTCGCTTTTTGGGGTGAGGCAAAATCACGCCCCACCTACAAAAAAATATCTCAGGAGCGCGTCACCGATTATAGAGAAATACTCAAAGAATTATTAGCTCGACTGATCGAAGAGGGAAAGTATTCCCCTATGGATATTGCAGAATTAGCGCAAGGTATTATCGCTATGGCCGACGGCTTATGGCTTAATATTCTTATCTCTGCCAATGGTTTTAAGCGAAGTGACGCCGAAAAAGTTATGATGCAATATCTACGTCAAATCTTCCCCAAACATAAGCAGGCATTTTTATAGGCCTTTGCTACTGTAGGGTTGGTTGAATATTATTGCATAAATAGAATTTGTAATTATTATTGTACACTTGTACAAAATCTACAGAATGGAATGCAAAATATGGCCACTGACAAATCAATATCTGATCTTATCGCTGATTACCAACATGGATATTCGCTAAAGCAGGACTTTTATAAGAACCCTCAAATTTATGATAAGGAGATGAAAAATATATTCCTCCATCATTGGCTTTTAGCGGGCCACGTTTCACAAATTCCAAATCCCGGTGATTTTTTCCTATTCGAGTTTGACAAAGAGAGCATCATCATTACCCGCTCGAAACAGGGTAAAATTAAAGCTCATCTCAATGTATGTCGCCATAGAGGTTCGCATGTATGTCTTAAAAAATCCGGCAATGCCAAAGCATTCACCTGTCCTTATCACGCATGGAGTTATGATCTAGACGGCAAACTTATTGCAGCGCGTATCATGGATAGTGATTTTGATAAATCTGAAAATGGCCTTCATCAAGCCCATGTGGAGCTGGTCGGAGGGTTAATATTCATTAGCCTAGCGCAAAACCCTCCTTCTTTAAGAGGGATGCAGGAAGACCTCACTGATGTTTTCGATCAATTTGGTTTTGATAAAATGAAACTGGTCAAACAAAATACTTATCCCGTTCAATCGAACTGGAAGCTGGCTGTGGAAAATTATCAAGAATGCTACCACTGTGCGCCGTCCCACATTGATTATGCAAAAATCCATGCCCTTGCTTTAACTCCACAAAAATTTAACCCCTTTAAGGAAACCTACTTAAAAGAAACCACAAGTAATGTGAGAACCAAACCATCCTCCTATTATTTTGATCTCGCAAAAGAGGGCGATGAAGGCTACCAATATGAGAGAAATCCCCTACTTAAAGGAATGAAAAGCGGTAGCCTTGGTGGTAAGCCCGTCGCCCCATTGCTTGGCAAAATAAATCACTTTAGCGAAGGCGCGTCTGAATTCTCGGTAGGGCCGGTTACATTTTTCTTAATATATGATGATCATATGGTTGGTTATCGCTTCCTACCTACGTCAATTGACACCTGCGTAGCCGATGTATTTTGGTTTGTGCGCGAAGATGCGGTTGAGGGAAAAGATTATGACCTAGAGACCTTAATTTGGCTTTGGCACGTGACAATATTGGACGATGAAAAAATCATTGTCGACAACAGAAAAGGGGTAGATTCTAGATTTTATAGCCCAGGAAAATTTTCCAAGATGGAAGACATGGAGCAGCATTTCGTAAACTGGTATATAAATGCCTTAAAAAAATAAGGCTAAAATATTAAATATCTGAAATGGATTTTTGTAAGATAGGGTAGAGCTCTTTAAAAAGTGCCATATCACGGTCTTCATTAGGATTTTCAGGATCACAGACCATCAATTTTAAAGCATTCAGTGTCTTTAGAACGTCTTCGGCACTTGGTTTATTGTCATAGTCTCCATTGAGTATTTTTCTAATCCATTTGCAAATTCGCGTCACGCGGGGCCAGCCAAATGTCGCGGCTTCGCATTCAAGATCATACGCTATGGACATAGCTTCCTCGCGTTCATTTTTATGAATTGCCGTTTCAAGTTTACTCACCCTTTCTTTTAAATTACCAACAAATTCAGGAACAATTTTTTTAAGCGCCGCATTAGCACGAGATATCAATTCATCTTTAGTTATTTTACTATCATCGTCCATGCGAATTCCTAATATATTTTATTAATTTACCTAATATATTTTATTAATTTAAGAGTAGGTTTATTCTGGTTTAGCGGAACGGCGGTCTTTTTCACCCGTCCAATCGGTCATATTGACTTTATGGCGGCGACGGTTTGGCCCGATAAATTCATCCATATCAATAAACTCTCTTTTATTGTTGATGGCATTATCCAATTTTAACAAAACCTGATCTGGTGAAAATGGTTTGCTGATAATTTCATTAACACCATAATCACGGGCCATAAAAATTGTTTTCATATCCGTTAAGCCTGTATTTAAAATAATCGGTAATGTTTTGTCATTCTTACCCTCAGCCATATTTCTCACCGTTTTGACAAAACCAAGACCTCTTCGGTCTTCAACCATAAAATCAATAAACACACAATCTAAATTAGTTTGCGTAATCACCTTTTCGGCGTCCTCAATAGTCTCACAAACAATGATCTTACCCGCATTAAAGGCTTCAAGAATAGAAAATAAAGTTTTTGCAATAAAAACGTTACTATCGACAATCATTATTCTTAAATTGCTAAGGTCAGTTAAAGCCATATTCCAATTTACCCATTTTTTTATATTTTTATGAACTAAACTATATCATTACATCAAACTTACTGACAAACTATAAATAGATATTCACAATCAGCAATTAAAAAAATAAGCAATGCATGACCGATCAATATAATGAAATACCTTTTTGGCATTTAGACGTTAAAAATCCCAATAAGTTAAATGATAAAATCCCTCAATCTGCTGATTTTTGCATTGTTGGGGCTGGCTTTACGGGACTGGCAACAGCACTCCATCTGTTAAAAGCTGGAAAATCCGTTGTTCTTTTTGATGCCATGAAATTAGGTCACGGCGCCAGCGGTAAGAACGGCGGGATGGTGGGGCCAAGCCTTCACAAGCTCGGCCTTGATGGCCTTAGCCAAAAATACGGCAAAACAAAAGCATTGGCCATATTACAAGAAGGCATCAACGCCATCGATTATTTTCCCCAATTCATTAAGTCAGAAAATATTGATTGTGACCTTAAAATGACAGGGCGGTTTCGCGGCATTACCAATCAAAAAGATTTAGATCAGGTTATTATTGACTGTGAAAACCTCATGAATTTAAAAGGCTTTAAATTTGAGGTGGTCAAAGGCAGCGACGTTCAGAGCGAAATTGGCTCTGATCTTTATAAAGGCGGCGTGATATACCCAAGGGACGGTGGACTTCATCCAAATAAGCTGCTCATGGGATTGGTTAAAAAAATTGTGGATTTAGGGGGGCAAATTTTTGAAGAAACACTGGTCGGCGATATTATAAAAACACCAAATGGGTTTGAGACAACGACAAATAAAGGCACCATGGTCTCAGACAAAGTTGTCATCGCCAGTAATGGTTATAGTAAGCGGTTTTCTGGTAAATTTTCATCTTATTTTTACAAACGTCTCCTGCCCATAACATCGGCCATGATTGCCACCGAACAATTACCGCTAGAGCTCATCAATCGTTTATTTCCAAAACGGCGCATGCACGGCGGTAATCACCGACTTGTGCAATATTATCGCGCCAGTCCTGATGACAAGCGGGTTTTATTTGGCGCACGCGGCACCGACCAATGGGACAGGCCAATACAAAATGGTCAGGGATTAAAAAGTAATCTTTGTAGAATATTCCCAGAACTAAACAATGTCAAAATTGAATATTCATGGTCTGGTAAAGTGGCTTATACTTTTGATCATACGCCACATTTAGGAATTCATGATGGCCTTTATTATGCCATAGGCTATTGCGGATCTGGCGTTACACGCTCTATTTATCTTGCCCGTCAACTGTCACGGCGCATTTTAGGACAAGACGACTGTCAGACCGCCTTTGATGATTTGAGCTTTGAGACAAAACCTTTTTATTACGGAAATCCATGGTTTATGCCTGCTATATTAAAATGGCATAATTTTCTTGATAATATTGAAGGCAAATAGATTTATCTGATTGATTAAAGGTAAATTACCCGTATATAGTTTACCAATATAAAGAACTAAAGGAAACATTATGACCGCAAATATGCAAAATCTAGAATCCTATTGGATGCCGTTTACTGCCAATCGTGCTTTTAAGAAAAATCCTCGGCTTTTTGCCTCGGCCTCGGGCATGTATTACCAAACCACAGAGGGCAAAAAAGTTCTTGATGGTTGCGCTGGGTTATGGTGTGTCAACGCAGGTCACGGTAATAAAAAAATTAATGACGCCATTAAATTCCAAGTGGATCAAATGACCTATTCTCCTGCCTTTCAAGGTGGGCATCTTGGGGCATTTGAATTTGCCGAACGTTTGACAGACTTATTTCCTGGTGATTTAAACCATGCGTTTTTCACTAATTCAGGATCAGAATCCGCCGATACATCGCTCAAACTGGCCCGGGCCTATTTTAAGGCGCGTGGTAATCCTGAAAAAATAAAACTAATTGGCCGTGATAAAGGCTATCACGGTGTTAATTTTGGCGGCCTTTCTGTAGGGGGCATTCCTGCTGCACGAAAAGTTTTTGGTCCCTTTTTACCAGAGGTCGATCATCTTCCTCATACTCATAATGTGGAAGGTAATCTTTTCTCAAAAGGCCAACCAGAACACGGCGTGGAACTTGCAGATCGTTTGCTGGAAATTATTGAACTTCACGGTGCTGATACCATTGCCGCCGTCATAGTCGAGCCGATGGCAGGGTCCGCTGGTGTTGTTGTACCTCCAAAAGGATATTTAGAGCGCTTGCGCAAAATAACCAAAGACAATGATATTTTGCTTATTTTTGATGAAGTGATTACCGCCTTTGGCCGCATAGGTGATGTGTCAACCGCCACTCTCCTAAATATCCAACCCGATATGATTAATACGGCCAAAGGTCTCACCAACGGTGCCGTGCCTATGGGAGCCGTTTTGGTCAGTGATGAAATTCAAAGAACCATAGTTGATGGCCCACCCGATGTGATTGAGCTATTCCACGGTTATACCTATTCGGGCCATCCCCTTGCCTGCGCGGCGGGAATTGCCACCTTAGATGTTTATAAAGAAGAAAATTTATTTGAACGCGCCGCAGCCTTAAGTCCCTATTTTGAAAAAGCCGTTCATAGCCTTAAACGTCATAATATAGTGAGGGACATTCGAAATTTCGGTATGGTCGCCGCCATTGACCTTATCCCCAGAGAAGGGGCTCCATCAGTGCGCGCCTTTGATGCTTATCTTAAAGCTTTTGAGCAAGGGCTTCTGATCCGTACTACCGGCGATATCATTGCCTTATCACCGCCGCTTATCATTGAGGAAAAGCAAATTGATACCATCATCAATACATTAGATGATATTTTAACAACCCTATAAAAACGAAACTAAAGATGATCATAAAGCCGTGAAAGCTGTGCACCGCTTTCAAAAAATGCTTCTCTTATTTTATTGAAAGCGACAGCTTTGATCGGGCTTAAGGGTAAGGGTAAATCTTTTGATGAAATCTTTGCCAATAAATAATCCGCCATCAGCCGACCAAAGGCCGTGCCCGGGGCAATACCGCGACCACTAAAACCGCTTATACTATATAGCCCTTGTCCTAAATCGTGAATATTTGGGATATAATTTTGTGAACAAGCGAGACTTCCTGCCCATTTATAATGCCATGTTACGGGACCAACATTAGGAAACGTTTCTTTGACTATTTTATTTGCCCATGACTGTAATAATGGCGCGTCATTTTTAAATATATTACCGATCGTGCCAATAATCAGCCGCCCGCTGTCGTCTGTGCGAAAAGAACGCATAACCATACGTGTATCCCAAGTGCCGTTTTTAGCGGGAAGAAAATGCTTTAATTGCTCCTCACTCAAAGGGTTAGAGGCCATCTGGCAATAATGAAGCGGCGTATAAGAGGCTCTAATTTTGGGGAAAATATTGATTAAATAGGCATTGGTTGCCATTAATACTTGGCCCGCTATCAGAAACCCCTTTGGTGTTTTAATATGCCACTTTCCTCGTTTATACTTAACATTTAGGGCGGGCGAGTTTGTATAAATTTTAGCCCCTGCCTTTTGCGCGCTAATGCTTAAACCATGACAATATTCCAAAGGTTGAATAGTACCCGCGCGCATATCATGAAGAGCGCCCAAGTAATTTTCGGCGGCAGTTAATTTAAAAGTTTGCTCCCGATCAAGCATCATAACGCTGCCACCACGGGCATTTATTTGCCATGCTCTATCTTCTATGGCTTTCATTCCTGCGACATTATGAGCCAAGTGAAGTGTACCATTACGGTGGGATTGACACTCGATTTTATGCTGGTCAATAAGCTGATGCACGAGATCAGGGGCTGTTGATAAAAATTCATGCAGGCGGGTGCCATATTTCTTACCAATATCCCGCTCAATATCATCCGGATTACGCCATAAGCCAGCATTTGTTAGCCCCACATTGCGCCCTGAACCCCCAAAACCATTAAATTCTGCCTCAACAAGCGCCACATTTG
>ERZ890510.401-NODE-401-length-34545-cov-7.134358_pt1 | contig 34545 bp, 32 predicted proteins | sample MGYA00521265_ERZ890510 | MGnify/ENA primary metagenome ERZ890510 (study PRJEB32303, sample SAMEA104408624) | aquatic metagenome | biome: Brackish water; feature: Chemocline; material: water | place: Baltic Sea | collected 2014-10-26T21:54:00 | depth 110 m ... | reverse complement strand
CTCCTCGGTAATGCCGCCGATGTTCTGCCCGAACTGCTGCGTCGCGGCGTGCGGCCGGACTGCGTCACCGACCAGACCTCGGCGCACGATCCGGTCAACGGCTACCTGCCCAAGGGCTGGACGCTGGCGGAGTGGGAGGACAAGCGCGGCAGCGATCCCGCCGCCGTCACCAGGGCGGCCAGGCAGTCGATGGCGGGCCACGTGCGCGCCATGCTCGAATTCCACAAGATGGGCGTTCCGACCGTCGACTACGGCAACAACATCCGCCAGATGGCACTGGAAGAGGGCGTGGCCGATGCCTTCAGCTATCCGGGCTTCGTGCCGGCCTATATCCGGCCCCTGTTCTGCCGCGGCATCGGACCCTTCCGCTGGGCCGCGCTGTCCGGCGATCCCGAGGACATTTTCAGGACCGACGCCAAGGTGAAGGAGCTGATGCCCGACAGCCCGCACCTGCACAGGTGGCTCGACATGGCACGCGAGCGGATAAAATTTCAGGGTCTGCCGGCGCGCATCTGCTGGGTCGGGCTGGGCGACCGTCATCGCCTCGGCCTTGCCTTCAACGAGATGGTGGCGAGCGGCGAACTCAAGGCGCCCATCGTGATCGGCCGCGATCATCTCGACTCGGGATCGGTGGCCAGTCCCAACCGCGAGACCGAGGCGATGCGCGATGGCTCCGACGCGGTGTCCGACTGGCCGTTGCTCAATGCGCTGCTCAATTGTGCGTCGGGCGCCACCTGGGTGTCGCTGCACCACGGCGGCGGCGTCGGCATGGGCTTCTCGCAACATGCCGGTATGGTGATCGTCTGCGACGGCACAGCCGAAGCGGCCAAGCGTATCGAACGCGTGCTGTGGAACGATCCGGCCAGCGGTGTCATGCGCCACGCCGATGCGGGCTACGAAGAGGCGATCGCCTGCGCCCGCGAGAACGACCTCAACCTTCCGAGCCTCTGAGGAGACCCGCATGACCTTCTCGCTTGTCGGCCGCTGCGCCAGGACCGGAATGCTGGGCGCGGTGGTGACGACCTCGGCGATTTCCGTCGGTGCGCGATGCCAGCATGCTCGCGCCGGCGTGGGTGCGGCGTTGACCCAGCATCGCACCGACCCGCGGCTCGGCCCTCTGGCACTCGACCTTGTGGCCAGGGGCTTTACGGCCAGCGAAGCGATGCAGGCGGTCGTGGCCGCCACTCCTCACCGTCATTGGCGCCAGCTTGCGCTGATCGATGCCGCGGGCCGCACTGCCGTCTATTCCGGCGCCAACGTTCGTGGCGAGAAGGGCGAGGCCCAGGGCAGGGACTGCGCGGCCATCGCCAACATCGTGCGCTCGGCCTCGCTTCCGGATGCCATGGTGGTGGCGTTCGAGAAATCGCCCGGGCTGCCGCTGGCCCGCCGGCTCGTCGAGGCGCTGGCGGCCGGCGAAGCGGCGGGCGGTGAGAGGCAGCCTGTCATCTCCGCGGCATTGCTCGTTGTCGACAGGGAGTCCTTCCCCTACGTCGACCTTCGCGTCGACCATCACGCGCGCCCCATCGGGGAACTTGGCCGCCTGTGGTCGATGTACGAGCCGGAGGCCGATGCCTATGTCGTGCGTGCCGTCGATCCGGAGCAGGCGGTGCCGCCGCCGGGCATGAAGACCGCCTAGACCTGTAACGCCTTGCGCATGTTGATCGAGGTCGGATGGTCGAAGCCGGGATGGGCTTCGCGAGAGATTTCGCGATAGCCCAGCGACGTGAACAGGCGCTGGTTGTCCGGCAGCGCGATGCGGACACCGAGGCGGACGCCGGGCAGGCCGTGCGTGCGGGCGAGATTCTCGACGGCCGCCACCAGCCGCGCCGCAAGCCCGGTTCCGCGCGCCGCCGGTTGCACCGAGAGCCGCCCGAGGTAGAGGTCGCCCTCCATTTCCTTGATCATGACGCAGCCCAGCATCCCGTCGTTCCGCTCCGCAACGATGGCGGTCGCGCCCCTCGCCAGTTCGGCGGCGATAGCGTCCGCCGTTTCCAGGAAAGCGCCGGATTCCGGCTGCAGCCGGCCGCGGTACTGTTCGAATGCGGCGGCGATGGTGGCGGCAATTGCAGGCGCATCGCCGAGCTTCGCCTGACGCAGGACAAGCCTATCGCTCATGCGCTTTTTCTCGCGTAGGTTTGACGAAAAGGCGAGAGGAAATGTGGATGGACGGCCAATCGATCGACGTGCGCAAGCTCACGCCCTGTATCGGCGCCGAGATTTCCGGTGTCGACCTCGCCCGGCCGCTCGGCAACCGGTCCTTCCAGGTGATCCATGACGCCCTGATGGAGAACCTGGTTGTGTTCTTCCGCGACCAGGAGCTGACGCACGAGCAGCACAAGGCGTTCGGCCGCCGCTTCGGCGAATTGCACATCCATCCGTCGTCGCTCTCGGTGGTCGCCGAGCATCCCGAAGTGCTGATCATCAAGGCCGACGAGAAATCGAAATATGTGGCCGGCGAGGAATGGCACACCGACGTGAGCTGCGATCTCGAGCCGCCGATGGGCAGCATTCTCTATATCAAGGAAGTGCCGCCCGACGGCGGCGGCGACACGCTGTTCGCCAACATGTACCGCGCCTACGAGACCCTGTCGGCGCCGCTGCGGCGCCTTTGTGAAGGCCTGACGGCGATCCACGACGGCGCCCCGGTCTATGGCGGTCGCTTCGGCCAGACCCCCAAGGCGGGCGGCTTTCCGCGCAACGAGCATCCGGTAGTGCGTACCCATCCGGTCACCGGGCGCAAGGCGCTCTACGTCAACCGCAACTTCACGACGCGGATCGTGGGCCTGCGCAAGAACGAGAGCGACGCGCTGCTCGAGATGTTGTGGCGTCACAGCGAGACGCCGGAATTCCAGTGCCGCTTTGCCTGGCGGCCGAACTCGATCGCCTTCTGGGACAACCGCTCGGCCATGCACCATGCGATGTGGGACTACTTCCCCAATCGCCGGCTGGGCCATCGGGTCACCGTCAAGGGTGACCGGCCGTTCTTTCGCGCATAGGGAAATCGCATGGCACTCATCACGTATCTGACGCGGATCCAGTTCGATTTCGGGGCGCTGAAACTTCTCGACGCCGAACTGCAGCTCCTCGGCATCCGCCGCCCGCTGATCGTCACCGACAAGGGTGTGATCGGCGCCGGCCTGTGGGCCAAAGTGAAGGACCAGCTGCCGGGCAACATGCCGATCACGCTCTACGACGGCACGCCGGAGAATCCGACCGAGGCGGCGATGCGTGACGCGCTGAAGATCTACAAGGACGAGGGCTGCGACGGCATCATCGCCATCGGCGGCGGCTCGCCGATGGATCTCGCCAAGGCGGTCGGCCTGATGGCCACGCATCCCGGCAATTCGCTGCAGGCCTATTCCTTTGTCGAGGGCGGTGCGTCCAAGATAACTTCAAAGGTAGCTCCGATCGTGGCCATTCCGACGACCTCAGGCACCGGTAGCGAGGTGAGCCGCGGCGGGGTCATCATCATGGACTCCGGCCGCAAGCTGGCGATCGGCAGTCCGCACCTGATCCCGCGGCTGGCATTGATCGACCCCGAACTGACCTTGAGCCTGCCGCCGCATCTGACGGCCGGCACCGGCATGGACGCCTTCACGCACAATATTGAATGCTATCTGTCGAACGTCTTCAATCCGCCGGCCGATTCGATTGCCCTCGATGGGCTGGAGAAGGCGTGGACCTATGTCGAGCGCGCGACCCGTGACGGCCAGGACCGCGAGGCGCGCTACAACATGGCGGTGGCCGCGATGGAAGGCGCCATGGTCTTCCAGAAGGGGCTGGGGGCGGTGCATGCACTCAGCCATCCGACCGGCGGCCTGAAAGGCTATCGCACGCATCACGGTACTTTGAATGCCGTCTACCTGCCGGCGGTGCTGCGCTTCAACGCGCCGGCGGTCGGCGACAAGTACGCACGGGTGGCGCAGGTGATGGGATTGCCACAGCGCGAGCGCAATGCCGAGGGTGTGGCCAATGCCGTGGCCGAACTCAACGCGCGGCTCGGCATTCCCAAGGGACTGTCGGGCATGGGGCTGAAGCAGGAGGTCGTCGAGGCCATCGCCGACGGCGCGCTGGGCGATCACTGCCACCTGACGACGCCGCGCCAGCCGACCAAGGCGGAATATGTGCAACTGATCCAAGAGAGCTGGGGCTGACATGAAGGTCAAAGACAAGGTTTGCGTCGTCACCGGCGCGGCGGGTGGCATCGGCGAGGCGATCGCCCGGCGCTATGCCAGGGAGGGCGCCAAGGGCGTCGTCGTGGCCGACATGGACGCTGACCGACTCGAGAAAGTTGCCAAGGACATCGGCGGGCTGGCGGTCGCCGGCGACATCGGCCGGGAGTCCGAGGTCAAGCGTCTGATCGCCGAGGCGGAAAAGAAATACGGACCGGTCGACGTCTTCTTCTCCAACGCCGGCATCGGCCGCGGCGGCCACGAGGACGCGTCGGACAAGGACTGGGCCGACAGCTGGGCGATCCATGTGATGGCCCACGTCTATGCCGCGCGCGCCCTGGTGCCGGGCATGCTGGAGCGCAAGTCGGGCTACCTGCTCAATACCGCCAGCGCCGCCGGCCTGCTGGCCTCGATGGGCTCGGCGCCCTATGGCGTCACCAAGCATGCCGGCGTGGCGCTGGCCGAGCATCTGTCGATCCAGTACGGCGACCGCGGCATCGCGGTCTCGGTGCTCTGTCCGCAGGCGGTCGACACCAACATGCTGCGGATGGCCGGCTCCACCGCGGCCTCGGTCGATGGTGTGCTCAACACCGATGCGGTGGCCCAGACGGTGATCGAGGCGATGGACGAGGAACGCTTCCTGATCCTGACCCATCCGGAAGTGAAGGACTACATGGCGCGCAAACTCGACCGCGACCGCTGGCTGCGCGGCATGCGCCGCCTGCGCGACAAGACCGGCGAGGGGCAGGGCAAGCGGGCATGAGCCGAACGGTCGACCTCTGGCTCGATCTTCGCAGCCCCTATTCGTTCCTCGCCATGGCTCCGGCCTATGCGCTGGAGAAGGAACTGGGTGTTACGCTGCGGCTGCGACCGTTTGCGCTCTATATCGGCGGCGCGGTCAATCCCAACGACCCGGAATCGGTCACGCGCGGCATGCGCAGGATAAAATATCTCTATGCCGACGCCCGCCGCTTCGCCGGTCCACGCGGCATCACCCTGCTCGGGCCGAAGAAGATCTTCGACCAGAAGCTGGTGCATCTGGCCTGGCTCTATGCGGAAAAGAGCGGCAAGGGCCGCGCCCTGGTCGATCTCGCCTATCCGCGCTTCTTCAAGCGCGAGCTCGACTACGAGGATCGGGACGCGATCGACGCGCTGCTGGCGGAAATCGGTGTCGATCCCGCGGGCTTCGACGCCTTCGCCGCGAACGACGGGCCGCGGGAGATCGCCCGGCACCAGGCCGATGCCGAGGCGCAGGGCGTATTCGCCGTGCCGACCTTCGTGGTCGACGGCGAATTGTTCTGGGGCCAGGACCGCATCGACTTCGTGCGCGCCAGGCTCGCCTCATGATCGCAGCCGCGTGATCGCTGCATCGTGATTGCCGACGTCGTCGCCCTGTTTGACGGACCCGGTCTGTGGACGGCGATCGGCGTCACGCTGGTCGCCGGCCTGATGCGCGGCTTCGCGGGCTTCGGCTCGGCCATGCTGATGGCGCCGATCTTCGCCATCCTGTTCGGCCCGGCCGACATGGTGGTGACGGTGGTGGCCATTGAACTGGTGGTCTCGTTACAACTCTTTCCCCAGGTCCGCCGTCATGCCGACTGGAAAGTGCTGACACCGATGAGCCTCGCTGCCTGTGCCGCCATGCCGGCCGGCGTGTGGCTGCTGGCCAGCGTCGACAAGAACACCATCGTGACGGCGGTCTCGGCAGTGATCGTGGCGTTCGTTGTCTTGATGTGGACCGGCTGGAAATACACCGGGCGGCGTTCGACCGCGGCTACGGTGGCGGTCGGCGCGGTATCGGGCGCGATGATGGCCACGACCAGCGTCGGCGGCCCGCCGGTGCTGCTTTATCTGCTGTCGGGCAACGACCGGCCCGAGGTCAACCGCGCCAACATCGTCACCTATTATTTCCTGACGCAGTTCCTGCTGATCGTCATCGTGCTGGCCACCGGCGTTGCCGGCTGGGAGGCGCTGGCTCGTGCCGTCGTGCTGTTCCCGGCGATGGTGCTGGGGGCCTGGGCAGGGGGACGCCTGTTCCACGGCTTCGCCAGCGAACGCACCTACCGCAACGTGGCGCTGGCCATCCTGTTCGCGACCGGGACCTTCGGGCTGTTGCGCGAGTGGCTGTTCGGCTGACGTTGAAATCCCTCGTCAGGCCTTCAGGAGCGACCGGACCCTGGCCTGAAGGCCGGGCAGGACATCGCCCTGGAACCATGGATTCTTCTTCAGCCAGATATTGTTGCGCGGGCTGGGATGAGGCAACGGCAGAACCTTGGGCCAGTAGGCCTTCCAGTTCCTGACGGTTTGGGTGAGACTCTTCTCCTGCCGGTCCTTCAGGTGCCAATCGAGTGCATATTGGCCGATGACGAGGGTAAGCCGGACGGCGGGCAGCAGCGCCAGCAGTGGCGCGCGCCATTTGCCGGCGCATTCGGGGCGGGGCGGCAGATCGCCCGACCTGCCGGTGCCGGGATAGCAGAATCCCATCGGCAGGATCGCCACGCGCCTGGGGTCGTAGAATGTCTCGCGGTCGATCCCCATCCAGTCGCGCAGCCGTTCGCCGCTGGGATCGTCGAACGGTGTTCGGCTTTCGTGGACACGCCGTCCCGGCGCCTGTCCCGCGATCAGTATGGCGGCCGCGGGGTGCATCTGGAAAACCGGCCGGGGTCCGAAAGGCAGGTCGGCCTCGCACAGCCGGCAGGCTCTCGCCTTCCGCGTCAACGTATTGAAGTCGGGCTTTGCCATTGCGATACTATAGCCCGGTCCGTCGCTGGACGGGTGTCGCCAGCTGCGGCAGCCAGGCGGCTGACCGGCGCCGCATTCTGCCGTTATGATGTCGCGGCAAACATCAGCCTGGAGGATGCCCATGCGATTTGTCCCGTGCGGCCTGGTCGCCGCCACCGTTGTTCTGGTCCTCGGTCTTTCGTCCGCCGCGCGGGCCGATGACTTCATGAAGGAATGCACGGTCACCGCGTCGCAAAAGATGTGCGAGTGCATGTCGGCCCGGCTCCCGGCCGACAAGCGTGGCGATGCCGTCCAGGGCCTGCGCAAATCGAACGCCTCGGTATCCGTCAGCGGCAACCTGCTCGACCCCGGCACCCTCAGTCAGAGCCAGATGCAGGGGCTCAATGCCGTGGTCCTGGCCCAGGCCTATTGCATGTAGAGTCGTCACCGCTTGGGCCGTGGCGGAACGGCCGACGGTCGATGCAAGCCAGGTGAAACAAACAGGCCGCGCCGGAGTAGGGGGAAGCAGCCGTACGATTTCGTAACATGGTGCGTTCAACGCCCATTGTGGGTTGTCTTTGTTAAGAACATGGTAATCCTATCAGCTGCGCACTTATCGGGCGCAGATGGCTGGGCGTCTGTGTGCTCTTGCCTGCGGAGATGGTTGAGAGAATGCCAGTCAAAGGTGTTATTTCCAGAAATCTGTTGCTGGCTTCGCTAGGCGCGCGCGATAGGGCTCTTCTTGCAGATTCCCTCGCGCCGGTTGACCTGCCGGTCGAGACCGTGCTCGAGGAAGCGAACAAACCAATCGAGAACGTCTATTTCCTCGAGAGTGGCATTGCCTCCGTTGTAGCTGGCGCCGGTGATTTGATCGAAGTCGGCCTTATCGGACGCGAAGGCATGACCGGACTGAGTATCGTCATGGGCGACGACCGCTCGGTGAACCGGACCTTTGTTCAAGGCACCGGATCGGCGCTGCGAATGTCTGCGAAAAACCTCGGCCTGGCGATGGACAAGAGCAAGACCCTGAGGCTCGGCCTGCTGCGCTATGCCCAGGTGTTCGCGGTTCAGGTCGCGCAAACGGCGTTGTCGAACGGTCGCGACAAGATCGAAGCCCGCCTGGCACGCTGGCTGCTGATGGCGCACGACCGGTTCGATCGCAACGACTTCCCTTTCACCCATCACTTTCTTGCCCTGATGCTGGGGGTGCGGCGGCCGGGCGTCACAACCACCCTCCACGTCCTCGAGGGCAACGGCCTGATCAAAGCCCGGCGCGGGCTGATCACCGTCATCAATCGCAAGGGGCTGGAGGTGCGCGCCAGGCGGTCTTATGGCGTGCCCGAGGCCGAGTACGACCGGCTGATCGGCCGGCCGGCATCCTGAGATCCCCGCCGGGTTGGGCGGACAGCAGCGGCAGTAGCAGCAGCCGGGCGGGCACTTTCCACGTGCCTGTGCAGGCGCTGCAGCATGGCCGATGACGTCCTGAACGAGACATTCAGGATCTTGCCCAGATGATGGGGCCGGATCGGCGCGGTGCCGCCGTCGGTGAGGTAGATCGCCTGCAGCCATTTGTGCAGCGGCACGTGGCTCGAGGCGAACAACGTACCATGCGTGATGGAGAAGATCTTCCGGCACGCATAGCACTTGTAGGTTCCGAGCCGGATCGTCTCGCCGTTCAGCTTGCCCAGGCGATCACGATCGCCACAACGCGGACAGTCTGCGCGTCGGCGCCAACCCAGCGATCGGAGGTGGCGACGAGGAACAGAGCCGTGCAGCGCCGACCGATCGCGGTGAATGGCGGGATGTCTGGCCGGCAATGCTTGAGGGCGACGGGCGAATCGCTACGGGATCTTCGGTTGATCTGGGGGAATGGCGCGACGTGCGGCCGGTGGCCGGCGGCAATATGCGCTCCGCCCCAGGGTCGGTGGTCGATGGCGGGGACTGGCGCGACGTTGCGTCGTCGGTAGCCGAGGCCGACATTCGAGTTGCCTCTGAACGGCAATCTGAGCACGAGGATGCGGGCGAGCATCCGCGCGAACTTCTGCCTTTTACGCGCCAGATCGTGGCGGCCGGCGCTGTGGCCGGTTCACTCGAGGCCTCGATGGCCGCCGCTGGCGTGCCGGGAGCGGCAATGCTGGAGGCACTGGAGGCCTTTGCGGCGTCGATCGATCTCGCACGCGAGGTCCGCGACGGCGACCGTTTCCATGTCCGCTACGAGCGGACTTTTTCGGTGATGGGGACGCCGATAGGGCAAGGCCGCGTGCTTTGGGCGGAACTGGTAACGGCCGGCCGTGGCACCGTCGCCATTCATCGGTTCCGCACGCATGACAGAGCCGAGCGTTTGTGGCTGGCCAATGGACAGTCAACGACATCCCCGCTGCTGCGCCTGCCGCTCGACATCGTGTCGATCTCTTCAGGTTTCGGGTTGCGTGCCGATCCGTTCGACCAGCCACCGCCGCCGCCCACGGCCGGCAAGTCGTCCGCGATGGGCGGTCCGTCGCGTGCGCCGCCTGCGCATCCGCCCGGCCTCAAGGCATTGGTCAACCCTGCCGAGCGGCCGCTGTCCTCGTCAGGTCTTTCCTTCTATGGCAATTTTGGAAGTGCCGACTGGCGAGCCGCGCCGCGCCCGGCGCGACCGATGTTCATGCACGAGGGGGTCGACTTCGTCGCGCCGTCCGGCACTCCGGTCTTCGCGGCGGCCGACGGTGTGGTGGTCGGTGCCGGACCCAACGGCCGCTATGGAAACTGGATCCGCATCAATCACGCCGGCAAGCTTGCCACGGTGTACGGCCATCTCTCGGGCTTTGCGCCAGGCATCGCGGCAGGCTCTATCGTGTCGCGCGGCGAGCTAATAGGGTTCGTTGGCAGCACCGGTCGCTCGACCAGCACACATCTGCATTTCGAGCTTCTCGCCGACGGCAAGCCGGTCAATCCGATCAGCCATCCCGTGGCCAAGCGTGACGCGCTGAGCGGGCCCGACCTCAATCGTCTGCGCAAGAAAGTGACGCAGAATCTGGCCGAACGTGGCCGCGAGGCTGCGGTCACGGCCTCGGTCAGCCGGTGACGGTACCGCACGTCGGCGGCATTCGGCATGACATGGACGAAATGTTCGCCACAACGAAGAACGGCGGACCCGAGGATCCGCCGTTCCCAAATGCCGTTGTTGCCGCTGGCATCGACTCCCGATTGGTCGGAGCGAGAGGATTCGAACCTCCGGCCCCTAGCTCCCGAAGCTAGTGCTCTACCAGGCTGAGCTACGCTCCGTCAGATTTACGGACTCCGGCCCGCTCGGGAGGCGCGGTTATAGCCGTGGCCTTCCAGGGTCGCAAGGGCGCCCGCGGGGCCGGAAAAATGCGGCCCGGGCCCGTTCCGGCCGGCGATGGCGGCGTGTCTCTCGGCGGTCTTGATGTGTTGCCTCCCACGTTTTCCTCGCCTACGCTCGTAGGCAACAGGGAAGCGAAAAAAAGTAACTGTCATCCGCGCGTACTTAATTAAACGGTCCATCGCCCGCTGACCCGCGGGGTGTGTGCTGAACGTAAACCCGCGACGAGAGTGACCCACGATGGCCGAGACGGTACTCGAGCTTGACGATCTGACTGTGCGCTTTCGCCTGAGGCGAGGCGATCTTACGGCAGTGGACGGCGTGTCCTTTTCGATCGCCCGGGGCGAGACCTTCGGGCTGGTGGGAGAATCGGGCTCGGGCAAGTCGGTGACGGCCCGGGCGATCATGCGCCTGATTCCCGACCCGCCCGGCGAGATCCAGCGCGGCCGCATCCTGTTCGAGGGCAACAATGTCCTCGAGAGGAGTGACGCCGAAATGCGCGCCCTGCGCGGCCGCCACATCGCGATGGTGTTCCAGGAGCCGATGAGCGCGCTGAACCCGGTATTTACCGTATGCGAACAGATCTCCGATGCCCTGCGCACCAATCTCGGCGTGACCAAGAAGGAGGCGCGCGAGCGCGTTATCGAACTGCTGGCGCTGGTCGGCATTCCGTCGCCGCAGCAGCGGGTCGACAGTTACGTCCATGAATTCTCCGGCGGCATGCGCCAGCGCGTGATGCTGGCGATGGCGCTGAGCTGCAATCCCGGCTTTCTCATCGCCGATGAGCCGACCACGGCGCTCGACGTGACGATCCAGGCCACCATCCTCGAGCTGATCACCAGCATGATCAATCGGCTTGGCATGTCGCTGTTGTTCATCACCCACAATCTCGGCGTTGTCGCCCATTCCTGCGACACGATCGGGGTGATGTACGCCTCGCACATGGTCGAACGCGGCAAGACCCGCGACATCTTCGCCAATCCGCAGCATCCCTATACCGTCGGATTGCTGAATTCGATCCCGCGCCTCGACACCCAGTCCAAATATCTGACGCCGATCCAGGGTTCGGTGTGCAGCATGATGGACCCGCCGGCGGGCTGCAAATTCCACCCGCGTTGCACACACGCTATGGACATCTGCCGGCAGAAGAGCCCCGAGTTCAGGGAAGTCGCTCCGGGCCATTTCGCCGCCTGCCATCTGCATAACCGGGGCTGACGCCATGACCGCAAGCGGATCGACGGCCGACATGCTGCTGGAGGTCAGGGGCCTGACCAAGCACTTCCGGCTGAACGGCGACATCTATTCGAAGATCGCCGGCGAAAAGACCCAGCTGCTCAAGGCGGTCGATGGCATCGACTTCCATATCCGCAAGGGCGAGACGCTGGGACTCGTCGGCGAAAGCGGCTGCGGCAAGTCGACGACGGCGCGGCTGGTGACCCGGCTGATCGAGCCGACCGCCGGGGAAGTGAGGCTGAAGGACGAAGATCTCCTGGCGTTTTCGTCCAAGCGCATGAAAGAGACGCGCAAGGACATCCAGCTCGTTTTCCAGGACCCCTACAGTTCGCTCAATCCACGCAAGACGATCATGCACATCCTGAGCCGGCCGATGGAGATCCACGGCCTGGCGCGGACATGGGCGGAGAGGCGCGAGAAGGTCCTCGACCTGCTGCAGCGGGTCGGGCTCAGCGCCGAACATATTGATCGCTACCCGCACGAATTCTCCGGCGGCCAGCGCCAGCGCATCGCCATTGCCCGCGCGCTGTCGGTCGATCCCGAACTGGTCATCGGCGACGAACCGGTCTCAGCGCTCGACGTCTCCATCCAGGCCCAGATTCTGAACCTGTTCCGCGACCTCCAGGAAGAATTCGGGCTGACCTACCTCTTCATCGCCCATGACCTGAGCGTGATCCGTCATATCAGCGACCGGGTTGCGGTGATGTATGTCGGCAAGATCGTCGAGACCGGCCCCGCCGCGGCCCTGTTCGAAAACCCGCTGCATCCCTACACCAAGGCGCTGTTGGCGGCGGTCCCCGAAGCCGATCCTGGCAAGGCGCCACCGAAGTTGACGCTGAAGGGCGAGGTCTCGACGCCGATCGATCCGCCGCCGGGCTGCCGGCTGTGTGGGCGCTGCCCGCGCGAAACCGCCATTTGTGCCCAGATCGAGCCGCCGCTGGTCGATGTCGGCGGCGACCGTCAGGTCGCCTGTCACAACCTCTGAGCGCGGGCCCTGAGCGCAGGGCCTACCGTTCGACCAGTCGCGGGTCGAGGATGTCGCGCAAGCCATCGCCGAACAGATTGAAGGCGAGCACGGTGTAGCAGATCGCCAATCCCGGAAAGGCCGCGATCAGCGGGGCTGTTTCCATGTAGTCGCGCGCGGAGCTGAGGTCGGAACCCCAGTCGGGGGTCGGCGGCGGGGTGCCGAGTCCGAGAAAGGACAGGGCGGCAATGATCAGGATGACGTAGCCCAGCCGGACCGTTGCGTTGACGATCAGCGGCGAGATGATGTTGGGCAGGATCTGGCGCAATGCGATGCTCAGGCTGCCATCGCCGATCGCCCGCGACGCTTCGACGTATTCCTTCTGTTTTTCGGCCAGGACCGAGCCGCGCGACAGGCGCGCGACCTCCGGCATGAACGCAAAGCCAAGTGCAAAGATGAGAATCAGATCGTTGAAGACACCCTCCGCCTTCCATTCGCGGGCCAGGGTGACGATTAGCAGGTAGAGGAGGAGGCCGGGGAATGCCAACAGCCCGTCGACAAATCGCATGGCGACGGTATCGACCCTGCCTCCATAATAGCCCGAAAGCACGCCATAGGGGACACCGATGGCGAGGCCAAACGCCACTGCGACCAGGGCAATGGTCACCAGGCGGCGACCACCCCACAGCAGGCGGGAATAGATGTCCCGCCCCAGCCGGTCGGTACCGAGCAGGTGCTGCTCGCTCGGTGGCTGAAGCCGCTCGCGGTAGTTCTGCTTGATCGGATTTTGCGTCGCAATCCACGGCGTCGCCGCGCAGGCGCTGAACAGCAGCACAAGCATGACGAGACCGATCGACGCGGTCCGGCTCTTGCGCAGTTCGTACCAGGCGTTCGACAGCGCGGTCGCTAGTCGGGCCATCGGCCCGACGCTTGCGGGCAGTACGCGGCTGCCGCCACTGCCGCCGGCAACTACCAGATTTGGTGCTTCCAGTTCGCTCATTGTCCCGCCATCTAGCGCAGTTTGACCCGTGGATTGAGGTAGCTGTAGGTGAGGTCGACCAGCAGGTTCATGACCACGACGATGACTCCCAGCACCAGCACGCCGGCCTGGACCAGTGGATAGTCGCGCTGGAGGATGGCCTCGAAGATCGCCCGGCCGATGCCGGGCCAGGCGAAGATCGATTCGAGAACGACCGTGCCGCCCAGCAGGTTGGCAAGCTGCAGGCCGCTGATCGTGATGGTCGGAATCATCGCGTTGCGGAGCGTGTACTTGAAGATCACTTTGCGTTCGCTGAGACCGAGCGAGCGTGCGGTGTCGACATATTCCTTGCTCATCTCGTCAAGCATGCTGGAGCGCGTCAGACGCGTCGTGAACGCAGCCTGGCGAAACCCGACCGCCGCCGCGGGCAGGATCAGGAACTTGAGGCTGCCCCAGAAATCATCGAACGGACTGATATAGCCCGACGACGGCAGCCAGCCGAGATAGAGCGAGAAGAGCAGGACGCAAAGGATGGCGAACCAGAATTCCGGGATCGAAATGCCGGCCAGCGACGTAACCTGCGCCGTGTAGTCGACCGCCGTATTGCGCCGAACCGCCGCGATGGTGCCGAGCGGCACGGCGATCAGCATCGAAAGCGTAATGCCGACGAGCGCGAGATAGACGGTCGCGGGAATCCCGGTCAGCAACTCGAGGGAGACCGGACGCCGCGTAACCAGGGAAATGCCGAACTCGCCCTGAACGGCGCGGTACAGCCACTTGACGTAGCGGACATAGATCGGCTGGTCGAACCCGTATTCCTTTTCCAGGATCTTCCTGACTTCGGGATCGTCGATGCCCTCGGTGCCGATCAGCGTGTCGATGATGTTGCCGGGCAGGAGTTCGACGAAACCGAACACGACGATCGTCAGGACCAGGAGAACCGGAACCAGCTGGGCGATACGTCGAATGATGTAGGCGAGCATCGGTGAAACCGTCGGTCGGGGGGCGCGGCAGGCCGGCCTGACGATGGAGTCAGAGTGTCGCGATCAGCGATCCATCCATGCCGTCCGCAATCCGCCACCGGCGTACTGGAACGGACCGGTGAAGGCTGGCTTGTAGCCGTGGAGCTTCTTCGTACCGGCCTCGAGCAACGGCACGAAGTGGGTGTAGATCAGCGGCAGGTCGGTATTGATGAGCGTTTCGATGTCGGTATACATCTGAAGCCGCTTGGCCTTGTTGGCCTCGACCCTGGCCGCAAGGATCAGCTGGTCGACCTTCTCGTTCTTGTAGCCGTGGCGCCGGATGGTTTCCGGTGCGGTCGACAGAATCGAACGGGAAAACCAGCCATCGGGATCGAGCCGGTAGCTGTTGGCCGACGAATCAATGTCGAACGCGCCCTTGTTGTATTTGTCCTGGATCACCGGCGTCGGATGGATTTCGAATGTCGCATTGAAGCCGGCATCCTTCAGCATGGCGTGCACCAGCTCGCCCGACTGATTCATGTAAGGGTAGGAATCGTTGGCGATGATCAGTATCTTCGCATCGCCGTCCTTGGCCTTCTTGCGCATCGCCTTGGCCTTGTCGGGATCGTAGGTCGGCCACGACTTGGCGTCCTTCGAATACCAGGGGCTGGACGGGCTGTAGAATCCCTTGGCGATCTGACCCTGGTTGTTGAAGATCGCCTCGTGAATGGCCTGGTGGTCAATGGCGTGGGCGGCGGCCGTCCGCAGCATCTGGGCGTCCGGATTGTCCTTCTCGGAGAACGGTCCGTTCTTGAGGTTGAAGGCGATAAACGCCGTGCCGACTTGCGGCACCGGGAATGTCTCGTACTCCTTGCCGTAGTCCTTGATGAAGCTCGGCGCGTCGGCATAGGCGACGTTGTCGATGAGATCGACCTCGTTGGTCCGCAGCGCCGTCAGGCGGACACGATCCTCCTTCTTGGGCTTGCCGACGACGCCGTCGAGATAGGGCAGCGTGTTGCCTTCCGCATCGGTCTCCCAGAAATTCTCGAACCGCACCAGTTCGCAGGTATCGAAACGCTTCCACGACTTGAACTTGAACGGCCCGCAGCCGACCGGCAGCGTGTCGGCCGTATCGACCGAGCCCGGCGCCATGAGATTGACCGGGTAGTAGGTCATGTTCGAATCGAAGGCAGCACTTGGATTCTTCAAGTGGCATTGCACCGTGTACTTGTCGTCGACGGTGACCTTCGCCAGATCGGACAGCGTGGATCGGGTGAAGGAATGTCCGATCTTGGGATCCATGATGCGCTCAAGGTTCCACTTGACGGCATTGGCATCGACCGTCTCGCCGTTGTGGAACTCAGCGCCGCGGCGCAGCTTGAAGGTCCAGGTCTGCAGGTCCTTCGACGATTCCCACGAGGCGGCGATGCCGGGAACGATATTCATGTTGGCGTCGAAATCGAGCAACCCGCCGGTCAGCGCCGCCAGTGGATGCGACACGAAGTAGATGAAGTTGCGATGGGTATCGAGGCCCACGGAATCGTCGCGGGTGCCGAACCGCACCGTTCCGCCACGCTTGGCGTTGCGCTTGCGCGCCTCGGCCCGCGCTGCGGCAGGCCCGACAAGTGCAGCCCCGGCAAGCGCCGTGGTTCCTGCCAGAAAATTACGCCTCGTGCGTCCGGTGCCCTTCTTGTTTGCTTCGTCGGTCATAGACGTCGCCTCCCAGATATATGGTTTTGGGCCGAATTTGGCTATGCAGTTGAGCGATTATTCGATCAACGCCTCCTGTTATTCGATCAACGCCTCCTGTATGGCGCCTGCATCGGGCTTCTACTGATGAGATCGTCAGCGGCCCGAAATCCAGCGACGCGAAATAGCCTGCCGACATTAGCCATGAAGGTCAACCGGGCAATCCTCATTGAATTTTGCCGCGCGCATTGAGCGCCCCGGCGTCATATGGTCGACAGCCGCTGCGATCGGCGGATAATACACGAGTGCGATGTTCAATCACGTTGAACACGCCCGCGTTCAACAGGAAGGCCGCCGATGCCCAGGATCGTCAAGGTGGAAGCGCGGGGTTATCGCATTCCGTTGGATGTGCCGCTCACCGATTCGACCCATGGTGTCATGGAGGCTTTCGAGCTGCTGACGGTCCGGGTACGCGATGCCGATGGTGGTGAGGGTGTTGGATACACCTATACGACCGGCCGCAACGGCGGGGCGATCGCCGACATCCTGTCGCGCGAGATTCCCGAACTCGTCATCGGCGAAGATGCCGACCTGATCGAGCACCTGTGGAGCAAGGTCTGGTGGGGCCTTCACTATGGCGGGCGCGGCGGTCCCTCGGTGCTGGCACTCTCGGCCTTCGACATCGCCTTGTGGGACCTGAAGGCCAGGCGCGCCGGCCTGCCGCTATGGAAGCTGTTGGGTGGCAACGATCCCGCGGTACCCTGCTATGCCGGCGGCATCGATCTGGAACTGACGGCGAAGGAGCTGATCGCCCAGACCGACGGGAACCTCGCGAAGGGCTTTCGCGCCATCAAGATGAAAGTCGGCCGGGCGCGTCTGTCGGAGGATGTCGCCAAGCTGGCGGCGATGCGCGCGCATCTCGGCGAGGGCTTCCCGCTCATGGTCGATGCCAACATGAAATGGTCGGCCGACGAAGCGATCCGCGCGGCCCGTGCTTTTCGGCCCCACGATCCCCTATGGCTGGAAGAGCCGTTGATCCCGGACGACGTGGCGGGCCATGCTCGCGTGCTGCGAGAAGGCGGCCTGCCGATTGCCACCGGCGAGAACATGCGCTCGCTGTGGGAGTTCAAGCAGATGATCGCCGCCGGTGGCGTGAGCTTTCCCGAACCCGATGTCACCAATTGCGGCGGTGTCACGACTTTCATGAAAGTCGCGCACCTGGCGGAAGCCTATAATCTTCCAGTGACCTCGCATGGCGCCCACGATGTCACGGTCCATCTGCTCGCCGCCTGTTCCAATCGCAGCTATCTGGAGGCGCACGGCTTCGGACTCGACCGCTACATCGCCGAACCGTTGGTGCTCGTGGACGGCCTGGCGCCAGCGCCGATGCGGCCGGGCCACGGCATCACCTTCGACTGGGATGGACTGGCCAGGCTGCCGGGATAGGCGGCACGGATTGGCCGCATCGCCGTCATGGTCGAATGGCCCGGCAGGTATCGTTATAGTCGCGTCATTCGGGGAAGTTGCGGGGATCACATGGCGAAGAAGAAGCGGCTGAAGATCGTGCTGATCGGCTATGGCGCCATCAGCCAGACGCTGTTCGAGGTGTTTGCCGCCAACAAGGCGCCGATCGATATCGTCGGCGTTCTGGTACGGTCGGGCCGCGTCAAGGCCACGAAAGAGAAACTCGGGGCCAAGGTAGCGGTCGTCGACACGCTGAAGGCGTTGCTCAAACTCAAGCCCGATGTGGTGGTCGAGGCGGCGAGCCAGCAGGCGGTCCGCGACTGGGGCGAGAAGATCCTGAAGAAGGGCATCGACCTCATGGTGATCGCCACCGGCGCCTACGGCGATCCCAGGCTCTGGAAGAAGCACATCAAGACGGCCGAAAAGAGCGGCGCGCGGCTGCGCCTGCCGTCGGGGGCGATCTCGGGAATCGACGGGCTGCTGGCGATGCGGCTGGGCAAGCTCGAACACGTGAAATACGTATCGATCAAACCGCCGCACGCCTGGACCGGCACGCCGGCCGAGACCGAGTTCGACCTGCCGTCGATCAAGGAGCCGACCGTTATCTTCCGCGGCAAGCCGGCCGACGCCGGCCGCCTTTACCCCAAGAACGCCAATCTCGCCGTGACCGTGGCGCTATGCGGCGCTGGCCTGGAACGCACCGAGATCGAACTGGTGGCCGATCCGACCCTGCCGCCCGGCACCAATGCGAGCCGCCTCGAAGTCGTGGCCGACTCGGGCGAACTCAACATGCATCGGCTGGGCCGCGCCATGCCCGACAATCCCAAGACCGGCGTTCTGACCGCGCTCACCATGGCCGACGATCTGATGAAGATGGTCCGGTCGAGCGACTGGTGAACGACTAGCGCTGGCCGGGGCCGTGGCCCATCATGCCGCGCGCGGGTTTGTCGAGCACCGCCTTCTGCGCCGGCGTCAGTACGTCGTAGGCGGCAAGGAGCGTGGGTTTGACCGACTGTATCGACGCCAGCCGCGCCTTCATCGCCTCCTCGCGCATTGCCAGACGTTCGACGATGTTGGACGCGTCGTTCATCTCTTCCGGCAGCGTGGCGCAACGCGCGTTCTCCCTGGCGCTGGCCTCATTGGCCGCCTTCTCGAAAGCATCCCAGGCGGCCATCTGGTCGGGTTTTAGCTCGAGCCGGGCTTTCAGGTAGGCGCGGTTGCCGATGCGGCGCGCCACCCTGTCCAGACAAGCCGAGCGAGGGGATAAATTGTGCGCGGTCATGCCGTGGCCCATGCCGCGCGCCGGCGGGCTTGCCTGAGCGAGTTCCACGGTTTCGTCGAGCGCGATATCGAACGCAGATGCCGGGCTTGCCAGGGCAAGAGCTGCGGCTGCCACAAAAGCGGTCGGGATGACCGGGAGCAGGGGACGAAAAGCCATGTCGGGCCTCACCGGAAAAAGGTTGCTCCGATGATACGGACCGGGGCGGGCAAACGTGCCCAACGATTCAACAATCAGGCCGGTGGAAAGTTCGAGCGCTGGTCGACCATCCAGCGTGCGAATGCGTCGCGCTGCGCTTGGGTCATGTGCAGACCCTCCTTGGTCCGACGCCACAGGATGTCGTCGGGCTCGACTGCCCATTCGTCGCGCATCAGATAGCGGGCCTCGACCTCGTAGAGGTGGCCGCCGAAGCACTGGCCCAGATCGGCGATCGTCCGAACCTTTTCGAGCAGCTCATCGAGCCCCGACCCGTGGCGCCGTGCCAGCACGCGGACCAGGTCCTGGGGCAGGCCGGGTTTGGTCGCGGCGGCACCATCGACGAAGCGATCGAACGCCTCCTCGAAGGTCGGCGCGTCGGCCATCTCGCCATCGAACACCGGCCGCGTCGCGGTCCATACGTCGCCCATGTGAGGATAGAACCGGCTGAGATCGGCCAGCGCATGCTCGGCGAGGCGGCGGTAGGTCGTGATCTTTCCGCCGAACACCGAGAGCAGGGGCGCGGCACCATCCGGTGAATCGACCTCGAGATGGTAGTCGCGGGTGACCGCCGAAGGGTTGTCGTCGCCATCGTCGAACAGCGGCCGCACACCCGAATAGGTCCACACCACGTCGGCCGGCGTCACCGGTTTCTGCATGTAGTGGCCGGCAATGTCGCAGAGATAGGCGATTTCCTCGGGCGTGCAGACCGGCTTGTCGCCGAATTCGGAGGGAATGTCGGTGGTGCCGATTACCGAGAAGCTGCGCTCATAGGGGATGACGAAGACGATGCGGTTGTCGCTGTTCTGCAGGATGAAGGCATGGTCGCCTTCATAGAGGCGCGGCACAACGATGTGGCTGCCCTTGATCAGGCGCACGCGCTTGTTGGTGCGGATCGGAGTCTGTTCGTCGAGAAAGTGTTTGACCCAGGGGCCGGTGGCATTGACCAGGCCTCGGGCCTGGAGATGGACGGCGGTGCCGTTCGGACCGGCCAGTTCGATCTGCCACAGCTTGCCGTCGTCGCTGCGCCGGGCCGACACGCAGCGGTGCCGGGCGAAGATGCGGGCGCCCATCTCGCGCGCCGATTTCATGTTGGAGATCACGAGGCGGGCGTCGTCGACCCAGGCATCGGAATAGACGAAGCCGTTCTTGAACGACGGCTTCAGCCCGGCACCGAACTTCGAGCTCGACAGGTCTACCGCCTGTGACTTGGGCAGGGTCATGTGCCAGTCGAGATGGTCGTAGAGGAAGAGGCCCAGCCTCAGCATCCAGCGCGGGCGCAGATGCCTTTCGTGCGGCAGCACGAAGCGCAGCGGAAAGGAGAGGTGTGGCGCCTTGGCGAGAAGGACCTCGCGTTCCTGAAGGGCCTCGCGCACGAGGCGGAATTCGTAGTGTTCGAGATAGCGCAGGCCGCCATGGATCAGCTTGGTCGAGGCCGACGAGGTGGCGCTGGCGAAATCGTTCATTTCGCAGAGTCCGACCTTCAGCGCCCGTCCCGCCGCGTCGCAGGCGATGCCCGCGCCGTTGATCCCGCCACCGACCACGAACAGGTCGAGCGGGGCGTCCTCCCTCACTTCCATGGCCGATCCTATAGCCGGGCGCCGCGCCGGAGGCGAGACGCCGCTTGGCCCGATTTGCTTGACCGCGCCGCGCGCCGCCCGCACAAGCGATAAATGGGTCTGTTGCTCAAGCTCGCGCTGTTCGGCGTTGCCATCTATGCGGCGTGGAAGACTTTTTCGCGCTGGAAGGGCCTGTTCGACCGCTTTGTCGGCACGCCGCCGGAAGCGCCGAGACCGCCGCCGCCAGCGCCGTCACCGCGCGCGCCGGAGCAGGCCAATGCCCGGCCGCCGGTGATAGAGGAGACGGTGCCCTGCAGGATCTGCGGCGCCTATCTTTCCAGCGGCGCCACGCAATGCGGCCGTCCGGATTGCCCTTTGCCGTAAGGCCGCATGCGATTCCGTACGCTTGACCGGGCGGGGGCCGGCACCTATTTTGCCGCACCGCAAAAACGGCCTTAAGTCACGGAAATACAAGGCCTTCTGAGCTTCGAGGAGTTTTGGTGTCCGCACCTGCCAAGCCGCAATGCTTTCAGGAATTGATCCTCACCCTGCAGAATTATTGGGCGGATCAGGGCTGCGTGATCCTGCAGCCCTTCGACATGGAAATGGGCGCCGGCACTTTTCACACGGCGACGACGTTGCGTGCCTTGGGACCGAAGCCGTGGCGTGCTGCCTATGTGCAGCCCAGTCGCCGGCCTTCGGATGGTCGCTACGGCGAGAACCCCAACCGGTTGCAACACTATTATCAGTTTCAGGCGATCCTGAAGCCCTCGCCGCCCGACATTCTCGACCGCTATCTCGGCTCATTGGAAGCGATTGGCATCGATACCGCCCTGCACGATATCCGCTTGGTCGAGGACGACTGGGAGAGTCCGACGTTGGGCGCCTGGGGGCTGGGCTGGGAGGTCTGGTGCGACGGCATGGAGATCACGCAGTTCACCTATTTCCAGCAGGTCGGTGGCATCGAGGTCGACCTGGTTGCGGGCGAGATCACCTACGGGCTTGAGCGGCTGGCCATGTACCTGTTCGACAAGAAGACCGTCTACGAATTGCCGTTCAACCGCGTCGATTCGGAAGTGCCCCTGACCTATGGCGACGTCTTCCTGCAGAACGAGCAGGAACAGTCGGCCTACAATTTCGAGCATGCCGATACCGAGATGCTGTTCCGGCACTTTGCCGACGCCGAAAAGGAATGCGCGGGACTGGTCGGCAAGAAGCTGCCGCTGCCGGCCTACGAGCAGTGCATCAAGGCGAGCCATGCTTTCAACCTGCTGGATGCCCGCGGCGTGATCAGCGTCACCGAGCGGCAAAGCTATATCCTGCGCGTGCGCGAACTGGCCAAGGCGTGCTGCGAGGCGTGGCTTGTGACCCAGAAGAAGGCCGCCTGAGATGGCCGAGCTTCTTCTCGAACTTCTTTCGGAAGAGATTCCGGCGCGCATGCAGGCGCGAGCCTCAGACGATCTCAAGCGGCTGGTTTGCGACGGGCTGAAGGCCGCCGGCCTTGCCTTCGCCGGCGCGCGCGCCTTTGCGACGCCGCGGCGGTTGGCGCTGGTCGTCGATGGCCTGGCGGCTGCGCGCGAGGACGTGAGCGAGGAAAAGCGCGGACCGCGCGTCGGGGCGCCGGACCAGGCGATCCAGGGGTTTCTGAAAGCCGCGGGACTCTCGTCGCTCGATCAGGCCGAGAAGCGCGACACCGGCAAGGGTGAATTCTGGTTCGCCGTCGTGACGAAGAAGGGTGGGCCGACGGCCGCTGCTCTGCCGGCGATCATCGATGGCGCGATGAAGTCGCTGCCCTGGCCGAAGTCGATGAAGTGGGGCAGTGGCACGATGCAGTGGGTACGGCCGCTGCAGTCGATCGTGGCGTTGTTCGACGGCAAGGTGCTGGTGGGCGAGATCGCGCCTGGCGGCGCGATGAAACCGATCGCCTTCGGCGATTTGACGCGCGGGCACCGCTTCCTGTCCAAGGGCGAGATCAGGGTCACGGGCTTTGCCGACTACGCCGCCAAGCTCAAGGCCGCGCATGTCATCGTTGATGCGGCGGACCGCAAGAAGATCATTCTCGAGGGCGCGGAAAAGCTCTGCGCCGACGCGCAGGTGACGTTGAAGGCGGATGACGGGCTGCTCGACGAAGTGGCCGGCCTGGTCGAATGGCCGGTGCCGATGCTTGGCACCATCGATGCCGCGTTCATGGATGTTCCGCCGGAGGTGCTGATCGTTTCCATGAAGACGCATCAGCGCTATTTCGCGACGACGACGGCCGACGGCGCGCTTGCCAACCGCTTCGTCGTGGTGGCCAACACTGCAGGGTGCGACGGCGGTGCCGCCATCGTCGACGGTAACGAACGCGTGCTGCGCGCGCGGCTCTCCGATGCCAAGTTCTTCTGGGATCAGGACCGCAAGGTTCGGCTGGAAGACCGGTTGCCGGCGCTGAAGGACATCGTTTTTCATGCCAAACTTGGGACGCAGGCCGAGCGCGTCGGGCGCATTGCCAAGCTTGCCGTAGAGATCGCGGGGCATGTGCCCGGCGCCGATCTCGGCCTCGTCGAGCAGGCGGCGTTGCTGTGCAAGGCCGATCTCGTGACCGGCATGGTAGGCGAGTTCCCCGAGCTTCAGGGCATCATCGGCCGCTACTATGCCCTGAGTGAGGAACTCCCGGTTTCGGTTGCCGACGCGATCGGCGATCACTACACGCCGGCCGGCCCGAATGACCGCTGCCCCAGCGCACCGGTATCGATCGCCGTGGCGCTGGCCGACAAGCTCGATGCGCTCGCGAGCTTCTGGTCGATCGGCGAGAAACCGACCGGCTCTCGCGATCCCTTTGCGCTGCGGCGCGCGGCCCTGGGCATCATCCGCATCGTGGTCGAGAACAGGATTCGCCTGCCGCTGCAGAAATTCTTCAAGGCAGAGGATCTGTTGGCATTCTTTGCCGAGCGTCTGAAGGTCCAGATGCGCGAGAAGGGTGTTCGCCACGACGTGGTCGACGCGGTATTGGCGCTGGGGCATGAAGATGATCTGGTCCGCCTTCTGGCTCGGGTCGAGGCGCTGCAGGTGTTTCTCGGCAGTGAGGCCGGCAGGAACCTGCTGACGGGTTACGGTCGTGCCGCCAATATCGTTCGCGCCGAGGAGAAGAAGGACAAAGCACTCGCGGCGAAGATCGCCGGCACGCCCGATACTGCGCTGCTGGAACAGGTCGAAGAGAAAGACGTTGCCTTGGCCCTGGCGGATGTCGAGCGCGGGCTCGCGCCGGCGCTCGCCGCCGAGGATTTTGCCGGGGCGATGGCAGCCTTCGCCGGCCTGCGCGGCCCGATCGATGCTTTTTTCGACAAGGTCACGGTGAACGTCGCGGGCAGTCCTGAATTGCGGCTGAACAGGCTAAAACTACTCAACCAGATTCGTGCGACCATGGACGCGGTCGCGGATTTCTCGAAGATCGAGGGCTGAGAATGGCCAAGTGGGTTTATGGTTTCGGGGATGGCAAGGCCGAGGGCCGGGCCGAGATGCGCAATCTGCTGGGCGGCAAAGGCGCCAACCTGGCGGAGATGTCGAGCCTCGGTCTGCCGGTGCCGCCGGGTTTCACCATCACCACCGAACTCTGCACCTGGTACTATGCCAACAACAACGCCTATCCGCCTGAATTGAAGGATGAGGTTGAGGCGGGCATCACCGCAATCGAGAAGATCCTGGGTGTCAGGTTCGGCGATCCCAATAATCCTCTGTTGGTCTCGGTGCGGTCCGGCGCGCGCGCCTCGATGCCGGGCATGATGGATACGGTGCTCAATCTCGGTCTCAACGACCGCACGGTGCTCGGCCTCGGCAAGTCGTCGGGCGACGAGCGTTTCGCCTACGACAGCTACCGCCGCTTCATCCAGATGTATTCGAACGTCGTGCTCGACGTCGGGCACCATTACTTCGAGGAGGCGCTGGAACTCCGCAAGGAGGATCTCGGCGTCCAGCTCGATACCGACCTCAAGGCCGACGACTGGCGTGCCGTCGTGGGCGAGTACAAGAAGATCGTCGAGAAGCGCACCGGCAAGCCGTTCCCGCAGGAGCCGCGGGAGCAGCTCTGGGGCGCGATCGGCGCGGTGTTCGGCTCGTGGATGAACCAGCGCGCCATCACCTACCGCCGCCTGCATTCGATTCCGGAAAGCTGGGGCACCGCTGTCAACGTTCAGGCCATGGTGTTCGGCAACATGGGCGAGGATTGCGCCACCGGCGTCGCCTTCACGCGCGACCCGTCAACCGGTGCCAACCTGTTCTACGGCGAGTATCTGGTGAACGCCCAGGGCGAGGACGTGGTGGCCGGCATTCGCACGCCGCAGCATCTGACCGTGCAGGGCAAGCTGGCGCAGAAATCCGATGCACCGGCGATGGAAGAGGTGATGCCGGAAGTCTTCAAACAGCTCGACGGGGTGCGGACGCAGCTCGAGAAGCATTACCGCGACATGCAGGATATCGAGTTCACGGTGCAGCGCGGCAAGCTCTATATGCTGCAGACGCGCAACGGCAAGCGCACCGCCAAGGCAGCGCTGAAAATCGCCGTCGACATGGTGCATGACGGGTTGATCGACAAGAAGGAAGCGGTGGCCCGTATCGTGCCGGCGTCGCTCGACCAGCTTCTGCATCCGACGCTCGACCCCAAGGCCAGTCGCAAGGTGATCGCCAAGGGCCTTCCGGCGTCGCCGGGTGCGGCTTCGGGCAAGGTCGTGTTCACTGCCGACGAGGCGGAAAAGCAGGCGCGGGCTGGCGAGAAGGTCATTCTGGTACGCCGGGAGACCAGCCCCGAGGATATCCACGGCATGAATGCCGCCGAAGGCATCCTCACCTCGACGGGCGGCATGACCAGCCACGCCGCCGTGGTGGCGCGCGGCATGGGCAAGCCCTGTATTGCCGGTGCCGGCGACGTGCGCATCGACGGTGCCGCCGGTACGCTCAAGGTCCGCGGCACGGTCGTGAAGGCCGGTGAGTTCCTCACCCTCGACGGCACCACTGGCGAGATCATGCTGGGCGTCGTGCCGACCGTTCAGCCAGAACTCAGCGGCGATTTTGCCGCGCTGATGGAGTGGGCCGACGAGTTCCGCACGTTGGGGATCCGCGCCAACGCCGAGACGCCCACGGACGCCGCTCAAGCGCGCAAATTCGGCGCCGAAGGCATCGGGCTCTGCCGTACTGAGCATATGTTCTTCGAGGGCGACCGTATCGTTGCAGTGCGCCAGATGATCCTGGCCGACGACGAGAAGAGCCGGCGCGAGGCGCTGGCCAAGATCCAGCCGATGCAGCGCCAAGATTTCGTCGGGCTGTTCGAGATCATGGCCGGATTGCCGGTCACGATCCGTCTGCTCGACCCGCCGCTGCATGAATTCCTGCCCAAGACCCAGGCGAACATGGATCAGGTCGCGAAGGATCTGGGGGTGTCGGCGGCCGAGATCGAGTCGCGGGCTCACAAGCTGCACGAGTTCAATCCGATGCTCGGTCATCGCGGCGTGCGGCTCGGCATCTCCTATCCCGAAATCTACGAGATGCAGGCGCGCGCCATTTTCGAGGCGGTCGCCGAGGTCCAGAAGAAGCATGGCAAGACCGTAATCCCCGAGATCATGATCCCGTTGGTCGCAACCCTGAAGGAACTCGACCTGATGAAGGTTGTGATCGACCAGGTTGCCGGCGAGGTAAGCCAGCTCTCGGGCCAGAAGCTGGAATACCTGGTGGGCACCATGATCGAACTCCCGCGTGCAGCGCTGCGTGCCGGCGACATTGCCAAGTCGGCGGAGTTCTTCAGTTTTGGCACCAATGATCTGACGCAGACGACGTTTGGCCTCAGCCGCGATGATTCGGCGTCATTCCTGGAAAAATACCAGCAACGCGGCATCTTCGAGCACGATCCCTTTGCCTCGCTCGACATCGAGGGCGTCGGTGAACTGATCGAGATCGCCAGTGAGCGCGGGCGCAAGACCCGAGGCGATTTGAAGCTCGGCATCTGCGGTGAGCATGGCGGCGACCCGGCCTCGGTGTTCTTCTGCCACAAGGCCGGTCTCGACTATGTCTCATGTTCGCCTTATCGCGTGCCGATCGCCCGGCTTTCCGCGGCACAGGCGGCGTTGGGCGGTCCGCTCAAGACGGAATGATGCTTCAGGCGCTTCGTGACGGCGGCAAGCGGGCGCTTGCGGCGGCACTGGCAGCAATTGAGCGCGACTCCGAGAACACGACGACGCAGGCCCTGCTCGATGCCGCCTGGCGTCAGCCGTGCGGCCACGTGGTCGGCGTCACCGGGCCGCCCGGGGTCGGCAAGTCCTCGCTTTGCGCAGCACTGGTTGCGGCGTGGCGCGCGAACGGCCAGAGCGTCGGCGTCATCGCGGTCGATCCTTCATCCAAAGCCAGCGGCGGTGCGTTGCTGGGTGATCGCGTGCGTATCGTCCATGATTCCGCGGACGACGGCGTGTTCGTGCGTTCGATGGCGGCGCGCGACCGCCTTGGTGGCCTTGCCGACCAGACGGTGGCGGCGATGGTCGTGATGCGGGCGCTGTTCGACTGGGTGCTGATCGAGACCGTGGGTGTTGGCCAGTCTGAAACCGACGTGGCCGAGGTCGCCGATACGGTAGTGTTCTGTGTCCAGCCGGGCTCGGGCGACTCCCTGCAATTCATGAAGGCGGGTATTGTCGAGATTCCGCACTTGATCGCTGTTACCAAAGCCGATCTCGGCGCCGCCGCCGAGCGGGCTCGGACCGACGTGGCGGTCGCACTGTCGCTGGCCGTCGCCGGCAAAGGTCTGTGGCCCCTCAAGGTGCTGGCGGTGTCGGCGCGCAGCGGCGCCGGCATCGACGGGCTGACGCAGACGCTCGAGGCGCATCGTCGATATCTGGCGGACGAGGGCCGGCTCGCGATCACCCGCCATCGTCAGAGCGAGGGCTGGATCGAGGAGTCGCTGCGCGAACGCTTCGGGCGCGAAGGGATTGCCCGGCTCGGCCGTCTCGGCTTTGATCTGACATTGCCGGCCGATGGCCAGCCCTTCGAACGGCTGCGCGTGCTGAGCAAGGCGCTGGAGGAAGCACGATGAGCAATCTGGGGAACCATCCGACCGATGGAAGCTGCATCTTCTGCAAGATCATCGCGGGTCAGATCCCCTGCTTCAAGCTGCTTGAGGATGACGCGACGATCGCCTTCATGGACATCAACCCGGTCAATCCGGGCCACGCGCTGGCAGTCGCCAAGGGCCACTGGCCGATGGTCGACGTCATTCCAGCCGAGGTGCTGGCCGCCGTTGCGAAGACCGCACAGCGTGTCGCCAAGGCCATGATTGGCGAACTGAAGCCGCACGGCGTGAACCTGCTTCAGGCTAACGGCGAAGGCGCCGGGCAGAGCGTCCCGCACCTGCACATCCACATCATGCCGCGCCGCCCGAACGACGGGGTGGCGCTCAACTGGGAATACAAGCCCGGCGACAAGGCCGAGATCGAGGCCGTGTGGAAGAGACTGTTGGCGGCGATACCGGGGGTGGCCCCTTAGGCGGCCACCATCGAATTGCCGCGCAAAGACGCGGAGAACCACTCACGCTCGTCGATGCGGAACTGCTCCCGAACGTAGTCGATCACCGTGCGGATGCGGACCCCCTTGTTGGTCTCCTCGTGACTGACCAACCAGATATCACGGATGATATTCAGGTCGATTGGTGCCGCGATCAGGGTCGACGATTTGGTGACGTAGTCGGGGAACACCGAAATACCGTAGCCTACCTGCACTGCCGCGATGGCCGCGTACGACGAGTTGGTGCGCAGGACGATGTTGGTGCTGCTTTCGACGGCTTCGCTCCAAGGCTTCATTGCCGGCAGTGTGTGCAGCGTTGTGTGATCAACAATGTGATGCTCGCGCAGGTCGCTGAGTTTTTGCGGCAAGCCGTACTGCTCAACATAGGACGCGGAGGCGAGGATCGACATGTTGAACTGCCCGACTCGTGCGGCCACGAGCTGGTTCGATGTCGGTCGGAAGAAGCGGATCGCAAGGTCGGCCTGACGGGTGGCGAGATCGAGAACCTGATCGCCCGCGATCGCCTGGACGATGATGTCCGGGTGCGAACGGCGTAACTGGCTCAGCCGCGGCACCAGCCAGTGTGCCGCGAGCCCTTCGGTGGCGGCGATGCGTACGATGCCCGCCATCTCGCGGTCGAGACCGGCGAGATGACGTTCGATCGAAGTGGCGTTCGACATCATCGATTCGGCCTGCATGAGCACGCCGCGTGCGGCAGGGGTCACTTCCATACCGTGGCGGTGACGATCGAACAGCTTGGCGCCCAACCGGCGCTCGAGGGCCTGGATGCGCCGGCCGACTGTCGTCTGCTTGGTGTTGAGCTGGGTCGCGGCCGCACTGAAGCTGCCGGTCTTGGCGACGGCCAGGAAAAAACGAACGTCGTCCCAGTCACCCAGAATATTTGGGACTTTGCTCTTGCGTGGGGGTGTCGTGACCATAGTAACAATCGATACAATAAGGTTGCGGGCTCGAAGTTTACTTGAATGAAGCCTCGTGGTTTACCTTACGCCATTATCGGCGAAATGACATTTGTGTCTCATTCGTAGGCCATTAGACGACTTTTTTCACCGATCGTATAGGCCCAGCGTCGCTTATTTAGTCCTCGTATTCGTTAGTCAATCTACCGGTTGTGGATATTCCGATTGACGCTTCTAACGGGGTAGGGTGCTTCGGTGGCCGTCGTCGGCTCGGACAACAAGACGACCAGGTATTCGACGTTCGTCGACCGGTTCGTCCGCTATGTGCGCAGTCCTTCGACTCGCATGGCGGCATTCGCTGCCCTTCTTTCTTACTTGAGCTATGCGTACGCGCACGGCAGTTGGGCTAACCCGTCGCTGATTGGCGTGTCAGTCTTCGTCGGGGTGTTCATGCCGAGCTACGCCAAGCTCAGCAACAAAGCCGACCTGTGGGCCAGCAATCTGTTTGGCTTCGTCACGGCTGGCCGGCTCGGAAGGTTTATCCCGCAGTACGGGTTCAATCTGGCGGTATTCGGGATTATGTTGTGGGGTGGAGCACTGAACCGTGATGGCATTGCATCGGTGGGCGGGTTCGCCTCAGCCGCGCTCATCACGACGCTCGCCTCGCAGGGCACCCAGTATCTCGGCATGTACCTCGTCGCACGCGGCGTGGGCGATGCGAACCGCAACGTGCTGGTGGGTCTGGCAGTCAACATCGTACTCGCATCGTTCGGCACAGCCGGGATACCGGTTGCTCGCGAGGCCTTCCTGGTCGTGGGCTTCGGCTTCGGCGCGGTGTTGTTCGGCATCGGGTTGCTGTCGGATCTCCGCTCGAAGCTGGCGCCCCAGGGCGGCATTGGGCTCTTCTTCGGCACCTTCAACCCCTTCCACAACACCCATCTGGCCATGGTGCGGCAGGCGATGGACGAGCGCGGCCTCGACAAGGTCGTCATCCATCCGACCTTGGTGCCGCGAATCCATGCCGAGGCGTTCCGCAAGGGCGAACTCCGGGTCGGCCGGATGCAGAGCGGCTTTCAAGTCTACGAGACCACCGACAAGGCCGACATGAATGTCGACTACTTCCCGTCGGGGCGGATGTTCCTGCCGCCCGAGACGCGGAAGGTGCTGATCGAACTCGCGTTGGCGGAAGCCGGTCTTGGCAACCGCGTCGAGGTCGCGTTTTCCAGCGAGACCTACAACAAGAAGGGCTTCCAGGGCGTAATCGCCGAGATCAGGAAAGCCAATCCCGGGGCGCGGCTGCACGGTCTGCACGGCACGGATATCGGCGGCATGACCGTCCGCCAGATCTACGACGAATGCGGCTGGATCTACCCGTGGCGGATCCTGCGTCGCGATACCGTTTCAGCAACTGCGATCCGGGGTGGGACCAAGGGAATGACCTCGGCCGTGGTTACCGAAGTGCTCGAGCAATTGACTGCGAATGCTCCGGTGGTGGCGGCTGGGGGCCGCCGTTTCCGGAACGATAACGGAGTACTGACCGAGGGGGACTGACATGACAGTGCAACTAGCTGCGGGGCTATCGAACCATCCCGCCGTGACCATCAAGCTTGCTTCGACTTCCGACGAAATGCTGCAGTGCTACATGTTGCGCGCTGCTGTCTACATGGGCGAACAGCATTGTCCGTATTGGGAGGAATTCGACGGCAACGACTACTCTGCCAGCCATCTCATACTATATGTCGACGGTGAGCCGGCGGCATGCATGCGTTTGAGGTGGTTTGCCACTTTCGCCAAATTCGAGCGCGCGGTCATTCTGAAACGCTACCGCTCGCTGGGTCTGTTCATGCCCTTCGTCGAGTGGGCCAAGGAGTTCGCCCGCAAGAAGGGCTATCCCAAGGCCTACCTGCATTCGCAGCATCGCCTGTGGCAGATCATGGAGCGTGGCGGCTTCCATAAGGTCGACGACAGGATATTTCATTTCTCGGATCACGAATATGGCGCCTTTGCTTGCGACCTCAGCGTCGATCCGGACCACATACCGACAGTATTTACCGACCCGATGGTGCTCAACCGTCCGGAAGACCAACTCGATGCGCCGGGAGTCCTGGAGCAGTCGATGGAGCGGGGCGCAAGCAATCCGCATGCGGGTTGGGACGGCGGTCGTCGGGCGAATTGAGGGAGATATCAGATGAACACAATCGCACAATCAATCGGCGGCGCGGCCGTCACCACCAAGCTTGCCATGAGGATGGAGGACTCTCTGCAGGCCTTCGCCGTACGGGCGGCCTGCTTCATCGGTGAACTCGACGTGCCGTACTCCGAGGAGTTCGACGGTCACGATTTCGGCGCCACTCACGTCATCGCCTATGTCGGCGACGAACCGGTAGGCACGGTCCGCCTGCGCTGGTTTCAGTCGTTCGCCATGCCCGAACGGCTGGCCGTCATCCAGCGCTTCCGCGGCCATCACATCGGCGAGCTCCTGCTCGAGCGCTGTCGCACGCTGGCTGCGGGACGGGGGTGCAATATGCTCTACGTCCAGACGCTGCCGGGCGACGTGGCGTACTGGGAGAAGCATGGCTGGCGCCGGCTGGTTGCCGAGGAAGCCGCCTCTGGCGCCAAGCGGATCGTGGCGATGGTCAAGGCGGTCGATCCGAGCAAGCCGTTGCCAGAGGTCGAGGCGCCTGAGTCGGTGGTGCTGCGTCCCGAACCGCAACTCGACGCCGCCGGCGTGCCGCTGGGTATCGCCTCGAACTGAGTACGGACAAGGAAACGGACGTCGCAACGAATTGCCGGTCGGCCCGTCACCTCTCGGGGTGTGCGGGCATCCGGCTTGGGGCCGAGGCGGCGTCACCGGCCCGCCCGCGCACCGGCAACAACCGGTGCGCGGGCGTGGCTCAGTCTCATCGGGTCCATTCGCGGCGATCAAACGTCTTCGGCAGCCAGGCTCCTGGCCACGCCGGCCTCGATTTCGGTGCGGTCGAAGATACCTGCGGGATTTTCGCGCGTGGGCGTGAAGGCGCGGAAGTGCGTCCAGCGCTCGCGGCTCACGGACTCGAGCCGCGCGAGTTCCAGCAACGGTTCGATATGGTCGTCGACCCTGAGATCGAGTTCGGAATATTCCTGGTTGCCGTAGATGACGAGGGCGGCGGACTGTTTGCCGCGTTTGTCGCCGCCGGCGGCCTCGCCTGCTCTCATGGCGGCGATCATACGGCGCGGCAACGCGAGGTCGGTGCGTTCACGCAGGACCCGGACGGTCTCCGAAACGACGCCGGGACCCGCCAGCATGTTGCCTGCGACCGACAGGTCGTCGCCGGTCCAGTGACCGCACCATGGCACGCACTCGGCGCCGGTATGGGCGGCGAAGCGGCCGCCGGCATCCATGACATGGACCTGGCGGTGTTCGCGGCCGGCATCGGGAGCGATCAGCAGGCGCACGATATCGGATGCCCCTATGCCTTCACGGATCAGGCGCCGACCGCGTGGACCGTAGAGCGGGTTGGTCAGCGCCTGGGTGCAGACCGCCCCTTTCTGGGGTTCGATGTTCGGAACACGCGCACCGACAGCGAAGAACTTGGTGGCGACCGCGATGGCGATCCGGCCGCTGTCGCGTTCATGGAAAATGATCGACCAGGTCATGGGTCTTAGCGTCCCGCCGCGTAGCCCTGCATGCCGCGCGGATTGGCGGCGGCCTTGCGCCACGGATCGTCGCGGGTGGCCGAGGTGATCCGACCCTCCGACCAGTCGTCGTTGATCTCGACCTCGTGACCGCGCTTCTTCAGCTCGGCCACTGTGTCCTTCGGGATGCGACCCTCCAGGACCAGCACGCCGGGGCGGGCTGTGCGTGGCCAGAACGAGCTGGGGAAATGCTCGCTGTGCCATGCCGGCGCATCGATCGCCTCCTGCTGGTTCATGCCGCAATGGACGTGGCGCAGGAAATGCTGGGTGATCCACTGATCCTGCTGGTCGCCGCCGGGCGAACCCCAGACCATGTACGGCTGGCCGTCACGGTGCGCCAACGTGGGCGTGAGAGTGGAGCGCGGCCGCTTGCCTGGCGCCAGCGAGCCCGGCAGGCCCTCCTCCAGCCAGAACATCTGGCCACGCGTGCCGAGCGGAAAGCCAAGCTCGGGAATGACCGGCGAGCTTTGCAGCCAGCCGCCCGACGGGGTTGCCGAGATCATGTTGCCGTCCTTGTCGACGATGTCGAAATGCACCGTGTCGCCGGTGGTCTGGCCGACACGGCCGACGGTGGGCTCGCCGGCGCCGCTCGATGCCACGCCCAGCCGCACGCTGTCGGCACGGCGCAGCTTCACCACGCCGCCATAGCCGTCGACCTTGCCCGGTCGCTGCTCGAGGGAGGCGCGCCCGGCATCGATCAATCCCCGGCGATCGGCATTGTAGGCATCGGACAGAAGGGTCTGCATCGGCACATCGACGAAGGCGGGGTCGCCATAAAAGGACTCGCGATCGGCATAGGCGAGCTTCAGGCACTCGACCTGCAAATGGATGAAGTCGGCGCTGGTCGGATCCATGCCGTCGAGGTCGTACCCCTTGAGCAGGGCCAGCTGCTGCAACACGACGGGCCCTTGCGTCCATGGCCCCGCCTTGCAAACGCTGTAGCGGCCGTATTCGTAGGTGAGCGGCGCCTCGACAGTGGCCTGCCACCTGGCCATGTCCTCGCCCGTCAGCACGCCACGATTGCGCTGGCCCGAGACGTCCATGATCTCCTGCGACCGGCAAAACCTGTCGATTGCCTCGGCGACGAAGCCCTGGCTCCAGGTATTGCGGGCCCGCTCGATCTCGGCCTCGCGACCACCGCCGCCGGCCTCGGCTTCCTTGAGGATGCGGGCATAGCTGTTGCCCAGCGCCACGTTGCGGAACATCGATGCCGGCTTGGGCACGTTGCCACCCGGCAGGAAGACATCCGCCGAGGTCGGCCAATGGGTACGGAATTGATCGGCCACGGTGGCGATGGTGGCTGAGGCGCGTTCAACCAGCGGAAAGCCGTTCAGCCAGTAGCCGATGGCGGGCGACAGCACGTCGGCAAGCCGCATCGTGCCGTAGTCGCGCAGCACCAGCATGAAGGCATCGAACGTGCCGGGGACGCAGGCCGGCAGCAGTCCGGTACCGGGAATAAGATCGAGACCGAGGCCCTTGTAGTGGGCGATGGTGGCACCGGCCGGCATCGAACCCTGGCCGCAGATCACTTCGGTCTTGCCGCGGCGGACGTCGTGCAGGATCAGCGGGACATCGCCGCCAGGGCCGCAGAGATGCGGCTCGACGACCTGCAGCGTGAAGGCCGTGGCGATGGCGGCATCGAAGGCGTTGCCGCCTTTTTCGAGAATGCCCATGCCGACCGCAGTGGCGATCCAGTGCGTGGAAGTGACTACGCCAAACGTCCCGACAATCTCGGGGCGCGTGGTGAAGGGGTTCGGATTGATCAGTCTCACGGGCGGGTCTCCCCATCGGCGATGGAATGCGGGCTCGAAATGCCCGCGGACTTTAAGGCCGTGGAGACACTCCGACTAGGGCGTGGACTCATAAGTTCTAAGCCAGAGGCGTGTTGCGGCGAGCAAG
>ERZ890510.400-NODE-400-length-34575-cov-5.116396_pt1 | contig 34575 bp, 32 predicted proteins | sample MGYA00521265_ERZ890510 | MGnify/ENA primary metagenome ERZ890510 (study PRJEB32303, sample SAMEA104408624) | aquatic metagenome | biome: Brackish water; feature: Chemocline; material: water | place: Baltic Sea | collected 2014-10-26T21:54:00 | depth 110 m ... | reverse complement strand
CCGTATTCGCGCTCGAGCTCTATCGATCTGGCTTCGCGCGGACCTCGACACCGTCCTCAAACGCGTCAAACGTAACAACAATAGGCCCCTGCTGATGGGCAAAGACCCCAAGGCAACGCTTCGCCGATTGATGGCCGAGCGCGACCCGATTTACGCCGAAGCTGACCTCATTATCGACAGCGGCGACGCGGCAATCGAAAAAGTCGTCGACACGATAGTGGCAGCCCTATCCGAGCGCGCAGTGGGTCAAGCGCCGTGACGCCTGACGAGACCGTGCAGGTCGGCCTTCCGGGTCGTCGCTACGACATCCAGATCGGCCGCGGACTCCTTGAGGGCGCGGGCGCAGCGATCGTCGACGCCACCGGTGCGTTGAAATGCGCAATCGTAACGGACGAGACAGTTGCGAAAGCCTACCTCGACATTGTCGCGACGAGTTGTGCAGCCGCAGGTTTAGCTGTCCATCCAATCGTTTTGCCACCCGGGGAATCGACGAAAGACTTTGGTCATCTAAAAAACGTTCTCGATGAACTTTTGGATGCCGAAATCGAACGCAAAGATATTGTTGTCGCGCTCGGCGGTGGCGTCATCGGCGATCTCGCCGGCTTTGCCGCGAGCATTCTGCGCCGCGGTGTCGGTGTTGTTCAGATTCCCACAACGCTGTTGTCGCAAGTGGACAGCTCAGTTGGCGGGAAAACGGGCATCAACACGCGGCACGGCAAGAACTTGGTCGGTATGTTTTACCAGCCATCCCTCGTGTTGATCGACTTGGACACATTGGCAACCCTTCCTGATCGCCACATACGCGCGGGCTATGCCGAAGTCGTCAAATACGGGCTGATTGCCGATGCGGATTTCTTCGGTTGGCTTGAAAGTAACGGCGCGGCAGTAATGAGGCGCGACCATGTCGCGACACGCCATGCGGTTTCGGTAAGCTGCCGCTCGAAGACAGCAATCGTCGAAGCCGATGAACGTGAAACGCTCGGCTCAAGAGCATTGCTAAACCTTGGCCACACATTCGGCCACGCGATTGAAGCCGCCGCCGGCTTCGGTGATAGCGTCCTGCACGGCGAGGCCGTCGCGGTCGGCATGATGATGGCACTGCACCTTTCCGCAGGCCATGGATTCTCGGAGACGCAGCGCGTTGCCGATCATTTCGCGTCTGTCGGACTGCCGGTGTCGTTGAGCGATTTGGGCTTATCGGCCTCCGCAACCGATCTCCGCGCCCTCATGGCACAGGACAAGAAGATGCATGCGGGCAAAATCACCTTCGTACTCGCCAGCGCAATCGGCAGCGCCTACCTGAAGAACGACGTCGCAGACGACGAGGTTCTACAGGCCCTGCGCGCCTATGGCGCGACTTGAGTCAGCGAGCAGCACATGAGCATTGATTTGGTGATCGCCGTTGTTGCGATATTGATCCTGCTTTTCCTTTCCGGGCTATTCTCAGGTTCGGAGACAGCGCTAACCGCTGCGTCACGTCCGCGCATATCCCATCTGGAAAAGCAGGGAAACCATCGTGCGAAAGCGGTCATCCGCCTCCTCGAAGCGCGCGAACGCTTGATCGGTTCGATTCTATTGGGCAACAACCTGGTCAATATTCTTGCATCAGCGCTCGCCACTAGCCTTCTGATCAGTGAGTTTGGCGATGCCGGAGTCGCCTACGCCACCGTCTTGATGACGGCGCTCATCTTGATCTTTTCGGAAGTTCTCCCGAAGACCTATGCATTAAGACACCCCATCCGCACATCGCTCCGGGTCGCGCGGTTTGTCGGCGTGACCGTGACCATTCTCACGCCCCTTGTTGTGGCGGTGGAGTGGGTTGTCGTCCTAACCCTCAGGCTCTTCGGCGCCGAGCGTGGCGCCCAGGCGTTGCTGGTATCCCCACAAGAAGAGCTGAGAAGCGCCATTCAACTCCATACCGACGAGGGTGGGATGGTTAAGCATGAGAGCGATATGCTCCATGGGATTTTCGACCTGAGCAAAACCAGCGTTGAAGACGTCATGATCCATCGCAGCAACATGACAGTGATCGACGCCGGACAACCCTCGGAACTTGTCGTCAACGAGGTCTTGAGCAGTCCCTACACCCGCCTGCCGATTTGGCGCGACGATCCCGAGAACATCGTTGGGGTCCTCCACGCCAAAGACGTGCTGCGCGAATTGGTCGCTGTTGGCGGTAACGGCTCGGCGATCGATCTCCAAAAGATTGCGACTGAACCATGGTTTATTCCCGAGACGACGACGCTGGTCGAGCAGATGGCGGCGTTTCGCGCGCGCCGACAGCACTTCGCCTTGGTCGTCGACGAGTACGGCGCGCTCATGGGCATGGTGACGCTGGAAGATATCCTTGAGGAGATCGTCGGTCCGATCGCCGACGAATACGACGTCTCTCATCGCGGCATCCGCGCGCAGCCCGACGGGAGTGTGATCGTAGAAGGCGGCGTGACCATTCGCGATCTCAATCGCGATCTCGGCTGGTCGTTACCAGACGAGGAAGCGGTTACCGTTGCCGGCATCGTTATTCATGAATCCCAGTCTATTCCTGATGTCGGGCAAGTCTTCCAGTACTACAACACGCGCTTTGAGATTGTCCGCCGCAAGCGAAATCAAATTTCCCTGCTTCGCCTGACTCCGCTGAAAAAAGCCTGAAGGTGAGTGCGATTAGGTCGAGCGCGACCCGGTGACCAGCGAACTTTTCTCAATCGTCGCGCCGGTATTCCTAACCGCGGCCATCGGGTTCGCCTGGGTTCGCTCTGGACGGGTTTTCGACACCGACTTTGTCACCGGGATCGTTCTTACGATTGCCACACCCTGCCTAGTTTTCTCCTCGCTCACTCGACTCGACGTCTCGCTGGAAACGCTAGGCGCCGTCGCAGGGTCCTACCTGTCGGTACTCGTCTTAGTCGGCTTGGTCGGGGCGGTCGTCATCAAGTACGCCTTGCGGTTGCCGTTACCCTCCTACCTGCCGTCGGTGATGTTCGGAAACCTCGGAAACATGGGCATTCCGCTGGCATTCTTCGCTTTCGGAGACACCGGATTGGCGCTCGCTGTGGCAGCGTTTTCGGTTCACTCCGTTGCACAATTCACAGTCGGCATTTCGATCCACGCCGGCGGCGTTCACGCCAAGCAATTGGTCCGCACGCCCGTGCTTTACGGCTTGCTCTTTTCGCTCCCGTTCATGTTCACGCAAACTGCACTCCCGGCGTGGGCGACGAACACCGTCGATCTGTTGGCCTCGCTCGTTGTGCCCTTGATGCTATTGACCCTCGGAGTCTCATTGGCGCGCATGCGGCTAAGACGCGTCCATCGCAGCCTGGGTTTTGCAGTGGGCCGCCTGCTGGGTGGGTTTGTCGCTGGAATCCTGGTCGCAGAGCTTTTCGACCTTGAGGGCGTCGTCAAAGGCGTCCTGATCTTGCAATCGACGATGCCGGTGGCAATTTTTAACTATGTATTTGCCCTGAGGTACAAACGAGAGCCCGACGATGTCGCCGCGGCGATCATTCTGTCCACCGCGATCTCGTTTGCGACGATGCCGTTCCTGCTAGCCTTCGTCCTTTAGGCGCGGGATCAAGGGTCGTCTTTTATCGCTCCCCTGGGGCAAAAGCCTGGATGGTGAGCGCGTGCAGACCCGCTTCAAACTCCTCTTTTAGTGCGCCAAGGACCATTCTCTGGCGCTGAACGCGCGTCTTGCCGACAAAACCAGCAGCCACAATGGTGAGGCTGAAGTGGGTCTCGCCGCCCTCTCGCCATCCGGCATGCCCATGATGACTGGCTGACTCGTCGATAAGGTCCACGGCCTCCGGGTCGAGCGCCGACAATTTGTTGCGAATCCTGCCTGCAGTATCCATGTTAGGACCCTAGTTTTTGTACAATCGGCAAGCCGAGCGCGCGAGTTTGGTTTGCCCGAACCGATACGAAATATCATACTCGACAAATGGCATTTGATCCGCGTGAGACAATCCGGGAAACGGTTTCCCAGCGAGCCTGCGACCATAAAGGATGCAGCGCCGAAGGTGCCCACCGTGCGCCCAAGTCCCGCAGCGAGCCGGGGCAGTTCCATTGGTTCTGCCTGGAACACGTGCGCGAGTACAACAAGTCATGGAACTACTTTGAGGGCATGTCCGATGCCGAGGTTGAGGACTACCGCCACAACACCAACACCTGGCACCGCCCAACCTGGGGCGTGACCGGTAAAAGCCAGCGGACGGGCCACAAATACGCGATTTTCGAGGGCATAGATGATCAATACGGACTATTCCGCGACGGCGCGCTCGGCATCGATGGGTTGGCCGCCAGGCCAGCGAAACGGCGCGTCACAGGTCCGGTAGAAAAAGCATTGCGCCGCCTAGGCCTCCCCAGCGAGGCCACGCCGCAGGAAGTTAAGTTCCGCTATAAGGAACTCGCAAAACGTTTTCATCCCGACCTAAACGGCGGCAACAAGGAAGCCGAGGAACGATTGAAGCGGATAAACGAGGCCTACTCGTATCTACTGTCTGCTAAGCACGTCTAAACACTAGGAATCGGGACCACAACGGTGCAGAGCCACGAAAGCACTTTGGCTGCGGCTAAAGACCCTAACCACATTCCGGACATCGATGTTTCCGCCCGTCAGGTCTTTGGAATCGATACCGAAATGCTCGTTCCCGCATTTTCAAAGCCGAACGAGTACGTCCCCGACATCGACGAGGCCTACCGTTTCGACCACGACACGACCGTCGCGATCCTGGCCGGTTTCAAATACAACCGCAAAGTCATGATCCAGGGCCTGCACGGCACCGGCAAATCGACCCACATCGAGCAGGTCGCGGCACGTCTAAATTGGCCGTGCATACGCGTCAACCTCGATAGCCACATCTCGCGCATCGACTTGATCGGCAAGGACGCAATCGTGATTCGCGACGGCAAGCAGATTACCGAATTCCGAGAAGGCATTTTGCCGTGGGCATTACAAACCGCGACCGCCCTGGTGTTCGACGAATACGATGCCGGCCGTGCCGACGTTATGTTCGTGATCCAGCGCGTGCTCGAAGCAGAGGGAAAAATGACCCTGCTCGACCAAAACCGGGTTATCCGTCCGCACCCCGCGTTCCGTTTGTTTGCGACCGCGAACACAATCGGATTGGGTGACACAACCGGCCTCTATCATGGCACCCAACAGATCAACCAGGGTCAGATGGATCGATGGAACCTGGTGGCGACCCTGAACTACCTCCATTTCGACGAGGAGGTAGCGATCGTTTTGGCGAAAGTGCCGGAATACGACACTGAGGATGGGCGCAAGATCGTCGGCAAGATGGTGCGCGTGGCGGAGCTTTCGCGAACCGGCTTCCAATCCGGCGATATCTCAACGGTCATGTCGCCGCGCACGGTCATTACGTGGGCGGAAAACGCGCAGATTTTCAGCGACGTCGGCTTTGCCTTCCGGCTCACATTTGCCAACAAATGTGACGAAATGGAGCGGCCGCTTATCGCAGAGTACTACCAACGCTCGTTCGGCGAAGATTTGCCAGAGAGCGCTGCGCTGGCAAAACCGCACTAGTGACCAGCGAGACCCGCAGCCCGGTTGAGAATTTTAAGCGAGCACTGAGTGCCGCGACGCGCGCGATCTCTGCGGTCAAAGACCTCGAGGTTTCGTTTGGCGTCGAGTCGCCGGGCATTCGAGACGACAGCGTGCGGCTGCCGCAGCCGTCGCGCGATCTCAACGCCAATGAAGTCAGCAATGTTAGAGGCGTTGCCGATTCCTTCGCACTGCGCTTGCGCCATCACAACGCAAAGCTCCACGCGCGTCGACGCCCGGACGGTGCTGCCGCGCAAGCCGTTTACGACTCCGCGGAACTAGCGCGAATAGAAGCGATCGGCGCCCTCCAGTTCGAAGGCGTCGCCCAAAATCTCAATGCCGCCCTCGTCCAACAGTACGACCGAGCGGAGCCGGCGGCAGTCGGGTCGCGCGAAGACGCACCCCTGGCAGAAGCGGTTCGCCTGATTCTGCGTGAACGATTAACCGGCGCCGCCGCGCCGGATGCAGCCCGCGCGATCGTCGATGCGTGGCGCGATACATTGGATGGCCGGGCGCGCGAGGATATCGAGGCGCTCTGCGAGACGGTTGACGATCAAGCCGCGTTTTCCAAAGTTGCCCGGCGGCTGATCGCTCATCTCGACCTCGCGGACGAAGAATCACTTGAGCCCGATCCCGACGAGGCGGAAGATTCCGACGACGCCGATCAAGAACAAGAGGGTCAGTCCGAAGACGGCGAGGGCGAAGCCGAGGGCGCGATGCAGTCCGTTGGCGAAGACGCGGCTGACGGATCGATGGACGACGGTGCGGAATCCGCCGCCGGAACCGGCGCCGAGGAACGCCGCGAGATGGCCGGCGAGGGGGAGCCCGGTGGGCGCCCTGAACAGTGGCAGGACGATCCAAGTCAACGGCGCAACGAACCCCTGTACCGCGCCTACACGACCGCTTTCGATGAAGTCATTCACGCCTCAGACTTATGCGACCCCGATGAACTTGCCCGCTTGCGGCGCCACCTTGATCAGCAATTGCACTACCTCCAAGGCGCGGTAGGCCGACTGGCGAATCGCCTCCAGCGGCGGCTCATGGCTAAGCAACAACGGGCTTGGGATTTTGACCTCGAGGAAGGCCAGCTTGACGCCGCACGACTGGCGCGCGTGATCGTCAACCCGCTTTATTCGTTGTCTTACAAAATGGAACGCGAGACCGACTTCCGCGATACCGTTGTATCGCTGCTGATCGATAACTCCGGTTCGATGCGGGGTCGGCCTGTCACTGTCGCGGCCATGTGTGCCGATATTCTTGCCCGTACGCTTGAGCGGTGCGGGGTGAATGTCGAAATCCTGGGCTTCACAACGGTGGCCTGGAAGGGCGGCCAATCGCGGGAGAAATGGCTATCAGAGGGCAAACCGCTAAACCCTGGACGGCTCAACGACCTGCGCCATATCATTTACAAGTCGGCCGATCAGCCATGGCGCCGCGCGCGCCGCGGATTGGGCTTGATGCTGCGTGAAGGCCTGCTCAAGGAAAACATCGACGGAGAAGCCCTCACTTGGGCCCACCAACGGCTCATGGTCAGGCCGGAGCAACGCCGCATTCTGATGGTGATTTCCGATGGGGCGCCGGTCGATGATTCGACTCTCTCAGTCAATCCCGGGAACTACCTGGACCGGCACCTCCGCGAAGTCATCAATTTGATCGAAAATCGCTCACCAGTGGAACTGATCGCCATCGGCATCGGGCACGACGTCAATCGCTACTATCGCCGCGCCGTCACCATTGTTGACGCCGAGCAGCTCGGTGGCGCAATGATGGAACAACTGGCCGATCTTTTCGACGACGACCCCGGCCTGGCACGAACCAGACACTAGTAACCAGATTGCGAATTCGATGAGCGTACTCAAAATCCAAGAAGACGCGGCACACGCCTTTGGCATTCTCAAGGATGGCGGCATCGCCATTTTGCCGATGGACGTGGGTTACTCGTTGATCGGTGGATCGCCACAGGCGTTGAAACGGATATTCGACACGAAGAATCGGGCCCCATCCAAACTCAATGCGATGCTCGGTAATGATGATCTACACAAGGCGCTGCACCGGGTAAGCAACCGCGGGCGCGAAATATACGATGCGATCTGCAACGACTACGACCTCCCCCTGGGACTCATTGCCCCGTGCAACATCGACCATCCATTGTTGCAAACACTGGACAGGGACACCTACGAGCGCAGCACCAAAGGCGACACTCTTTTGATGTTGATGAACTCGGGCCGCTTTCACGCCGAAATCACCGACCTAAGCTTCAAACAAAAGCACCTGCTCTTCGGCTCTTCGGCAAATCTGACGCTCACCGGCACGCGATTTCGGGTTGACGATATGCAGCCGGAAATAGCCGGCATTGCTGATGTCATCGTCGACTATGGACTGATGAAATATCACACCTATGCCGCATCCTCGACTTTGCTTGATGTCGAGAACTGCGCCGTCCACCGTTTTGGCGTGTGTTACGAAAACATTGCCGAAATTTTGCGGCGTCACTTCGACGTGACGTTACCGCCGAAGCCCGCCGATTGAGTCGCACCGCGCACAGCGGCCGCGCACTCGCGCTTCTATCGGTCGTCGCACTACTGACTGCGCCCCAAGCCGACGCCGAACCCATCGCTTTGACAGCATCGCCCGTCCAACTCGACCGAGAAGACGCCACTGTGTCCAAACTCGGGCCGCTACGATTCATGGGCGGTTTCGCCCTGGACTCCAAGGATCAACGCTTTGGCGGATTGTCAGGTCTCATCGTCGAAGGTAACCGCCTGACGGCGGTTTCGGATCGTGGCTTCTGGTTTCGCGGGCTGTTGAACATCGGCGTTGACGGCACGTTCTTGGGCATTGAGGACGGACAGCTCGCACCGATTCTAAGCAGTAAGGGCGAGCCGCTTAAGATCGAACGCGGCGAACACGACGCCGAGGCCTTGACCAAATGGGGCACCTCTTACGCGGTTGCGTTCGAGCGGTTTCACCGGATTGGTCTCTATGACCCTGCCGCCGGGGACGATGGCCGCCCCGAATATATCCGTGACATTCCGGGCATCGCGAAGTCGCCAGGGAACGGCGGTATTGAAGCGCTGGCGGGGATCGACGACGGGCGGCTTCTCGCCCTAACCGAAGAGGCTGAATCAAAGACTGGCGATATTGTCGGATGGATCATTGATCAGGAGCGCCGCGATCCCATCGTCTATCCAAAGACCCGATGGAAACCCACCGACGCCGCCTATCATCCTCAGATCGGCGTCCTCATCCTTGAGCGTCGGTTTTCTGCATTGACCGGGTTTTCTGCCCGAATTCGTCTTGCCGACCAGGAGTCGATTGCACCAAGCGGGGTTATTTCCGGCGCCATTGTGACCCGATTTGCCGGATCGATCATCAGTGACAACTTCGAAGGCATCGCCGTCTCGCAGGCGCCCGATGGCCGCCTGCTGGTATGGATCGTTTCTGACGACAACTTCAGCTTCTTGCAGAGAACCTTGCTGCTGGCGTTTTTGTGGGACCCCGACTAGGGCGCCTATTTCGTTCCAAACAAGCGGTCGCCCGCATCGCCGAGGCCGGGAACGATATACGCGTGGTCATTGAGTTTCTCATCGAGCGCAGCGACAAAAACGTTGACGCTCGGGTGTGCCGCGGTCAGCCGCGCGACGCCCTCAGGGGCAGCAACCAACGCCATAAACCGAATGTTTTCGTCTGCGACGCCCCGCTTGTTCAGAACGTCGAGCGCGTAGACCGCAGAATTGCCAGTCGCGAGCATAGGGTCGACGACGATGAACAACCGTCCTTCGACCTCGGGGAGTTTAACGAGATATTCAACCGGCTGCAGCGTGTCAGGATCGCGGTACACCCCGATGTGACCAACGCGCGCCGACGGCATCAACTCTAGCAGTCCGTCCGCCATGCCTAGGCCGGCGCGCAAGATTGGCACGATCGCGACTTTCTTCCCGGCAATAAATCGGCCCATCGTGTCCGCGACCGGCGTCGTGACCTTTTGGTGGCGTACCGGAAGGTCGCGGGTCAGCTCGTAGCCCATCAGAAGACTGATCTCCTTGAGCAACGTTCGAAAATCTTTGGTCGAACAAGTAGCGTCCCGCATCAAACTCAGTTTGTGCGCAATAAGCGGATGATCGAGAACATTGAGCATGAATAGGGCCGATACCTTCCCGGTTCAGCGCGCGCCAAAGTCCGACGAACGGACCGGCATTGGCGCGACATAGCGCATCAGCGCACCGTAGGGGATCAATAGGGTCGCGGCCATCGCGAGTTTCACGCCGAAGTCGCCGACACCCAAAGTGATCCAGGGAACGCCGGTACCGACAAACGCCAAACTAAAGAAAATGCCCGTGTCAATCGCCGACGCGGTGATCGAAGAGGCGAGCGGTGCCCGCCACCAAGTCATCCGGCGCAAGCGGTCGAACACAGCAATATCGAGAAGCTGCCCGGCGAGGAACGCTATGCCGCTCGCAATACCGATTCGAGGTCCAGCCAAGACGACCGACAATACGACGCCAATAAGAAACCCAACATAGACGACACGGCGTGCACGCCCGGGGCCAAATCTTCGGTTGGTGAGATCGGTGACGAGGAAGGCAATGGGAAAGGTGAACGCGCCCCAGGTCAGAAAATCATTGATCGGAAACTGAACAAGGAAATTCGACGCCACAACAATCGCAACCATCGCTGCGACCGGCAGAAAAAGAATTCGAAGTGTCTGCATAGGGTGCCCTTCGCGCAACTTAACGGCGGGCGGCTCGAGTGTTCCGGCGACTCGCGCCGATCAAGAAGACGCCTACGCGGCGACGGCCGCCGTCTTAACAACCCGCTTCTTGATTTGGCGGGCCCGAGTGCTCAGTTGGTCATCCTTCGCCTTAGCGATGAATGTATCGAATCCACCGGCGTGATCGACCGACCGTTGTGCCTGGCGGCAAATCTTGAGGTTGAACGACTGGCCGAGCGAATCGCTGATCAGCGAGACGGCCAGGAGGTTGGGCAGGTAGCGGCGACGCGACTTATTGTTCGCGTGACTGACATTGTTGCCCGTTAGCACACCTTTTCCGGTTAGCTCGCAACGCCTAGACATGTCAGTTCCTCTCCGCATCCACCGGGGCTACCCGGACGGGCGTTTGTTTAATTGCCCGGACCACCAGCGTCAAGGCGCGTCGAAATTGACCCCCGGTCTTTCGGGCAGAATTTCTCAAGAGGTGGAAAAACTTCGCAATAACAATAGGTTGTGCTCAGGGGCTCAGTGAACGTCGTTGTCGACCTGGCAAGCCCCGCGCGAGCACCGGCACCCCTTATGGCACCGAAAAGGCGGACCACCCACCCTATTCTTCGGTCCGCTCAGCCCGGCGAAAGAATGATTCTCGGACCTGACGGGCCGCTGCCGGTGGCAAAAGACGCTGTGAAATCACCTCTTTTTCGAGTGTTTTGGCAACCGCGCTTGTTTTGGCGTCGCGCCGGAGCGCATCCATGATGCCCCCTGTTACCTCTTGCCAAAGCCAGTCTGTGAGTTGGCGGCCCCGCCGTTCCGCTAGATCTCCGGTGCGCCGCAGCGTGTCGGCACAACGCCCGACGGCTTCCCAAACCTGGTCGATCCCCCGATGTTCAAGCGCCGAGCACTGGACCACTTCGGGTTTCCAGTGGACAGACAGCGACCGCAAAAGACCCAGCGCACCTTGATAGTCCGCGGCGATCCGCCCCGCCGCCGGCAGGAGATCGCCGTCGCACTTGTTCACGACAATCAGATCGACAAGTTCGACAATGCCGCGCTTTATGCCCTGCAGCTCGTCGCCGCCACCCGGCGCAATCAGCAGGAGAAACACATCGACCATGTTAGCGACGGTGGCCTCGGACTGACCAACGCCAACCGTTTCGACGATGACGACGTCGTAACCCGCGGCTTCGCAGAGCAAGATGGCCTCGCGCGTCCGGCGGGCAACCCCACCCAACGTATGGCCCGCGGCCGAGGGCCTGACGAAGGCCGCGGGATGACGGCTTAGTTCATCCATCCGCGTCTTGTCGCCAAGGATTGATCCGCCCGAGAGCCGGCTCGATGGATCGATTGCAAGAACCGCGACCCGGTGGCCAGCGTTGACGATATGCATGCCGAAGGCCTCGACAAATGTCGATTTTCCAACACCCGGCGCGCCCGAAATACCCAGTCGTGTGGCTTGGCCGGTTCGCGGCAACAGAGCCGTTACCAGTTTTTCTGCACGCTCTTGATGGTCGGCGCGTTCCGATTCGACGAGCGTGATGCCACGCGCCAGCCCGCCACGATCCCCAGCCAAGATCGCCTGCCTAAGTTGTTCGTCGTTACCTTCGAGGTGAATCGTCATGGAATCGCCACGCCGCAAGCTGAACCATCGGGCTGAAAACGCGCGCCAATCTCTTCCCGGGTGGGATGGCGCGCGATCAAGTCGGCCGCGCTAGCGTTCATCCTCAGGAGGATCCGTCCCCATGATGCTTCGGTAAAGCGCATTGACGGTTTCCTCCCCCAGGGCCTCGCGAGTCTCGGTCCGAATGCGCATCGCGTCGGCAATCAGCTTTTCTCGTTCGATTTGACGTGCCGCATTCTTTTTCTTCGCACGACCAAATGGATTCAGTGAAACCTGTGCGGCGATGCCGCGCAAACGCTGGGCGCCCTTAAGAATGCTCATCTTGTCCGGCGCAACAATGGATCCATCGCGTTCCAACGGTGCCTCGAAAATATCTGATCTCGCTTGCTCCACTTCACTTTGTACTTCTACCGCCCAACTTGGTTCCATTGGCGGTAATGGCACGCTTGCCACCGGCCATGCGGTCTCCTCCCAGCCAGGATCAAACGCTGCAGCAAAATCGTCGCCCGCCTCGTCAATTTCGTCCGCCCAATCCGGTTCCATCGGCGGCAGGGGAACAGCAATCGGGGTTGATTCCCAACCGGGGTCAAAAAGCGCGCCGGGCACTGGTGGCGTGGGTGCGACATCGTCAACCCAGGAAGGCTCCATGCGCGGGATTGGTTTTTTTGACCGACCTGTCGCCGATTGCTTTGCCCAGTCAGGCTCGAATGCGGCTCGTGCAGCTTTTTCCTGTGCCGCGATGGCCACGGACACGTCGTCCGGGACCCACGGCGGATCGATCGGTCCCCGCAAAATGACGGGCGGCCGGGGCGGCGGATCGGGCGGCGGCGTTTCCGCCAAGGCGGCACGCAGCGCCGCATCATTGTCGATAACCGATTGGGCCGCCCAGGGTGGATCCGACCGCGGGGGTGCGGCGGCGGGCCGGGGTTGTTCCTTGGCCCAGGTCGGCTCGTAGGGTTCGGGCGTGGCATCGCTGGGCCGCGCGTCATTCGCCCAGTCAGGCTCGATCGGCGGCGGATCGCGAGATGGTCGCCGGTCGTCGACCCTGGGCGGATCGGATGATGCTAGATCGCGCGCGCGCGGCCTTCTAGTCGGAATTCTTGCCATGCATTTTCACCCGGATGCCCATAATAGACCGGAATCGATGCTCCCGCCCAATTCTGGAACTGCGAAGGGTCGCCAACACGGCCAAAGTGTGATGCTGACCGTTGTGAGATGCCCTCGAATCATGGCAACGTCGGCTAGTCGACGACCCGATCACCGCACTGCACAAGGCAACCACGACGCCCATGGCCGAACGAGATACAGAAATCGCTGGCAACCTAACGAATCCCGTAGTTTGGGGCCGCGTGGTGTTCATGCTGCTCTTCGCAGTCGTCTTCTATTTTGCCGTCTGGGTCGGCGCCGCCGTCACCTTGATTCAGCTCGGTTTCAAGCTTGTTTCAGGAAAACCGGTGCCGCGCCTGTCAGCGTTTGGCGCGAGCCTCGGCCACTATTTACGGCAAATCACCGCGTTCGAAACATTTGGCTCGGAGCAAAAACCGTGGCCGATGATGGCTTGGCCATCGCCCACGTCATCCGATGCCGGCCGCAACACCGCGGCGGGTTCGGCCCAAGTTAGGCGGACCCGCGTCGTCAAAACCGCTGCACGGCAGGCCCAAGACGAAACGAGCTGAGACCCGGACGGGCCGTCAGGCGGCGGCTCGGTTGTCGCCCAATAGCGCCAAGATTTGGTCGGCTGCGACGACGATATTACTGCCCGGCCCAAAAATCGCACCGACCCCGGCTTTGAACAGAAAATCGTAATCCTTCGGCGGAATGATGCCGCCGACCACAACAATAATATTGCCACCACCTTCATCGCGCAGCGCCGCGATCAATTGTGGCACGAGCGTCTTGTGCGCGGCGGCCTGTGACGAAATGCCGATCACATGCACGTCGTTTTCGATGGCTTGCCGCGCCGCCTCGCCGGGCGTGGCAAACAACGGGCCGATGTCGACGTCAAAACCGATATCCGCCAACGCCGTGGCAATAACTTTAGCGCCGCGGTCATGTCCGTCCTGTCCAAGTTTCGCCACTAGAATGCGGGGCCGCCTGCCTTCTCGGTCGGCAAACCGTTCGACCGCCTGGCGCGTGTTGGCAAAGCCCTCGTCATCGTCGAAAGCATCGCCGTAGACACCCGACACCGCCATCGTCTGAGCGCGGTGACGTCCGAACACATCTTCCAATGCCGACGATACTTCCCCCACTGTCGCGCGCGCCCGAATGGCCTCGACGCTCAGCGCCAATAGATTCCCGTCGCCCTGCGCGCCAGTGCGCAACGCATCCAATGCCGCGGTGACCGCGTCTGCGTCGCGCGCGCTTCGAATACTGCCGAGCCGCTCAATTTGCTGAAGTCGCACTTTGCGATTGTCGACCTCCATCAGATCGATGTCGTCGGCCTTGTCGAGCCGGTATTTGTTGACCCCAACGATGACGTCTTCGCCCCGGTCCACGCGCGCCTGTTTCCGGGCTGCAGATTCTTCGATTCTCAGCTTCGGCATGCCTTGGGCAACCGCCTTGGTCATCCCCCCTAATGCGTCGACTTCGCTGATAAGTTTCCGCGCCTCTTCCACCAATGAATCTGTCAGCGATTCGACGTAGTAAGAGCCGCCCAACGGATCAACGACGCGCGTCACGCCGGTTTCTTCGGCCAGAATAAGCTGTGTGTTGCGGGCAATCCGTGCCGATAATTCCGAGGGCAAGGCGAACGCTTCGTCAAACGCATTGGTATGAAGGCTTTGGGTCCCACCCAGCACCGCTGCCATCGCTTCATACGCGGTGCGCACCACATTGTTGTGCGGATCCTGCTCGGTCAGCGAAACCCCGGACGTCTGACAATGGGTGCGCAGCGATAGCGACCGCGGGTCCTTCGGCTCGAAACGCTGCATCAGCTCGGCCCACAGCAGTCGCGCTGCCCGCAGCTTCGCGACCTCCATGAAGAAGTTCATACCGATGCAGAAAAAAAACGAAAGCCTCGGCGCAAATGCGTCGACATCAAGACCGGTGGCGATCGCAGCTTTGACGTATTCAACCCCATCAGCAAGCGTATAGGCAAGTTCTTGCACCAGCGTCGCACCGGCTTCTTGCATGTGATAGCCGGATATCGAGATCGAATTGAATCGCGGCATTTCGCGCGCGGTATAGCCAATGATATCGGCGACGATCCGCATCGATGGCTCAGGCGGATAGATGTAAGTATTCCGGACCATGAACTCTTTCAGAATATCGTTCTGAATTGTTCCGGAGAGTTTTTCTCGGGGTACGCCCTGTTCCTCGGCCGCCACGATATAGCCCGCGAGAACCGGCAGCACGGCGCCGTTCATCGTCATGGAAACGCTGACCCGGTCGAGCGGTATACCGTCAAACAGGACTTTCATGTCCTCGACCGAATCGATCGCCACGCCGGCTTTGCCGACATCGCCTTCGACTCGGGGATGATCGGAATCGTAGCCGCGGTGGGTCGCCAAGTCGAACGCCACCGATAGGCCCATTTGCCCCGCGGCCAGGGCCTGACGATAGAACGCGTTTGAGTCCTCAGCGGTGGAAAACCCCGCGTATTGACGGATCGTCCACGGGCGATTGGCGTACATCGTCGATCGTGGGCCTCGAAGGTAGGGCGCAAACCCCGGGAGATCGCTGGCGCGCGCGGCGGCATCGGCAGCCGTGTAAAGCGGTTTGACCTCGATTCCTTCCGGCGTCCGCCAGACCAGACCGTCAAGCGGCTGTCCGGCGAGCTCTTTCTCGGCTCGGTCGCGCCACTCGGCCAATGTCGGTTTCTCAAATTCGGTCATCGACCCCACTCTTCGCAGATGCGAAATCAGTATGAGAAACCTACGCCGATGGTGTCAAACCACCTAAGCAGCCGAGGCCACGACCCCTCGCTGCGCTGCAACACGCGCCTGTGCTGCCTCCACGATCATCCGCAGCAGGTCCGGATACCTTAGGCCCTCGAAGCCAGCCATGAGGTTCATCTTGGCGTCCCAGGACCAACCGGGGTTCGGATTCACCTCAAGGAGCTTGATCTTGCCAGATGAATCAGCCCGGAAATCGAAGCGGGCATAATCGCGACACCCAAGCCGCTCAAACAAGGCCCGTGAATTGTCGGCAAGGAGGCGACGATCCTCTTCCGACAACGTGGCCTCTTTGTATTTTATCTGAGTCCAATACGGTGACGCCGGATCCCATTTCGACTCATAGCCCAGGATTCGCGGCAACCCGCTTTCAAGACCCGAGTAGTCCACTTCAAGAACCGGCATGACGTGAAAATCAAACCCTGGGTTGCCGACGACGCCAACCGAATATTCCGCGCCCTCCAAGTATTCTTGTACGAGTAGTGGACGCCCAGGAAGGAGTTCCCTCAACTCATTGATATAATTGATTGCCTCTTCCGGGGTGCGGACCACGGCGTTCTTCGTAATACCGATACTCGAGTCGCCGAAATTCGGCTTGATCATTGCCGGAAATATGCCCGGGAGCGTTGCGGCTTGATCGGCCGGGTCGAAAAATGTCTCCGATGGCACGGGTATCTCGAGGGACTGCGCAATCGCGCGGACCAACGCTTTGTCGTAGCACAGGCCCAATGCCGCAGGCCCTGCCCCAGAATAGGGCACGCCAAAGAGGTCAAGCATTGCCGGTACGTGGAGTTCCAGAAACGCGTCGTTGTTGAACCCTTCGTCGCATAAGTTGAGAACAAAACTGGGTTGGTTTGTGCGCAACTCGGTCCAAAGCGATTGGTGGTTGTCGAGGTACCGGAAAGACATACCCTCTATTTCGGACAGCGCGTCCTTCAGTCGTTCGATCGTATCCATGTCTTCGGGATTAAATTGGCCGCCAAGTTTCACGCTATCGGGCAACCTGGGGTCACCCATCAGGACCGTAACTTGCGGAAATGGAACTTCCCTTTTTCGCGCGACGGTCGACTTCGCTGGCGCTTCAGACGTGAGAAAAAGCCGGTGAGCCATCATGCCCAAGTCTTGGTTGCGCGACGAGGCGCTCTGTACTTCGGCATGAAACCGAACTTGCGTGAAACCAACCGACTCAATCAGCTGCTGGATCTCATGCCGCGTGTACAACCGCTCGGAATAAAACTGATCGGCAAGCACACCGCGCTCAGCGTGAACAACAACCTCGCGCGAAATCAAGCGGCGACCGTCGCGCGCCAAATTGCGCTCGCGGCACACGAAATGATTCTGGTCGATCCATTCCCAAGACCGGCGTTCGAAATGGTCTTTCATCCACTCGCCGTCGGCGACATCCATCACAAGAGTGCCGCGCGACACGAGCGCTTTCTTTGCAGTCTCTAGAACGGCAGCGTCGTCTTCTTCGCGATCGAAATAACCAAAAGAATTACCCATCATGATGACGCTGTGGAAGGACGCCGCCTTCAGCCGAACGGTGCGGGCATCGCCCTCGCGAAACACCGCGTTCAATTCTTCCTTGCGCGCGCGCGTGCGGGCCAAGCGAACGAGGTACCGAGATCGATCGACGCCAGTTACCCGCCGAAATCCACGCCGGGCGAGCTCTAGGGTGTGGCGACCCTGACCACAGCAAAGGTCCAAAATATGGTCATTGGTCTCAATGCCTGCGGTTTGGACGAGAAGGTCAATATCGGTTGTTGTGTTGGCGGCGTTCTCGACGACGTCGCCGTCTGTCTTGAGGTACAGCGAGTTGAAGAGCGTTTGCCACCAATCCGAAGGAAGGTGACGTTCGAGGTCCGAGACCGGACCGAGGGTTCGGCCAGTGGTCGCGTTGATTGGCTCTCTCATTTTCGAGGCTCGTTGTGCATTGCCTTGAATGCGGCCGGTCGGCGGCAGTGACCGGGGATGACCCCAATAGGTGCCACACCACGCCATAGGATGAATCCAGGGCCGCCTACAAGCGAAATCTTGGATTGCGGGCCTTGCACCGGCCTTGCACGCAATAGGCCCGATCTGGTTTGCTGGGCGAATGTCGCGGCTCATGACGCACGATAACCCCGGTCAGCTCGTTGCCGTCCTGGGGCCGACAAACACCGGGAAAACCCATTTGGCGGTCGAGCGGATGCTGGCCCACCGCACCGGCATGATCGGGCTGCCGCTCCGGCTGCTCGCGCGCGAAGTATTCGACCGGGTATCAAGTCTGGTCGGCCCTGATGATGTCGCTTTGGTCACTGGCGAAGAACGCATCGTTCCACCAAAACCCCGCTTTTGGGTGTGCACGGTCGAAGCCATGCCGATCTCGGTGCCCGTCGAGTTCCTGGCGGTCGACGAAGTCCAACTGGCAGCCGACCCCGAGCGCGGCCACACCTTCACCGACCGCCTGATCGCGGCGCGCGGCACGAGGGAGACCATGTTCCTGGGGTCGGATACGGTCCGCCCCCTGCTGAGACGTCTGCTTCCTGGCATTCGGACTGACGGCCGGCCGCGGCTTTCGACACTAAGCTTCGCCGGCCACCACAAACTCTCGCGATTGCCGCGGCGCGCCGCCGTGATCGCCTACCGCGCCGAGGACGTTTACGCGATCGCCGAGTTTCTACGGCGCCAGAAGGGCGGCGCTGCGGTGGTCATGGGCGCCCTCAGCCCCCGCACCCGCAATGCGCAAGTCGGTTTGTTCGAGGCCGGGGAAGTCGACTACCTCGTCGCGACCGACGCAATCGGCATGGGTCTCAACTTGGGCATCGATCATGTTGCGTTTGCGTCGCTGCGCAAATTCGATGGCCAAATCGAACGGCGGCTCACACCGGCCGAAATCGGGCAAGTCGCGGGGCGCGCAGGACGCCATCTAAATCCGGGTACATTTGGCACAACCGGCGAGGCCGAGGCGCTCGCCGACGATGTGATCGAGGCGGTGGAATCACACAGCTTCGCGCCGCTCACTCGGCTCCGATATAGGAACGCGGCGCTCGATTTTTCCTCCGTCCCAGGTCTGATTACCAGCCTTGAAGTACGCCCGCACAAGAGATTTCTACAGCCGGCAATGGAGGCCTCGGACCTGCGCACCCTGCGTAGCCTGTACCGTGAAGCAGATATCGCCCGCGCTGTGCGTTCGCCGGCGAACGTGCCGTTGCTATGGCAGGTATCCACGATTCCAGATTTCCAACAAATGCTCCACGAAACCCACACCAACCTATTGGGTCAGATATTTAGATACCTAATCGGGCCATCGCGCCGGCTGCCAAGCGACTTCTTGGCGCGGAACATCGGACACCTCGACCGGGCGACAGGCGACATCGATACCCTGCAAACCCGTCTCGCCCACATCCGAACCTGGACCTACATCGCCCATCAACGTGATTGGGTCGATGACGCATTGGATTGGCAAGCGCGCGCGATTGCGGTCGAAGACCGGTTGTCAGACGCGCTTCACGCGCGCCTCACGCAGCGATTCGTGGACCGTCAGCACGTTGCCGCGTTGCGCCGTCTGCGTGAATCGGGGGCGCTCGCCGTCGAAGTCGATCCAAATGGCGCGGTCCAGATCGACGGTGCGCGCGTCGGCACCCTTCGCGGGCTGCGGTTCATCAGTAACCCGAGCGTACCCGCCGCAGATCACAAAGCCATTCGACGCGAACTTCGCTCAACCGTTGTGGCGCACGCAATGGAACTCTCGAAGAGCAACGACCAAGCTTTCGAGGTAGATGGGGGCGTAATTCGCTGGCGCGGCAATATCGTTGCCCGACTGGCCCGCGGTGATCACGTGCTGCGCCCAGCCCTCGTGGTGGTCGCCGACGACGTCCTGCTCGGCGTAGCTGTGTTGACGCACGTGAGTACGCGGCTTGTCACCTGGTTGGAGAAACAGATAGCGCAGATTCTCGGGCCGCTAATCCGGATCACGCAGCTGGACTGCAAAGGTGCAGGGCGCGGTCTCGTTTTCCAAATTGGAGAGCGACTAGGGGTGGTTCGCGCCAGTGATGTGCATGACTTGGTCGCCGCGTTATCGCCGCAGGACCGAACCAATCTGAAGCGCCACGGCGTCAAACTGGGTCGCTATTTCGTCTATATGCCGGCACTTCTGAAACGTCGTCGGACCGCCTTGGCGCTAGAACTCGCTTGCGTGTTCCATAGCGCCACGCCACAATCAATTCCGGTGGGGCGCGTGTCGTTTGAAGCACCCGCAGGCTCTTCTGATCTTGTCTACAACGCCTGCGGCTACTGGCTCATCGGCGGTCGCGCGGTGCGCGTGGATGCCCTCGAACGCCTCGGCCAGGCGCTCGCGGTCATCGGACCCACGGCATACGAAAGCCCCGAACTCCTGTCCCTAATCGGGTATCCGCGCAGAGAGTTTCCCATCGCCATGAATTTTGTCGGCTACCGAAAAACCGACCCTGCCAACGATGCATTCACAAGCGCGCGACCACCCGCCGGCGTGCCAAAGAACCGGCGCGGGAGAGAACAGTTGGCCAAGCCGTCCTCATCGCCGTTCTCAGTGCTGCGCGATCTGTCGCCCCGCGGCGGCAAAGCCGGACAATCATGACCGGTGCTTGGCGCCGAGCGGTGGCTCCCTACCTTGATCTGCGGTTCGCAGGCTGATACCACCCGAACATGCTTGATCGCTTTCGCCGCCTATTTGAGGCACCGTCCCCAACGACGGTAATGAGTGCCAGTCCAGAGGCGCGCAACCTCGCTGTCGCCGCCCTTCTATTTCACGCTGCCGCGCTCGATGGCGAGATTGACCAGGCCGAAGAACGGGTCATTGGCAGCCTCCTTGCGAAACGTTTCGAACTAAGCGCCGGGGACCTTATATCCTTGCTCGACGACGCGCGAAAAGCGGAGGAAGACGCCAATCAAATCCTGCGTTTTACGCAACAGATAAAGGACGGCAGCAGCCATGAGGAGCGCGCCGCCCTGCTGGAAATGCTGTGGGAGGTCGTCTTCGCGGACGGCGAGGAGCACGCCTTCGAAGCCAATTTGATGCGCCGGGTGGCGGGCCTCATTTACGTAACCGATCAAGAATCGGGAAGCGCCCGCCTGCGGGTTCGTGCCCGCCTTGGTCTCATCTAACCAGAGTCATGGGCATTCAAAAACGGTGGCACGGGCTCACGGTCTCGGCTAGGCTCTGCCGTCGTCAGCGTGGAGAGATAAAGAGATGACGTACATAGTTAACGATGCATGCATCAAGTGTAAGCTCCAAGATTGTGTGGAGGTTTGCCCGGTAGATTGCTTCTACGAGGGCGAAGTGATGCTGGTGATCAACCCGGACGAGTGCATCGATTGCGGCGTCTGCGAGCCCGAGTGTCCGGTCGAGGCAATTCTCCCTGACACCGACGACCAGTCCAAGCCCTGGATTGAGCTCAATACCGAGTATTCGGCGAAGTGGCCGAACATCACCCAGAAGGGCCCAGTCCCCGGCGATGAAGCTGATTTTCGGGGGGCCAGCGGGAAGTTCGAGAAGTTCTTCACGCCAAATCCGGGCGGATCGTAAGACCCACCCGGGGCAACCAGCCTTGGGCACACTGGGCCGACGTGGCGCAATCCCTACAACTATGGTAAATGCTGGCGGTCTAAGACCGGATTCGTGAACATCCCCGGCTAAGCAAAGTGCAGTTGCCAGCGACCGTAGGCGCTGGGCCAGCGGCCTTTTAGGTCTGCGGCCCCCTTTGACGGCGGGACAGGTTCGCGGCGCACTGAATAGGGGCGAGTACAGAAATGGCAGCAATCAAGAAAAAAGCGGCAACGAAAAAACCTGCGGCTGCCAAGAAGAAGGCAGCGCCAGCTAAGAAAAAAATTGCTCCGGTGAAGCCGAAGAAGGCCGCAGCACCGTCCAAACCAAAGAAAACCGCAACAGCGGCGAAGCCGAAGCCGGCAGCCAAACCACCTGCCAAAACAGCTGAGCCAAAAAGCCCACCAAAACCCGCTCAGAGTATTTCGGCAAAACCGCCGAGCACCCCACCGACCTCGCCCAAAACCGGAGCCAATGTGACGCCAGAAAAAGCCGTAAAGGCAAAGCGCAAACTACCCTTCGCCATAAACGATTATGTCGTCTATCCGACCCACGGGGTCGGCAGGATCACTGCGCTCGAGGATAAGGAGATATCCGGAATCCATCTGGAGATGTTCGTCGTCGAGTTCGACAAAGACAAAATGATTCTTCGGGTTCCAGTCACCAAAGTGGAAATTTCGGGGATGCGTAAGCTTGCCACGCCTAAGGTCATGGAAGACGCGATGACCACGCTAAAGGGACGGGCCCGGGTGAAACGGACCATGTGGAGCCGGCGTGCTCAAGAATACGAAGCCAAGATCAACTCCGGCGATCCAATCTCCATCGCCGAGGTGGTCAGGGACTTACATCGCAATGCGAACCAGCCCGAACAGTCCTACAGCGAGCGCCAGATATACGAAGCGGCCCTTGATCGTCTGGTTCGCGAGGTCGCCGCAGTCGAAAAAATTGATGAAGATGCGGCGCAAGAACGTCTGCAGACGGTCCTTCGGGCAGCGTAGCCAGGCATACCCGGTGGAGGGCCGCACGCACCTAAGTTGGACATCCTGCGTGGCGCCGAAGATCGATCTTCGTTCAACGCTTTTTTCGCGGCGCACATGATTGACGTCGACAGCGACGTTTTCGCGACACTCACCGCGGTGCGCCGGGTGTGGGCCATCGGTGCAGTCCACGGCGATGCCACAAGACTGAAAACGCTTCACGCTGAAATCGCGGCACGCGCACAGCGCGGCGACCGCTTCGTCTACCTAGGCAATCTCGTTGGGCACGGCACGAACATCTTGGAGACGCTCGACGAAGCATTGGCCTTTCGGCGAGCCATGTTCGCACCGGGAATGGAAGCTGGCGATTTCGTCTACTTGCGTGGCGCGCAAGAGGAGATGTGGAACAAGCTTCTGCAGATTCAGTTTGCCGCCAATCCTCGCGAAGTTTTTGAGTGGATGATGAAGCAAGGCGTCGAAGCGACGCTGAACGCCTATGGCGGCCGCACCGACGAAGCGAGATCGCTACTTGGTGAAGGCGCCATCACGATCACACGCTGGACGAATGCGTTGCGCGCCAGTACCCAACGTCGGACCGGCCATGACGAACTCCTCAATAGCATCAAACGGGCGGCATTCACCGACAACAGGCGGGTCCTTTTTGTCCACGCCGGCATTGATCCCCACCGCCCCCTGTCTCAACAGGGCGACACGCTGTGGTGGGGGTCGGGTTATTTCAGCGCCATCGATGCGCCCTACGGCAACGTCAAGATGATCGTCCGCGGCTACGATCGCCGACATGGCGGCCTTTCAATGAACCAATGGACCGCGACGGTCGACGCAGGCTGTGGATTCGGCGGCCGTCTCGCGGCGGCCTGCTTCCTGCCCGACGGCGCTGCCACCGAGTGGCTCGAGGTCTAACCAACCGGCGACTATTCCGCGATGACCTTAACCTTTTGACCGGACACCGGCTGCTCGCCCAAGTCGAGTCCGTTGAGGACCCGGAACCGCTCGAGCCGCCGCTCATCAAAAGGCAGTCCGGCCGCAAGTGACTCGGCCGTCGCGCCGGAAGACACCTGCAAAACCTCAACTGTAAGCGGCACGAGCTGCGCCACCTCGGTGGCGGAGAGCAGGCGCATCGAAAACGTCATCCGCTGAAAATCGTCGCGCAGTGCATCGGTGCGAAGGGGCGGGGACAAGAACAACAATCGATACAGCTTGTTGCCGGGAAACTGGATCACCACGAATCGTGCATCAAGGGTCCCGCGGTAGTCGTCGAGAGTCCCTGAGACTTGGGCTGCTGCAGTCGCCGCTAGAAAGCCATTAATGGTGATTCGCTCGGCCTCAAGCAGACGAATGTTCGGCGCCCAAATCTGGGTCAGATAGATCAGCGGATCGGGGTGCGATTCGTCTCTGCGAACCGCGTCAAAACGGACAACGCCTGTGTTCTTGCTGCGGGCATAAACCGCCTGTTCAGTGTTGACGAGCCGAAAACCCGGCGGCGCCTCAAAAGTCAGGCCGAGGTCTGGATGCGAAAATCGACGCCCACGCACCAATCCTTGTGCGGGATCGTCGCCAAAGACCAGACCGGCGATGGTGTCGAAAAGCGCGTCTCGCCGGGTCACGCCCGCGGCCCCAACCGCCAAGGCCCCAGCGCGAGCAACGCGATCAGGGGTGTTGGGGTGGGTCGAGAAGAAGCCTGCCTCCGGTTGATTTTCCTCAAGCAGTAGTTCCTCGAGGGCCTTGTTGCGAATGAGATTTTTTAGGAAGCCCGCCATCGCGTCCGGCGCATAACCAGCGTTTCTCAAGTAACGCACTCCCAGCTGGTCGGCTTGGTATTCCTGGTCGCGCGAAAAACTGGCGAGGTAAAGTTCACTGCCCAACTGCGCTAACTGCTCCACGTCGCCGCCGACGGCGGCGCCAAGCAAGGCAGCCCCAAGACCGGCAACGACTGCTTGGCTGTAACGCTGGGCCGTGTGGCGTGCCACGACATGGCCGATCTCATGGCCAACAACGGCAGCCAATTCGGCTTCGCTATTCGCCAAGGCAAGCAGCCCGCGCGTGATGTAGACGTACCCCCCGGGAAGCGCGAACGCGTTCACCTCCGGCGAATTCAAAACGGTAAACGTGAACGACAAGCGCGGCAATTCCGAATTGGCGACGAGGCGCCCGCCAACCTCAGCAACATACCCACCGACGTCCGGATCATCGTAGACGCCGCCAAACCGTTTGAGGATCTTGGGATGCTCCTGTGCGCCGACTCGAATTTCGTCGGCGGGCGACATGAACAGCGTAAAAGCCGATTCCCCCGTCGCCGGATTTGTCGAACATCCGCTGGCCGTGAGGATAAGAACCGCCAGCAGACCGGCGTACTTCGATACGCGGCCACCAATTATTTGCACGTCCTGCTTCCTTCTACTCATTGCCACCAATCGCGCCTCACATAGGCTGCCGTGGCGTTTGCTGATCGTATTCTAGGCGCAACACGTTGACGCCCAAAGGCCTCCCGCCTAGAACCAAGGCTGGCGCCCGTAGCTCAGTCGGATAGAGCACAGGATTCCTAATCCTGGGGTCGCAGGTTCGAATCCTGCCGGGCGCGCCATCTCGACAGGGACCGGAGTCTGCACGCCGATGCTCGATAAAAGCCAAATCCGCCGCTACGAACAGGATGGCGCGCTCCTCGTTGATGGTGTCTTCGACGCGGGTGAGGTCGAGATATTGCGGGCTGCCGGCGACCGCATCGCGCATCAGGAACGAGCGAATGTAACGCCCGAGGCCGCCGGCTCATCGGCGCGCATGGTGCATGGCGCCCACGCATACGAACCCGCGTTCACGCAGCTGTGCCGCCATCCGCGTCTGATCGAGCCAGCCATGCAATTGATTGGCACCGGCCTGTACGTTCACCAGTCGCGGCTCAACTACAACGCAGGCTTGGGGACCGGTGGGTTCGATTGGCATCAGGACTACTCGACTTGGCACAATATCGACGGATTGGCCGAACCCCGGGCAATGATGATCGCAGTCTTCTTAGATGACGTAGACGCGACCAACGGGCCATTGCTCTACATTCCGGGCTCACACAATGAGGGCTTGATCGATGACTTCGAGCCGGTCGAAGACGCGACCGGCAACGTCTTGATGAAGCTAAGCGCCAACCGCTTGCGCCAGATGGTGGAGCGTGGCGGCATCGTCGCGGGAACGGGACGAGCCGGATCTGTTTTGTTCATGCACTGCAACCTCGTGCATGGTTCGAGCGCCAACATTTCGCCCCGGCGTCGCTCTCTGTTTTACGTCAACGTGAATTCTGTTGAGAATCCGCAGACGACATTCAAGCGCGCCGAGTATCATGCGGGCAGCGATTTCTCGCCGATCATTCCCGCCGACGACGGCTGCCTGCTCCCGCTGACCGTCTAAATAGGGCGCCGCGGGCGGCAGTACGACCACTGGCAATTCGTGACCCCAGCATTCAATATTGGGTCGATGGATGTCCCCGGTATCATACGCTCGCTAACCCAGACTAGCCTTCAGGTAAGTCAGATTCGGGTCGAGACGTTTGCCCGGCAGACACCAAAGAACGCGCTGATCACCGCATACGATTACTTGACCAGAATCGGTTGCGACTGTGCGCAGGGATATTTCATCTCGCCGCCCGTCCCTCCAGGAGAGCTATCGCGTATTCTTGGGCGCTCGCTGGACCTCAACCGGTGCGCGGCGAGCTAGCCTCCCTGTAACGCGCGCCAAATCCGATGCGGCGTCGCCGGCATATCTAAGTCGTGAACGCCCCGTGCGCCAAGCGCGTCGATAATTGCGTTCATCAGGCAAGGCATCGCGCCGACGGTACCCGCTTCGCCCGCACCCTTGATACCAAGCGGGTTCAGGGCGGTCGGCACCGGGTTGCTGTGAACATCAAAGAATGGGAAATCGAGCGCCCGCGGCATGCAGTAATCCATAAATGAACCCGAGAGCTGTTGCCCGGTCTCGCCGTCCCAAACGATGCCTTCCATGTTGATCTGGCCGACGCCCTGGGCAACGCCGCCATGAATTTGCCCCTTGAGTAGCAGCGGATTCATGACCGTGCCGACATCGTCCACGACCACATACCGCAAGATTTGGAGCGCGCCCGTTTCGGGATCGATCTCCACCTCGCAGGCGTGGCATCCATTGGGGAACGTCGCGCCAACCGGCGAAAACGCGGCCCTTTCGTGCAGCCCCGGCTCCATGCCTGGGGGCAGACTGGCAGTCGCATACGCTTTTTTCGCCGCCTCCCCGAGCGTGGTTCGCCGATCGGTCCCCGCCACCGAGAACACACCACCGTCAAACTCGATATCCGACGGGTCTGCTTCCATCGCGTGAGCCACAATCAACCGGCACTTTTCAATAATCTTGTCAGCCGCCCGCTCCAATGCGGCACCGCCTAGCCCTGACGAGCGCGATCCAAATGTCCCAAACCCGTGGGCGACGAGGTCGGTGTCCCCTTGAACGTACCGGACACTCTCGAAATCCAATCCCAGTTTGCCCGACAACAGTTGCCGGAACACGGTTTCATGTCCCTGACCATGCGAATGGGTGCCCATGAGAAGTGTGATCCCACCGGACGGATCGAAACGAATTTCAGCGGTCTCCTCACCAAGCGCGGCGGACCGTTCAATCACGTTGGCCAGCCCGAAACCGCGCAACTTTCCGTTCTTGCGCGACGCCCCTGCACGCTCTCCAAAACCAGGATGGTCGATCGCTTCCAGCGCCAAATCCATATTCTGTTCGAACGCGCCACAATCGTAGGTGAACACCAAGCCAGTTTTGAACGGCATTTCGGCGGGCGAGATCGTATTGCGCCGCCGCAACGCAATGCGATCGATTCCCATCTCCCGCGCTGCCGCGTCAATCAACCGCTCAATCGTGTACGAGGCCTCCGGGCGCCCCGCCCCTCGATAGGCCGATGTCGACGGCGTGTTGGTCAGCACGCCCAACACCTCCACGTGGATCGCCGGTGTTCGGTACACGCCGGCAAGGCCGCCGATGTTCATAGTCGCAGGACCCGCCCCACCCATCGCGACGTAGGCACCAAGGGCCGCCACGGTTCGTACCCGCAACGCCAGAAAAGTGCCATCTTTGGTGAGCGCGAGTTCGCCGTGGGTCCGATTGTCCCGCGCCTGATCATCGGCGACGAACGCTTCCGAGCGCTCAATGGTCCACCGAACCGGCCGCCGCAACAGGCGCGCCGCGTGCAACACCAGCGCGAGCTCGGGATAAGGCGAGGATCGCATGCCGAACGCGCCGCCCATATCGGGGCTGACAACGCGCAACTGAGTTTCTGGAATATTCAAAAATTGGCCCGCCAAGATGCGGCGCATCGCGTGGGGATTCTGAACGCCGCAATACAGCACAAGGCGGTCGCTCGTCTGGTCGTAGTCGGCGACGGCGGCGCGCGGCTCCATTGGGGCCGCCGACACCCGATTGATAACGAGATCCAAGCTTGTCACATGATCCGCGCGGGCAAACGCCGCATCCACGGCCGACTTGTCTCCTGCCTCAAACCGAAATGACGCGTTGTCCCGGCAACCTTCCCAGACCGCCACCGCACCCGGCTGGAGCGCGACAAGCGGGTCGGTAACGGCGCCTTGCGGGTCATAGTCGATCACGATGGCCTCTGCCGCCGCATGGGCGCCCTCGAGCGTCTCCGCGACAATGAAGGCAACCGCATCGCCGACATGCCGCACCCGCCCGTCGATCACGAGCGGATACCGCGGCGCTTTGAACATCGCGCTGCCGTCGGGTCGTTCGTAGGCGACCATCGACGGTGCGGTACCGATGCCAGCTGCAACGATGTCGCTGCCGGTCAAAACCACCAGCACGCCGGGCAAGGCAAGTGCCGCCGTCGTGTCGATGCTGCGAATTTTCGCGGCGGCGTGGGGCGACCTCAGGACCACCGCCCGCGCCTCACCGGGCAACGCGTGATCGTCGGTAAAGCGGCCTCGCCCGGACAAGAACCGCTCGTCCTCCGTCCGCGCGACAGCCTCTCCCAATCCTGCTTTCAAGATCCCTCCAGCAACACCGTTCCCAATATAGGTCGAGACTAGCGGCGCGGGCCGCCGCCGTCACCGTCCGCGACGTCGCGCGGCTGATCCTGGGCGACCACAGCGTCCTGCTCGAGTTTGAAAACGATCGGCACGGTGATGGTCGACTCGACGGGTCGGTCGCCGCGTCGGGCTGGAGCTAATGTCCGATGCCTGACGGCCTCGAGCGCCGCACGATCGAGAATCCGATAGCCGCTTGATGATGCAAGAAGTGCCTCGCGAACCTCGCCTTCGCGATCAACGCGCACCTCGATTAGGACCCGGCCTTGCATGCCTCGCCGTCGCGCCGCATAGGGATATTTCGGCAGCCCGTTGCCGAACGACGGGTCGCCATGTCGCGGCGGCGTGGTGGTTTCGCCCGACGGGATGCCGGCGTCATCATTGGGCGCGACCATTGCGATCTCATCCACCCGCTCGGCGTTTCGCGTTTCGGCTTGCGGAGAAACGGGCTGATCGTCGACCCGCGATACCATCTCGTCGATTTGCAGTGTATCGACGGGACCGGATGGGCCCGCAACGCTAGCATCCGGCAGATTCGTCTCGGCGACCACCGCAGTTTCCTGGCGGGGCAAGGGCGGCAACGGCTTAACGCGCGGCACGATACCGGTCCAGCCCGGCTCTCCCTCGCTGCTGGGGTCTGCAGCCGACGCCGCATCGACCGGCAGCAAAGCGACCTGATCGAGCACCGCCGAGAACGCCGCGTCGGGCTCCCTAGGGCCCGGCACGACGCTGTCAAAAACCGGTTCCGAAATTGATTCAGCAGACGGCGCCTTCAAGGCAGTCTCATCGGGCTGAACACCCGCCGCCGGCGCAAGCGGCGACGGCATCTCCGCCGCCTCGTGTTGAACGGCTCCGAGGGCCACCATTTCCGGTGCGATCCCCCCCTCACCGACTTCTGCGGCATTCGAGGCCGTCGAGCTCACAGCAGTCGCTGCCGGCGAGGCCTCGCTCATCTTGTCGCGCGGTGTCTCGAATACAACGTCGGTGACGATTACTTCGGGATAAGCGTCAGGCGCAGGAACCGGCAGACCAACCAGAAAGGCCCCCGCCGCAGTAAGATGCACCGCGGCCGATACGCCGATGGCGAATCCAAACGGTTTCATTGTGGCGGTCCAGCGGGCGCGCGGTCGATCCGTCGCAGCGACACAACATGGGGCACACCAAGGTCGCTTCTCAGCGCGCCCTCAACGTCATACGCATCGCGCAAATTAGCTGGCACCAGAACTTCGTCCGGCGTGCCTTCGGCGAACGAACGCCCTTCAACGAGAAGCGTGAGGCGATCGCAGTACCGTGCCGCCATCGTCAGATCATGAAAAACCACCACAGCCGTCATGCCCTGAACACAGAGGTCTCGTATGAGATCAAGAACAAGCAGCTGGTGGCTCAAATCGAGCGAGGCGACCGGTTCATCGGCCAGCAAAATCGCTGGCTCGCTCGCCAACGCCCGCGCCAGCAGCACCCGCGCGCGTTCGCCGGTTGAAAGCGCTGAAACAGTTCGTTCAACCAAGTGCGCCGCACCGACCGCGCGCAGCGCCTCGGCGACGGCCTCATGATCTGGGCCGCTCAGACGCCGCCAACCATCCAAATGCGGTATGCGTCCCAGCGCAACAAGGCGTTCAACCCTGAGCGGCCAATGAACTTCCGACCCTTGCGGCAAGAAAGAGAGCCGCCGCGCCAATTCGGCGCGCGCCATGTCATCGATCAGCTGCCCATCAATCCGCACAGTACCGGCCACACGCCGCTGCAAGCCCGCCATGGCTCTCAGCAAGGTGGTCTTACCCGATCCATTCGGACCGATGAGCCCAACAAAGTTTCCTGTCGCAGCAGTGAGCGAGGCGCCGCGCAGGACCGCCCGCGCACCCAAATCGACCGAAACCTTTTCCGCCATGATCGCGCTCATCGCATAGACCGCCGGATATGCAAGATGAGGTAAAGAAAAAACGGCGCGCCGACGATCGCCGTCACCACGCCCAACTGAAGATCGGGTTCTACCGGCACGACGCGGGTCGCAATATCTGCCGCGAGGACGAGCGCCGCGCCGCCCAGTGCGCTCGGTAGCATCAGACGTCCAGGCTCATGGCCGACCAAGGGCCGCAACAGATGCGGCACGACCAGGCCGACAAAACCGATCGTTCCAGACACGGACACCGCAGCGCCCACGGAAAACGCCGTCCCTAGAATGAGTCGCGCTCGGACAATGCGGAGGTTCACGCCAAGCGAGCGCGCGACATCCTCCCCGAGAGACAGCGCGTTCAACGCCCGGCCGGTCCCGGCCAGGAGAATGCCCCCGACCGCCATGAGCGGTAGAGCGATCCGGATGTGGTCGAACGACCGGTCCGCCAAAGACCCAAGCATCCAAAACACAATTTCCAGTGCGGCATAGGGGCTGGGTGCAAGATTGAGCGCCAGCGAGGTTAACGCGCCAGCGAAGGCGTTGACCGCAACGCCGGCCAATATCAGCGTGAAAATACTCGCGTCGCGTCCCGACAGAACGTAGGTCAGCAGCACCGCGAGTAGCGCTCCCGTCATCCCTGCCGCTGGAAGCGCAAAACTAAACGTCTGCGAGAGACCAAAATAAAGCGCGATCACCGCCCCGAGACCGGCCGAGGCCGACACGCCAAGAATGCCGGGCTCGGCAAGTGGGTTCCTCAGCAGACCCTGCATCGCCGCACCGGCCGCCCCCAGCGTCGCCCCAATAAGCGCCGCAAGGATCGCCCGCGGGAAGCGAATCTCGCCGAGGATCAATGCAGCGGTTGTCTCGTCCCCGGACAGGAGCTCGCGCAGCGTCGCAATGAACGCGAGCGGCACCCGGCCGACGATCAGGGAAGCGACCATAAGGATGAGGAGCAACCCAACCAGCGCCAGAATAAGCCACCCGTCGCGCGTCGCGGCCCGGCGCGCCGGGCGTGATTCAAGAGCAATCGAACTCATCGCGCGACCGCGGCCAAGAACTCGACCGCCTCAACGGTGTGCGGCCCTCCGCAGCCCCACAGCGACGGGTTCATACGCACAACCTGCCCGCCGAGGTGTCGTAGCGCCGGATGGGCCAACACGTCGCGCGCCAACGACGGCGACTGGATAGATGGTTGGTTGACCACAATAATCTCGGGATCGGCCCGAATAATCTCCTCCAACCCAACCTGACCGTAGCCCTGAACGCCCAACTCAGCCGCGACGTTGCGCAGGCCCGCCGCAGTCAAAACTTCGTGTACCAGCGTCCCCGGTCCGCTGGTAAATCCTCTCGCCCCCAATACTAGCGCGCGCGGCATATGCTCATGATTCGCCGCGACGTTGGCCAAGCGCCGGTCCATCTCGGCAATCAGTTTTTGCCCACGCGGCTCTACCCCTAGTCGCTCGGATAAGAGACGGACTTGACGGCGTATCTCGTGAAACGTTTCCGGAATCGGCAGGTCGATCACCTCGATTCCGAACTTCTGTAGCATCGCGACGGCCGGCCGCGCGGCATAGAGACCGGCGACGACAAGATCGGGGCGCAAGGTGAGCACCTCTTCACTGCGCCCATAGTTGATCGAGATGTCACGCACCTGTTCGGCCACGTACGACAACGAAGGATCGGCCGACAGATGCGTAACCGACAAAAGCACCCCGGGATCGGCCAAAAATGCCAAGAGCTGATCGGCGCATAGATTGATCGACACAACCCGGGTCGGGGGATCGGCGCGGACGTGGCTCGGCGCGACGACTCCAACCCCTGCTATGAGGGTGGCAAGGGCCAGAAATCGTCGCGCCGCCATGCTCAGAACGCCAACCGCGCGCCGACGACCACCGTGCGACTCGATCCGGAAAAACCGTCTGCGGTCTCGTAACGCCGGTCTAAAAGATTGCTGATTCTTCCGAAGAACGCCGCACCTTCACGAATGTCGAAGTTCGCCGAAATGTTCAACAGCGTATGACTCCCTTTATAGATTTCCTCGGGTGCTGCTAGAGGATTGCCAGAAATATCTTTCCCCGAACCAATAAATTGAACCACCCCCGCCAGCGACAACCGGTCGCTCGCTTGATACCGAAGGTCGGCGTCGAGTTTTTGCTTCGGTCGGCGGCGCAGATCGCCCCCTGTTGCTCTGTTCTCAGCACGGGTAAACGTGTGATCGAGACGGGCCGTCACCGTTGGCGACAACCGGGCGCTGATGAACGATTCGAAGCCGGATATGTCGGCCCGCGCCAGATTGATGACGGTTGAGTTTAAACCAGTGAATCGGGTTTCGAGGAGGTTCCTGATCTCTTGATCGAAATAGACGGACCCGTAGGTCAACTTACCGCCACCCACTGATTGCTCGAATCCGACCTCCCAGCCCGTACTTTCTTCGGCGCGCAAATTGGGATCCCCGGTAAAAATCCCGCCGTTGCTACTGCGGGTATTACCGAATAGTTGAAACAAGGCCGGTGCGCGAAAGCCCGTGCCAATCGCGCCCCTTAATCGCAATCCGCGCTCAGGAAACGCGACCACAGGTGCGAGGCGAAAGGTTATTTTTGACCCCAAGGTATCGTGATCGTCGTACCGAAAGCCCAACGTGCCGAAGACGCGGTCGCTCAGGGCAAATTGATCTTGAACGTAAACAGCATTGGTCCGCGCATCGGCCTTGGTCGTCCCCTGGATGGTAAATCCGCTAAAATTCGAGAACTGAATGTTCCGAAGCGAATCCAGTTCTGTCTCTAGACCCAGTGTCAGAACGTGATCGTCACTCACGAAGAAGTTGTTCTGGATTTCAAACTTTGTCTTTTCCCCCAGATCGTCGCCGCGTTGCAGCGTGTTGGCCAACCCGTCCGGCACATTGAAGGAATCGCGGTCATGACGCGTGACCGATGCGGCGACGATCGATTCCATACGGCCGTCGTATAGGTCGATCGTTGCGTCGGCGCGGCCAAACCACTGCCGTGTTCGCTCGTACGCGTCCGGATCTTCGATGGCTTGGTCGGTTTCCGCCCGGGTTTGAACGTTATGAATCGAGAAACCAAGATCGACGCCTTCGGTCGCCTCGTATCCGAGGCGCATCGACAATGACCTGTAGGTGTAGCCATCATCCTCTTCGATGGCGCCTGCTTTGAGGCCGCGGATACGTGGCGCGGACACACTCTCGCCGTCGCTGTCGAGATAGCTGGTACCAAAGGCATAGCGCAGCCGATCGCGGCTCCCGCTTGCTTGCAACGTCGCATGCCCCGTATCGAACGACCCGCCCTCGGCCCGAGCGACGAACTGCGCCGGCCCGGCGCCGAGCTTGGTGGTGATATTAATCACCGCCCCGATTGCGTCAGATCCGAACAAAGTACTTTGGGGGCCGCGGACTACCTCGATGCGTTCAATGTGATCGGTCAGCAGATGCGCGAAGTTGAAGGCGCCGTTGGATGTGCTGGTGTCGCTCATTTCGATGCCGTCAATCACGATCAACGTATGATTGCTATTGCTGCCTCGCGAGAAGACCGAGGTTTGCTTGCCCAGTCCGCCTGACTGCACCACCCGAAGGCCAGGGACCGCACCAAGCGTCTCCACTAGCGTCCGCTGTTGTTTGGCCGCGATATCGGCCGCCGTGATGATCGTAATGGAACTGGCGACGCGTTCACGCGGGGTCGGCAGCCGTGTTGCCGTGACGACCGTTTCAGGTAGCAAGGCTTGAGCATGGGCGGTTTCCGCCGCGCCAACGGCGAAGAGGCTCAACGTGAGGGCCGCGATAGTGCTTGTGTTTTTCATAGTTTTCTCCGATGCGGTGAACGTGGCATACGTTCGCAGCGTCGAAGGCCACACAAGATTGCGGCGCTCAATACCGAGCGGTATTCCGAATAGGCGGAAGCTTCCATCTCGCGGACCCACAGCTACGACGTACAATCGTCGTCACCACTACGGAAATCCGCACCACCGAGCGCCCCGATCGACGGATGGATGACGTCGACGGCAGGTCTCCTGGCTTGCGGGTCAACGTTCTATGCCCTGCCTTCCCGGTTTCCCAGTGGCTGGTACGGACACAAACTCGCCGCTTACAGTTGCGGGGGCAGCCACGGTTTCAGCAAATAGGCCTCACCGTGTTCCCTTTTCACCCCTTGCGGGGAACCGTCACGGCTATTGTCACATGACGGGGGGTGGGGGAGTCAAGGCCTGGGATCAATGATCGGGATGGCTGTCTTCTGGTTCGTACTTCGGCGCATCGTGCACCGAACGCCACTGCGCG
>ERZ890510.397-NODE-397-length-34772-cov-6.607109_pt1 | contig 34772 bp, 28 predicted proteins | sample MGYA00521265_ERZ890510 | MGnify/ENA primary metagenome ERZ890510 (study PRJEB32303, sample SAMEA104408624) | aquatic metagenome | biome: Brackish water; feature: Chemocline; material: water | place: Baltic Sea | collected 2014-10-26T21:54:00 | depth 110 m ... | reverse complement strand
TGCACCCGGAGATTACGCCGTCCTTCAAATTCTACCAAACTCGCGACACTACCAACGCGGGTTAGCTGGAGGCGTTAGCGCGCGTGTTTTTAGTGACGCTCGGAATTGCATGGCCGCTTTTCTGGACATCCAAAGCAGTGGTGCTCGGCCAAACGCAGACAGTTACGGTTCGTCATTTTGAATGGCGGTATTTGCAAAACTTCGAACGCCGTCAAGGGCTCGGATCATTGCAGCGATGTCGCTGACGCCGACTTCGCGTTCAATTCGCGCGCTCAGATCTATTGCAATTGGCCAAATCTGGTCGATCATGGCGTGACCTTCCACCGTCACCGTCAGACGCATCCGGCGGCTATCATCCGCATCCGGAAAGCGCCGGATCAAGTTGCGTTCTTCGAGCGCTTTAGTAACCCGACTGGCATGGGAAGGATCAACAGTGGAAATCCGCGAAAGTTCTCGCAGATGGCAATTGCCGAGTTTGGCCAGATTCAACAGAACCCGCCATTCCTGCAGGCTCAGATTGTTTGGCCGCAAGGCTTCGCGCTGAAACAGCACAGATAACCGGGCCGCCGTTCGAGTGATTCTTACGTTCAGAAACGCCCCCATATCTAGGTCATCGCGACCGCGGCCAACAGGGTAACCTAAAGAATCCACCTTATGCATGGCCATATCCAAGCTGGAAAATGACCTTTGCGCAAGATTTATGTGGCACAAGCAACAATAATTCTTGATTTCTACCACAAATTACTCATCCATAGAAACTCGGACCTCCCGTTCAATGAGGATGTTCGCGATGTCACTGGGAGGACACATGACAAGACTTTTTTCATTCACCGCTTTTGCGGCCGCTGCATCTTTGACGGCAACCGCCGTTGTCGCGCAGGTTAACTTGACAGCGGAAACTGCATCACCGGGCGGTTCGGCCTATCTGGCCCCGTCGCATTTGACAGAAGTTGCCGCCGCCAAAGGCATTGCCAACATTCAGCTTGCAGATGGTCAGACGCTGACCAATTCGGTGCAGAACGTGGCTGAAGGCAAAACCGATATCGCAACCACACCGTTCATTTTGCCGTTTCTGATGAGCCGGGGCGTTGGCCCCTACGCGTCGCTTGGTAAAGAAAAGGGTGCTGAACTGGCGAGCAATATGCGGGTACTATACTCGTTCTCGCTGGGTGCATTTTTCATGTATGCCTTCGACAGCAAAGGCGTCGACGGTTGGCAGGATTTGAAAGGCCGTAAGGTCTTCAACGGCCCACCCCGCGGGGCTGCATTGAACAACTCGCGCAGCATTGTGCAAATTATTACCGGCTTAAAAGACGGCGAAGGCTATGAGGGGGTTCAGGCAAACTGGGGTCAGGCAACCTCCACCATCAATGACGGTACAGTCGATGCAGTCGTTCTGCCCGAACTTTTCCCCAGCGGACGGATCGTTGAACTGGGTGCTGCGGGCAATCTGACAGCATGGTCGATCCCCAAGGATGTGTTCGAAAGCGAACCGATGCAGAAATACATGAGCTCTCCGGGCAATGCGCCGTGGCTCATGACTGTTGCGGCTGCCAAGGCAGGATTGGGCGAAAACTGGACCGTGGTTTCAGAAGATGACACGTTCCGCGGCATGTCCACGGTTGGTGGCGATACCGTGAATAAGAACATGGACGAAGAACTGGTCTATAAATTGGTCAAAGCCCATATCGATACGTTGGATCAGTTGAAGGCCAAAGCACCGTTTGCTTCTACCGTTGGCTTTGGCGTTGTGTCTGGTCCATCGACCGGTATGTGTGGTGCTAACCCGCTGAAATTCCACAAGGGTGCCGTAAGGGCCTGGGAAGAAGCTGGCTATAAGATCGACGATTGCGCGAAGGAATAATCCTTCACTGACAAAGCAAAGGCCGGACGGTGTTCAAAAACGCTGCCCGGCCTTCCTATGATCGCTTCAGCCTCAGGAAAAAGTCATGTCAGAATCCTCTGCAGTACCGACAACACAAAATTCCGCTGTAGAGCGCGTCATATATGCCATGGCGCTTATTTTCGTAGTGGTCGGTGCGGTCAACAGCATGCCCAGCATCCCCGGATGGGACGAGATGATCCGCAGCCTTGTTGGCGACGACAAGTTCCCGGTGCGGCGTTTTCCGACCGAATGGTTTTATCCTGCGGTTTTCGCCTGGATGATGATCATTGTAGCGCTGAAGCATTCCATGTGGCGCGATTGGTCGAATGGTTCGCCCAAAAAGCGCTATCTTGGCCTGTTCATGGATGTGGCCCTTGTGGTTTCTGCACTGGCAATCTCGTTGACATATCTAATTGAAATTGAATCGATCTGTCTGATTGACCGTTTTACCGGCGACCGCGCGGCCCTGATGGCCACAGCCCTGAAAGACGGCATCCAGTTTGCACTTGATTATGGCCTGCCGGTGCCAGACAGCGTTGATGATCCGAATTGCGTGAACACGACCGGCACTTGGCTGGTTTTGATCATGGGTATGTCGATGCTTGTCTTCCTGGGCTATAATATCAAAGTCTGGGGTCTGCCCTTGGTTTTGATCTCGCTGGCAATCGCGCTTTACACCATCGTGACGGCGCTGGTCTGGTATTATCACGGCCCCGAAGACATCAACAAATATCTGATGACCAAGCTTGGCGGCGAGCCGCGATTGTTAAGTGATGGGCTGCCAAACGTGCATGACGCGCTGGTGAACAACGCGGCCGGCCTGTTGGGGCGGTTCATCAATGTGATCCTTAATCTGGTATTCCCCTACATCATTCTGGGTGCGTTGTTTGGCAGTTCTGCTGGTGGCCAATCACTGATCAAGATCGCTTTTCTATCAACCCGCAAATTGCGCGGCGGACCGGCACATGCCGCGATTGTTTCGTCAGCCCTGTTTGGCACCATCACTGGCGGCCCGGTGGTGAACGTTCTGTCAACTGGCGTGCTGACTATTCCGATGATGGTCAAACGTGGCTTTTCCAAAGTGTTTGCCGGTGGGATTGAAGCTGCGGCCTCGTCTGGTGGTTCGATCATGCCGCCGGTGATGGGGGTTGCTGCCTTTATTTTGTCAGCCCTGACCGCTGTACCTTATCGCGAGATCATCATTGCCGCGACAATTCCTGCGCTCGCATATTTTTTATGCCTGTTCCTGTCTGTTGTGTTCCAATCGCGCAAACAAGGGATCGAGGCGATTGGTGCCGCCACTGAAGAAATGCGTCTTACACGCGACGACAAAATCAATTTGTTGCAGATTTTTGCGCCAATACTTTTGATTCTGGTCCTGCTGTTGACCCCGAAAGACAGTATCGGCTGCGGGCCGCTCGGTTTGGTGTTCGGCATTGAAACCGTAATCTCGAATGGCAACTGCCGCGCCACCGATCTGCCTTGGCTGTTCGAGTTGTTCCAGAACGCTGCCGGTGACGCCAGTGCCGCTGGCTGGTGGTCGTCTTTTCTGGTGATCTGCCTGCTGTTCCTTGACAAAAAGGTTCGCGCACAACCGCGCCGGATCGTTGACGCGCTTTCGTCAGCCGGCGTCACCATCTCGGCGCTTTATCTGATGTTCCTGGCTGTTACGGTGATTGACGTTTGCCTGAACTTTACCGGTCTGGCCAAGTTCGTCGCAATTGATATCCTTGGTGTCTTGATGTCATTTGATTTGGGTGGCAGTGGATCGGTTTGGTTTCAGTTCCTGGCACTTTTCGTCACCATGGCACTGGCTGTTTTGCTGGGCATGGGGATGCCGGCTGTACCGGCTTATATCAACGTCGCCCTGTTGATGGGGCCAATGCTGGTCGGGCTTGGGATTGCCACGTTTACTGCCCACATGTTCATCTTTTATTTCGCAGTCGCCTCGGCGATTACGCCGCCGGTGGCGCTGGCGGCATTCGCGGCCTCGACGATAACCAAAGCCGATCCAATGGCTACTGGCTTTTCGGCGGTGCGCTCGGGGATTGTGATGTTCATCATCCCGTTCGTCTTTGCGATGTATCCCGAATTGTTGTTGATCGAAGCTGCCGTTCAAGACCCGACGATGACCGGTCCCGGCCATTTCTTGGCCGGTTATGACGGGCTGGTCCATTGGGGCCCGCTAAGCTTTCTGTTGGCACGGTTAGTTTTGTCACTGTACTTGATAGCCAGCGCGCTTGCACAATATGACTTCGCAAAACTGCCCTTGTGGGAAGTCGCCTTGCGCCTGATTTTCGCGGGGATCATCATGCACGGAAATCCCGCAATATACGGACCGGCGATTGTTATTGCCCTGCTGTGGATTGCCTTTCAGTTCATGAAATCAAAGCGATTACAAAATGCGTGACAGCAACCGCCACCAATAAACCTTTCTGCGATTGCCTCAGCGGTTTGATTTGCTAATGTCTGTCGCAAGAGGTGGGCATGGCGGAATACGATTATATCATTATAGGAGCTGGCAGTGCGGGTTGTTTGCTGGCCAATCGCCTAAGTGCAAAGCATCGGGTTTTGCTGCTCGAGGCCGGTGGACGTGACAACTATCACTGGATCCACATCCCCATCGGATATCTTTACTGCATCAACAATCCCAGAACCGATTGGATGTACCGCACCCAACCCGAGGCGGGCCTGAACGGCCGCAGCCTGATCTATCCGCGTGGTAGGGTTCTGGGCGGTTGTTCATCTATCAACGGCATGTTGTACTTGCGTGGACAATCGGCGGATTACGACCAGTGGCGGCAAATGGGCAATCCCGGCTGGGGCTGGGATGATGTCCTGCCCTATTTTCTGAAGCACGAAGATTATGTTGACGGGCCTGACGATCTGCACGCAACCGGCGGCGAATGGAAAGTTGCCAACCAACGCTTGCACTGGCAGATTTTGGACGATTGGCTTGAGGCGGCGCATCAGGCGGGTCTGCCCAAGACCGATGATTTCAATCGTGGTGACAACGAAGGTGTCGGATATTTCAAGGTAAACCAACATAATGGCTGGCGCTGGAACACCGCAAAGGCGTTCCTGCGAACGGCAGGTGATCGTCTGGATACCCAAACCCATGCCCAGGTCGACCGGCTTGTCATTGCGGATGGGCGTGTTACAGGCGTTTCCTATTGGCAAAATGGCACGCAGAAACAGGCGCACGCGCGGGCCGAAGTTATTTTGTCTGCAGGCGCAATCGGCTCGCCACAGATATTGCAACTTTCCGGTATTGGACCCGGCGCGTTGTTACAGAGAAACGGACTTAACGTCGCCGTAGAAGCTCCTGAAATTGGACGAAACCTTCAGGATCATCTGCAAATTCGCTGCGCCTATCGGGTCAACGATGCCACAACCCTGAATACCTTGTCAGCGTCGTTGCTGGGCAAGGCGAAAATCGCGCTGGAATATGCCATGAAGCGCACGGGGCCATTATCCATGTCCCCCAGCCAACTTGGCGCTTTCGCCCGATCACGACCCGATCTGGCAACCCCTGATCTTGAATATCATGTGCAACCTCTGTCGCTTGAGGCCTTTGGCGGCGACCTTGATCCGTTTGATGCGATAACTGCCTCGGTATGTAACCTTCGGCCGGAGAGTCGCGGAACGGTTGAAATCACCTCGCCGGATCATCTGAAACACCCGGAAATCAGACCCAACTATCTGGCAACAGAGAACGACCGGCTTGTGGCGGCGCAATCAATCAGATTGACCCGACAGATTATGGAGCAACCTGCCCTCGCCCGTTACGACCCGCGGGAATTCAAGCCCGGTCCGATGATTGTCAGCGATGCTGATCTGGCGGTCGCCGCCGGTACAATTGGCACCACGATATTCCATCCGGTCGGAACTGTGCGAATGGGCAATGACGCGCGCGCGCCCTTATCGCCAGACCTGAAAGTCAAGGGGATTGAGGGGCTCAGGGTTGTTGATGCCAGCGTGATGCCACGAATTACCTCGGGCAACACCAATGCGCCGACAATGATGATTGCCGAAAAGGCCGCCGATATGATACTGAATGGCACAAACAAATAGCCGCGCAAACATAGCAGTTTTATTTGGATAAAGACGACCGCATGCACCGCTTTCTGCCATTTCGGTAAAATAATTGAACCAAACTGTTCCATTCGCGCGATCAGCCGTTAAGGTAAGTGATCTAATTGCAAAGAATCATAACAACACTGGGAGAATATCATGATTAATTGGAAAACCGTGGCCCTCGCGGCCACCGCAACCGTTTTTGCCAGCGAGGCAATGGCGGTGGAATGGAATGTCTCACTGTGGGGCAAACGCCGCGCCTTTACCGAACATGTTGAAAAACTGGCCGAACTTGTCAGCGCGAAGACCAACGGCGAGTTCACCCTGAATATTTCCTATGGCGGCCTCAGCAAGAACACCGAAAACCTTGATGGTATTTCTATTGGTGCCTTTGAAATGGCGCAGTTTTGTGCTGGATATCACCGTGACAAGAACCCGACCATCACGGTTCTGGAACTGCCATTTATGGGTGTCAGTACATTGGAGGAAGAAGTGGCTGTCAGCCACGCGGTCTATGCGCATCCAGCCACAGTTTCCGATCTGGCGCGCTGGAACGCCAAGCTGCTGATGACCTCGCCACAGCCGCAATACAATATCGTTGGGATTGGCGAGCCCCGCGATACTCTGGCCAAATTTGACGGCATGCGGGTGCGCGCAACCGGCGGGATTGGTCAGGCTTTCAAAGCTGTCGGCGGCGTACCAACTTCGGTTACTGCAACCGAAGCCTATAACGCCATGGAAAGCGGTGTTGTTGATACGGTTGCTTTTGCCCCGCACGCGCATTTTGCGTTTCGAACCATTGATATAGCCAAGTGGTGGACTTCAAACCTTAATCCCGGAACAGTCAATTGCCCGGTTGTGGTAAATATTGAAGCCTACGACGCACTTTCGGCTGAACATCGGGCGGCTTTGGACGGCTCGGTTGACGAGTCGATCGCCTATTACATAGAAAACTATGGTAAACTTATGGCGAAATGGGAGGCTGTTCTTGCCGAAAAAGGTGTCACAAAAGTTGTCATTGCCGATGAGGAAATTGCCAAGTTTCGCGCAATCGCAGCCGACCCGGTGCGGGATAAATGGATTGCCGACATGACAGCACAGGGCGTTCCTGCACAGGAACTTTATGATCTGGTCATGGCCACCCTTGTTGACATACGCAAGTAACGTTCAAAAGCCGCCCGTGCAAAGATTTGCGGGCGGCTTTTTCATTTGGGAACTAAAATGTCAGCATCAAATGTTAAAACCAACGGTACGACCCTGTCAAAACTCGATCAGGCTTTGTTTCGTGTCGAAAGCGCCCTTAACCTGACCGCAGGTATCATGGTGCTCGGACTTGTCTGCCTTGCGGTAACCCACGTCTTGTCACGTAAATTGCTGAATGCCCCTTTACCCGGTTTCGTTGATTGGGTGGGGCAGTTCATGGCTGTTTTTGCGTTTCTTGGCATCGCTTACACACAACGGCTTGGCGGACATATTCGTATGGATATGTTGGTTGGCAGGCTGAAGGGGCGCACACTTTGGCTGACTGAAACAGTTTCAAGCTTCGTGATCCTTTTGCTGGTTTCAGCCTTGGTTTACGGCACATTTTACCATTTCAATCGCAGCTTTGATTTTGGTTCCCCACTTTGGAGCCGCGACAGTTCGATTGATATCGCCCTGCCCCTGTGGCCTGCAAAACTGATCGTTACGCTGTCACTCGTGCTGCTTTGGGTTCGGCTGGTGTTGCAGGTCTGGGCTTTTGGCCGGGCGTTTCGTGAAGGTGCTGTTGAACCTATAGGTGTTCCGTTGATCGAAGATGCTGCACAACTTGCCGCCCACGAAGCCGAAGTTTTGAGGGCAATAGGATGAACGATCTGATTGACATGAAAGCCCTGCTTGCGGGCGTTGATATGTTCAATGTCTCGCTTTGGTTGTCTGGGCTTTTGATCGTGCTGGTGCTGATCGGTGTCCGGGTTGCCTTTGCAGCCGCCTTTATCGGCTTTATCGGGCTTTGCCTGTTTTTCATGCAAAAGCAGGGGTTTGACAAAGGCCTGATAACAGCGATGAAGCTGACAGGACAAATTCCGCATTCAAAATCAACAACCTATGCGCTGTCGTTGATCCCGACCTTTATTCTGATTGGCTATCTCGCTTACTATGCCGGCCTGACGCAGTTTCTGTTTGAGGCGGCAAAACGCTGGGTTGGCTGGTTGCCCGGCGGGCTTGGCGTGGCCACAGTTTTTGCCACAGCCGGTTTCGCCGCAGTGTCAGGGGCCTCAGTGGCTACCTCGGCGGTTTTTGCCAAAATCGCCATCCCGGAAATGCTGAAACTCGGCTATGACAAACGCTTTGCAGCCGGAGTGGTGGCGGCGGGCGGCACGCTTGCATCGCTCATTCCGCCCTCGGCGATTTTGGTGATCTATGCGATCATCGTTGAACAATCCGTCGGCCAACTTTTGATGGCTGGTTTTTTACCGGGCGCTGTATCGGCTTTGATTTACGCCGGATTAATCATCCTGATGGCGAAATTCCGCCCCAGCCTTGGCCCATCTGTCGGCGGATTTAGCTGGAAACAACGGTTCGAGTCGCTGCCGGGAACCACGCCAATCATCCTTGTCGTCTTCATCATCATCTATTCCATCTATTTCGGTTGGGCGACCCCGACCGAAGCAGGCGCACTTGGTGCTTTTGTCGTGCTGATCATGGCGTTGTGGCAAGGTATGCGCTGGGAGGCCCTGAAAGGCGCTTTGATGGAAAGCGCCAAACTGACGGCGATGATATTTACGATGATTTGGGGCGTGCTGATTTATGTGCGCTATCTGGGCTTTGCTGACCTGCCGCGTGCCTTTTCACATTGGGTTACATCACTTGATCAGCCGGCGATGGTCACGCTTTTGCTGATCCTTGGCGCTTATGTAGTTCTCGGAATGTTTATGGATGCAATCGGCATGCTGATCCTGACTTTGCCGGTCACATTTCCGGCGGTTATCGCACTAAATGGCGGCGCGAATGTCACAGCCGAGATGTCGACGCTTGGCATGTCCGGGCAGGAATGCGGTATTTGGTTTGGCATCATTGTCGTCAAGATGGCCGAGATTTGTCTGATAACCCCCCCAATCGGCCTCAATTGTTTTGTCGTCGCGGGTGTCGCCCAAGACGGCAAAATGGATATCTCGGTTCAAGATGTATTTCGCGGGGCCGCACCATTTTTTGTCGCCGATGTGGTGACCGTGGGTGTGTTGATCGCCTTTCCGGGAATTGTATTGTGGTTGCCGGGATTGCTGGTGAGCTGATTTTCTGCTTGGGTATTTTGCAACGGGCGCAAGCCCTGCCCCCGCCCCGCAGGGGCTCAAAAGGAATGGCCCGCAGGGCCTCTATTGGATTAGGTCGCAATGACAAAACCTCTGAACCCGCATTTGGCCGCAACTTTCGCGCCTCCGGTGATGGAAAGCCGCCGCTGGCTGGCTGGCGCCAGTTTTACCGCTGACCGTCCGCTGATCAACGTGTCTCAGGCAGCGCCGGTTGACCCACCACCGCTGGCATTGCGACAGGTCATTGCGGACGCCGCCCTGAACAACGCTGCGGCCCATGTTTATGGGCCGGTTTTGGGTATGCCCGCACTCAAGGCAGAAGTAGCTACACAGTGGTCGGCGGCTTATGGCGGTGCAATTTCCGAAAATCAGGTCGCCATAACTTCTGGTTGCAACCAAGCTTTTTGTGCCGCCGTCGCCACGCTGGCCGCCGCAGGGGATGCAGTCATGATCCCGACACCTTGGTATTTCAACCACAAAATGTGGCTGGATATGACCGGCGTGGAAAGCCGGCTTTTGCCGTGTGGCGCTGGCATGTTGCCCGATCCTGAACAGGCCGAGGCACTGCTTGACAGTCGTGTCAAAGCGATCCTGCTGGTGACACCGAACAATCCAACTGGTGCGGAATATCCGGCGGGTTTGGTGCAGGCGTTTTACGATCTTGCCAAAAAACACGGCATTGCGCTGATCGTCGATGAAACCTATCGCGATTTTGACGCGCGGACCGGCGCGCCACATGACCTGTTCAAGGATCCTGATTGGTCCGAGACCTTGATCCACATTTATTCGTTCTCCAAAGCCTATCGTCTGACTGGCCACCGGGTCGGGGCAATGGTTGCGTCGCAATCGCGCTTGGCCGAAGTTGAAAAGGTGCTTGATACGATCACCATTTGCCCCAATCAGCTTGGACAGATCGCAGCGCTTTATGGCATGCAGAACCTTGGGCAATGGCTGGCGGGGGAACGGGATGAAATTCTTGACCGGCGGGCGGCTATTTCTGAAGGTTTTCCCGCACTTGAGGGCTGGAAACTTTTGGGTGCCGGGGCATATTTCGCCTATGTCGAGCATCCGTTTGGCATACCGTCTGATCAGTTGGCCCAGGAACTGGTGTCAAAATCAGCGATTCTGATGTTGCCCGGCACAATGTTTGCGCCTCGCTTGGCGCAAGGCGGAAACGGCGATGCGGAACGTCAGTTAAGGATTGCATTTGCCAATGTGGACCGGGCTGAAATCCAACAGATGTTTGCCCGCCTCAGCGCTTTTTCACGTTGAGCGCGGCTTGTATCCGGCCGCTTAACGCCGTAATACTCCGGCCGGAAACGACCAGACAGGACGAGTATAATGACATCACCATTGACGCGTAAAAAATCCAATCTCTTTGTGTGGATCGTTTTGGCGGTTCTGGTCGTCAGTCTGACTGGCTTTGGTGTCCGTTCAATTGGAAATGGTGGCGCGGATGCCGTGGGTCTGGTCGGCAGCGAAAAGGTGACGGCCAATGACTATGCCCGCGCCCTTAGCAACCGTTTACGCGCCATGTCACAACAGTTCGGCATCAATATCACGTTCGAGCAAGGGCAAGCCTTTGGCGTTGATCGTGCAGTGCTAAGCGACGCTCTAAGCACTGCCGCCCTTGATGGGGAAACCCGGCGGATAGGCCTGTCGGTTGGCGATGAACTGGTTAAAAAGACGCTGCTGGAAACCAAAAGCTTTCAAGGCCTGACCGGCAAATTTGACGAAGCAGCCTATAAAGCCGCCCTGAAGCAGTCGAATATGTCCGCTGCGGAATATGATGCCATCATCCGCAAAGAGGCGGCGCGCAATCTTTTGCGGGTTGCCGTTACCGCAGGCCTTACATCGAACGAGGTTTACGGGCTGGCGTTGTTTTCGTTTTATAACGAAACCCGCAATCTGCGTTGGGCACTGATTGACGAAAGTCTTTTGGCTGAACCAACCCGCGAGCCAAGTGCGGCTGAAATCGAAGCGCTCTATCTTTCGTCGCCCGAGGCTTATACCTCCAAAGAAACCCGCAAAATTACGTATTTACTTCTTACCCCCAACGATCTGGTAGGAAAAATCGAAGTCGACGAGGCCGCCCTTAGGACCTTGTATGACGAGCAATCCGCGCGTTTTAACATCCCGGCCCGCCGCATCGTTGACAGGTTGGTTTACCCCAACCAAGCCACCGCGCAGGCAGCACTGGACAGTCTGTCAAGTGGGGCGAAAACATTTGAAACTCTGGTGACCGAGCGTGGACTTACGCTGGCTGATGTCGATTTGGGTGAAGTCTCACGCGCAGATCTGACAGGTGCGGCCGCTGATGCGGTGTTTCTGCTGACAGAACCGGGCGTTGCCGGGCCGGTGGAAACCGATCTTGGCCCGGCGTTGTTTCAGGTGAATGCTGTACTTGAGGCCCAGAATACGTCGTTTGAGCAAGTAAGCGACGAACTTCATGCTGAATATGTCGCAGATCGCGCCCGTCGGCAGATCGATGACGGGATTGTCGGCATTGACGATCTTTTGGCCGGTGGCAACACACTTGAAGAAATCGCGGCTCAATCTGACATGACGCTTGGAACGATCGATTTCACTGATGAAACCGAAGACGGTATAGCAGCACATGAAGAGTTTCGAAACCTTGCTGCAAGGCTGAAAATAGGTGATTTTCCAAGCGTCGAAACCATGGCCGATGGTGGCATATTCGCGCTTCGACTTGACGCAATCGTACCACCCGCCCAAATCCCGTTGGCCGAAGCAACAAATGCAGTGCTTGCCGACTGGAAGGCCGCCGAGACGCGCAAACGGTTGCTGGAACTGGCTGAAATTTCCAAAACCCAGCTTGAAGCAGGTGAAGGTTTTGCCGCAATCGCATTGACGCCGCGCGACGAAACCCTTGCCCGTCGCCAGACGGTGATCGAAGTCGCGCCTGCTAACATGATTACCGAAGCATTCAAAATTGAAAACGGTCAGGTTGCAATTGTGTCAGACGAGAGCGGCGTCGCTTTGGTCAAAGTAACGGCGATCACGCCTTTTGCCGAAAACGACCCACAAAATGCTGGTGCATTGGCCAATTTCAACCGGGAAATCGCCGGTAGGATTGGCACCGATATTTATGCAACCTTTAGCCGCGCAATTCAGGACGAGGCTGGGGTAACGGTCAACCAGTCGGTCATCAACGCCGTTCACACGCAGATCCGCTGATCCATGGCGCTAACCCCAAGCTTTGATGCGTTTCAATCTGCGTTTGAGGCCGGGCGCAATCAGGTCGTCTATACCAGACTTGCCGCCGATCTGGATACACCGGTTTCCCTGATGCTGAAGCTTGCGCAGGCACGCAAAGACAGCTTTATGCTGGAAAGTGTTACCGGCGGTGAAATACGTGGGCGGTATTCGGTTATCGGCATGAAGCCGGATATTATCTGGCAATGCGACGGTAAAACCAGTCGCATAAACCGGCAAGCCCGGTTTGATCCTGATGCCTTTGAACCCGTTGCCGGCGATCCACTGGCAGTATTGCGGGGGTTAATCAACGAAAGCCATATTGACTTGCCCGACGATCTGCCGCCGATTTCGGCCGGATTGTTCGGTTATCTTGGCTACGACATGATCCGTTTGGTGGAACATCTGCCGAATGTGAATCCCGATCCGGTGAACCTGCCGGATGCCATCATGATGCGTCCGTCTGTTATCGTCGTGCTGGACGGCGTTAAGGGCGAGGTGACTGTCGTTAGCCCGGCTTGGGTCGAAAGCGGGCTGAATGCGCGCGCGGCCTATGCACAAGCGGCCGAACGGGTGATGGATGCGGTACGTGACCTTGATCGCCAAGCACCCAATGAGACCCGCAATCTGGGCGACCTTTCTGATGCGGCAGAGCCGGTTTCAAACACCACCAGGGCGGAATATTTCGCGATTGTCGATAAAGCCAAAGAATACATCCGTGCCGGTGACATTTTTCAGGTCGTCCCGTCGCAGCGCTGGACCCAGGATTTCACCCTGCCCCCATTCGCGCTTTACCGCGCACTTCGGCGCACAAATCCCTCGCCTTATATGTTTTATTTTAACTTTGGCGGCTTTCAAGTCATCGGCGCCAGCCCCGAAATTCTGGTGCGCCTCAAAGGCTCGGAAGTCACCATTCGACCCATCGCAGGCACGCGCCCGCGTGGCGCGACCCCGGCGGCGGATAAGGCGTTCGAGGTCGATCTGTTGGCCGATCCAAAAGAACGGGCGGAACACCTGATGTTGCTGGATCTCGGGCGAAATGATGTTGGCCGGGTTGCCAAAATCGGCACAGTCAATCCGAACGAGCGCTATCTGGTGGAACGCTATTCACATGTGATGCATATCGTCTCAAACGTGGTTGGTAAACTGCGCGACGGTGAAGATGCCTTGTCAGCTTTGTTGGCGGGCCTGCCTGCGGGGACCGTTTCAGGCGCGCCCAAGGTTCGGGCTATGCAGATCATTGACGAACTGGAACACGAGAAACGCGGTGTCTATGGCGGTGGCGTTGGCTATTTTTCAGCCAATGGTGACATGGATATTTGTATCGCTCTGCGCACGGCTGTGACCAAGGACGACAAACTTTACATCCAGGCGGGTGGCGGCGTGGTTTTTGACAGCGATCCCGAGGCCGAATTTCAAGAGACCATCAATAAATCCAAAGCTTTGCGGCAGGCTGCAAAAGATGCTGGGTTGTTTGTCAAGTTTAGCGGTCAGGGTTGAGGCCGGCCCGAAAGTTGCTGTGAATATCCCTCAACGCCCCAGTAAAACCGCTGAAACAGGTGCGAATGCAATAGTGGCGGATTTCGCACTTAGCGCCCAACTAAACAAGGCTGTCACCGTTTCAGGGTAACTATGCGCCACAACGATCACTCTGCCGTCTTTACCAGCCTCTAACACGGCGCGGTCCAGGTAACGTTTGATTACCAAACCCTTTTCGTGCTCGTTGTCCATAATCCTAAATACCAGGCCTGACTTCAAGTCAGCGCGTATCGCCTTTTTGTCAGTGCTGTTTAAGCCTTGGTCGTACGTCACTAAACCGTGCCCCGAGGCTTTCAGGGCGGCAATCACTTGGCCTGCAAGTGCGGCATCGTTCTGCACCTTGGCAGACGGCTGATCGATCAATCCAATAGCGCCGGGAATTTTGCTGAAAATACCGCCTAAAATCGCCTGCAAGTCCGCAGCATTCTCAGCCTCGACCAAACCAGTTTCACCCGAGGGTGTCATTGCAAGTATTTCAAATCCTGCCTTTTTCAGTGAAACCGCCGTCAATTTTGCATCGGCATTCGTGGGATCAATCGCAAATGTGACCGGAAAAGTGAAGGTCCCCAAAACCTCGCGATCCAGACCCTCGGCGCCTGCGTCGATCAAGATGACCGCCATTAATGGCTTGCCTTCGGGATTTTCAAACACAACTTTGTTGCGCATCAAGGCAGAACCGTCTTGTTCGGTGATTTGCGTCTGAACCTGAGGATTAGGCTGCGTCCCGCCGCCGCTGGCGTCTTTGATAACTGGGGCCGGGTCAACCGTAGCCGCTGGCGTTTTGATGGTTGGCGCAGCGGCGGGTGTCGTGTCGGCAACCGGATTGCTGATTTCCGGCATCGGCACACCAAGTGCTGGTGGTGTTATTACAGGGGATTCGTCCTCAACCGGCGACACCATAGCCACGTCGTTTTCGCCGCTTTCGACTTTTGGAAGATCATTACCGGTTTGCGCGCTTGGCTGTTCAAGCGGTTCGGTGCTGGTCGACGGCAGGGTTCCCGTTGTGACGTCCAGCTCTGGTTTTCTGGCCGCTTCTTTAAGGGCCGGCTTGAGCGTTTGGTCGGTGTTTGGCAAAACCGGATCGGTATCCGCGCGCCCGGTATTAAACCCAGACCCCGCCGGGGTGCTGAGGTCAATCTGAGTCTTTCCCGCAGGATCGCCCTTCGGTAATGGAACAGCTAGCGAAACTACACCCGCTGCAACGACCGAAAATATCGTGCCTTTAAGAAAACCCGCGCCAAAGCCGCCACTCATTTTCCGCCTCCGTCTTTAATTCCGCTTGCTGCTCTTGACCATCCGTCGCGGCTCTGGGCATTTATAGCGCGAATTGCTGCCATGTTCACCCCTAATCGGGGAGAATACCAGCAGCCACACAATTGACCAGAGCGGGCCGATGTTACTTCTGATCGACAACTATGACAGCTTTACGTTTAACCTTGTACACTATTTGGGCGAACTTGGCGCAGATGTGAAGGTGAAAAGAAATGATGAGCTAAGCGTTGCCGACGCTTTGGCCATGAACCCGTCGGCTATTTTGCTGTCGCCCGGGCCTTGTGATCCGGATCAGGCGGGTATTTGCCTTGATCTGACCATTGCCGCGGCTGATGCTGGTATTCCATTAATCGGCGTTTGTCTTGGCCACCAGACAATTGGCCAAGCGTTTGGTGGCAAGGTGGTGCGGTGCCACGAAATCGTGCATGGCAAAATGGGGATCATTCAGCACAACGGACAAGGCTTGTTTACGGGCCTGCCGTCGCCGTTTTTGGCGACTCGCTATCATTCGCTGGTTGTCGATCGCAGCACCCTGCCCGATTGTCTTGAAGTGACCGCCTGGCTTGAAGATGGTACGATCATGGGTTTGCAACACCGCGACTTGCCAATCCACGGCGTACAATTCCATCCTGAAAGTATCGCGTCCGAACACGGACACGCGATGTTGCAAAACTTTCTGAACGACATGAAAGAAAAGGCATGAGCGACGATCTCCGCCCTTTGATCGGTGCGGCCGCCGACCGGCCCCTGACCAGACTTGAGGCCGAAAAAGCCTTTACAATCATCATGGAAGGCCATGCTACACCGTCACAAATAGGTGGATTGCTGATGGCACTTCGGACGCGTGGCGAAACCGTTGACGAATACGCCGCCGCCGCCACAGTGATGCGCGCAAAATGTCTGGCAGTGCGTGCGCCCGTTGGTGCGATGGACATAGTTGGCACCGGGGGGGACGGCAAGGGCACCCTTAATATCTCGACCGCTACGGCGTTTGTTGTGGCAGGCGCTGGCGTTGTGGTTGCCAAACACGGAAACCGGAACCTGTCGTCAAAATCCGGCGCGGCTGATGCTTTGGGGCAGATGGGCATCAATGTCATGGTTGGCCCAGCAGTTGTTGAAAGAGCAATCAACGAGATTGGGATCGGCTTTATGATGGCACCGATGCACCATCCGGCAACGCGCCATGTGATGCCATCGCGGCAAGAGTTGGGAACAAGAACAATATTTAACATTCTGGGGCCGTTAACCAATCCGGCGGGGGTAAAACGCCAACTTACCGGCGCATTTTCCCGCGTGGTTATTCGACCGATGGCCGAAGTTCTTGCGGCTTTGGGATCAGAAAAAGCATGGTTGGTTCATGGCAGCGACGGCACCGATGAAATCTCGATCGCTGGGGTGACATGGGTCGCAGCACTGGAAAATGGCCGCGTTACGGAACATGAAATCCACCCCGAAGATGCCGGTCTGCCCGTTCACCCTTTTGCGTCGATCCAAGGCGGCGAACCTGCGCAAAACGCTCAAGCGTTTCGCACCTTACTTGCTGGCGAAGAATCCGCCTATCGCGACGCGGTTTTGTTGAATGCAGCCGCCGCTTTGGTCGTTGCTGATCGGGTTAAGACATTGCCGGAAGGTGTTGAGATTGCGCGAGAAAGTATCGATAGTGGAGCAGCGAAGGCCAAAATAGAAGCCTTGGCAAAATTGACCTCGGCATCGTCATGAGCAATATTCTGGATCGCATCAAGGCCTATAAACTGGTCGAAGTCGCTGCCCGAAAAGTCGTGCGTCCCTTGGTCGAAGTGGAAGCCCTTGCCAAAGAGGCGTCGGTGCCACGAGGCTTTTACCAGGCGCTTGTTGCAGCCTCCGACACCGGATACGGCCTGATTGCCGAAATCAAAAAGGCCAGCCCTTCGAAAGGCTTGATTCGCGCCGATTTCAACCCGTCTGAACTGGCGCTTGCCTATCAGACAGGCGGTGCTACCTGCCTGAGTGTTCTGACGGATACCCCCAGTTTCCAAGGTGCTGACAGCTTTTTGACCACAGCAAGGGATGCCGTCACCCTGCCCGCCTTGCGCAAAGATTTTATGTATGACCCCTATCAGGTGGCCGAGGCGCGCGCCCTTGGGGCCGATTGCATTTTGGTCATTTTGGCCTCGGTTTCTGACACGCAAGCCGCAGAATTAGAGTCCTGCGCTGTTGATTGGGGAATGGACGTGCTGCTGGAAGTGCATGATGCAGCAGAACTGGAACGCGCATTGCTGTTGAAATCACCCTTGATGGGGATCAACAACCGCAACCTCAAAACCTTTGAAGTCACGCTTGAGACCACAATAACCCTGTCGAAACTCGTGCCTGATGACCGGATGATCGTTGCAGAATCCGGTATCTTCACGCAGGCGGATTTGGCCGATCTTGCATCTCATGGTGCTAGAACATTTCTTATCGGCGAAAGCTTGATGCGCCAGTCGGACGTGGCCACGGCAACCCGCGCGTTATTAGCCAATCCAATCGCAAAGGAAGCCTGATGTCTGGTTTGACGCATTTCGACGACAAGGGCGACGCCCATATGGTTGATATCTCGGATAAAGCTGTGACCGATCGCATCGCACGCGCGACCGGTCGCGTTAAGATGTCACCGCAAACTCTTGATATTATTGTTAAAGGCTTAGCCCAAAAGGGCGACGTTCTCGCCGTTGCACAGCTGGCAGGAATCATGGGCTGTAAGCAGACCAGCAACCTGATTCCATTGTGCCACCCCTTACCTATCAGTAAAGTCGCGGTTGAACTGACCGCCGAGCCTGCCACCTCCAGCGTTGTGATCACATCGACAGTCAAAACGACTGGCCAAACAGGTATCGAGATGGAAGCCCTGACAGCCGTCAGCATTGCCGCCCTTACAGTTTATGACATGCTTAAAGCCGTTGACCGCGCAATGGAGATTACCGACATTAAGGTTGTGCTGAAAGATGGCGGCAAATCAGGGCGTTATGAGGCAACCACATGATCTCGGTTGCCGAGGCTCTGCGCCAGATCACAGACCTGTTTTCGCCACTTGACGTTGAATATATTCCGCTTCGCCACGCCAGTGGGCGCGTTTTGGCCAAAAATGTGACAGCCGAACGGGCGCAACCGCCTTTTGCCGCCTCTGCCATGGATGGGTATGCCGTCATCGACGCAGATATTGGCAAAACCCAACATCTGACGGTTGTTGGTGAAGCTGCCGCCGGGAAGCGATTTCGAGGAACAATAACGCCCGGCCAAGCGGTTCGGATTTTCACTGGCTCGCCGGTGCCCCTTGGGGCGGACCGAATTATCATTCAAGAAGATGTCACGCGTGAAGGCGATCAGATAACGATATGCGAAGACCCGGATCGTGGGCCGCATATACGCGCCTCCGGGGATGATTTTGACACGGGTGCGGAAGTGACTGCACCACGTCGTCTAACACCGAGTGATGTGGCCCTACTTGCGTCGATGAACCAAGCCACGCTGCCCGTTTACCGCAAACCTGTCGTGGCCCTCATCGCGACCGGTGACGAGCTTGTGATGCCCGGAGGGCTGCCGAACGAGGACCAAATTATCGCCTCAAACAATTTCGGCCTGGCAGCATTGCTTGAGCGAAGAGGCGCAGAATGCCGGATGCTTCCGATTGCACGTGACACGCCCGACTCACTCAAAATGGCGCTCAAACTATGCGAAGGCGCCGACCTGATCGTCACAATCGGCGGAGCGTCGGTTGGCGATTACGACATTGTACGCGATGTGGCGCTGGAACTTGGAATGCACCCGGCATTTTACAAAGTGGCGATGCGCCCCGGAAAGCCCTTAATGGCTGGACGTATGGGGAAAACGCCGATCATTGGCCTTCCAGGTAACCCTGTATCTTCAATGGTTTGCGGCCATATCTTCATCCACCCTGCATTGAATGTTATGCAGGGACTGGGTGCACAGGCCTTGACTCGAAACTTGGCGCAACTAGGGTCAGATTTGCCTGAGAATGGCAGTCGTGAACATTATATGCGGGCAAAAATTAATTTTGAATACAGTCGCTTAACGGTACACCCCTTTGAAAGACAGGACAGCGCGCTTTTATCTGTGCTATCATCTGCGAATGGTTTGTTGGTGCGTCCCCCTTTTGACCCAGCGAAAAAAGCTGGTGATCTGGTAGAAATTATTCAATTTTGATTGATATAGTTGACACAAAACAAGAACACATGTAGAACTTAAACTGAACGAAAGCGGCAGAATCGGGGAGCACCGGATAACCGCTCGGGCAGAGGAGTTGCATATGCTTACCCGCAAACAATTGGATTTGTTGACGTATATTCAAAAGCGCGTGGCGCTTGAAGGTGTGCCACCGTCATTTGACGAAATGAAAGAGGCGCTGGATCTCAGATCCAAATCTGGCATTCATCGTTTGATCACAGCCCTTGAGGAACGTGGCTTCATCCGTCGCTTGGCGCATCGCGCCCGGGCAATCGAAATCGTGAAGTTGCCCGACGCATTGATCGCGGAATTGCAGCACAACGAGACGAAAGGTTTCAGGCCTCAGGTTATTGAAGGCTCGGCCGGGGTCAAACATCGTGGCGCAAAGCCTATTGATCGGGTCAATTCGCTGGACATCCCGGTTATGGGGCGGATTGCTGCTGGTGTGCCAATTGAAGCGATCAGCCACAAGACCCACTCGGTTTCTGTGCCGGGCAGTATGTTGCACAGCAAAGGGTTGCACTATGCCCTTGAAGTCAAAGGCGATAGCATGATCGACGCTGGCATAAATGACGGTGACGTTGTTGTTATTCGCGAACAGCACGATGCAGAAAACGGTGACATCGTTGTGGCCCTGATTGAAGGCAATGAAGCGACGTTGAAAAGACTACGTAAACGCGGCAATGCCATTGCGCTTGAGGCAGCGAATCCTGCCTATGAAACGCGCGTCTATCGCGATGATCAAGTGCGCATTCAGGGGCGTCTTGTCGGTTTGATCCGAACTTATTGAAGTCTATCAGCGGGTCCAAAGGCGCGTGCCATTTATCTGACGCGCGCCTGTTAACACCAGTTTATTTTGATCATTTTCTATTGAACTTGCACCAAGTTCATGGAGCTTTCGACTGTCGATCAGAAAACAATCCTGAGGGGATTCACCTAAGTATTGCGGTGCTATGACAATGGCTGATCCACGACAGAGGTCAGATATGTCTTTTACGGTCAAATCCTTGCCCCATTGATATGAGATGCGTTGGTGACCCAGAATCACTTGGGTTATTTTGTCATTTTCTACCAATCCCGTCCGCAAAGCTGCATCTTCCTGTGTGGCCGCGTCGCCATCATTTTCAAGCCAATTTCGAACAATGAATCCGTTTCCTCGATCACGGTTAATCACTCGCCCGGCTTCGGTCTGAAGGCCTAACACTCGGCCATTTGGTGAAAGCAGGATCGCCGGACGGGTGGTTGTAACCCACGCAGAAAACCCGATAACCAACGGCAAAATGCCGATTGTCCTGATTGGTCCTCGCAGTAAAACGACCAACAGAAATCCACCGGCGATTACCGGCAAAACGAAACTGTCGGGTTTTGAAATTCGGTGAACAGCATATTCAAGCGACCCGACCCAGTTCGCGACAACCAGAATCCAGTCGATCCCGGCGCCAACAGTCATCCAAGCCAGTGAATCCAGGCCAAAGGGGGCTAATAGTATCCCAATGACTGCCGCTGGCATGATAACAAATCCCATTACGGGCACCGATGCCAGATTGGCGATCAGACCAAATTGCGCGATCTGGTTGAAATGATAGGCGGAAATCGGTGCTGTTGCAGCCCCTGCCACAACTGACGACAATATTAGCGTCACGGTTCCGCGTATCAGGCCTGAAAGTTTTCCCAGCCGAGGCCGCAGGAATTCCGCGCCACTTAACGCCGCAAATGCCGCAACAAGGGCGGTCGTTGCGGCAAATGACATCTGAAAACCTGCTTCGATCAGGCTTTCGGGCCGCAGCACAAGAACGATAACCGCCGCCATGGCTACGGCGCGCAAGGTTATGGCGCGCCGGTCCAGAAGGACTGCAAGCAACATCACCGAGACCATAACAAAGGCACGTTGAGTTGCGATGTTACCCCCAGAAAGAATCAAATATGAGATCGCCGCGACGAAAGCAAAAACCGCCGCTATCTTTTTGCCGTGCAGGCGCAACGCCAGCCGCGGCACAAGTGCCAGACCATAGCGAATGGCGGCAAAAACGAACCCGGTTAATAATCCCATATGAAGGCCGGATATCGCCAGCAAATGCGCCAGATTCGAGGCTCGCAACGATTGCAGAACAACGGGATCCACGCCTGATCTGTCGCCAACCAATATCGCCGCAGCGAAAGCTCCTTTTTGCCCGCTAAGCCTTGCCTTTAGGGCGTTCGCCAGACGTATTCGCGTTGAAAACACGGTCATTTTCCATCCGCTACGGTCGGGTGGCGCAAATTCCACCAATGGGGTACGCGAATAGCCCACTGCACCCAATCGTAAAAACCAGGCAAACCGCTGAAAGTTAAACCCACCGGGTTCGACCGGCCCCTCAGGTGGCGAAAGACTTGCGTTAATTATGATTTGCTGGCCTGGTTCCGGCAAGACAAAGGGCGTTTTATAGTGCAGCGATATCCGCACCAGCGCTGGTGTTTTTGCAGCAGAAACCTTCTGAAGTACCAATTGGTCAAGTGTGATTCTGGGCCGATCACTACTGGAGCGATCAATGGCGACAATCCTGCCCTGGACTGCGCCGTAAAAATGAAAGCCAAGAACCGGTGCTGCCTTCATATTAGCGCTAATGCCGGAAAGGATAAAGCCGATTGGTATCAGCATGATAAAGGCAGTAAGTGATGTTGTTCTGTGGCTTATAACTCGCAAAAAAACTGCAACCACAAAACCAGATGCGATCAATGTCAGATAGGCTTGAAAGTCAGGCTCCCAAGTCAGGCCAAAATATCCACCTATGCCAAAAGACATGGCAACCGGCATCCACAACAGCAACGTGCCGCGTTGTGCCTCGATGATTGCGACGATCAGCTTTGCAGGCCCCACCCTTGTTCTTACCCCTCTCATTGCCTAAACACGCGATAAATCTGCGCCGTGATGGTTTCTAAAAGGTTAACACAAGATGAACACACCCAAATCAGACCGTGCCGTTGTCACCCGCTTTGCCCCTTCTCCGACCGGGTATTTACATATTGGCGGCGCCCGCACAGCCTTGTTCAACTGGCTGTTCGCGCGCGCAAACGGCGGGAAGTTTCTGCTCAGGATTGAAGACACCGACAAAGAACGTTCAACCCCTGAGGCTACCAAAGCGATCTTTGAAGGCCTTACCTGGCTGGGGTTGAATTGGGACGGCGACGTAGTTTTGCAGGCCTCGCGTTCTGATCGTCATGCAGAAGTCGCACAACAAATGCTGGCGCAAGGCCACGCGTATAAGTGCTTTTCTACCAAAGAAGAAATCGATGCCGCGCGTGTCGTTTCGCGCGCTGCCGGGCACGCAATCCTGTTTCAAAGTCCTTGGCGTGAAGTTGATGCAGCGGATCATCCGGATCTGCCATTTGTTGTGCGTCTGAAGGCCCCAAAAACCGGTGAGATCACCATAAAAGATGCCGTTCAAGGGCCGGTTTCGTGGAAATGCGAAACCCTGGATGATCTGGTTTTGTTACGCGCTGACGGCAGCCCGACCTATATGCTGGCCGTTGTGGTGGACGACCACGATATGGGGGTTACGCATATTATTCGCGGCGATGACCATCTCTCAAATGCCGCACGGCAAAGTTTTATTTATCGGGCGATGCATTGGGACGTGCCGGTTTTTGCACATATTCCACTAATCCACGGCGAAGACGGCAAAAAGCTGAGCAAAAGGCATGGAGCGCTTGGCGTCGAGGAATACCGTGCCATGGGATATCTGCCCTCTGCGATGCGCAACTATTTGGCGCGTCTGGGCTGGAGTCACTTGAATGACGAATATTTCTCGACGCAACAAGCGATCGAGTGGTTTTCGCTGGAAGGAATCGGCCGTTCAGCTGCGCGCTTTGACTTCAAAAAGCTAAACAACATATCCGGACAGCATATTCGCGATTCCAATGACGCCTATTTGTTGACCGCTATTGCCGATTATTTAAGCGAAACCGGTCAGGCTGCTCTATCGGATGTTCAAGTGGCCAATTTATCGCGGGCGATGCCGGTTCTAAAAGATCGCGCGAAAATCATCCCGGATATTGTTGAAAAGGCGCATTTTATTCTTTCGAACCGCCCCTTTAAGCCAGATGCCGGAGCGTCACAAATGCTTGATCCGGTATCCCGTGGTATGCTGAACCGTTTGACGTCGCGATTGCGAGATGTTAGCTGGGATGCAGATAGTCTGGAGGCTGTGGTACGTAAATTTGCCGACTCAGAATCGTTGAAACTTGGCGCTGTAGCACAGCCGCTAAGGGCCGCGTTAACCGGGCGAACCGTGTCGCCAAGCGTGTTTGACGTCATGATGCTGATTGGTCGAGACGAGACCATCGTTCGACTGGAAGACATATCGGTCTAAACTATCCTTCCAGTTCCTGGTGTCATAAGGGTTCTGGAAAGGTTTTTGCGGGATGATCCACGCGAATCTCCTGTTTGCACACGGGGCCCGTTTTCGGGTCCTTTTCTGATGATTGAGAGGATGCAAAATGGCAGACACACAGAAAACAGCGACGCTAAGTTTTGACGGCAAGACGTTCGAATTGCCAATGATGTCACCAACTCTTGGGCCAGATGTCGTTGATATCCGAAAGCTTTATGCTCAGGCTGACATTTTCACCTATGACCCCGGCTTTACGTCAACAGCATCATGCTCGTCGGACATAACCTTCATTGACGGTGAAAAAGGCGAGTTGTTGTATCGTGGTTACCCGATCGACCAATTGGCCGAAAAATCGCATTATTTGGAAGTTTGTTATTTGCTTCTTTACGGCGAACTGCCGACAGCGACCGAAATTGAAGATTTTGAAACACGTGTGACCCGCCACACGATGGTGCACGAGCAGATGCACTATTTCTTTCGCGGCTTTCGCCGTGACAGCCACCCAATGGCAACTCTTGTGGGTGTTGTTGGGGCGATGTCAGCGTTTTATCATGACTCAACCGACATCAACGATCCATGGCAACGCGAAATCGCATCGGTCCGGATGATCGCCAAGCTGCCGACGATTGCAGCGATGGCCTATAAATATTCAATAGGTCAGCCTTTTGTCTATCCGCGCAACGATCTGGATTACGCAGCCAACTTCCTGAACATGTGTTTTTCTGTTCCGGCAGAAAATTACGACGTGAACCCGATTTTGTCGCGCGCGATGGACCGGATATTTACCTTGCATGCGGATCACGAGCAAAATGCCTCAACCTCGACTGTGCGACTTGCCGGTTCCAGCGGTGCCAACCCGTTTGCCTGTGTTGCGGCAGGAATTGCTTGCCTTTGGGGCCCTGCACATGGCGGCGCGAACGAAGCAGCCCTTACAATGCTGCGTGAAATCGGCACGGTTGACCGCATTCCTGAATATATCCGTCGCGCCAAGGATCACGATGACCCCTTCCGTTTGATGGGCTTTGGCCACCGCGTTTACAAGAACTTTGACCCGCGCGCCAAAGTCATGAAAGAAAGTGCTGACGAAGTTCTGGGGCTGTTGGGCATCGAAAACAATCCGACATTGCAGGTCGCCAAAGAGCTGGAGAGGATCGCGCTTGAGGATGATTATTTCGTATCCAAAAAGCTATATCCGAATGTGGACTTTTATTCAGGCATAATTCTGGACGCGATGGGCTTTCCGACATCGATGTTTACGCCTATTTTCGCGCTCAGCCGGACGGTTGGCTGGATTGCCCAATGGAAAGAAATGATCGCCGATCCGACACAGAAAATCGGCCGTCCACGCCAACTTTATATTGGTGCGGCACAGCGCGACTATGTGGACGTTGAAGGCAGATAAACCGCTGGAATAAAAGGAAAAGGGCGCGGATAACTTCCGCGCCCTTCTTCGTTAATCGCCGTATCATGCCTTTTAAACGCTTTGCTGACGGCCCCGGTTTCGCCAACAAATCCAGGATTCTTGACTGTTCAAAACAATTGCCGCCAACCTGTCGGTTTTTAACCTCCGGAAATCGTGCGAACTGGCCATTACTTCAACCCGCCAATGCCGCTAACTGGGCTGGCCGCTATCGTTAAAGGTTCAGCCTGAAAAAACCTGCGTAGCATTGATGTATTGCAGACTGCGTTCCGTCAGCGCCTCGGCATTTACCGGCCTGCTCGACGTTGTCTAATCTGTCGCCCAGGCCGGTCCGCCAAGTGTAAAAGCAAACAATTTCGCGTAAAATCACCGCATCGCCCCTCCTGCGCTTGTGACTGGGTGTCGGCCGGTTTAAGAGGCCAGCATACAACTTACATCTCTTAAATAATGGTCCCGGCATGATCCTGCGCTACTCTCGCCCTGAAATGGTGGCCATTTGGTCGCCGGAAACCAAGTTCCGCATCTGGTACGAGATTGAAGCACATGCATGTGATGCCATGGCGGATTTGGGTGTGATCCCGCGGGCGAATGCAGATGCCGTTTGGAAAGCCAAGGATGTCACGTTTGATGTTGCTCGAATTGACGAAATCGAGGCTGTCACCAAGCATGATGTCATCGCATTTCTAACCCATTTGGCTGAACATATTGGCAGCGACGAAGCGCGGTTTGTGCATCAGGGCATGACATCGTCTGACGTGCTGGACACCTGCTTCAATGTGCAACTGGTGCGCGCCGCCGACATTTTGTTGGCAGATATGGATGCTTTACTGGCGGCTCTGAAGCGCCGGGCCTTTGAACATAAAGACACCATCCGAATTGGCCGCAGTCACGGCATTCACGCCGAGCCAACCACTATGGGGCTGACGTTCGCGCGGTTTTATGCGGAAATGGATCGCAACAAGCGGCGCCTTATCACTGCGCGTGAAGAAATCGCAACCGGCGCGATTTCAGGCGCCGTCGGAACGTTCGCAAATATCGACCCGCGCGTCGAAGAACATGTTTGCGCTAAACTTGGCCTGACGCCCGAACCAATCAGCACGCAGGTGATCCCCCGCGACCGGCACGCAGCATTTTTCGCAGCGCTTGGGGTTGTGGCATCGTCGATAGAAAACATTTCAATTGAAATCCGGCACATGCAGCGCACCGAAGTTCTGGAGGCCGAAGAGTTTTTTTCGCCCGGGCAAAAAGGCTCGTCCGCAATGCCGCATAAACGCAACCCGGTGCTGTCGGAAAACCTGACCGGACTGGCGCGTTTGGTACGCATGAGCGTCGTTCCGGCAATGGAAAATGTGGCTCTGTGGCATGAACGGGATATCTCCCATTCAAGCGTCGAGCGTAATATTGGCCCGGATACCACAGTCACCCTTGATTTTGCATTGGCCCGTCTGACCGGTCTGATCGACAAGTTGGTGATTTATCCCGATAACATGCTGGCGAATATGAATAAGTTTCGTGGCCTAGTGATGAGCCAACGCGTTCTGCTGGCGCTAACCCAAGCAGGTGTCAGCCGCGAGAACAGTTATCGACTTGTGCAGCGTAACGCGATGAAGGTTTGGGAACAGGGCAAAGATTTCAAAACCGAGCTTTTGGCGGACCCAGATGTTTTGGCGGTTCTGTCAGCCGCCGAATTAGAGGAAAAGTTCGACATCGGCTATCATACCAAACATGTCGATACGATTTTCGCGCGGGTTTTCGGCGCCTAGGCTGGAATGCGATCTTGCCTGGCTTTGGACTCGACCCGCGATCAACCACGCAACTGGATTTCAACTTTGGTTGACCGCCCAAGCGTGACCGGTTGTATGCTGTAATAATTCGATTTGCGTCAGGTTCCCGGGCCGCGGCCAACTTTTTGGGCATTCTTTTGCGGACGAACCAGCCGGTGGATATCCACCCAGGCGGTCAATCCTGTCGATCCACGCGGAAGGCACAAAAACATCGGCTGCCATTCAGGTCTAAAACTATTTTTAAGCCGGAACAGTCCGTGTGCATCATGCCATTTTGGGCAACGCGCAAAAAACAGATTTGCACAAACCTCGGTCAGGCTTCTTGGCTTATCCAGCCCGTAAAACGGCACGGCGGCCAACGAGAACCGTTGGATATCAAGTTTGGCAGCAGCGGTTATTGCGGCGCAAACAAGTTTTTGCATTACGCCGTCCGGTGCGTTGGGCAGAAGACGCATCATATCAAGCCCATGCGCTGTGGTGCCCTGCCAAACACACAAAAACCCGACAATTTGCCCTTCGTGTCGGGCAAGATACGTCCGGTAGCGGGGCAGAAAAAGCGGATCAAACCGCGCCATCGAAAAACCGCGCTCGCCGCCATGCCTGTTGACCCATCGTTCGGAAACCGACGTCATTTCATCCATGGGCAATTGATCGGTCGGCGGACACTCAATAGTTACCCCGGCCTTTAAGGAATGCGCGAGTTTACGACGCAACTCACGGTATGCTGCACCGGTTGACGAGAATTGCGTCGGGTCAAGCACCGCCTCCTGGCCGATCCGGTGACTGCGAAAGCCAAAGTTTTCCGCAAATTTTGCTGTTTCAGCCCCAGTTTTATAAAGACAAGCGGACAGATTTCTGGACCGCGCTTCGGCCTGAAAGGCTTGCAAAACCTCTGCGCGGCAGCATTCGGCACCCAAAGGATCAGCCAGTGCAACCAGGCTATTGCCGCTTTCTGCCGCCAACATTCCGGCGGTTCTGTTTGGGTTGGTGAAAATCCCAACCTGATCTTGCCCCAAAAGCCCGGCCTCGGAACGCGTTGCTATTTTAACCAAGTGCATCAGGCTTGCAGGTAATTCAGCGTTACGCTCAACGTTAAAGATGTTTGATTTAACTTCGATTGGATCGTTGCCAAACGCCTGCCTCGCAAGAAAATATGCTGCGGCTAATATCCCCGGAAAAATATAATAAATCAGCCTGAAACCCACGATTGCCGTCATTAGGGGATCTTGTGAATACATTGGCAACATTGCAAATATCGTCACCTCAAACGGCCCAACCCCGCCGGGTGTACCTGATAGCATGCCTGCCGCTAGCGCGAACAAAAACACCGGGAGTATGGTTGCTAGTGGCAATGAAAGCTCTGGCGGTACTAATATGTAAAACGTCAGGGCGGCCAATCCGGTATCGGCACTTGCCAATCCAACCAGCCCCACAATCGTTTTAAGCTTGGGCCATGCGCGACCGTCAAAGCGTTGACCAATCCGCGGCCGCCAAATCGACAAGATAAGACAGCACAAGCCAATCAAAAGTGCAGCATAGGCACATAGCGTGACGAATAGTGAAAACCAGCCTGAGATTAGGATCGACACAGCCAGCGGAATGGTCCCGGCTGCAAAAAACCCGGCTGTGATCATACCTGTTAAAATTGTTGTACGGGCAAGCGTTACCTGCGAGGCCCCAAGCATTCGCCAACGTACAAGCCCGCCTGTGACAAGACCGAAACCCAAAAGTTGCGCCAAAGCGGTTGCAACAAAACCTGTGCGCGCCAGATCACAGGCGCGATATCTATATCCTAAGCTGCGACCGATCACCACATCATACCCGGACACCGCCAGGAAACTGAGTGCTGTCGTCAGAGCCGCCGTAATCCATTGCAGCGCAGAAATCCGCGACAGTCCGCCAAACACTGTATCCAGACTAAATTCATCGAGCCTGCCGTACAAAGCCCAGATGAACCACACCCCAATCCCAATTGCGACCGCTTGTCGTATCCACCGGTGGTGAACCGTTGCAAGAACCGCACCGGTCGCAAAACCGGCCTGTGCCCGTAAAAGCTGCATCCATTCCCCCATCTCCACCTGTACTGGGTCTAATGGCGGGAGTTTTTCAAATCGTTAACTGTGTGGTCGTAAATCGACTGAATTTTAACAAAAAGGCCGCCCCGGCGATGCCCGGACGGCCTTGAAAATCAAACCTTTGACGCGCTCAAGTCTCGATCAGGATCTGCTGCTTTGCAGCCGCCAGACAATCAATCATCTTGGTGCGGATCGTCGCCTCGTCAGCTTTGTCACCTAAATCACCGGCAACTTTACGATAAACATCCTCGTGCCCGGCTTCTTCAAAATCCGCTTTGACAACCGCAACCCCGTAAGCGGCCGCCTCGTCGCCGGAAAGTCCCATCAATTCAGCAGCCCAAAGACCCAGCAACTTATTTGCCCGCGCCTGCGCTTTGAATTGCATGGCTTCGTCATGCGCGAATTTGGCTTCAAATCCGCTTTCGCGGTCATCAAATGTGGTCATCATACTCTCCGAAGTGCTAAACAACTGCTTTGTTTGTATATGACCGCGCAGGTCGCACTTCGCAAGCCTGAGATACCTTAAAAACCGCGACAGCTTGCCCCTGTTAGCCGGTTTGCCTATAGAGACGGCAAATAGTGGTTGATTGCCCATGGGCTGGCGATTCCCATAGCCTTGCGAAACCGGAGACAGTTATGGCACGCGGCAATAAGATATATGAAGGCAAAGCAAAAATCTTGTATGAAGGCCCTGAGCCCGGAACTCTTATTCAGTATTTCAAAGATGATACAACGGCCGGAAATGGCGCCAAAAAGGCCCAGATCGACGGCAAAGGTGTTTTGAATAACCGGCTAAGTGAATACTTCATGACCGGGCTGAATGGCATAGGCGTGCCTACGCATTTCATCCGCCGCCTGAACATGCGCGAACAACTGATCAGGGCTGTTGAAATCATCCCCCTAGAAGTTGTCGTGCGCAATGTTGCCGCCGGATCGATTTCAAAGCATCTGGGGATCGAAGAAGGCACGCCGCTGCCCCGTCCGATCGTTGAGTTTTATTATAAAGACGACGCTCTCAATGATCCGCTGGTCTCCGAAGAGCACATCATCGCCTTTGGTTGGGCCAGTCAGCAGGATCTTGACGATATGGTGGCAATGGCGTTGCGGGTGAACGACTTTATGTCGGGCCTGATGTTGGGTGTTGGCATCAAACTGGTGGATTTCAAAATCGAAATCGGCCGGGTGTTTGACGGCGATTTTCAACGCTTGATTGTTGCAGATGAAATCAGCCCCGACAGTTGCCGGTTGTGGGACATCAAGACCGGTGAAAAACTGGACAAAGACGTGTTCCGGCGCGATCTGGGCAACCTGACTGATGCCTATACAGAAGTCGCCAACCGATTGGGGTTATTGCCTAAAAGCACCGGAAATGCGACCGGACCTAAACTGGTTAATTAAGGAAGCCGCGATGAAAGCACGTGTTTTTGTAACCTTGAAGTCCGGCGTTCTGGACCCGCAAGGCGAGGCTGTAAAACATTCCCTGGGGACCTTGGGCTTTAGCGGAGTTAACGGGGTTCGCCAAGGCAAAGTAATCGAACTTGACCTCGCAGAAACCGACGCTGCCAAAGCCGAGGCTGCGGTGCGCGATATGTGTGCGAAACTGCTGGCAAATTCGGTCATCGAAAATTATTCGGTGGAAATCCTGGCATGAAATCGGCTGTCATTGTTTTTCCCGGCTCAAATTGCGACCGAGATCTTGCGGTGGCATTCGAACGGGCAAGCGGCAAAAAATCGGCAATGGTCTGGCACAAAGATGTCACTCTGCCCGACGGTTTGGACGTAATCGGCATACCCGGTGGGTTTTCGTTTGGCGATTATCTGCGCTGCGGTGCGATAGCAGCCCGTTCGCCGATCTGTCGTGCAGTTGTCGATTTTGCCAATCGTGGTGGGCATGTTTTGGGGATATGCAATGGTTTTCAGGTCTTGACGGAAACCGGCCTGTTGCCGGGTGCCTTGATGCGCAACTCTGGCCTTAAGTTTGTCTGCAAAGATATTGATCTTACAGTAGAAACAGCAAATAGCGCCTTTACCAATGCTTATGAAAAGGGTCAGTCGATTCGCATACCGATTGCGCATCATGACGGCAACTATGTGGCCAGTGACGACCTTGCGGCGCGCTTAAAGGCCGAAGGTCGGGTCGCGTTCACTTACCAGAACAACCCAAATGGCTCGGTTGCCGATATTGCCGGCATCCTTTCTGAAAACCGTCGGGTTTTGGGCATGATGCCACATCCAGAACGCTTGAATGATGCGCAACTGGGCGGCACAGACGGGTCATTGATGTTTCGCTCGCTCGTTCAGTCTTTTGTGACCGCCTAGGTCAAATTCAAGCGGGAAACCGCCCCTCTCCGGGTCCGGGACCACTTGACGCTTGAGCGGCAAATGCGGCCAGCGTAATGTCAGGCGCATGGTGCGACTGATAGACCGAAACCCCAACCTTGAACCGCGGACATCGCTTGTTGCGCGTCTTGTGGTTTTGGTCGTGATCACAATTGCGATCCTGTTGATCTGGATTTCAAACCTTTATCTCACTGACCGGTTCACACAAGACACACGTTCCCGCGCTGATTTGCGGGTCGCTTTATATATCGGAAATATCGCAAGCGAGCTGCAACGCACGTCGGTCGTCCCACTTTTGCTGTCCCGTGATCCTATCCTGATTTCGGATTTGAACACCGTAAATTATGCAGCCACCTCGCAACGGCTGATTTCAATCAAAGACGAAATTGGCGCCGCCTCTATGCGGCTATTGGACGGCGACGGGCGCGTCGTTGCCGCAACGGATCGACGGGAAATTGGCTCGCGGTACCGAAATGCTGATTATTTTGTCGAAGCGTTGCGCAGCCGCGACACGGTTTTCACCGCCAGCACACTTGATACCGGCGCGTTAGAATTCAACTATTCCCGCAAGATTGCCAACGGAAAAGAAGGAATCGGCGTCATTGTTGTTGAGGTCGGCCTGACAAAGCTGGAACGTCATTGGGCAAATGCCGGAGAAGCGATTTTAGTCACAGATTCCGCTGGCAAAATAATCCTGACCTCGGAACCCAGATGGCGAAATATGTCGGAAGAGGACCTTGTTGACGTAACAGATGCCCCCGGCGCACTTGAACGCGCCCTAAGCGTGACCGGCGACTGGACGGCCAGTCCGGCAGACGCAATCCGTCAAGGTATTTCCCTATTGCGATTTGAGGGCAAGATCGGCTTTCAAGGCTGGCGGTTAATCTATTTCACAACCTTTGCCTCTGTACGCGAACGCGTTAACGGTGTTTTAGCGCTGGAAATCATGGGCTTCTCGATACTGGTGGCACTGGTTTTCTATGTACTCTCGCGCCGCGCGATCCAGCAATCGACGATCTTTCAGCGTGAATCTGTCGAGCTCCGCGCCTTGAATGACCGCTTAAGCCGCGAGATTGAAGAGCGCGAAAGGGTTGAACGAAATCTGGAAGTTGCAGAACAGAGCCTTGCGCAAAGCTCGAAACTTGCAGCCCTAGGCGAGATGTCAGCCGCGGTCAGCCATGAACTGAACCAGCCGCTTGCCGCAATGAAGACCTATCTGGCAGGTGCGAAACTTTTGTTGCAACGCCACCGTCCTGACGAAGCTCTGTCAAGCTTTCAACGCATTGATGATCTAATAAACCGCATGGCAGCGATTACGAAGCAACTGAAATCCTATGCAAGAAAAGGCGGCGACGATTTGCGACCGGTCGATCTGCGCGAGGCGCTGTCTGCTGCCCTTTCCATGATGGAACCACAACTAAACCAGATGGAAGTCCGGATTACCCAAACTGTTCCACGTGAACCGGTGATGGTGATGGGCGACCAGTTGCGTCTGGAACAGGTTATCGTCAATCTTCTGCGCAATGCACTTGATGCAATGAAAAATCTGGATGAACGCGAGCTAGATATCATGCTAAGTGCCGGTGACATTGCCAAGCTGGCAGTGCGCGACAACGGTCACGGTATCGACAATCTGGACCAGTTATTTGAACCGTTTTACACTACGAAAAAGCCCGGCGACGGGGTCGGCCTCGGACTGGCGATTTCCTCGGGCATTGTCACTGATTTGGGCGGCAGGCTGATCGCGCGAAACGGGTCCGGTGGCGGCGCAGTCTTCGAAATTCAAATGCCAGTTCTGGTCAAGAAAACACAAGCAGCAGAGTAATTTAGCGAGCAAACTTAAATAAGGAATCCAATGTCTGAATCCATGACCATCGCCATTGTTGATGACGAAGAAGATATGCGCCAGTCAATCTCGCAATGGCTTTCACTTGCTGGATACAACACGGAAACGTTCAGCAATGCGCAGGACGCTTTGCATAAGATCAGCGCGGATTTCAAGGGTATCGTGATCAGTGACATCAAGATGCCCGGCATGGATGGTATGGCGTTCCTCAAGCGCCTGATGGGCATAGACAGCGCATTGCCGGTCATCCTGATCACTGGACACGGAGATGTGCCGATGGCGGTCGAAGCGATGCGGGTCGGGGCCTATGATTTCCTGGAGAAACCGTTTGATCCGGATCGCATGAGCGATCTGGCAAGACGCGCAACCCAAGCGCGGCGACTGACGTTGGAAAACCGTCAACTGCGGCGGGAGTTATCAGACGGTACGGTCTTAATTCGAAAGCTGGCTGGATCGTCGCCGATAATGGAACGGCTACGCGAGGACATTCTGGATCTGGCACAGGCAGATGGTCATGTTTTGATTGACGGCGAAACCGGCACTGGCAAAAGCCTTGTCGCTCATGCCCTGCATGCCTGTGGTCCAAGGCAAGGTAAGAAATTCGTGCAATTTAGTTGCGCAGCCTACGACGATGAAGAACTGGCCGCCCGTCTGTTTGGTCCGCCATTTGAGGGGATGCCCATGCCGCTTGTCGAAGAGGCACGCGGTGGTACCCTTTGCCTTGAAGATATCGAAAGCCTGCCGTCGGCGATGCAGGCGCGACTTTTAAGTCTGATTGCTGATCAGGACCCGGCAGACGGCACAATGCCGGTTCGGATCATTGCGATTTGCAACAATCAGGATCCTGACACCCGTTGCGAGGATCACATCCGCAACGATCTATATTACCGTCTGGCGGCAATGTTGATCACCCCGCCACCTTTGCGGCAAAGAGGTGAGGATATCCTGAACCTGTTCAGCCGCTACACCGATACCTTCGCCGATGAATACGGCTGTGAAGCGCCGGAAATCACGGCCAAAGAGGCAGCGCAACTGTTGCAGGCCCCCTGGCCCGGGAATGTGCGACAATTGATCAATCTGGCCGAACGCGCAGTGTTACAGAACCGTCGCGGTATCGGTTCGATCACCAGTTTGTTGATGTCGGATAATTCCGAAATTCAGCACTCGCTCGTGACCGAGGGCAAGCCATTAAAGGATTATGTCGACGCATTTGAACGAATGCTGATCGACAATACAATGCGCCGGCATCGCGGATCAATCGCCGCGGTTATGGATGAACTCAGCCTACCCCGCCGCACGTTAAACGAGAAAATGGCGAAATATGGTTTGACCAGATCTGATTATCTTTAACCGCCTTTAATCGCGCCGCGAACCTGTCAGGCAGCGCCGTAAGCTGGCAAACAGAGGTGGTCGCAGGAATTCGGACCATGAGTTAAGGTAGATCGACTAACGAGA
>ERZ890510.395-NODE-395-length-34781-cov-7.739878_pt1 | contig 34781 bp, 36 predicted proteins | sample MGYA00521265_ERZ890510 | MGnify/ENA primary metagenome ERZ890510 (study PRJEB32303, sample SAMEA104408624) | aquatic metagenome | biome: Brackish water; feature: Chemocline; material: water | place: Baltic Sea | collected 2014-10-26T21:54:00 | depth 110 m ... | reverse complement strand
TTTCCAGAGGCAGATGGGTCATTGTCTCCACAGCCACGCGGTCGGGCATCGAGTTTTCCAGGCACGAATCAGGCGGTGAGTTCTATGCACCCAACGTTCCGGCGAACTCAAAAGTGACAACGCTTTCATCGCCCAAAACCCACGCATCGTGACCGGAACTAACGGCATAAGCGTTCCCGGAGGAGTACCGACCCGCCGTGCCATCTTCGCGCTCGGTAATCACCACACCAAAGATCGCCACACCGACGTGTGCGGCCCGACCTGAATCAGGGCCAACCATGGGAGCAATGTCTTTTGTCTACCTCCAGCCGGGTGCAAGGCTGCTCCTTTGCACTTGGCACTTGGCACGATCCCTTGTAACGGGTCACATCACCCGGACCGAATCGTGGGGTCCTGTTTTCATATACACACTTGCCATGACTTGCCCTAAGAAACGGAGACACATAGCAATAACATGAGTATCATTATCCTTGTTTATTATTGAGAGACAAGCATGGGAGTGTAAATAAGTAACTGAAGAAGACCTTCAACACAACTTAGTGCGAAGTCCGCCTCTTAATTGCCAGAAGTAGGCCAGCATTTGATAAAGGAGAAAACATTGCTACTCAAAAACAAAGTCGCGCTCGTTACAGCTGGAGCATCTGGCATGGGGCGAGCGGCCGCTGAGCTTTTTGCGGAGAATGGGGCCCATGTAATAGTCGTGGATATGAACCAACCGCAGGCGCAGGAAACAGTTGACGCAATAGTTAAAAAAGGTGGAAGCGCAGAAGCTGAAGTCCTCGATGTCCGCGATTTAAAGGCGCTAGAAAAACTAGCCGAGCGTGTGACAAATTCGCACGGCGTCCTTCACGTGCTTTACAACAATGTGGGCATACCAGGAGCTGCTGGAATGGATATCACATCTGAAGAGTGGGATATGTCGATGGAAGTAAACGCTCGTGCCAGCTTCTTCCTGAGTGGCTACCTGACACCGGCGCTCAAGGCAGCAAATGGCGCATCAGTCATCTTCACAAGTTCCATCTCTGGGATGGTTGGCTCACCCTTTAGTCCGCTTTACTCGTTTACTAAAGGCGGTGTGATCGCTCTGGTGCGTTCAATGGCCTTGGCACTTGCATCGGATAAAGTTCGTGTGAACGCGGTAGCTCCAGGCTCTGTTGACACCCCAGGTCTCAAGGGCTTCTTTCGCACAGATGATGAGGCCGAAATTCAAGCGAGAAAAACGGCATATCAAGCGCAAATTCCGTTGGGTCGGGTGTCACAGGCGGAGGAAATTGCTAATGTCGTACTCTTCCTTGCTAGTGACATGGCCAGCTACGTCACCGGTGTGACTATCCCAGTAGACGGTGGTCTGACCGCCAAATAATTTATGCTAGCTTATGGATAAATTTAGTTAAAGGCGAGTTACCGCTTAGATGGACGGTAAGGCTAGGAAATCCAATCGCGAATCCAAGATGTGTCCCCATCGACGCGGAGAGCATCGGGCCAGTCGGCAGGCGCAGGCTCACCGTAAACGCGGATCGGATTATCTGAAATGAACGCTTCAGCGTACTCGGCAATAGGCAGGTAATACATGTAAGACATTATTCGATCCGCGATCTGCCATCCTTTGGTGGTACGCACGTATTCATCTTTGTATCGAAGCGCCACCAGCATGGCGGTTCCAACGCGATTCACCTCTGCGTGGCCCATGACAAAACCAAAAGCATGATCTGAGTCCTTCTGGTCGAACCGAACGACGTTGCCATGAGTGAAGTGATTCGTCGCACCTAGCACGTCAAAGCGACCCTTATAGGTCTCCCGAATATTTTCGAGACCCTCTGCCGCAAAGACTCCATCTGCGGAACGTAAGGTGGCATTGGTCGTGAAGAGCCGATCAATGCCATCGAAGTCACGTTCATCCATGATCACGCCATACATGATCACCAGTTCGTTGATCTCCTCACGATCCTCAAGCTTTTGCAGACGCGACTCAATTGATGCACTCATAATTTTCTTCCCTTCTACAACATTTTTTGTGTGACTTAGCTGGCTAGTTTTTCACGGGCAACGTCAAGGGAGGCACCCTCGGTGAGCAATGTTCGTGCCTGCATGACCAAGGGCACCATGGCAACACCAATTGCCCCAACGAATCTATTCTCACGTTCCATAACTGCTAAAAATTTTCCCTCAGATAATGCACCCTTCACAATGCGTACCTTGTCGGCAGGATCGATGAATCCGATGGCCTGGATCTTTTTGCCAAACTGGTCTGACCACACGTACGGCGTGGGGTCATACGGTAGTGCATCTGCACCTTTTCCATTTAGATCTAGTAGGAGCGTCTGTGCCGCGTTCGCCGCTTGGTCTTGGGCATTCGTCCAATGCTCACTGCGAACCAAACGGTTTTGTGAGCGGGAAAACCAGCGAGCCACATCGCCGGCCGCAACGACGCTTTTGACTGCCACGCCATCCGCCGTCATCACCCGACAATTCTCGTCACACACGACGCCATTACTTAGGTGGACATCGGATCCGGATAACCAATCGGTCGTAGGTGTTGCGCCTATCCCAATCACAATGACATCGGGTGTTTGAGTAGTTCCGTCAGAGAGTTCGATGCTTGTGCGTTCACCATCATCATGGACATGCGCAATTTCGGTGTTGCACCGGACATCGATCCCCTTTTCACGATGCAGATTGGTCATTGCGCTGCCCACTTCCTTGCCCAAACCACGGAACATGAGAGTCTGCTGGGGCTCAACAATGCACACTCGTATACCTAGTCCATGAGCTGTCGCGGCCACCTCAGCCCCAATGAAGCCCCCGCCCACAATCAAAAGGGATGTCGCGCTACTCAGCGCCTGGCGGAGTGCGAGGGCTTCTGTCAGGGTTCGAAGCGTGAAGACCCGCGGCCGTTGTTCTAGGGCTGGCAACTGACGATTCTGAGCTCCAGTTGCAATTACTAAGCCATCAAAATCAATTCCGGTCCCTTGACTGAGTTGGACGGAGCGTTGTTGAAGATCAAGCCCAGTCACTTTTATGCCTTTAAGGAAATCCAGATCAAGGGAATGAAATTCCGCCGGCAGGCGCAAGTTAATGCGGTCTTCATCCCACTCACCGGCGAGGAACTGCTTGGACAGGGGTGGGCGGTTGTAAGGCAAACGTGGCTCGGCCCCCACCAAGGTGATTTTACCTGGGAAGTTTTTCTCGCGGAGAACCTCGGCAGCTCGAAGTCCAGCGAGGCCGGCACCTACCACGACAATCGAAGTCATTGGAAACTATCGAGTCGAGATTGCTGCAATGTTATTGAGCTGAGGGCCGAGACGTTTCCCGGGCGTGAAACTGATCGGTATGGACTTGAACCCAGTATTTGTGCCTTGGTGTGGGTAAGGAACAATATTGTCAAGGTCTACAACATAGCCTGGCATGCGAGTTAGGATTTGGCTCAGCATTTCCTTAACCATTGCGCGCCCCAAATGCGATCCGGCGCACCGATGGACACCGACACCGAAAGCCATGTGCCGGTTAGGCCAACGTTCAATGTCAATTTCGTCTGCGCCCGGGAACGCTTCCTCATCTCTATTTGCTGATGCCCAAGCTAAAAGCACCCTGTCTTCTTTCTGCATCGGGCACCCGTGAAACTCTACGTCTGCCGTTACGGTTCGAGCGAGGCCCTGGGTCGGACTGAAGTAGCGAAGGAACTCCTCGATGGCCTTATCCAACTTTTCTGGATTGTCGGTTAGATCCTGCCGAACTTCTTGATTTTGGTAGAGCCAAACGACGGTTTGACTTACAAGGGAGGATGTGGTTCCGGTGCCCCCGGCAAGCAACAATTCCACAATGGAAAACACGTCTTCCAGATCAATCAATTCACCATCGATCTCTTGCTGAACGAGAACACTAATTGCGTCATCCTGAGGATCTTGGCGTCGATCAGCAATGACTACGCGCATTTCTTGAGAGATTTCAGGCATGACCACCTCCATCGCTCGCTTGTAGTCATCACTTCCGGGAACCCCTGTGAGCGCTTGATGATGAACAAACGCGTACTTGTGCCAGCCTTCAACGGGGAGTCCAAGCCAATCCACTGTTACAAGAGCGGGAACACCAATTGTTGTAGAGATGTCACCTTCCCCTAGTTCAATAATTTCATCAACAAACCACGTGACGTATTTCTTAATCATGTTTACCATGGTTGCCGTGGCAGCCGGAGCCGTAATTGGGTTGATAATCTTGCGATATTTGCGAAATTCGGGCGGGTCCAACTCGATAGGAATGTGCATATGCATGGGGGTTTTAGGGATAACTACAGATAAGCCCTCACCACCGGAAGGAGTGCGCCGGCTGGTGAAGGTGCCATCATCCCGGGCCGCGTCGAAAACACTCTGATAGTCCGACAGAATCCAATAGCCCTCATGAGCTTCTGACCACGCGACTGGAGTTGACTCTCGTAGACGGCGGTACGAATCTGCTGGATTCGCTGAGTGCTCCTGTGAGTTATGGTCAAAGTGGACCACCGGGCACCTGTTAGCGGCGTTATTTTCGGACATGACTTACCCTTCCCTTTCAAACGAAAAACTGACGCAAGTGAAGAAAGTCTATCAAACTTCTTGATAATCGTTATACTAGATTCAGGAAAAAGTGAAAAGGAGGGACTATGAAAGTAAGTGTTAACCCAGATATTTGCCAGGGGCATGGTGTGTGCCGGATGAGCGCACCAGAGCTATTCCACCTTCGCGAGGAGGATGGTCAGGCCTATGTGAAGTCGGAGAATGTACCTCCGGGTATGGAAGAAGCGGCGCGACTAGGAGCAGCTTCGTGTCCAGAACGAGCAATTACTGTCGGGGACACCTAGAGATCCCCCCCCGTGATAGAGCACCCACGTCCCTTGGTTAACGCCGAAGGAAATTGGCTTGTTCATTCGGTAACTGATGTCGGAGTGTGTGACATGGTCGAGTTGGGCGCGTTGGAGAGTGACACGCCGATCAACTTCGGTCCGGACTTATGTGTTCGCGCACAGCTGGCCCTTCTTTACCCAAATGAGTTGAGCCAGCATGGAATGTCTGATTGGCATAAACGACTCCTAGTAAGTACCTAATCCTTTAACCAAACAAATGAAATGAGATATCCATGATTGGATCTAGACTTGCCGAAAAGATAATTGTGGTGACTGGTGGTGCGTCGGGGTTGGGCTATGCATCATGTCAGCACTTCTCTGAGGAGGGCGCAACAGTTATTTGTGTCGATTTAGAAGAAACGGTTGCACGCGCTGCGGCAAATTCTTTTCCAGGAGAGGCGCTCGGGATTGCCGCTGACGTGACCGACGAAAACTCAATGAATCGCGTCGCTCAGACTGTCCTAGATAGATTCGGAAGGATAGACGCCCTTTTTGCAAATGCAGGTGTCGCCGGGGAAGGATCTGCGCACAGTATTTCTTTTGACGCATGGCGGAAAGTTCTTTCAGTAAATCTTGACGGAGTTTTTCTCACCGCGCGCGCTTTCCTTCCGATGATGATCACTCAACAGTCCGGTTCCATAATTTTGCAGTCGAGCATGGCAGGCCTCAAAGGCATGGAAAACTTGGCTTCTTATTCGGCAGCAAAGGCTGGAGTCATCGGGCTAACGAGACAGATTGCCATTGAATACGCCGAAGACAACATACGCTGCAACGCAATTTGCCCTGGAACGATCGTGACCCCGCTGGTCCGGCAGGCATACAGAGAGCGACACGGTGAGAAAGAAGCTGAAGCAGCTCTCGCGCGCCGGTCCCAGCAGTATCCCATGCAGCGTCTGGGAGATCCTCGTGATGTCTCGTCTTATGCTGTCTACCTCGCTAGCGACGAATCAAACTGGGTGACAGGCACATCGCTGGCAATAGATGGCGGCCTTAACGCTCGGATGTGATTCCATTTCGATTGAATTCAACGTTGAAGTGCCGGCTCCCCCGAACGCTGGACGCCGGGACGCAGTATCAATGCCGCAAAGCTCATAGCGATCACTCCGTTGACGACAAAGGCTATGGGTAAACCTGCAACGCTAATGAGTATCCCTAGCCACAGACCGCCAAGAGGTAGAAAACCTCCCCACGTCATCGTAAAAAGACTCATTACGCGACCGCGATGAGTGTCGCTCACCACCTGCTGAATAACTCGGTTGCAGGTGGTCATGATTCCGAATTGTAAGCCACCAGCTATCGCTACCAGAACCATTTCCATTGCCAACGATGGCCCGTGGCCAAGCATGGTGACGACAGCACCCATAACCAAAAGCATTACTGCTGCAGAAGTTGTACTTGGCCTGCCAACACTTCGTGTTGCAACCAGAATTACGCTAATGAGCGCACCAAAGCCCCCAGCTGAAGTGAGAAACATAAATGCGGCCGTTGAGTCACTTGAATTGGCTGCGAGTACTGGTAGTTGGGCAAGATATGAAGCTCCAAATAGCGAACTCACTCCGACGATTAATAGTGCGAGTGCCGATGGTGGGCTTTCTCTGGTGTGGCGCATGCCCTCCCGCACTTGGATTAAAAATGAACTTGCGTGCGCAGCCAGATGCGGTGTGTGCAAACGCGGAACCGTCGCAAGTACAAGTAGCCCGGTTGCGCCCATCCCTGCATATAACAGAAGAGACCCGGCTGTTCCACCAAAAAAAATTACTGCACCCGCAAACGCCGGGCCGAGCATGCGGGCTACGTTCATGCCGATCACTTGAAGTGGAACGGCACTTGACAGATCTTTCGCTGGCACAGAGTTTGCTACCAATGCCGCGCTGGATGGGTTGGCAATACTGTTCACGGCACCGACTGCCAACGCGCAAGTCATGACTATCCAAACCTCGGGCTCACCACGCCACAACAAGATCGCCATAATCAGACCGATAGTGACTGTTGCAAGTTGGCAACCCGCAAGAATACTACGGCGGTCGATGCGATCTGCCAAAACACCGGCTGGAATTGAAAGCAATAACATGGGCACCAGCATGAAAAAATAGAGCACCCCTAATGCGATCGGATCATTTCCCGTTTCTTGGGCAATAAGCCATTGAAATGCAATGCTGCAAAACCAGTAGCCAAAATGAGGCAATGTTGCTACCACCCATACTTTCCTAAATTGGGGGTTCCCAGCGGCACGCAGCCAGGGAGGAAGCCGGGACTTTGCGGGATTTGCAAATGGATACTCGGAACCTGATCCCACCGATTAGCCCTTCGTTGTGGGGATGAAAATGCTCGCGCTGATCGGACTCATGCCCGTTTTGCACCTTTCTAGGTGGGTCAGAACCGTCGTTTTTAGGGCAAACAATGCTGAGCTGCGGTTTCGGCCGGCACCGGAGTGCAAGGGTATCTTGGCTCAGCCCCACGAGCGAAATCTGCATGTGGCTCATGTTCATCCAGATGCGGGGCGAAGTGCGACTCGTGTCTACAAAAATAACAGATTGACAACTATGCGCATAGTCTTTCATCAAACTCTAGACACAGCCGCATTTTCTCCATATAGTCAGAATTGTAATTCATGCGGATCATTGACCTAATTGGAAGGAACAGGATGTATAGAAGCAAAAAGCATCGCCTGGGAGTGGCGGCGGTGGGACTCTCGGCAGTCCTGACGTTGGCTGCGTGCTCGAGCGGAGACAGCGAAGATACTGCTGCCACGGCAGAAGCAACCGAAGAAGTTGTGGTTGAAGAATCAGCCACGGAAGACACAACACAGGAAGAAGCCGAGGCGGCCGAAGAAACTTGCGTTTTGCCTCCGGGTGACATCAAAGTTGTGTCGATTGACTCCATGACGGGGCCTGCCGCGTTCGCAGGGATCCTTGCAGAAAAGGGTGCCGACCTGGCTCTCAAGGAGATCAACGCCAGTGGCGTTTTGGGTGACGGAGTAACGATGTCCATCGAGCTACTCGACGATGCGACTTCACCCGATGAGGCTGCCGCGCAGTTCTCAAAGGCTGCTAAAGACCCAGACGTACCCGTCATTATGGGTGGGGTAATTAGTAGTGGCGCAGTCGTCACATCCCCGATCGCGGAAAAAGAGAAGGTTGCCGTCGTGTACACACAGGCTGGTAGCCCGGGCGTCGTCATCGGCGACTACACCTTCCGCTACACACCACCCATGGATTCCTACTGGGGTGGCGTGGGCTCTTATATTGAAGAAAAGGGCATCAAGACGATGAGCGTTTTGTACGCCAACGACAACCCTACTTTGATCGCTACAGCTGAAACTGCGTTGCCAGCATTGGCTGCCGACCTCGGCTTCGAGATCCTGAGTAGCACCGGTTTGCCAAACTCAACTCAGGATTTCAAGGCTCCGATCAGCAAGATCCTCAAGGAAGATCCGGATGCGGTTGCTGTCCTGATGGTTGGGGCTCAGAATGCAACTGTGGTTTCACAGATGCGTGAGTCCGGCTGGGAAGCGCCAAAGGAGCTACTTGGCTTTGCCGGTATTGAAAATAACTTCGCGGACATTGGTGAAGCAGCGAAGGGTGTCACCTGGGCTTCGATCTTCCACGTTGATTCCCCAGCTCAATCCACACAGGCGTTCGTAGACGCAGTTGCTGCCGAGTACGACGGCGAAGAGGCTTCGAACTACACAGCTGAGCGCTATGACGCAACATATTTGGTTGCCAATAGCATTTTGGCTGCCTGTTCAACTGAGCGTCAAGCTGTACGCGATGCAATGTCGGACCTGACGAACGGCTCCATAACTGGCGCTCTAGGTGATGTCACCTTTGAGAACCAGGATGCCCGTGTTGCAGGGTTTGTTGTTCAATGGGATGGCGAGAAAATGGTCGTCCTTAAGTAGAAGAGAAACATAGATGGTTGGTCTGAACTGACACCACGATGCAGTTCAGGCCAACCGCTTCTCACGCGCGAACCCACACCGAAAAACTTATTTTTTAAGGAGGCGAAATGGTACAGGACTTACTCAACGCCACGACGCTGGCTTCGATCTACGTCCTCTTTGCCCTCGGAATGTCCCTCGTCTGGGGGACGATTGGTATTTTGAACTTCGCCCATGGCTCAATATTTATGTTTTCCGCTTTTATCGCGTACCTTGTGGTGCAGCAAATCCCGCTGGGAATGCCCGCGGTCATAGTCATAGCAATGGTCTCGGGCGCCTTGATCGCGGTGGCGATGCAATATCTGGTTTTCCAGCCAATAATGAAAAAGGCAAAAAATCCACACGCAGGTGAACTGCAATTGGTAATTGGCGGCATCGGCCTTTCGGCTATCCCCATTTCATTTGCTCAGCGTTCGACCCTCAGTAATCCCTTTGGATTTTCTGCAGGATCATTTGAAACGCAGGCGTACACAATAGGTGGAGTCATTATCACCAATGTCATGATTATTATCCTGATCGCGGGTCTGGGCCTCGGGGTGGGCACTGCTCTATGGATCCGAAACTCGAAGAAGGGGCTTGCACTGCGAGCCTTAGGAGTTGATCCCGAAGTCTCAGCCATGATGGGAATTGACCGCCCAAAGCTGGCCCTTGCCACCATGCTTTATTCAGGCGCGCTTGCGGGGCTGGCAGGGGCACTTCTTACTTACTACTTTAACTCCATCACTTCCGAGTCAGGCGACACGCTGCTCCTGAAGGCTTTTGCGATAATCATTCTCGGTGGAGTGGGGAGCATTTTCGGCGTTATCTTAGGCTCATTCATTCTGGCCTTCGCCGAGTTTGCTGTTCTTCTCTACACGAATGGTTCGTGGGTAACGGCGGTTTCGTTCGGTTTACTGTTCCTCATTCTCCTCATACGACCTCAGGGCATCTTAGGTAAAAAGGAGGTGCGCCGAACATGATGGGTTGGATAGACCAAAACGAGTTCTTGATCGGCAGCACATTAACTGTCTTCCTGTTAGCGATCAGTATCCAAATACCGCTGCGCCTTGGAGTGATTTCGTTTGCTTCCATCGGCTATTATGCGATCGGCGGTTATGGCACTGCCATCTTGATGACCCAACATGGCGTGTCCACGTGGACCTCTGTGGTTGTGGCAAGTGTGGCTGCAGCAGTTGTAGCAACACTGCTAGGACTCATAATTGCCCGACTGAATGGTTTGTACTTAGCCATGGCGACAGTGTCCTTCTCGCTTCTTTTGTCCGCGGTTGCGGTCAATGGTGGCTCAGTTACTGGTGGGGCCGTTGGATTGTTCGGAATAATTGGTGACATCACCATCTGGCACACAGCCGGAATCGCCGTTGTCATCATTATATTGGTGTCTTTCACCGAAAGAGGCAAACTTTCCCGACGGATCGATGCCACCCGGGAAGACTCGCAATTAGCGTCAGCCATGGGGATCAATGTAAATGCGTATCGACGACTTTCCTTCCCCATAAGTGGACTTATCGGGGGACTTGCCGGTGCGCTGGCGGTGAACCTCAAAACGGCGATTAACCCGGAAAGCGTCAACTTCACTCTCGTTGTTCTTGCTTTGACGATCATCATCATTGGCGGACAAGCGTCGTGGATCGGGGCGCTAGCCGGTTCGTTGTTCTTTGTCTGGCTGCCCGAGATTCTTGTATTCGTAGGTGAGTGGGAGGAAGTGGTTTACGGAACCTTGGTGGTTTTCGCGGCAGTACTGGTTCCCGGGGGAGTGGTAGGAGTATTCAACGACTGGCGCCACCGGCGCTCAGTCGCTCGTGAAAGGCCCAAAGTCGCACTCCTTGAGGCCGCTGCAGGAGAGTCAGATGCGGAGCTCACTCAGTCTCGGTCAGGAAAGGACGGTTAGCCGTGGAAACAAGTGAAGCAACTGAGGCGCCGACGTACGACTACGAGCCCGTGGCGGAAGCCCGGGGCGTGGCCGTTCACTATGGTGGTATTAAAGCTGTGGATGGGGTATCGCTGGGTCTACGTCCAGGAAATATTTCTGGGATCCTGGGTCCAAATGGATCCGGGAAGACAACCTTGCTGGGGGCACTGACACGCATGGTCCAACTCACGCGTGGGTCAGTCTGGTGCCAAGGCCAGAATTACTCCCACGTCAAATCTGATCGCGTCATTACGTTGGGAATCTCGCGCACATTCCAAACCGTGCGTCTTTTGCCCGAACGAACCGTCTGGGACAACATCATTTTGTCCACGGATGTTGTTTTTAAGCGAGAGGGTGACAAGGTGGAAGGGCTAGTCAAGGAAGCTATCGCTCGCACGGGACTTGAGGGTCTAGAAAAGGCAAGACCAGATGAACTTTCCTACGGAATGCAGAGGCGAGTAGAGATCGCGCGCGCTATCGCAGTGCAGCCGCGGCTTCTTTTTCTCGATGAGCCGACCGCCGGAATGAGCCGAAAAGAGCGCGCTGATATCAGTGCTTTGATGCGGAATTTGCGGTCGGAAGGCTTGACGCAATTAATTGTTGAGCATGATGTGGGCATGATGGTGGAGACGTGTGATTATTTGTACGCGATGAACTTTGGCTCACTTATTGCAGAGGGCACGCCACAAGATGTTGTGCGAAACGCCGCCGTTCAAGAAGCGTACCTGGGTAAGCATGGGAGGCATGATGCTTGAAGTTACAGATCTGGTGGTGCGCTACGGACCAGTTCAGGCTGTGAGCGACATGCGGCTGACAGCTACTCCAGGGCGAATTACTCTCGTTCTGGGGGCGAATGGGGCCGGGAAAACGACGACGCTACGCACAATTTGTGGCCTACAGCGCGCGGTGAGCGGATCAGTCACGTTGAACGGAAAAAATATACTAGGGCTATCTCCCAGCCGCATTGTGAGACTGGGAGTCGCAATGGTTCCAGAGGGACGCCGCGTCTTTGCCCCTCTTACCGTTGAAGATAACCTCCGTCTCGGTGGATATACGGCCTCCCGACAAGAGAACGAACGGACAATGGCGGAAGTCTACGAAATGTTTCCGATTTTACACGAACGCAGATCGGGCGTTTCAGGATTGTTGAGCGGTGGTGAGCAACAGATGCTGGCATTTGGTCGGGCCCTGATGTCACAAGCAGAGACAATTCTGATGGACGAGCCTTCAATGGGATTGGCCCCAGCGATTGTGGACAGTGTTCTAGAGAGTGCCCGAGGCATCGCCGATTCAGGAAAAGCGGTACTGATGGTTGAACAGAATGCTGAAGCTGGGCTGGAGATTGCTAACGATGTAGTAGTGGTCTCGCGTGGTGAGGTTGTCTACCAAGGCTCGGCCGAAGGCGCTCGTAAGAATCCCGAGCTCGTCCGAGCTTTTCTCGGGGATGCGGCACTCGCTGACGAGTAGAATCAGGTGGTGATGTTGCAAAAACGTCAGCACACACCGGCGCCACTACCGCGGGAGATGCCGCCCCTGCCGACTTGGGTAATAGTGTTAATGATGGCCGTCATCGGCCTCAATCTACGCGCGACACTTGGCGCCATCCCACCGTTGTTGAACGAAATATCAGCAGACCTGAATCTTAACGCAACGATGGAGGGGCTTCTCACTTCGATCGCAGTTATTTGTATGGGTATCTGCGCACCCATCGGGCAACGTGTGGCCGCTCGAAGGGGGGCTGAACTCACAACCGTGTTTATTTTGGCCACTCTGGCGCTGGGTGGGTTAATGCGTTTGGCAGCAACGAGTATAGGTCTTATGGTTGCGTCTATCGTGGTAACCGGTGCTGCGATGGGGGCTGGTTCAGCTTTGGTTCCTGGACTTATTCGGCATCACGCACCGAAAATCAGGGGGACAACAACAGGGATCTATTCGGGCAGTTTGGCCATCGGAGTGGCGCTCGCGGCGGGTCTCGCGGTCCCGTCGAGTGACCTGCTCGGCGGCTGGAGACCGGCGCTGGCCGTGTGGGGGGCGTTTGCGGCCCTTACCGCAGTTGTCTGGGCCGCCATGACACCACGCCTTTTGAGTAGTTTGCAAAATGCAAATGACGAAGTCGAGCCGGCGGGCCTAGAAAACTTACCGTGGAAATCCCGGACGGCTTGGTGGGTAGTCCTTTTTTACACGGGAGTTATTATTGTGGGGTTCAGTGGCCTTGCTTGGATCATTCCGCTTTATGTGGAAATTGGTGAAACCCCCGAAAAAGCCGCTTCTTTGTTCATTATCTTCCAGATCGCGCAACTCGGCGCAATGCTTACCTTGCCCGCGATCACTGACTTCACGGCAGATCGGCGGCCAATGCTGGCAATTTCTATTGCTGCTGAGTGTCTCGGGATCGCCGGACTGGTCGTTGCGCCACAGCAATTAGCGGTGGCGTCGCTTGTGCTCTTTGGCGTTGGACTTGGCGGCGGATTTGCCTTAGGGCTAGTCCTGATTGTTGATTACACGACCTCTCAACGCGAGGCCGCTCGACTCGGAGCTATGACGATGCTCGTGGGATACATCTTCGGTGCGTCAGGTCCATTGATTTTGGGGGCAATATTCGATGTGACCAATGGGTTTACGGCCGGCTACTTGGTCGTACTACTGATTGGGATCGCAACTTTGGCAATTGTCCCTGTGTTTAGACCGGGCCGCCAACTCTAGCCAATTAATGTCATCGGTCAAGAAGGTAAGAAACTGAATCAGCAATATTGAACATCAGCCGTAAGTGCGCCATGGAACAACTTCACTTAACACATTCGGAAATTTCTTTGTCACGTAATCTTCGTATGCACTCATGTGCGACTGCATACGTGACCGAGCCGCATCCGCGTCCTTTGCCGCAAACGCTTCAAAGATTTCCTGATGGGCATTGACGATAGCCTCGCGCCTGTGCGGTGGGTAGTCGATACCGACGATGGTGCCGTCCATTATGCCTAGCAAGGAATCAACTAAGTAACCGAAGAGGACGTTGCCCGACGACCACGCGATAATGTCATGAAATTGCTTGTTGGCCTCTAGAAACACGTCTTGACTATGAATATTGTCTCGCATCTGAATAATTGAATCTTCCAGATAACTCAATTGACTACCCGTCATAACCTCTGCGGCCAGCATGCTGATCATTGGTTCAATAGCAGAGCGCACTTGAACGATTTCCTTGAACGGGGCTTGATTCATTTGCATGAGTAGGACCAACGTGCTTGATAAATTTCCCGCATCGGGTTTGAGTAAAATCGGCCCACCGCCGGGGCCAGGCTTTAGAGTTAGGACACCTTGAAATTCAAGAAAACGGAGCGCCTCGCGGAGAGTTCCTCTGCCAGTCTGATACCGCTCCAACATGGATTTCTCTGGGGGTAGGCGGTCCCCCACCTTCATTTGTGTTGCGGTGATCTCTCTCACGATGGTTTGCGCTATGAGCATGGCTGCCTTGGGTGCTCGGGGGGCAACGGACGGTAAAGACGCCCAACGCTCCTCAAATGCTGTCACATCGACTCTTTCCCGAAAAAAATAGGTCACCCTCTAGATTATCTAATTGCTACCAATGAATAGTACCATTTTTAATGGTTGGTATCGCTACTTTGGGGTTGTGCAATCGGGACCATTTCGCCGTTGGGGTGCGGGGCGAGGGGGCGAGGGGGCAAAAACCATTTTCTGTGGAACCTCTGACCCACCCGTGGCTCCTCTGGAGTAGCCTCTAGATGCTGGTCAGCACAGAATTGATGCATTCACGCTGCCGTGTTTGCACATGCGTATGTGGCATCTGTGTTTCACGACTTGCAGGAGATTAAGGTACAGGTTGGCTAGGTGCATCAGGACATATGCAACCGCTGTAAATAGTGAGGGAGCTTCAAATGGATGTCATCGTCACAGAACGAAAATCTGCCACTTGGATACAATTAAATCGTCCTGAGCGTCGGAATGCATTTGACCCAGAAATGGCCTCAGAGATTGTTAATGCGATCGACGGAGCGACCGCCTCACGCGCTGTCGTCATCACGGGATCGCCTGGTAGTTTTTGCTCGGGCGGGTCCCTCACCTCTCTCGCACATCCGACCGAGCGCGAAATGCGTTACATGTACGAGGGATCCCTGCGACTTTTTGACGCCATCCGGCGGTGCCCTCGGCCCGTCATTGCGGCGGTTAATGGAGCTGCTGCCGGTGGTGGAAACGAACTGATAGTGGCGTGTGATCTTGCCATTGCGTCAAAGTCGGCGACCTTCGGGCAAACGGGACCTAGAGTGGGAAGCGCACCTGTTACTGGTGCGACCAACGTCATGGGTATTCAAATCGGCGAGAAGAAAGCAAAGGAATTGTCTATGCTTTGTCGTCGCTACACAGCCGAACAAGCATTGGACATGGGCCTAGTCAATGCTGTCGTGGATGACGATGCACTTGACGACACAGTAGATGAATGGGTGCAGGAAATTTCACAATTGAGCGCCCGCTATTTGGAAATCACGAAGGTGAGTTCCAATTTGTGGTGGAACGCCGCGCGTGACTCTTTTAGCTCGGGACTAGGGATGCTCATTCAAGCCGTCGGCAGTCCGGACATGGTTGAAGGGGCGAACGCTTTTTTGGATAAGCGCAAGCCGTCTTTCCCGAACCCACAGTGATGTAATCAGAGCCATCATTTTCCTTGCCACACAGGAAGGCGCTTCTGTGTAAAAGCTTGCGCACCTTCCTTAGCGTCGTCAGATTCGCGTATTGGTTCGCTTATCTCTCTCTGACGATGGAAACTCTCTTCTAAGGTCCAATCTTGGGATTGCACAATAATTTTTTTAGTTGCTCGCACGGCCATCGGTCCATTAGCCACTATGCGCGTAGCAATTTCTAGTGCCTTGTCGAGCGCAGCACCTGGGTTGGTCAAGTGTGTAACTAGCGAGGCGCGATACGCCTCTTCTGCCTCAATCAGACGGCCAGTTAATGCCCACTCCATCGCTAAGTGGTAGGGCACTCGTTGGGGGAGACGCATCAGGCCTCCTCCGGCAGCAACCAAGCCGCGGGTGACTTCCGGAAGGCCGAACTTGGCCTCTCGAGAAGCGACGATGACGTCGCACGCAAGCGCTATTTCGAAGCCTCCGGCCAGCGCGTACCCTTCCACGGCAGCTATCAACGGTTTCTCACTGGGCTTTTCGACAATGCCCGCAAAACCCCGGACCGGGATAGAGGGCTTCTCGCCGGCTAAAAAAGCTTTTAAATCCATTCCTGCACAAAAGAAGCCCCCAGCACCAGTGATAATGCCTGCGGTGAGGTCGGCTTTATTGTCAAGTTCGTCTAAAGCAAGGCCGATGGCCTCCGCCGTGGCCGTGTTGATCGAGTTTCTCGCTTGTGGGCGGTTAATGGTGATGATCAGAATCCCATCGACAGATTCTGTCAACACAGGGTTACCTTTGTTGGTCACTTTGCACCCATCCTGATCGCGCCGTCGAGGCGGATGGTTTCACCGTTCAACATGGGATTCTCCAAAATGTGGAGTGCCAAGGACGCATACTCATCTGGATGTCCGAGGCGTGAAGGGTGCGGGATCTGGGCGGCAAGACCAGAACGAATCTCGTCAGAGTAGCGAGCGAGAATAGGGGTGTCGAAGACCCCAGGTGCGATAGTGCAGACCCGAATGAGTCGCCGGGCCAAATCTCGCGCTGCAACAATAGTCATTCCCACGACTCCTGCTTTCGCAGAAGCGTAAGGAATCTGTCCGATCTGACCTTCCCAAGCGGCCACCGAAGCGGTCAAAATACATACGCCCCGCTCTTCTCCCACGGGCTCTTGTTCCGCCATTCGTGCAGCGCTGAGACTAAGAACGTTAAAGGTTCCGACCAAATTTAATCGCACCAGAGATTCGTAAGTCTCGAGAGATCCTGGGCTTCCGTCTCGCTCAACGACCCGAACATTGCCGCCTTTGCCGGCGCAATGAACCAGTGCCCTGAGTGGCCCTAGCTCTTGGGCGTTGTCCAGAGCCGATCCCACAGATATTGGATCCGTCACGTCCCCCGGAGAGAAATGAGCTAACGGCCCCAATTCTGCACATTTTTCCGCACCACTGGAACTGTCAAGGTCAAGCATCACAACATTGACTCCTCGGTCCACGAGTGCTCGAACCGTCGCGAGCCCCAGACCTGAGGCGCCGCCGGTAACCAGAGTTGATGTGCCGGTGAGATCCATTTTTTGTCCTATCGCTTAATCGAGGCGTTCAATAATCATGGCGTTGGCCATCCCACCTGCTTCGCACATGGTTTGCAATCCGTACCTGCCACCTGTTTCCTCAAGATGGTGCAGCAAAGTGGTGGCAATTCGTGCTCCAGATGCTCCCAGGGGGTGCCCGAACGCGATTGCTCCACCCAGTGGGTTGAGTTTAGCCACATCAACGGGAAATTCAGATAGCCAAGCCAGCGGAACAGAGGCAAAAGCTTCATTGACTTCAATGGCGTCCATCTGGTCGATTGTCAGACCGGATTTGGCAAGCACGCGGTGGGTGGCAGGAATTGGTCCCGTGAGCATGAGGATTGGGTCATCGCCGACTACTGCGGTTGCGACGATGCGCGCACGAGGACGCAGCCCATATTTGGCAGCGCTCTTTTCAGACATCACGAGAAGGGCCGCAGCTCCATCAGTGATTTGAGAAGAATTTCCTGCGGTCACTTTCCACTGAATCTCAGGCCATTGTTGTCGACTCTGTTCGGTAGAAAAAGCAGGCTCAAGTGTGGCGAGTTTATTCTCCGTTGTTCCGCGTCGAATCGACTCGTCACTTTTTACCGAACCATGCACTGTCATAATCGGTATAATTTCCGCATCAAATAGCCCTTTATCCGCAGCACTTCCCGCCCGTTGTTGCGATCGAGCAGAGTACTCATCAAGTGCTTTGCGGGAAATATTCCATTTGTGTGCGACCAACTCTGCGGCGACTCCCTGGGAGCTCAAGTTGGGGTAGCGCTCCCGAACCGTGGGGCCTTGTGGATCCATATCAAGTCGGTTGCTTCCCATGGGAATCCGGCTCATAGACTCTAGGCCCCCAGCGATAGCTACTTCGTACGCCCCAGCCATGACTCCTTGGACGGCAAAATCTAGTGCCTGCTGGCCACTGCCGCACTTACGTTCAATGGTCACACTCGGTACATGTTCTGGGAAGCCGGCAGCGAGCCACGCTTGGCGCCCAGGGGTTCCGGATTGTTCACCCACTTGCGAGACGCAGCCAATCAGGACGTCATCGACCGAGCCGGGATCAATACCAGTTTTCTCAATAACTCCGGCAATTACCGAAGACAGCAGATCAACCGCATGGACCTCAGAGAGGACTCCACCCGGCTTCCCTTTACCCATGGGACTGCGTCCGGCTGCGACGATCACGGCGGATTCTGTCATTGTTTCTCCTGTCGTACGTTGTTTGAACGAATAATTCGGGTGTAATCTGCGCGTTTCACCATGTGCAAATCTATACCTACCAATATCATAGATTAGAACCTAGGGACAGGAGTACAAATGGGCAAGCTCGGTATTGATGATGTCGACGACCTTTCCGGCGTGACCTTGTTGGCAAAAGATCGAGAGGTGCTATTCGCTCAACAGTCCGAATGCACCTTTATCTTTAATCGATCGGGTGGGTGGCCCTCTGGGGTCGTGATGAGCTTTGTCTACCACGAAGAATGCCTTTGGATCGCTTCAGTGGTGAATCGACCCCAAGTTGCATGCCTTGCCGAAGATCCTCGAGTGACGGTAGTGGTGAGTAACGCTGGCACGCAGACGCCTGCTCGGCAAATGATTGCCGTGCGGGGGGTCGCGGTGATTCACGAGCCAGGCTCAGAAACCTTTGAAAACATGTTGCACACGATTGGGGCGCGACTGCAACCGGCTGACCCGATGGCGTTTGTTAGGCTACTGGACACGCCGAAGCGTCGAATCTTGCAGATAATTCCAGCAGGGATTTCGTCCAGCCATGATTCACGCCGCATGCCGGGTGATGGACGCGGCGGACCAGCCAAGATCGCTCCGGAGAAGAAATAATGAAAAATGAGTGACCACATTTCTCCGCCAGTTATCGGTGAATCTGAGTGGCGCACGTGTGATATTTCCCTGATGGCTCGTGCTTCTCACCTGTATGCAGTGTACGCGTGGGCAATTGACAATGGCGATTTTCACTTACTGCAATCACTCCTCGGACCCAAGATTGGCATCACAATAAATGGCACCGAACATGAAGGCCTAGACGCTTTTCTTCAGGTTTATCGAAATAATTGGGCTGCTGATTGGACCGCAGCCAAGCACTACATTTCAAATATAATCGCTAGCGAAGACGCGGCTGGCAATATTCGCTCGCGCGCCTATTTCCAAGCCGTTTTCATGCGCTCAAATACGACACACATGCTGGTTGGCCGCTACGACGATACGTTGGTCGTGATTGATGGGGATCTGCGGATTCAACAAAAACGACTCTTCATTGAAGGCTCAATCGACTTGCCCGAGACATCTCGTGAAATTTCACGGTTTTCCCCATTTGCCCGAGTCAAGTAGTCGCTACAGACAAGGGTCAACCGAGATTGGGGCAGTTATCGCAAGACACAGTAGACTTTGTATTCTAGGATCATCATTGTTATGAATTCGCTATGTGTGGGTCAAGGAGGCAAGCCAGCAGGCAAAAGTCACTTCAACTCCTCTGCACACCGGTGGTTCGGGAGAATTGGCATTAACTAGCCATAATGAGTCCGATAAAGCTTCCAATCGTAACAAGATGTTTTACCCAAATTCCGATTCTCAAATGCACGAAAGGAACTAATAATGGTCGCCATGGGATTGCTTCTTAGTGATGTTCCAGCCTCAGTGTCACCTGCCCAACAATTTCGGGACGTAGTCAGAATTACCCACGAGGCGCAGGACAGTGGGTTCACCTACATCGTTATTGGCCAGCACTTCCTCTATGGCGATCTTCGTTGGCTGCAGCCCGTGCCGCTGCTGGCACGATTAGCGGCCGAGGTAAATTCAGATGTTCGACTTGCGACTCAAATCATGATTGCCCCTCTTTATCACCCCGTAATGCTGGCTGAAGAACTGGCGACCTTAGACGTTGTGACAGAGGGACGTTTAGTTGCTGGATTAGGCCTGGGCTACCGCGCTGAGGAATTTGGCTATCTGGGAATCCCGTTCAAAGAACGAGCGGGACGAATGAACGAAATCCTTGAGCTCCTGCGGATGCTCTGGACTCAAGACGAGGTTACCTATCATGGAAAGTACTTCACGCTGGAAAATGTACGTCCTCATCTAAAACCAGTACAGGAACATCTGCCCATCTGGGTGGGAGCCCATTCGCTACCAGGCGCAATCCGCGCAGGTAAATATGGTGATGGATATGCATGTCCGCCTGAAACCCCGGTCCCGGAAATACGTGAGCGTTTTAGTGTTGTGGCAGAAGGGTTCGCTGAAAGAGGGAAACCCTTCACGGCCCAGCCCTTGCGGCGAAACATTATGGTTGCCGACACCAAGGACGAGGCGTTATTGGAGTTTGCTCGCGTTGCCCAAGGGCGCTACCTCACTTATCTAGAAAAGGGTCTTGACGTCATGGCCAATGCGGACCTGAAGAATGAATTCGCGAAGGCAGTGGAGGACCACGCTGTCGTGGGAACCCCGGACCAAGTGACCGAACAGTTGGTCAAATTGGTCACCGACCTTCCGGTAGACCCCCTACTTGTTCGCCCTCAGTGGCCAACTATGAATGTGGATGAAACTGTTGCCGCGATCCGGCGCATCGGGCGTGAGATTGTGCCCACGATCACAGCCATCACTCCTCGGAATACGATCTAAGTGGGGTCGCGTGAAGTGAATTCATGTCAGGCCCGGTTCGTATGACCCGCACATATACGGATCTAGTCCCTACCTTCCCAAATCGCACGGACTGGACACTCGCCCACGTTTTGGAGAGTCGTTCAAAACAGACCCCCGACGAAGTGTTTCTTATCGCCCCTGAAGAAGGCTTGCGGGTGACATACGGTGAAATCCAAAGGGAGGCACAATCCATCGCGGCAGGCATCGCTGAACGCGGGGCACTCTCAGGGGACCGGGTGTTAATCATGGCAGCCAATTCTTCAGCTTTTGTCCGCACGTGGCTGGGCACCGGAATATCTGGGCTGGTTCAAGTCCCGATCAATACCGCCTATGAAGGTGAGTTTCTCCGGCACCAAGTGCATGTCACGACCCCTAAATTCGCCGTGATTGATGACCATTTCGCTCACCGTTTTGTACAACTGAGAACAGAGTTCCCCAGTATTGAGCACTTTTGGGTAATTGAAAAAGGGCAGGCGAAGGAATCTATCCAGCAATTACAGGAGGCAGGATGGAGCGCAAGTCCATGGCAAAATCTACTTGACGTTACTCCTGAGTCGTTTCCGATCCCAGCCGCACAGGACTTAGCGTCCATATTTTTCACTTCTGGCACGACTGGGCCGTCGAAGGGGGTCGCAATGCCTCATGCCCAGATGTATTTTTTTGCTGACGAAGTTGTTTCTCTCACTCGATTGACTCATAAAGATACCTACATGACGGTGACGCCACTTTTTCACGGCAACGCACAATTCATGGCAGCGTACCCCGCCCTTGTAGCCGGGGCGAAACTTGTGATTCGCTCCAAGTTTAGTGCGAGCCGTTGGGTTGATCAGATTCGCGAAGAAGGTGTGACGGTCACGAATCTGATTGGCGTGATGATGGATTTTATCTGGAAACAGGAATCACGAGCAACTGATTCGGATAACCCCTTGCGTTGTGTATTTGCTGCACCGACTGCCAGTAGCATCTTGGAAGAGTTTAAGGCGCGCTTTGACATAGAGGCATTCGTGGAAGTGTTCGGACTTACTGAAACGTCTGCTCCTATTCTTTCACCATATGGTGAAGACCGACCACCAGGCGCCGCGGGACTCCTCGCGAGCGATTTTTTTGAGATTAGGCTGGTAAACCCGGACACAGATGAAGAAGTACCCGTGGGCGAAATTGGTGAACTTGTGATCCGTCCAAAATTTCCCTGGACATGCAGTCTCGGTTATTACAGCATGGACGATCGCACCGCGGAGGCTTGGCGGAATCTTTGGTTCCATACGGGTGACGCGCTGAAGCGCGATACCGGTGGTTGGTACTACTTTGTTGATCGCTACAAGGATGCTCTGCGCCGAAGGGGTGAAAATATTAGTTCTTACGAGGTTGAGCAGGCTGTTTTGTCTCATGCCGCGGTAACTGAATGTGCAGTTATTGCAGTTGCTGCAGAATCTGAAGCTGGTGAGGATGAAGTCATGGCGGTAGTCGTCACGAATGGGGATGTCGATCCCAAGGAAATCTGGGACTTTTGCAAGGGTCGAATACCAGAGTTCGCAATACCTCGATTCATGCGATTTGTGGACGCGTTACCACGGACACCTTCAGAGAAAATTCAAAAATCGGTTTTGCGCGAGCAAGGAATAACGCCAAATACGCACGACAGAACCACGGTGTAATTCGAGTCAACAACCCGAGTAGGGATCAAGGAGAAGCGAGTGGACTTCACAGAGTTAGCGGAGTACGAAGAGATTAGGCAATCTGTTCGTCAGATGTGTTCCAAGTTTGATGACACATACTGGCAGGAGCATGACGAAAACAAAGAGTTTCCGTGGGAGTTCTATAAGGCTGTTGCAGATGCCGGCTGGCTGGGATTGACCATCCCCGAAGAATTTGGGGGAGGGGGCGCCGGTGTTCAAGAGGTGTGCATTGTTGAGCAGGAAATTGCGGCTTCCGGTGCGGGAATGAACGGCTGCAGTGCGGTCCATATTGGCATGTTTGGTTTCGAGTCTATGGTCCGTTACGGAACTCAAGAAATGAAGGAAAAGTACTTTCCCAGGGTAGTGACAGGAGAGTTACACGTCTCATTTGCGGTAACTGAGCCGGATGCGGGCACCGATACCTTGAACATGACAACGTTCGCACGAAAGGTTGAAGGCGGATTTCTCCTGACCGGGAAGAAGACGTGGATTACCAAAGCCCAAGAAGCTGAGCGAATGTTCATCCTCGCTCGCACACAACCTCTCAGTGAGGTATCAAAAAGAACAGATGGCCTCACCATGTTTTTTGCCGCCATGGATCGCAAAAGCATTGAAATTCGCCCGATCAAGAAAATGGGCCGCAATGCAATCGATACGAATGAGCTGTTTATTGACGACTTGTTTGTCTCCGACGAGGACGTCATCGGGGAGGTCGGTAAGGGATTCCGCGCTATTATGGTGGGACTCAATGCCGAGCGGGTTGTTGCCGCAAATGCGGCTCTGGGAATTGGTAAAGCCTCGATTCGACTAGCAACACAGTATGCGAACGACCGAGTGGTTTTTGGTCGCCCGATCGGGCAGAACCAAGCAATCTCCCATCAAATTGCTCTCGCGCAAATCAGAGTAGATGCGGCCGAAGCCATTTGTCAGAAGGCCGCCTGGATGGTAGATCAGGATATTCCCTGCGGCAAGGAAGCCAACGAAGCCAAATACTTAGCTTCAGAAGCGGGCTTCAATGCGGCCGACATGGCAATCAATGTCCTTGGTGGGTATGGGTATGCCAAGGAATACAATGCCGAGAGATATTTCCGTGAGTCGCGCTTGAATCGAATTGCGCCGATTAGCCAGGAAATGGTCCTCAACTATATTGCTGAGCATTCTTTGGGTCTGCCGAGAAGTTACTAAACCAAAATTCAGGGACAGTTCATTACAGGGAAAGGTGTCAGTTATGAATACACAACACAGCGCGAGTACTCCAGGGCGAGAATGGATACCGACTGCACGTGACCTCCTGATTGGTGGGGCGTTTGTCGCCGGGCAGGGCGAGTCAATTGAGGTCGTGAATCCCTCCACCGAAGAGGTGCTCACTCATGTTCGTGGAGCATCCGTTGATCAGGTAGATCAGGCAGTTGAAGCTGCTCAACGGGCCTTTGACCCATGGTCGCGATCCTCTCGCGAGGAGCGCTCACGTGTCCTACATCGCTTCTGCGATGTCTTAGAGGCGCACATCCCTGAACTACTCGCCTCGATTGTCAATGAAGTGGGAACGCCCGTGGCGCTTGCCGAATTTATGCAGGTGAAATTGGGACTCGTGCATCTGCGTTGGCAGGCAGACGCCGCGCTAAAAGACCGAACAGTTGATCTGGGGCCGTGGAACGATCCTGTACCCACCCACAGCCACGTCAATTATTTACCTGTGGGAGTTGTCGCGTGCATTACTGGATACAATTATCCGCTCAATTTGGCGATTTTCAAGTTTGGTGCCGCCATGGCAGCTGGGTGCACTGTGGTACTCCTACCGTCTCCGCGAACCCCGCTTACTACGTTGTTCCTAGGGGAACTCGCCAAAGAAGCTGGCGTCCCTGATGGTGTCTTCAACGTTGTCATCGGTGGTCCGGAAGTGGGGATGCGACTCACGACGCACAACGGGGTAGACAAGGTTTCCTTTACCGGCTCGGACATGATTGGCGAGAAAATCATGCAACAGGCGGCCTTGGGAATTAAGGACGTGACTTTGGAACTGGGTGGTAAATCACCGAGCATTGTTCTTGAAGGATCTGATGTCGAATCATTCGCCGTTGAAATGCATTTGCGGTGGTCGCGCAACGGTGGGCAAGGGTGCGCGGCTCTGGCTCGAATCATGGTTCACGAAAGCCTGATGGATAGGTTTTTAGCCGCGGGCGCCAAAGCCTTTGACCAGATGAAAGTCGGTGACCCATGGGATCCCGCCACAAACATCGGGCCCATGATTCGCCCTGATCACCGTGCTCGAGTGCGGTCCTTCATTGACGGCGCCCCCGGTGAAGGTGGTCGAGTGCTCTTTGGGGTTGACACCCCGCTTCCTGAAAAAGGCTATTTTGTGAATCCGGTGCTCCTCGGCGACTTGCCGTACACGGCAACGGCATGTCAGGAAGAAATATTTGGTCCCGTTGCCGTCATCCTTCCCTTCAAAAATGAAGAAGAAGCCATCATGATTGCAAACTCCACCAACTACGGACTTGCCGCCAATATTTATTCTCCAGATGTGGATCATGCTCGTGAGATCGCGACACGGATTCGATCAGGCACTGTCTGGATTAACGGGGGCGGCAACATGCGACCTGATGCGCCATTCGGCGGCTTCAAGCGATCAGGCGTCGGCCGAGAGATTGGTGAGTGGGGGATTTCGGAATACCTTGAACCGCAGCACCTACAGTGGAGAACCTGATGGAAAATGATGCCAAAGGTCCACTTCACGGGGTGACTGTCCTTGAGCTGAGTTCCATGTACGCAGCACCGACATGTGGGCGGATGATGCGAGACTTCGGTGCAACGGTTATCAAAGTGGAAGACCCCGTGGCGGGTGATTTTGCGCGTCAATGGTCCCCTTTTAAAAATGGTTTGTCGCTCGGGTTTTCTCGATTGAACTCAGGCAAACGCTCGCTCGGTATTGATCTGAGATCCGAAGACGGGAGAGAAATCGTTCGTGACCTTGTGCCACACGTTGATGTTGTTCTCGAATCGTTCCGACCCGGCCGCATGGAGGCTTGGGGGCTGGGTTACGACATTTTGAGTTCGCGCAATCCTGGTGTCGTCATGACGAGAGTCTCGGGATTCGGCCAGACCGGTCCTTATAGTGAACGTCCCGGCTTCGGAACGGTGGCGGAAACTTCCAGTGGGTATGCGTATATCAACGGATGGCCCTCGACGCCGCCCACCTCACCCCCATTTGGATTTGCTGACTCCATAGCCGGGATTTCGGCGGCATTTGGCACCGCTATGGCCCTGTTTAATCGGGGTCGCACAGGGGTCGGAGATGTCGTCGATGTCGCGTTGTATGAACCCCTCATGTTCATTATTGGCGACATCATTCTGCAGTGGACGGGTAACGGAGCGATCCAAGAAAGAGTGGGAAATGGGACCGGCTCCGCCTCTCCGCGAGGAATTTTTCAAGCGAAGGACGGGAAGTGGCTTTCGATTGCCGCGTCATCTCAGACAATTGCGGTACGACTTTTTGAGGCAATGGACCGCCCGGACATTATTGAAGACCCGCGATACGCCACCAATGCCGCCCGCATGGAACATAACGAGGACATGCAAAAAATCGTGTCGGAGTGGGTCGCGACCCAGCCTCGCACGGAGATTCTGGCAATTTTGGAAAGCCACGACGTTGTTGCGGCGGGAGTAAACGATGCCCGTGACGTTACCGAAGACCCCCACTTTTCCGAGCGAACTCTGGTTGATCTGACCGGGAGTGACCTCCTTGGCAAGGTCAAAATGCCCGGCCCGATCTTGCATGTGTCCTCGTATTCGGGTCCCGAGTACGCGGGAGTTCCGGCAATTGGCCAGCACACTAAGGAGGTCTTACAGGATTTCCTGGGATTTGACGATGCCCGAATACAGTCCTTGGCGCAGAGCGGTGTAATCAGCAGATAGTTTTTCGGTTACGGCTGACCGCCATCGACCGTCAAAAGTGAGCCGGTTGTGTAACTTGACGCCTCGCTCGCCAAATAAAGGGCCGATCCTAAGATTTCGTCAGGTTGTCCTCCACGTTCCAATGCGAAACCTCGTGCCCGCTGTGCAAACATGTCGGGGTCCCAGGCAGAGCTCACATCAGTCATAAAGGTACCCGCCATGATGGCATTTACCCGAACTGCTGGACCAAAGGCATGGGCAAGGCCGACCGTAATGGCGTTGAGGCCGGCCTTTGCTGCGGCGTATGGCAAAGTTGAGGGGCGCGGATGGACCGCTCCGACGCTGGAAATATTGATGATACTGCCACCATTGAGGGCCGCCATCCGGGTCCCAACGAGAGCGGCTAATCGAAACGGCCCCTTGAGATTGACGTCGAGCACCTTGTCAAAAAGCTCCTCGGTTACCGAATCAACCGTGTCGTATACAGGCGACATGCCCGCGTTGTTTACTAAAATATCGATCGACCCGAACTCCTGGTAGCAAGTCTCAACTAACTGTTCAAGTTCAGACCATCGCCCTACGTGCGCTCCAACCCCTATAGCGCGGCGTCCGGTGGACTGGCGAATACTGGAGGCCACTTCTTCGCACGCTTCTAATTTGCGACTGGCAATCACCACATCAGCCCCATGATGGGCAAATCCTTCGGCCATGACCCTACCGAGTCCTCGACTGCCCCCCGTGACGAGAGCCACTTTGCCACGTAAATCAAACAGCTTTTCCACGTCGCTCCTCAATGTATTTTAATGAATTACCTAACCCTAGTGGCAGTCCCAATAATTCCTTGCTATGGTGATCATAGATTATTTACTAAGGAGATAAAGTGAGTGAAAGTTCAGCACTAACCCCGGAGCAAACGGAGCTTCGAACTGTTGCCCGGGAAGTGGCCAATGATATATACGCCCCCCTAGCCGACGAGTGGGATGCCACCAGAACCTTATTTCCGGATGCGGAGATAAAGCGACTGGCTGAACTAGGTTTTCTGGGTATCTGTCTTCCAGAGGAGTACGGGGGTTCGGATGCCCCACTGATGGATGCCCTGATTGTCATTGAAGAATTGGCTAAAGTGTGCCGCCCAGCGGCTTTTGAGGTCTTTGAAGCAAACGTTGGACCGGTACGGGTCCTCCAGTTTTACGGCACGGCCGCCCAGTGTGAGGAAATTATCCCAAAAGTTGTGGCAGGTCAGACAAGTGTGGGAATTGGTATCTCTGAGCCAGACTCGGGCTCTGGGGCTACCGATATGCGCACCTCTGCTCGCCTTGACGGGGATGAATATGTAATTAATGGCACGAAACGTTGGATTTCTGGGGGTGGTCATGCGGGACACTACCTTCTTTATTGTCGATTAAATGATTCGCCGGGTTCCAAAGCGATTGGCGCCATTCTTGTCGCGGCGGATACACCGGGACTGAGTTTTGGGGCCCCGGAAAAGCTCATGGGTTTCCGTGGCATCGCTTCGGCGGATCTCATCTTCGAAGATGCGCGGGTGCCAAAAGAAAACCTCGTGATCTCGGAAGGCGGGTTTAAGAAACTATTTGGCGTATTTTCAATTGAACGAATGGGAAATGCAACAATGAGTCTGGCCCTGGGACAAGCTGCTTTGGAAAAAACAATTGCTTACACGCAGGAGCGAGAACAGTTTGGTCGACCAATTTACGAGTTCCAAAATGTTCAACAGAGCGTGGCTGACATGGCAATCGATGTCGAAGCAGCGAGACTTTTGATCAAGAGAGCTGCACTGACCGCGGGAAATGGACTACCTGATACCTACGAAGTTTCTCTCGCCAAGGTCTATTCCAACGAGATGGCGAAGAGGGTCACGGACATGGCGATGCAACTTCATGGTGGCAATGGCTATACGGAAGAATACGGGATTGAAAGACTACATCGTGATTCGCACGGGTGGGCCATTGCCGGTGGCACACCTGCAATGCAACGAATCCGTATCGCATCCGAAATTTATGGCAAAACAATTAATCAACGATCCTCATAGTGATACAGGAGTCTCGCGGTGACTGAACAACTCTTTGAACTCCCCGACAGTTACTTGGCAATTAGTGAGGAGGCTCAAAAGGTAGCTCAACAGGTCGCACCGTATGCACATCATGCAGACGAAGCCGATCATTTTGATCCCGATGTCCGGCAGATCTTGGCGGAAAGTGGGCTGTGCAGCCTTACCGTCCCGAAAAAATTCGGGGGAAGGTTCGAAGAGGTCGACTCGCTTGCAGTAACTGTTGTCAGAGAGCAATTAGCCTACGAATCAGCGCACGTCGACTCGATGTTTTGCATGCAAGGGATCGGCTCTTATGCACTAGCTCAAGCCGGTAGCCCCGCATTGCAAGAAACATGGTTACCGGCAGTTGGGCGGCTGGAATCCATCGCAGCTTTGGGTCTCACCGAACCTGATGTGGGCTCTGACCTGCGAGCTATCACGACCACAATCGAGGTTGAAGGGGATTTCCTTCGCATCAATGGGCACAAGTCTTTTATAACGAATGCGGGTGATGCAGACTTTTACACGATGTTGGGTAAGGAGACTGTGGGTGGTGAGGTCGCCTATTCGTTAGTCCTGATTCCAGCGAGCACCCCAGGGCTTTCAGTGAGCCATCCGCACCAAATCATTGCCCCTCACGTTCTGGGAGACGTAATTATGAAAGATGTAATGGTTCCCAGTGGCCATAGGATTGGGGAGCCGGGCAAGGGTTTTAACCTTGTCCTTGCGACATTGTCCACATTTCGAGTTTCAGTAGCTGGCGCCGCCATTGGTATCGCGCAAGCAGCGTTAGATGAAGCAACCAAGCATGCTGCCAGTCGTGAACAGTTTGGTGTTCCCCTGGCACGGCTTGGTGGAATTCCTGCACAGTTGGCTAAATCGTGGGCTGAGATTGAAATGGCTCGAGCATTAACGTACCGAGCCGCCGCCGCCTCGGCAAGAGATGCGCGCGCCAACCTTTACCTTTCCTCTTTGGCAAAAGCAGGAGCAACAGAGATGTCCGGCCGGGTCGTTGACCGCGCCGTCCAAATAATGGGCCGTTTTGGCATTGTTCGCGGCTCAAAAATAGAGCGGTTGTACCGGGAAGCCAGACCGCTGCGGATCTATGAAGGTGCAACGGAAGTTATTTACGATTCCTTGTCGAAACAACTCGTCAAGCGAGTGACCGGTTGATAATTGACAGCCACTGCCATGTGTGGCCTGACGACATCGCACCGAAAGTCCTTAGCGCAAAGATTGCCGGTCTTGAACCTATGGGAGATGGAACGGTTGGTTCTCTCCTGGCGAAGATGGACGAAGCCGGAATTGACTATGGGTGTTGCCTCGGGGTAGCCACAGTAGCCAAGAATCTCGAGAAGACGAATGAGTTCATTGGGAGCGTAGATCGCTCCAGGCTCGTGCCGTTTGGAACAATACATCCAGATCGAACAGTGGCGGATAATATGCGTTCACTTCGAGAGAATGAAATCGTCGGCGTGAAATTGCACCCAAACTTTCAGAACCTGGACCTAGCCGATCCGCGTGTGATTGAGATCTGTCACGCGATAGCTCAAGATGGCATTGTCGTGATAACTCATGCAGGGGAAGGTAGCGATGCGGCCGCCACAGACAGGGGTAGTCCTGAAAAAGTGCTTGCACTTGCCCAGTCGGTACCCAACCTCACTGTCATGGCGTGTCATTACGGGGCCTATCACCAACTAGAGCTGGCTGAAAAGATCGTTGTCGGTTCACGGGTAATTCTTGAGACATCGTGGCCACCGACAATGGCTATCCTGGATCCTGACCGGATTCGCGGCATCATAAAGCGTCACGGCGCGGACCAAGTGGTTTTTGGTTCAGACTGGCCCATGGCAGACCCGGGGGCAGAAATCGCCGGGATTCGGGCGCTTGGACTGCCCGAAGATGACGAAAAGAAAATACTTGGTGGAAATCTTGCCCGAATATTAGGGCTCCAGCAGTGACTCGAGAAGCTCGAGACATACAGTGACCGGGAAAGCGCACAAATGACTAAGCGGGGCCTCTTGCTAGATTCTATTGTCGTGGTTTCGGGCGCGCGGACGCCAATCGGTGGGTATATGGGTGGCTTGTCTTCAACACCCACCTACCGCCTAGGAAGTCTCGCTGTGCAGGCGGCAATAGGGAGAGCGGGAATCGACCCCGAGAACGTTGATGAAGTGATCATGGGTTGTATTGGGCAAGTTGGCCCCGAGGCGTATAACGCACGCAGGGTGCTTATCGATGCGGGAATACCACTGTCAGCTGCAGCGTATAACGTAAATCGCCTGTGCGGAAGTGGCCTTCAGGCGATCTTGTCAGGTGCGATGCAACTCCAGTTGGGACAGTCAGACGTAGTGATTGCTGGTGGAAATGAGAATATGAGTGCGCAGCCGTTTCTCGAACCACAGGCGAGAGCAGGCGCCAAGTTAGGTAACCGAGTGTCGGTTGATGGGACACTTTCGTTAGTCACGGATCCGTGGGGTGAATATCTCATGGGACATACAGCTGAAAATGTTGCCCGGGCATTTAACGTTGATCGTGCTGAACAGGATGAGTGGGCTGCACGAAGTCAACAGCGAGCCGCAGGCGCCATTTCACGCGGAGCATTTACATCTGAAATCATTTCGGTGGAAGTAGCAAAAGCTAAGGGGCAGATCGAGAGCGTTGGGGTCGACGAGCATCCTCGTCCAAACACTACATTTGAAGGTCTTTCTCAACTTCTTCCTTCATTCTCAGCAGAAGGGACAGTTACCGCGGGTAACTCTTCCGGCATCAATGATGCGGGCGCGGCAACGGTTTTAATGCGTGAAGTTGATGCACGAGAACGTGGGTTGATTCCACTGGGCCGTTTGGTTGGCTGGGCAAGTAACGGTTGCGACCCTGCAATGATGGGTTACGCCCCTGTAGGCGCTATCAAAACATTGCTGGATCGGTTAGGCATGTCGGTTAAGGATTTAGATGTTGTTGAATTGAATGAAGCATTTGCCGCTCAAGTAATTGCTGTTGTTCGTGATTCCGGGTTGGACCCAGATCGCACCAATCCCAATGGTGGAGCCATTGCCCTAGGCCATCCGGTGGGAGCAACAGGTACGATTTTAACGATCAAAATGCTGCATGACCTTCAAAGTCGAGATCTGGAACGAGGCCTTGTCACCATGTGCATTGGTGGAGGGCAGGCTTTGGCCGCTGTGTTCGAACGAGTGTAAATGTGTACCAGGTGAGTTCTTATTCTCCGAATGCTGGCCCATCTTTTGGCTTTACGAGCATCAACCCGACTCTCTCACAGCGACAAATGAGAACTTGATCCTGGTTGTAGCCACGGTGCTCAAACCACACTATTCCGGAGTCATCTCTACTAGACGAGGCTCTTTTTTTTAAAATAGTGGTCTCTCCGCGCAGCGTATCGCCGTGAAACACGGGGTGTGGGAACTCGATCTTGTCGTAACCTAAATTTCCCAGAGTTGTTCCCATGGTCAATTCAGGAACATGAAAGGCGCCAATGAGTGCCACGGTGAAGAGGCTATTCATTACCCGGCGGCCGTGAATTGTTGTCTTGGAAAACTCTTCATCTAAATGTAGGGGCTGAACATTCATAGTAAGCGAGGTGAACAGCACATTGTCCATTTCTGTGACGGTGCGAGTTAACGCATGCTTATATACTTTGCCTTCCTCAAATTCCTCAAAATACAAGCCTCTCATTTTGACCTACTTCCCGTTTCGTAATTGGTGGGCGCGCTCAAGCCATTGAACAGCCTTGTCGTAGTGCGCCTTGTCAATGTGAAGCCCCTGGTAACGCAGTGCACCGTCACCAGCCGCCACTGCTTTTTCATATGCGGATACTTGTCCTTGGTAAAAGTCCACTTCGGTGTCTGAGGGGGTAAACGCCGTGTTCACCACGGGCACATGGGACGGGTGAATGACTACCATGCCTCGATACCCCAATGACTTCCCAGATCGGGCGAATTCGTCAAGGCCAACAAGGTCGTCAACTTTTTCCCAAAGTCCAGTGAGGGCATGTACGCCTGCCTCTCTGATCGCGAGCAATACCCGACTTCGTAGGTAGAGCGTTTCCAGGCCACCAGGCGTCCACTCGAAACCTACTTCGCGAGCTATATCAGCGTGCTCAGCCGTAGGCCCAATGACGGCTCCAACTCGAGGTGAGCCGTGCGCGATCTCGCGGACATTCCAAATAGCGGGGACGGTTTCGATGGGAACAACATATTCAATTCCTGATACTTCATTGCGTCGCTCAAAGTGGTCAACGAGGGCATCAATTTTGGCTAGATCCATTGCGGTTTCAATCTTTGGAACAAAGAGACCCTTTAATCCTGGAACGAGGCAAACTTCTAGGTCGGCACCGGTATTTCCCGTAGAAAGACCGTTTATTCGGACCAGAAATTCGATATCAGGGTGCTCATCTGAGGCTCGGCTGATTGATTCAGCGACAGTCTCCCGGGCTCGCACTTTGAGGTCTTCTGGCACGGAGTCTTCTAGGTCAAGGACGATTGCATCTGGCTGGACTGCAGCGGCTTTGTCAATCCACGCAGGTTTGTGGCCAGGCACAAACAAAAGTGATCTATACGGGACCATGAGTTACCCTTTCGCATTTGTTCGGTTGCTTCTGACTCTTAGGCCAGTATGGGTCACAACTGCACACAGTTATTGCCCGACCAACGTGTTCCTATCCTTGATAATAGTACACATCAATCCAGTAAAATGCCACACACGCCCCCATATTGGGCGGCTCCACACCCCGCTGTTTCGTCCAAGTCATGCTGCCCCCCGGCGAAAACTTTCAACAGTTGCGTAATCAAGTGAAAACTAAATGCGTGAAGATCAGGTTAAAAAAGCGAATTCAAAAAGCACGAATGTGGCCTGCACAAAACTGACGGGTTAGCAGGTGCACGGACTGTTGTTAGGGGCAATACAAAGGACTAACAGGAAATGATCACACGCATTACGAGCGCGTTCAGACCCTCCTACATTAAATATCCGCATGGCGATTCGTGAAGGAATTAGTGCCAGATAGATACTTCCAGAAGCATCTAGTCCGATGTCTGTGGCATTTTATCTGTAGCATTTCAGGAGTCAGTTTGGAAGTAACATGTTTTTAACTTTCCCCCAAATATACAAATAAAAGGTCTACTCTCAGGTTATTGTCGAAATTCACTTATTGATAAGGGAAAGAGGCGCACGTGTCATTAAACGCGACAGCAATTCCAAATCATGTTCCAGCTGAGCTGGTATTTGACTTTGACTTCTACGCCACCCCAGGACAATTTAGTAACCCACAACAAGGTGTCTCAGAGTTGCTACATGGCGGAGCACCACCAATCTTTTTCACCCCGCACAACGGTGGGCATTGGGTGGTTTCCCGCCGAAAAGATTGTTTGGAAATGCTCCGAGACCACGAGCGCTTCCCTGTTGATCCTCAATATAATCACGATCGCCGAAACAATCCTGTACGTTTTTTAGTTAAAGACTACGATCCACCTGAGCACACGGAGATGCGCAATCTCATCAATCCAGTTTTTGCGGTTGATGCGATCCGGAATCGTGAACCTCTGATTCGCGAGGTCGCGGTCAGTTTAATAGATGCCATCTTTGATCAGGGCCAGTGCGAATTTGTGAGTGAAGTTGCTGAGGCGTATCCCGTAGAAATTTTCTTACGGATGGTCAGGGCGCCGTTGCACTTACGGCAAGACATGCTCGACCTGGCACACAAGTTTTTTCGCAGCCAAGACCCTGCTGCTGCTCGTGAGGCCATGACTGACCTAGGCAAGATTTTGACCGGTGTCATCGAATCAGCAAGAGCTGATCCCGATGAAAATGACATGTTAAGTCGACTTGTAGAGGGTAAAGTGTCGGGTCGCCCACTAACAGACGACGAGATTCTCGGTGGTGCCATCTTCGTCTTTCTCGCTGGACTTGACACAGTCACGGCGATGCTCTCTTTTGTCATGAAATATCTTGCTTCAAATCCAGAGCAATATCAACGACTAATTGATGAGCCTGAGATTCTCCACGGTGCGACAGAAGAGTTAATCAGGGTGAGTGGAGTTGCTCAACCTGAGCGTGGAGTGAAGGGAGATTTTGAACACAATGGAGTCCAATTCAAAGAGGGAGATCGACTAATTTTTCTGATCCAGATTGGAGGAATGGATCCGGAGGCTGTGGAAAATTCTCAGGAAGTCGATTTTGATCGTGCAAGAAAATCACACATGGCCTTTAGCTCAGGGCAGCATCATTGCTCAGGGGCTGGGCTCACCCGAAGCGAAATTGAGATCTTTCTTGAAGAATGGACAAAACGTGTCAAATCCATGAGCTTGACGCCAGGTTCACAGATACGGGCGGCAGGGGGTCGAGTGTGGATGCTCGAGAACTTGCCACTCATGTGGGCCACAAAATAACTACACCACCAGACAAATTCAAGTGCAGTTGCAAGCGCAAGTCGTTCTAGTCCACCTGCTCAGTTAACCCTTTGTGGGCGTCAGCAGTGACATCGATTACGGGATTCGAACTGGCGGACCTCCGCATTACGAGTCCGTTCAAACTCTCACGGATGAAGTACGTGCATGGGGTTACAT
>ERZ890510.393-NODE-393-length-34913-cov-8.895720_pt1 | contig 34913 bp, 42 predicted proteins | sample MGYA00521265_ERZ890510 | MGnify/ENA primary metagenome ERZ890510 (study PRJEB32303, sample SAMEA104408624) | aquatic metagenome | biome: Brackish water; feature: Chemocline; material: water | place: Baltic Sea | collected 2014-10-26T21:54:00 | depth 110 m ... | reverse complement strand
AAGCAGTGACACGAACGTCCCATGTTTGACCTGGCAAGACGTAAACGTCAGGATACAAGTTAAACACTGGTTGGAAGTTCACGCTACGTGGGTACGGACTTGCTGTTCCTGGTACACCGTCGTTACCGACGTTGTCTGGGTCGAGGAAGTAATCCGTAGTATTAATACGGATTTGCACGAATGCACGAGGTCCTGCAATACCTGAAACACCTATAGCAGGGAGCCCACGATAAGCAACGTTGGTTTTTGAAGATACAAACGCAGACGGGGTGACTGCAACATCTTCAATAACACAAAACTGAGTTGCAGTTGTTTCAGCAGGTTTGGTAATGTTATTACCGAATCCACCGACGAAGATGGAAAGTGCTGAACCGAACTGAGCAGGTTTCATTGCTGCACCAGACACGTTGGTTCGAGCAGCGTCCCATTCATAAACTTGGCTTCTCATAGACATTATTGACCGCCTCCGTTAGCAGCAGCAACTGCAGCAGCAGATGCTGAAGCAGATTGTTGTTCAATAAGAGTACGCTTGTACCAATCAACGTTGTTTGGGTTAACAGTAACACCAAGTTCTAACAGTTTGTTAGCAATTAGTGCGTCTGGCCCATCATACAGTGTGTACTTAACGAAAGCAGCAACTGCAGAAGTTGAAGTATCTGTAGTGAGAACGTTGGTAAGGCTTTGACTGTATCGCATGTCCCAAACTTGTCCAGGTAGAACGTAAACGTCTGGAGTTAGTTCGAACGCATTCAACAGTTGAACACCGTTGTCAGCATTATTGGCCTGGCTTGTGTTACTACTACCACGAGGGTAAGGTGACGCAGTACCAGGAACTCCAGATTGTTGCGTTACATCTGGGTTTTGGAAGTACGAAGTAGTGTTAATTACTACTTGTACTGCCCCGCCGAAATAGGCGGATGCGGCTAGGTCTTCAATTACCACAAATTGTGTTGCGGTCGTCTCGGCTGGTTTGGTAATGTTGTTTCCGTACTGTCCTGTGAACACCGAGATTTCTCGGTTAGTATCTACAGCAACCGCCGTGGCGTTTAAACCACGTCGGAGCATATAGTTCCCACTTGTAGACAGATTGGCCCATTCATATACTTGGCTTCTCATACTCATTTTTTATATCCTGCACACTTGGTGCAAGTTATAATAGTTTTTTAGACTACTTAAAGATTTTGGTATTGGAAACGGTCGTGAGTTTCCAGTTTTCGACACCTTCCTCTAACGAGGAGCCTTACGGCACGATGAATAGTAACTCGAAGTGGGTCTAAGAGTATCCTTAAATAGCGCCGACAAGTTTCTTAGCAGTTCCTGTAATTTCTTTGAGTCCTGCACCTGGTGCGACGGAAACTGAGCCAAGTCCAAGAATGTCTTCACCTGTGGAAATGTAGATTGCTCCGAAGAAGATACCGATACCGCCTGCAGCAGCAATAACTGTGCCGAGATATGGAATTCCGTAAATCATACTTACTGTATCCTTTAACCCATCCATACCAGGAATGAATGAAAGTCCACTCATTGCAGTAATCATCATTGATACTCCAACACCGAGTTGGAGGGCTGTCTTTCCTAAGTTCATTATTTTCATTTTGATTCACCTTATATTGTTGTTTGTGTTTCCGTAATTTCGACAACATCGCCGATTCCACGGATTTTCTTTACTCTAGTTAGCAAGTCCTTTGTTGCTTCATTAGATTTAAGCATCATAAATACACCAGAAAAAATACAAAATCCTCCGATGACTTGAATCCAAGAGTTTCCTAATAGGTACTTCTGAGGTTGATTAACTTCAATTTTGAAGAATTTTCCATTAGTGCCTGTAAATGAACCCATACCAATAACGAGTAGACCTGTACCAATGAGAAGTTCTCTAATATCAAGTTTTCCTAAAACGGGTATATTCATATTTTTCATCTCCCTTATTGTCCAATTACACTGCCCATTCCGACAGTTCCTTTCATTTCATTGCTAATTGAAGTTGCATTAGCATTCTTTGTAATCTGCTTTGGCATCATGCTTCCACCACGGCGAGCCGTAGTTGGAGGTGCTTGATAAGTTTGCCACACATTTTGAATACCTGCTTTGGTCTCTGCGGTGTAGTGTGCATTCTTTTGAATCATAGTTGGAGTGTCCTCAGCATAAAATGCTTGAGGTTGGTAAGAAGTAGTCTTTGGCATAATAGATTCGACAAATGCATTTTTAGCATTTGAGCCACGTTGTTGAAGTGAACCCGTTGCTTGAGCAAAAGTTTGGTCATGTTGAATCGAAGTAACTCCACCTTGTCCATAATTAACTGGAAGTGCATTGCCTCCTCCGAAGTCTCCTTCTGCACCAAGAGTAACATCTTTACGAGTTATGCCTGGGTTGTTGGAAAATGGACTTGTACTAATACCGAATGTTGATTGACCTGGAGAAACGTGACCGCTTCCTGTTGGGGAACGCTTAGTTACTGATTCTGATTTCCAACTTGGAAGACCTAATTGACGGGAGAATGTGTTATTCCAAATTGTTCGGAAACCTTGATAAGCAATACCAGAACCTGCTACAACCATAGAGAATTGCCATAACTGTGTTGGTTGAGTCAGTCCCCAAAGCATAACGGCTGAACCACCCATGAGACTAAATAATCCTCCAACAGTTTGCCATCCACCATCTGGAATCATACTTAGAGCCCAAACGGTAATTTGATTAACTGAACCTGCTACAACTACGACACCTAACATAGCGCCCCAATATTTTGCACTCAAATATGTTGTAGGGTCTAGAACTGCCATTAATGAGGGTTTAAATGAACCTAAGGAATCCTTGATACCTGTAACTTGATTAACTGCATCACCAACCATATCGCTTGCATCTCCTATAATTCCTTCTGCAGCACCGCTCCAGTTACCATATTGTGAATCTTGATGTCCTATTGCAATAATATTACTATCTTCCTTAATTTCAGAAGTTGCAATTGTTGTTTCTACTGGGCTGACCATAACTATCTCTCTCTCTCTCGACTATATAAAGATTACCATATCATTGCATACTCATTCCTACAGGTGGTAGTACCCTTAGTCCAAGGGGATTTCCGAGTTCATCGACAGTAGGCATAGTCAATGGTTGTGGAATTACAGTATCTCCAAAAATGGATGCAGTATTCTTTAATAAGCCTACACCTGAATAAGTTGGAGCCAATGATAAGTCAAGCAAAGGCTCTGCAAACGAAAAGTTTCCAAACGCTAAATCAGCACTTGCATTCAAGAAGTTTCCTTCTGATGGCATAAATTCCGTAGGATTAGTTTCTCTCACTGCATTTTCCATACTCGAACGACTTCTAAAACAATGGGATACAACACGTTGAGATATGAGTTTCTTTTCTTCGTAAGAAATGGTGTCGCTTTGCTCTACAGATGTCAAGAATCGGTTTCTAGCATTAGGTCCTGATACTCGAATCTTCACACCAGGGTCAGTAGTTGTATAAGGGATGAATAGTAAAAACTTCTTTTCAATAGTTTCAGGCTTGTATAATGCCCACGTAACTGATGCAGGCTCATAGGCCAACTTATATGTACCAACAGAGGTATCTAAAATAGATTCACCACATTCTGGACCTGAATCAATGACATCAGGAATAATTGGTCTTGGTTCAGTTATGCCAACAATTCCTAAACTCACTCCGAGTAGGTCTTCAGTAGTGGAAACATCTCTAGGGAACGCACGTAATTCGTACTGTCGACCTAAGTCTTGGCCTACACCATACATTGCCGATTCCATCGGGTTACGATTGAGGGCGTTTTGAATGGCTGCATCGAGTTCCATGATATCACTTTGTGCTTACTGATATTTAAAGATATTCATTATTGCAAAGAGTAATTTGTAAATATCTTCATTTTTCTAACGGTTTGGAGATTATCCCATCCTAAAAATGATTCTCTAATTCCTGGTCGTAATTCTTTAAATGAATTAATTTTCCCACAATAGTAAAAGTCCATAGTTGTGTCGTAATATTCTTCAAATATACAATTATTAGTTTTTACTAAATTTTCTAAAATTTCTATCTTTGGTATTTGATAATTATTCCCGACAAATCCTAAAAATCTAAAAGAGTCTGCTCGAGGGAAGATATCATAATCCATTACGTCATCTGTAGCGTAATACGGGTACACTGAGAGTTCATCATAAACTATCATAAATAATCCTAACTCTGCCTCATTCCCTAACATAAAATTAGAAGAAGTAAACAAAATTATAGACCCTTCATCGCATTCATTATCAGGAATTAAATCTAAGTTTATGTTTAAGTTTGTTTCGAAATCAAATTTATCTAACCATCTTCTATCACTATGCCAAATTTTCTCATCTTCTGGTAGTTCTAATGGGCGATAATAGCGAATGACATCGGGCTCATCAGGGTCAAAATTAGGAGGTTTAAACTTATTGCCCACATACTTCAAAATATCTTTAGTTAATTCATCAAAATTAGCGACACTTCTAATATACTTTATTCCATCTACTCCATAAATAGACTCTAAATGAGCAAATTCTCCGAGACGTTGCATTTTTTTAACTTCTTTATTACCTATGACAGTTCCCAAGTTTACATATTTATTAATTTTCAAAGCCCAAACATCTGGCATATCATTATATGTACCATAGATTGTTTCGACACCAATTAAGTTTTTACGGTCTCCACTAGGCTTAGGGCCCAAATGATACGTAGTGAAATACAGGAAAAATCTTTCTCCATCTTGAAAGTTAAATTGCCCTACTGGGTCTTGAAGAAAATAATTATCATCAGTTACCCAGACTCCATCTCGATATCCCGATTCGAAAAAATTAGGAATTATACCAATTGGAATTGTCATCAAGCCCTCTCCTCTGCACTATACTCATAATCGTCTCTACCCCACCTATCATAAGGCTCATCCTCCTCATAATCATAAATGAAATAATTGTCCTGATATTCCTCATGTAATTCGAAGTATCTGTCTATTACTAGTTGTTTTAAGTTCGTTGCAGATTCTAATTCGCCTAAATACACGCCTTTTTCGGTGAGTTCACAACCAGGCCAAAAACTAGAAATAGCCTCGAAGTCAATAATTTCCAACCATCCTAGTTTAATATCTAATTCAACATAAACACGGATTAATTCAGGTGTATATTGCACAACTCCTAAGTAAGTTTTACTTTCTTCAAGTAAATTATTATTTTTGAATAAAAACGAAATAGTATGAGAAGGATTTAAACTAGTTATGGGTCCGAAAAATCCAATAAAATACTCCTCCGTAATCCACATCATATCAGATTCCATCCAAAAACTCCTATAGTTATTGGGCATATGAATGGTAACAGGAGTCACTAATACCTCACCCCTGCGTTACTTGATATGCTAACATTGCGCCAATAATTGTAAAAGCCCCTAACGTAACTAATGGAATAATAGATTTAAATTGGTCTTCTGCCAATAAAGAAAATGATTCTTCTGATTTAAATGGAGTAAATGCATCTATCTCAGCCCGTAATGAAACAGGAGTTGATTCTGCCAAAATATTTTTGACAGTTTCTTCTGCAGATTGTCCTCGATAATTTTTCTTACCAAACATACCTGCGGCCAAGGTCAAGTCATGAGTCGTTGGTGGACTAAATCCTGCTAACGACATTTCAGCACTAAGTGTTTTAATAGCGTCGTCCATACCGCCTTCGGCGGATAACCAAGAAATAAACTTACTTAGTTTCATAGTTTTAATATTTTGGGAAGACTCTGCTGAGAGCAGACCTTTTAAAGTCTCTGCGGCTAATGGTTCTGTGATTGGTTGGTGCAAAGGTGCAACTACAGGAATCATAGGAGCGGGAAACTCTACAATACTTGATTCAGTATCTACTGAATCTAAAGGGCCTGTTGGAACTTCTACTTCGGAGATTTCTTCTACAGGTGCAGTAGTAAACTCTTGCTTTAAAGTTGCCAAATTTTCAGATAGTCCTGATGCCATGTTGTATTTTTACATGTTTCAGTTATTTAAAGGCTTTGTTTGTAGCGAAAGAAGTTTATCAAAATTTCGAGGAGTCTTAGGATGCCAATTACCACCTTTAGTCTTTTCCTCACTCCATGCAGTTAAAACGTGTCCTCGTCGAGAGACCACATAACAAAAAACTAATGACTCATTTGTTTCAGTATCTACTACAGTAACATCTCGTATATACTTAGAATTAGTGGGAGTTGAGACGGTCATTAAGTTATCTTCCAACCATAGATGTTGAAGACGCGACAAAGTTAATTTAGGAATAGTTAGGTTTTTCTTACTAACTGTACGGTCTTGTTGTATTCCGTTAGAGTGTAGTTTTTGTTTGTGTTCTAACTCTACTTCGTGCGGATAACCCATTTGTAGTTTAGCCGTATCCGTAATCTTTAATGGTTTACCTTTACTACTCATTTGAATTACTTGTTTTTGAAATGCAGGTAGTTCAGTAGAGACCCAATCAGGCCAGTAAACTGCTCGATGATAATAGTAAAATGGAACTGTGTCCGTTTGAATAGTTATGTAATAATCTCCAAGTGTGAGTCCTGCCATGTATTAGACAAGTAGTAATCACCCATATAAAGGCTTTCACTCTTTCTTTATGAATTCGAGTACCTTATCATGGAGTCCTAAAAAATAACCACCGAATGCGATTAAAGAGATTGCCCCAACGAAACCTAGATTTCGGCGAGTCAATACCTCAGCGGCTTTAGTATCTGGATTAGGGCCTACACGACCACCATCCCATTCAAGTACGCCTTGGCCTGATGTATCAGCCGAAGGTGTTGAACCAAGGTTGCCTACACCGACTTGATTAGCAGTCAAAGTATCAGGGAAATATTGGTCACCATAAAGAGAACCATCATAGTTCATTTCTGCCGCTTTAGTTTCAGCACACCTACAAACACCAACAGCACCGATATCACAACTACACTCTTCAGCACTTTGCTCGAAAATATTAGAAGGCGGAGCGGATGGAGAATCTACATTCACGATATCGAAACCACTTAACTTAGATTCGTTTAATGGGTCACTACTTGAAGTAGATGCATTAGTCAAATTAGAACCAGAAGGTTCTGCCATTTTCTTTTCACAACCACATGCTTCATAAGTTTCAGCGTGTTTAGCGCAAATAGTCTCAGCAAACTTAATGTTGCTTGGAGGTGCGGAAGGAGATTGAACTGCAATAACTTCATTTCCAGTTCCTGCAGAACTAGGTCCAGCCGATTTAGGATTCATATCTGTTGGAGACGAACCTGTAGGTGAATAGGATTCTGGAGAGGTCAGTGGAGACTCAGCACGTCGAGTTTGCAAACTGCGTTCTGCACGTAGTCTTCGATTTTGATTTTTTCGATTTTCTGAATCATAACTATAAACAAAACAATTTTGACACATAGGACTTCCATATATGTTTTTCGTTGTAGCCCTTCCTGTGCATCCATCATGTCGTCTTGGATTCTTTTGCCCGTACAACACGCACCATTTTTCTGCTCCTTGGGCTTCTCGAACGAAGTCTCCAAGGTGTCCTTGACCTGGTTTTAGTTTATTGTTAGGAGTATACCTTCGACGGTCTGCCTTGATACTCTTTCCACGGTTTGTTCGGCGGGTTTCACGACCTTTGCCATCATGGTGAACGTAATTGTCGCCATCGATAGTACGGTGTGGATAAGAATGTTTTGCTTCGGCTCGCTTAGAGATAGATTCAGCCAACCATTGTCCATCACCAACAGAAGTTGGATTTAAACCAGATACTGGTTGGCTCGATTCAGCCGCAATAGCATCAGATGCAGATTCAGAGCGGAAAGATTCCGCATATTTAGAAGTAGTAAAGTTTTCTGAATATCGCAATTGTTGGTCTGTAGGTTTCTTCTTCTTCATAAAACTTTGCGATATTGGATTATTTTTGTTAAGTTTTCGATTACTTTGACGCATTTTTCGCTCCTCCTTCTTAGTAGGTATTTTTCGAGCATTAAAAGTTTCAGCCGACATAGAGTCTAATTCTTCTTGGTCTATTTCAGATTGCCTTTCGATGAATGATACAATTATATCTTCTTTTTCTTCTTCTGTCTTTGCAACTACGATTTGAGTAACTTCAAATTCTACATCCATATTTCCTGCTTCATAAGTTTCCACATTACCTACTTCAAAAATCCAATCGTCAGCCTCTCTTATGTCATCACCTGTAAAAGTCTCAGTTCCTCGGACTTCTATTCGAGAAGGATTATCTACATTATCAACCCAAATAGAGGTAGGTGTGAATTGGTGAGCATCTTCTTTATCTCTTTCAAAATATAAAGAAGCATGGTATGCCTCTCCACTAGAAACTAAATTCCAATCTAATGCATCAGCCGTGACGATTTGGGAATTCTCATATGTATGGGATTGCCCATTCCACATGTCATTCGAAAACGTCCACCAATTTTGAGACCATACATATGCTGCAAAAACTTCTATCATATCATTCACTTACCTTAACGTCTATATAAAATTATCTCTCCTTTGCCCATTCCAGGACCTGATGGAATTCCACGAATGGAATCGTCACTAATCTTTAGTAAACTGTAGCCTTGAGACCATTCTACTAAAGTTTTAGTTGACCCGATGCCAGTCATACTATCGACGCCGTAGTATGAACTGTTTTCAGCAGGGGAGATTTGTTGTCCTAATCGGCCATCATAAGAGAAGGCAGAGGAGATGACTGGATGGTCACCACCTAAGGGACTTGGAGGCATAGATGGCATTTCCTTAAAAGGAACATTCATACCCGAGATTTGGAATGGGAAGTTTTGGCCAGTTTCAGCAGAAGTTTTACAGCAAGGTGTACGACCTGAGTAATCAACAGGAATATTAGTCCCGTCTCTCAAACGTGCTTGCACTGAAGGGTCATAACTTGTTGGATTAATATGGTGCATTAATTTTAGTGGTCTCAAGTCATAATTATGAAACTCTTGACCAGGGGCTAATGAACGAAACGTTTGTTCGGCTGCCATAGCAGGTGCAACTTCTTTAGCAGTAACTTCATTAGTATCTACTAAGTCATCACGCTTAAATCCTAAAATATTCTTCAAGCGACCCCATACAGATTCTTCTTGAATTAATTCTTCTTTAGGAGATTCGGCTACAGGTTGAGGTTCATTGGCTCGATATGGATTAGGATTCATAGGTTGAACATCAATCACACCAGGACCAAATGGCAACGTATTAACCACAGGTGAACCATGAGTAAGGTTTAAGGCTTGATAGCCCATAAAACTTTGACTTAACGATGTTGGAATAATGTCAACGGTTGAACCAGTCAACTCGATAAACATGGTTTGATATTCTGCGTCAGTTACAACCATATTAAAACCTATGTCTTTCCGCTATTTAAAGATACCGCCAATCTAAGGATTACTAACCATTTGGTTAATGCCACCTTTAGCCTTTTCAACTGCATTTGACATTTTCACTAAAATGTATAAAGAGGTTGCAATAATTGCACCGTAGAATAACCCATTAATGAATACATTTTGAAATTTAGTAGTGTAAGCCACCACTATAGTCCCAAAGGCAATTACTAACATAATGGTTTTTGACTTCATATCTGTTGGAAGGATTACTACAGCACTGCCAACCGCATTAGCAATGGCTTCTGCTCGGTCTATTTCTTCTTGAATACGAATCTCTTCCATTTTATCGTTAATGGCCTCTTTGAGTGAGGTTGCACTCGGCCAAACGATTTCAGGTTTTAAAGTGTATTGTAGTTGACCTCGACTAATTTCAGCAATAATTTCCTTACCTGATTGGTCTACATATTTAGTGTGGTCTCCATTAGCCTTATCAATGATATCTAAAATAATAGCGGCTTCAGTTTGTAAACCTCGACTGACGTTGTGACCTCCACCACTATTTCTGTTGCGATTTATGCCAGGTTGTGAAAATACCATACATTTTCATGTGACCTTACTGATACTTAAAGTTATGGAGTAGGTTGACTAAGCAAAAGTTGGATAATACTAGTCAAGAAGTCCTCAGTACCACCAGGGCAATCAGGATGTCTAAACAGGCTTGCATCTAATTCACAACGGTCTCGACGCGGATAAATATGTTGATAAATAAATGAACTCCATATTCGCCTAGTGGCAATCACCATTGTAATAGAAACTATACTAACCACGGAAAGTAAAATGGTATTTACTGACTTATCCTTGATTAGAAACATCTGTCCTCACTCATCCTCAGGGAGTTTCGAAACAGGAATTCCAATAGCCATAAGCAAATCAGGTGTGGGTTCACCCTTATAAGGTTAATCCAGTTTCGTTCAATCGTCGTCTTCTTCCTCCACGATTTCCATGCATTTGCCGTCAACGCACTCCCACCCAGGACCGTATAAGTTTTGACAACGCTCATCATCTGAGCAGTAGTTACATTTCATACTGTATGCTAATTCAAAGGATTCAGAGTTTTTATCTTTTTTACCTACTGCTCCGTAATAACCTATGCCTACACCTATTGGAGGTAATGCTAAAAGTACAGTAACTGGAACTTTATTATAACGTTCAGGTAGTGAATAATAGAAAAGAGCAACACCTCCTAAAATAGTACCACCCATAGCCATGGCTAATAATGTTGAACCTTTAATAGTTTCTGCAAATCTAGTTGTTGCAGGTTCACTACAAAAAACTGATTCTGATGCCAAATCTAAAAGTGCCTTATCCATCTTAACTCACCTACTGTGAGCCATATCCGAATCCATAAAGGTGTGCTTCGGCTCCGAAAGAACGTCCTGGGCTGTTACCTACACCACCTGAGATAAGTGATTGTGCAGAAAACATGCCACCCAAATCAGATTGAGTAACTGGAGGTGTTATTACTTCTGCTTGTACAACCATTGGCCGTGCCGCAGGCATACCACGTAGGGCAGACATGATTCCTCCCATATTTGGCAGATTTGCCTGAGGAACTACAATCTGTTCTCTAATTGGAACTCGAGTTTCACTAGGCATTATATTAATCTGAAGTGCCCCAGTTTGGTCAGGGGCTTCTGGTGAATAAATCCAAGCGGATTGGTCTTCCATTGTCGAGCGGCCATAGTTTCCTTGAACTACTCCACTCGGTGCAAGTAAATCTCCATTACTTAGTACTGTATCAAGTGCACTAAGTCGAACACCTGAAATGTCTACATCAGCACCACCCAAAAGAGCAGAGTGTGAAGATAGGGCAGAATAGTTAGTTGGCATAATATACGTATCAACAGGAACTGGACTATTTCCAAGTTCAACAATGTTTTGTACTTGAGAACTCAAAGAAGTGCCTTCAAGACGAATATTATTAATACTAGAATTCAATAGAGTCATATCAGGCATAGCAGGCGCACCAGGTAAAATACCTGAGCCACCAGGACCAATTCCTAATCCTGCCATACTAGCATTTCTAGCAGACAGTGTGTCTCGTGAAGGGTCAAAAGTCAACCCAGATTGTTCAAGTCCAGCACGTAGTGCACTAGTATTTGGTCCTAGCAAGTTTTGAAAGGACGGGGCCATTGTGGGGTCGTATCTTGTCGTCATCATATTCACCATTCATCTTCTTGTTATTTAAAGTTACCGTCTAAGGAGTTGCTCCACCCATGGCAGGTATATCCCAATCAGTGTCAATACTCTTTAAAAGTAAAAACCCACCACCAAGCACAAACAAAGTGCCAACAATACTTGCATAAATAGTATTGGAACTTTCAGGTGATTCATCTGCCTCTGCAGATTTAGTTCGAGTGTAATTATATGTAGGGCGTTTCCATTCTGCTCTACTAACTTTACGAGTAGGTCGGACGTAGTCACTTAACATTTCTGCACTCATAGTGTATGTAGAATTAGTAGGCCCTGGCTTTGGGTTAATTTTAGACACAGTGTCAGAATTAAGACCAGCGGAATAAATTGGTGAATTTGGCGTAGGTAATGAATTACGCTTAATAGTATTCTTATCAAACACTATGAAGTTTGCCATATCTGTCATACCTGGTGTTGGAAGCATATACATACAGTAGTACTTTCCGATACTTAAAGACTTCTCTTGTCAACCTCTCGTAAACAGGTGCATAAAAAAGACAGTAGTGACTAAAAAACCACCAGTCATCACCGCAACAAATGTATATGGACTTTTTTCATCGATTGTTTCTGATTTTTTAGATTCAATTATAGGCTCCCAAGTTAAATTAGATTCAATTACTGATGGAGACATCCAATCATTTTGATTAATTACAGGCATCTTTGGTATGGAAGATGTGTTGAAACTGTCTTTGAACTCACCACCTGTAGAATCTACAACATTACGTTCTACAATATCATATCTTGTGTGCATACCAATGTCTCTTTGAGGTTTTACATCGATATTCTTACCTTTGTGTTCTGTACTTCGGTCATTTCTAATTTTACCAATCCATAAAAATCCATCATCTTTTAAAAACTCAGGTGAGTAGATAATACACTCACCAGATTGGGCAAATGCTATGCCGTCTATTAATCTGTCAATTCTTTCTTTGTCTGTACCATATGAGATTTGGTCTTTGATAGCAATCAAATCTCGAGTTTGCATAACATTGTGAATAATATAAGTACTGGCTTGTGAAAGGGCTTCTTTTGTAATTGCAGCAGGACGTTGAGTAACCATACAAACACCGTATCCTAATGCACGTCCTAATTTACACAATCTAATAATGGGTGCAGTTGCGGCATTTCTCTTTTGTAAAGGAATGAAATCTTGACATTCTTCAAAAATCGTGAGCAGTCCTTTACCCAGTTTTGCTTGAATTAAAGATTCACAGTAATCGCCAACCATCTCTTGTTGGGCGTCTAATGTTAAATTGCTAATATCTATAATGAGTGAAGAATTAGAGTCCTTCAATTGATTCACTAATTTAGCACAATTGATAGATTCATTTAATTTAGGGGAAATCTTTTGAATTCCTTTTAATGTAGATAAGTGACCATGTGCGTCCAATGGGTCAAAGCAAACAAACTGTAATCCTAATCTTTCGAATTCTTCCATCAACACACCTGCAGTCCAAGACTTACCACTACCTCTCATCCCTGTGATAAATGAAACTTGATAAATAAACTCTAATGGAAATGAGAAATCATCGGCTAATCTAAACTCATCTAACTGAGCCTTACGAGGTGCTTCTCTTTGATACTCATCTAAAACATCAGTTAGTTCACGAGCCTCTCCAAGTCCCCATGTAGATGTATCTTCCATATTTTGTAATATATGTCCTTACTACTTAAAGTTGACGACCATTTTCTCGAAGAAACTCTAATAATTCTTTCTTTAAGAATTGAAATTGTCGATGAAACCAAAAATCATTTTCTAAAATTAACTTGTAAACCATCTTAAACTCTCGACTAGCAATACTATATGGTTTAAGTTCACCTAAAAAGTCATGAATGTTAGAGTTCATCCAAACTACAATTCCTGTATCGGATAATTTTAATATAAACTCTTTATTAACCATTAATTTAGTGAACAAATTGGAGATATCATTTGTTTCTAACATTGGATTACTACCAGGAACATAATTAGGGTTTAAATAAATAAATCTTTGAATCATCTCACGATAACTTGTTAAGTGAATATTTTTCAACCATTCAAGCCACTCTTCGGCTTGCTCCGCAATGAATAATCGCCATACAGGATTTCCCATTTAAAAAACCTCTTAGTCCTCAGTTTCTTCATCTATTTCTTCAAAAACAAACCCTTCTGCTCTTAGTTCCTCTACTTCCTCATCTGAAAGATACATTACATCTTCAACAGTTTCAGACTTTTCGATAGGCTTACTCATAAAGTCACCCATATCTAATGAGATTTCATCTAATGCAACAGGAGCAACACGAGGTACAGCAGATTTCGCTTGTACTGTAGGGATGGCAGTTGCACTTTCTGATTTAAATCCACCTGAGCCTGCAGACAACACCTCTGCAGCCGCCTTGTGTGTGAGGCCTGCTTCGGCAATTAAATCCTCCATACTCATAAATATACCTGTTGAAGGCACTAATGAAGCGTCAAGACTTAATCCCTTTGAAAGGTCATATTTATCAGTAGCGATAGTAATTTTACCACTGAGTCGGTCTGCTTCGGCTTGAATATCTGCTAAACTTCCAAATCCTAATACGGAATTATTACCCATAGTTTTAGGTTTCTCACCTAAGACTTCTGCCCAATCAATAGGTTGAGTAGGGTCCCAACCTGTGGGCAACCTAGCCCCTAATGTTTCTTCAACTTCTCGTTGTCTACTTGAGCGAGGGTCCACAGGTTTTGAAGGTGGTTTTTCAGTTTCGACTTCCTCTCCGAATGTTAGGATATCATCAGTAAATAAATCGGAAAAATCACTACGGGATTGAGCAGACTTAATCGCATCTAAGTAGGCTAAGTCATCATCTTCTAATTTCTTTCTTTGACCTGCTAAGTACTCAATTAAACCTTGAATAACTGGAGCAATATCTCCGAAAACAGTAATAAGGTCTCCAGCAGTTTGGCCTGTTTTACTATGAGCCACTGATTGGCCAACATTGTATTTTTGAGCCATATTGGCCAAAGGCACTAATACTTTTTGAGTTAAGTCGGCATTTAAGTTGAGTGAATCTGCAAGGTCAGAAATACTTTTACCTCCAGATAATAAGTCTATTATATTGTCAGCAGTAGAATTTTCAGCAACAGAAGTTTTCACAGATTTCTCATCCCTCGAAGGTCTATTACTTTCAACACTGCTGCGGAACTCATTATCCATGATACTTCATCCTTAGTCATCCTACTTAAGACTTCCTATTCAGGATATATGGACTCTTCCATAGCCCTAACCCAAACATCAATCATAGACTCACCCTTTTTACGAATAGCACGAGGGTCTAATTTACTTGATAAACTTTGTAATGATTGTTTTAATAAGTTACGAAGAAAATCTTCATCACTATCTGTATTATACGCAGCATCCTTTAAAAAAGAACCAAACTCATAAGTTAATTGTCTTAATTCACGTTCTCTTGCTGAGTTTTTAGACTTAATCATATCTTGAATTATTTCAGATTCGAAAAACTCGATTACAATTTCATGTGGTTCCAATGCTGAACACGTTAGATTTGCTAAAACTTCATTCAACCTATCTGTAATATCTTGCCGAACAGGTTCTTCTGAAATATTTGCCGCATCTAATAAAAATTTGTCAAACTGTTGTAAAAATGCATTGTTTTTTTCACGGTCTAATAAAATTCGATATTTACTAATCATAGCAGTAAGTGTTTCGAAATCGATAAAAATCACCGCCATCCATTCGCTCGATTAAATTCACTTAAGAACTCACTATCCATACCCATCTTTTGCCGCATCATCTTTTGTTTTGCCGATTCAGCCGATTCTGCCTTTTTACGATGATGTTCGGCTAGTTTAACAGTTTCGGCAAGTTTTGTGACTGTTTCTGATTGTTTTTCGATGAGTTCCTTCAACTCGTTGATTTCCTTATTTTTAATTTGATAAACAGTACTACCAACTACTGCAGCACCAACTACGAAGCCTAATGTACTTTGCTTATTAATCCAACCTGCGGAATTAGTTCCAGGGGCTGCAAGGGTTTCAATAGGGTCAGCACGAGATAAAATTTCATTATAAACCTTTTGCATATCATCCGCAAAATCTTCACTGCCTTGAGGTTTGCTAATCATGTCAGAAAGTAAAGTTTTCAATTGGTTTGTTGGAACTTGGCCGACATCTACATTTTGTTTCACAGATACGGATTCCGCCGCAAATGCTTTAATAGGTTCAGCCACGATATGTTCTATCATTTTACTGAATCCTCGAACACCCTTTTGCCGATTAAATAAGATATATTTACCAGGTCCAAATGGCTCTACAAGCGATGCAAAATCTTGCGGTGCTTCATCCATTTTAATCAAGTCTTTAGTACCTGAACCTTTGACTCCTTTGACGTAACGACGAACAAAGTAACTAATCATAACTCTACATCAGTTGGTTCTGATACTTAAAGGATTGCTTATCAAGACGCTTAAATTAGGATAAAATAATAGGATAATAGGATACGCTATCCTATTATTTAAGACCAGATTGTAGCAATGGCTTCATAAACAGAATCTAATGAATCAGGGTTCATTCCTTCCATCACTTCAAGAGTCATAGAAATTTGATTCCACTTAAGTTTCTTCATCCCTTCATAAATTCCTCGAGTTTCGGCTCGTTCTTGAAATCCCTTTTGAACTAAATATCTTTGAAGTGCTAATACATCTAATCTCCAACGAATTCCACCTTTTCGTTCCTTGCTTTGAGCGTGTCTAAACATAGGACGATTACGTAGGATACCTACTACTTCACGACTCGTATACCTTCGAGGCTTTAATTGAACCATACTGTCTGAAATTTGAGTCGAATAGCCATAACCTTTATTTAATAATAAATAGTCTACAATGTCTAAAACTAATCCTTCAGTTAATGGCAAAGCCCGACTTCCATCAACCACACTTATTCACTTTCCTGCAATCGAGTAATTAGGTCGGCTTTTTTACCCGAAACAGGAAGTTCTTTTTCTTTGAGTGAGGATTTCAGTTCTGCAACCGTCATATCCTCATAATCAAGAACTATAGTATCAGCAATCATGGCGGCTTGCTTTTTTCGATATTCATCGAGGTCGATACCAAGTGCATCAGCAACTAATATGCCCATTTCAATTTGATAGGTTTCTTTGGCTTCTGCTTTAGAGACTCCATTTGCAATAAGTTCACGAAGACGTGTCATTTTATTATTTTCCATTTCGATAGCAGCATGAATTGAAGCCGTAAGAGGGTCTAATTTAATTTCAATATCTTCTGCAGGTAGGGAAAATAATCGGTCTATTTCTCGAGTTAATGAATCGGCCCCAGGTGCCACAACTTGAGAAAACTCTTCAACATCGTCAACTAAATATTCTCCTGCACCAGGGCCCGACGAAACACGGTCAACCCATTCAAGTGCTTGATTCTTAGTTACGTGCAGGCCAACCCTATTCCAAAATCTTTGTTCTGTCATACTAATCAATCATGATTACTAACTACTTAAAACTTCTATACAAGAAATCCACTCAGCGGAACTATTTCCGTTCTTAATTCCAAAGACTCGAGACGTTTGTAAACTAGTAGTTTGGCGAATCGTATCGGAAATCAAACGACCTGAACATTCTAATCCAAACTCAACAAATTGATGGCGATATTTCATTTGGTCAGGGACAGACATCTTAATAGGCGTCAAAATAGATTGACCTAAAAATGTATTCCATTGCAAATCCGCTACCATAACATGCAACCCTGTTTTAGAAGAAGACTGTCTAACCCAAATATGCTCGATAGGAAATATCGTAACAAGTAGTTCAAGCCCTTCAATAACCTTACTATCTGCAAGGCTAACATCATCCCAATCAAAAGTTAATCCAGTCATAATCATCACTTATATATTAAAGTTATATGACTATCTGTTTTCTTCTTCCCTTTTAACTGTAATCCTTGTTCGTGAGGATAATCGTAACGCTCACCATCTAAATAATATCCGTCTTTTTTCAACTTAACATCACTTAAAAACGGTAATTTAACTTGTAAAATTACTCCATGTTCAGTCAAAGTTCGTTCAATTATCTTCTTAGGGATTAATACTAAATTAGAACATACTACTAATCCAAAATCTTCTAAACGCTCGGCCTTTGGTTCAAAAGGGAATTTGGGCACACCACAAAGTTTAATTCCCTGTGAAGAGGTAATTTTGTAATATTTACCCAAATAAGGTTGTTGATTATCACGTTCTAATTTCAGTAACGCAACTGCTTTATTAGTTTCGGCTAATTTCCAAGTCTCCTCATCAAATGCAGGAACTAAGTTATTAATAATCACATTGGCTACTTTGATATCTAAGGTTTGCAAAAACTTAATAGTTCTTTGACACTCTTGATATCCTGCCTCCGTGGGAATACTAACTAAGTTTACTTGAACATGCGAAGGATTACGAATTAACTCCCTAATTCTAAGCATTAGATTCCTAGTGTTCTCTAAAAACTCAACAAAAGGATTCAAATCTTCTGTTCGACGCATCATAAATCCCTTTAGATTCATAACTTTAGCCCTCATGCGGAGAATACGAAGGATAAATCCTTCAATAGCCTCAGGACACGTCAATGCCTTTAATGTATGACCTGTAGGTGCAGTATCAAAGACAATAAGGTCATAATCAGAACCTACAATTAAGTTTAGAATCTTTTTTAAAGCGAAAACTTCATCCATACCAGGGAAATTAAACCAATCTGTAAACATGTCTGAATCTACACCAGGCATTAGTTTAGAAAATGAATCTTCCATCAAGTTTTGCAATTCAGAAAAGAACTGCTCCGCCTCAGTCGAAGCATTGATATTAGCCGCCCAAAAGTTTTCAGCAATTGGTGTTGGTTTAAATCCTACAGGTTGTCCTAATACATCTTCAGTAGAGTGTGCAGGGTCACTGCTTACTAAGATAGTTCTAAATCCTTGGCGAGCCCAATACTGAGCCGTAGCCGCAGAGGTACTAGATTTGCCAACTCCGCCCTTCCCAGTAAACAAAACAAGTCGAGTCATAATAATGATATGATAAGTTTTCGTATTTAATACTTTATGCCCATTTATTGATAAAATCATCAGAGTATTCGGCAAACTCATCCATATCAATATACATACCTTTGAATGAGCCAAATACACTAATTTCGATTTCTATTCCTTTTAGTTCCACAGGATAATTCTTAATACTAATTTCTAAAAAATCAACAGGCCCTCGGATAACTTTCGAGACATCAACATCAATGGCAGTAAAGTCTCCCTTAGCAAATTTCAAGTCTCGACTACCTATCTCAATTCCTTCAAAATCTAAATCAGAAGGAACTGAAAAAGTAATTTTTTGTTGGTCTCCAAGAAACAATCGCTTGGATTCTCTGTAATCCATATTAGTTGATACTACATCCTACTACTTAATTGTTCCGTTGAGTTTCCCACCAATCAGCATCTGGTGGGAAATCTGAAGGTTTAATAAACAAAGAGGTCATATTGACTAAATCTACATCTCGATGAATCAAATCACCAACTAGGAAAAAGTGTAAATAAGAGCCATCTTCAAAAACAACTCGAGAATGTCCTCTAAATGCCCCATTTTGGTGGGGTATTTTTTCTATTCTAGCCATAACTGGATTATAGTCTGGTGCGTTCCAATCATCTGCTAGTTCCTGTGCCGCCACTAAACTACTAAACTCACCCATATTCTCTACTCCATCAAAAGTATTGACTAATACACGATACTTAGCAGGTACATATGGCTTATATAGCAATATGATTGTTTCAAATTCCTCATGGTCATCATGGTCATCATGGCCATCATGGTCTGTAGGTACACCTTCAAGTACAGATTCAAACGCTTCAAAAATAGTATGCAGTTGTAATTCAGTTTGCGTAATAATTTCATTTACTGAAAGTATAGACTGAGCCACAGGATAAGGACCTTCTCCAAATCCATGAATGGTAGTTTCAAAATCATCGATAGACATTTTTGAACCTAGTCGGGCTAATAATTGACTAAAATGACGACGCGATAATAAGAAACGAGAGTCTAACTCAGTAGTCTCAGTACCTTTAGCCAAACCTTCTAAATAATCAAGGGCCTTAGTCGATTGGAAGTCGTCACTCCAATCAATGTCTGCTTCCCAATCAGGAATTACAGTTTTTCGAGCCTGATTATGGGGGTCTGCCCACTCAACATCGTCCCATTTTTCGGCATTGAAATCGGCATGGATTAGTCCCATCTTTATTAAGGCTCTCTCCCTGATTTCATCGGCTTGGGCTAAGGAAATGAGCCCTAATCGAATATCCGTATCTAATCGCAAATCTAATTCTTGCAATTGAACCTTCATCATCATACCTTGTTGCATAAGAACCTTACCAATAATTCCTTTTGGTTTGCGATTTTCAACAACGACGGCTTCAAAGGATTCTGCACCATAGTATTTGGCTCTCCAATCAGTTATTTCTAGACTCGTCTTAGGGTCGTAAGCGTATTCGCAAGTTTTACAAACGTAAAAACGGAAATCATATGGCTTCTCACCAGGTTCCATTTCTCGCTTTTTGTAGGCAGAGTTCCATGTGCGATTCTTATTACATTTCGGACAATACATCCGTTTACCTGTTGAACCCATCTACTCCAACCTCCTAAGTGGGGGCAATCTATCTTTATTTGTAGGTGCAACTGTAATGTATTCATACACAAGATGAGGCTTTTTACTAGCCAAGGTGATAATAGTTCCAACAGGTGGTCCTAAGACTAATCTGCCTTTCACACTAGGGCGATTACGAGGCTCTCCTCGAGTAGGTTTAGTGTAAAGTTTAGCATCCACTCCATTTTTACCCCCAGTATCAAAAGAAAGTGTGTAAAAGTGGTCTCTACCATCATCAACAGAAATTAAAACAGGACTAAAACGAGTAGAGTTTCTTTGCTTACTAAGTGCCAACATTGGAGGATTTTTAGAAGTCCATTGCCAACCTGCTAATTGATTAAACAAATTAGTTTTTATTGTTCGGCCTTTTTCACTTCTATGTCCTTTGACATCATAGTCCACCATGAATGAGGGGCTTCTATCTGTGACAGATATTGAAAATCCTCCCACCTCTGTATTCGGCGAAATATACTCTTGTGTGTCTAAACGAGTGTAGCCTCTATTGGCATATTCATCACCCCTAACATTAGGTTTAGTTGAGGCAACATCTGCCTCGAAACTTACTTGAGAATACAGTTTAGCCATGTCCTCAACACCCTTAGGAGTCAGACCTGGGTTGACTTGCATAATCAATTTAGATAGGCTAGCCATAGTGTAACATTCATCGTCTTGTTATTTAAAGACCACGCCTACTGTTGACAAAACACTTGTACCATAGTTTTGAATGGTGTCATCTTGCCTTTCTTGAGTTTTACTCCTGTTGGCAAAGTAGCATTGTAAAATCGACGAGGGAATCTAAAGAAGGGCAATCCACGACTTGAGTAAGATTGCTCAACACACCCTTCGAGGTCGAAAGAAGACTCATCCGCAAAGGCGAAGTTGAAACGTACATATTCTCCAAATCGAGGTGCACGGTCAATGTAATTCGTAGCGTCAACCATCTCAGAGTCTTTGATTGCGACAACAGGCAAGACTTTCTCCATCATGTAACCGATAAATTGCAAACGCATGTCCTCTGCCAGCCCAAGAATATCTTTAGTCAACATATCTTGCCAAGCGTCTTTCAAACCTGTGTATGCCCAAGTTCTGTCCTTAGAGCGCCATGTTTGGCTTGGCTTAATGTTACCATACTTAAAGTAACGCTCATGAACATTACAAGTATCACGATAATTATAACGAGTAAACATTTCTTCATCAGTCCAAACCTTATCAGTATTATCGGAATCGAATTGAGTCAACAAGTCGGATACTCTAGCGTATTGGTCAACCTTCCATTGTTCGTATTGGGGCTTGATGCCATCGTTAATTAAGTTTTCAATTTCGTCTCGTACAGATTCTTTAACTAAGAAGTATTCTGTCGGCATTTGAACGCCTCCAATCATTGGAGGTTTAGCCGATTTCTTGGCTTCACGGCGTTCTCGTGTCCACGCCTTCATTTGCTGTTTAGCATAAGTTAACGTATCGATAGTAGGTTGCCATGCTTGGCGGAAAGCCAAGACTTGACGAACAACAGAAGCGTTGCTAAAAACTCGAATTTGTTCAAGGGCACGAGTTTGCTCTTTAGTCGTGTATGCTGCAAGTTCTTCGACAGGAAGTGTCGAATACCATCCTGTAGATGTTTGCTTTTGCCAAGAGGTTTCCCAATTTTCGGCATCCTGTAAGATTTTAGCAACCTTTTTAGGGATGGCATTAGGATTCGAAGAACCCATAGCGGAATTGATAGTAAGGAACTCTTTGATTGCACCCTTTTCCAAAAGAGTTGCACCGTAAACGCCTGCAAACTTACGCCTTGCCCAAGAATCTCCGTCCTTGTTACGACGATAATCGCTTGCAGTAGCATCATTACGACTTGAAAGGGCAACACCTCCAAGTACGAGGCGAGTAAAATTGGCTAACTGTTTCGATTCAAGAGTTTGGTCTTTAACTTGGTCAAAGAACGTTTGAAAGGCAGTCATTTGTTGCGGGCTTAGTCCGTTAGGTAGTCGGCTCATAAACTGACGATGGCACTGTCCTATATAAGGTTAACCCAAAAATGTGAGCATGTGCACTTCATGCTCGACCCTCCAGATTACGTGGCATAATATGAATCGTAACTCGAGATTCCGAAAGATAATTCTCGTCTTCATAAATAAGTGTAAATTCCATCAGTTTATACGGATTCATATCTGGGAGAGTTTCAATAACTGTTGCAGACGCAGTATTCAAAGTTTCTCTTTGCGTTTCTGTTAGTTTTTGATTTGATAGGCGAGTAAAATCTTCCCAAGTATTTAATCCATTTGATAATGAACTTAAATAATTCCAAATGTTGTGACAGTGTTGCCGACCGATATCCAACATTTCACCCGAGATTGTGTCCCAGAATAGAATTGATACATCAGTAAGGAAGGTAACTGTAGCAGTACGTGGCGCGTCGTTGTAAAATCCTTGTATGTCGAAAATAGATTCAGGTGAAGTATATAAACTTTCTTGACCTTGTTCGACCCACATTTCTGCTCGATTATCCATCAGTGATGCACTTTGATTAAATGCGGCTTGAAATGCACCCGCAAAACTAGTGTAAAAATTCAAAGGCTTAGAATTTAAATACAAATGACCACCATAACCCCCTCTATCAGCCATAGTGTTTGTGATAATGAATACGTAATGCAATTCAGGGGTGTGAACGCCCCAATTAAGCGAAGCGAATGGACTTTTCATTACACTACACCCCCAAGAATCGTTGAATATTGACGAGTCCTTCGGCGAATTTTTGCACATCTTCTAAAGTTGGCGCTCCATAAATCTCGAACTCAGCATTTTTACCTGACCCGTAATCATAGTTTACAATTGAGTTTAAATATTGAATATTTTCAGCCATCATACCTTCTCCACTGTAATTTACCATAAACGATTTAGCCTCGTCAAGCGTTTCAGCAGATTTTACAGATTCTAAGAGAAACTCAACAGAGTTTTCAGCATCGAATGATTCTGCTCTATATTCTTCAATAAACGATGTCGGCCACTCAAAAGGTGTTTCTTCTTTAAATTGTAAGTTTTTTACTAATTGATACATTTCACGGTTCGCAATTATACTTGGAACTAATGCTAATCGTAGTAAATTGACAACATTATTAGAAATATTTTTATTTTCAGCAAAATATTGAGTTAAAGCAGCACCGTCATGCTTAAATAAATATTGACCTGCAATATTTACTGTTGTTCGAGTAAGGGAATCCTCTTCGGGCATGGTTTTGCTTGATTTCATATCAACTGCTCCACCATCGCTATTTTGATAATATGTTTGACTTAAACTTCGAGCCAAATCACTCCAAAAGAATGAACGACCGCAAATAACACAGTCATCATCCGTGATGTCACTTGGAGGTGGTGGTGGATTAATAGTCGCTCCATTGGCTTCAAACTCTTCCATTAATCGAGGATTAAATGCAGGAATTCTTCGAGTAGCCGAATTTACTCCGAAATCTCCAATATCCATGATGCTTGAGCCAATTCTATCATATTCTACTAAAATCTTTCGTAAGTATGCTTCTGTTTGAACTGCAATGCTACTACGCTTTTTACCCTCTACAAGATATTGAGACATGTATGCATTTAACGCATCTAAGTAATAGCCTCTCACTTCATAACCATCGGACCTTGTAACAGGAATAACGATTAGCCACCAGTAAGCCAGAGTTCGTGCAGTTTTTCTAACTCCAAAAGGATTATTTTTTGATTTCAAAGTGTTCTGTGCAGTCCACATAATCTCATTATATGTACCTTCTGGAATTACTTCAATAAACTCTTCCATATTAGATTGAGTGGAAACGTCAAAATTGTTCTGTTGTGCTAAGTAAGCAAATGCTTCCCAAGCAGCACTCTTTTCTATAATATCCTTTCCAGTACTAGCACTCACCCATGCCTTTTTAACTTCTTCAAAAGTAAATGGACTAGCCCATTTAGCATCGGCATCACTAGTTGGTGCCCAGTCGCCTTGAGACCCGAACGGACGGGCGCAAATCAAACAATCAACTTGATAATATGGGTCAATGATTTCGTTAGATTCAAAAGTTTCTGACTCAAATTCTGATTTCATAAATTGGCTATTCAAAGAATCTAATGTAGACAAGGGTGCTTTGATATCTCCACGATTCATTCCCATATCTTTCCACCATTGAGTAATTGCCTCAGGAGAGTAGCCTCTATTCCTCATACCTTGTACGGTGTATAATTGAGGGTCTGCCCACCCAGCGTAACGTCCTTCTTGAATTCCTTTTGCGTAATCTGATGAGGAGACAGAAACCGTTTCGTAAATTACATCTCCATCTTGATTTCGTAAAACTTCCCCAGTCTTAGAATCAATGGCTTCTTCAAGCATTTGAACACGTCCCCAGTATTCTACTTCAGGATATTGCCAACCGAAAAAATCATAAATTAATTTCTGTTTCCCAGCCTCGGCCTGTAAATCAATACCACGTATAATATGTGTAATATCTAGCAAGTGGTCATCAATTGCAGATTGGAAAACTAATAATGGCCAACAAGTTTCAATAGGTTGACGGGGGTGTCCTCCGATTTGAATTCTAAATAAGATAAAATCTCTCATGGCAGGGTCTGGTGCATTTGGGTCTGATTTAATTCTCAAAACGGCTTCACCAGGTAGAAAGTCTCCTTGAGTCATATTATCAAATAATACAAGGTTCTCGTCTATCGGTCGTTCACGATATGGATTTGGCAGACCATCTGCTTTTAATTCAGCAGATTCATCTCGAGAAAGTGTGTCAACATACGCCCCACCTAATTTAATTAATTCTTCAGCCCAAAAATAATACTCTCCTAACCTATCACTAGCAATAAAAATGTCATCAGGGACACGTCCAGTTAACCATTCAATGTCTTCGGGAATCATATCATAAGCCTCAGCAATTGGAGGCTTTGTACCCATCCCTGTGTCGTCTAATCTAAGGTAAAATTGTCCTTGGTACTTATCAGCATATGCACGATTGATAATCACACCACGACTGTGGCCAATATGTAATGGAGCATTAGGATTAGGAGCGAATCGAACACGGAAGTTTCCTGGCTCAACATTACGTAATTCCTTTAGAACTTGCTCACGTTTTACACTAGGTCCCTCCTTCTTCAAAATCTCTATAAGTTTTTGTTGCCCAATATCTCCCAAACTACCTAGATACTCCTTAGTCGCATCAGGACCTTCAGATTCGTAAAGGGCAATAGCATTCACTATACTTTCACGTATTACATTTCGTAGTGCAGGGGCAGGTACAGGAGGAGTTGCATTAGGTCTTAGGTCCGAATGGCTTCCCATAAGCCTACTGAAAATTGAATTCGGGTCAGGCTTACCTTTATATTCAAGGACATCGGCTAAAGCAAACGCCATGATGATATCATATTGGTCATCAGTAGGGGTCCAATCAGTCATACATTAAACTACTTGCTTTTGCTACTTAAAGTTACTCTTTCAAAAATAAGTTCATAAACGGCATAAATTGGAATAAAGCAAAAAGTAGAATACACCATAAACAGTCCAAATATGTTGCCATAAGACATATCTGTGAGCCAACACCACAGTAATGCAAATGGTTGAAAAGCAACTAATCCGAAAAATGGCCTAATGATGTCTTTTGGAAGTATCATGTTTTTACAAAACGTAAGATTACTTTATAATACTATTCATGCTTAGTTAATATTCGAGTAACTAAAACATCATAATGTTGTCGAGGCAAATGAGGCAAAGGAAATCGAGTAAAGGTATTTTTAATGAGGCTTTGCTTTAATTTATCTCGATTCATAACCATGCATTCACGACCTTGTTATTTAATAGTTACCTATCAATCTTACCATATCCGTAAATAAAATCTACTTTTGGTAATGAAAGTTGTTCTTCAAAATATTTAATTTGCCAAAGTAAATCGGCTTTACTGATTTTAAATCGGGTTATAGGTGGAGATATAAATAAATTCATACGACCACAAAGAGAATCTAATTCAAAGTCTGCAGTAAGTTCTGCTTGAGCAGACACACCAAGAGTATCTAAAAATTCGGCTACATCAGATTGCCACTCTTGAATTCCTTGCCAAATGCTAGGATAATTAACGAGACTAGACTCTAAAGTAGGAGTTAGAATCAACTGCATCGATAATTATTAATTGGTGTTATGTATATAAGACTATGCAGTGGCTGAGATAGGAATTCCTAAGTCTAATGAAGTCAAATCTTCCAAAACTTCAAGATTAGAGATGCCACCTACAATTCCAAATATGTTCATCGACATCCAAATAGTATTAATGACTAAAGCAGGGTTCGAACCATAGTAAAATGCATTCAAGAGTAGTCCACTTGAACCAATTAAACTGATTCCATGATAAAGTGGCGAAGTATTCTTCAACCATCCTGTACTCACGGCTGCAACGGCTCCAAGTTGCATAAATCCGCCTGCGTATCCTAATATATTAATCCAAGACTCAGAAATATTGGCTTCAATATAGTTTCTAATGGATTGACGTCTACTATATGCACCTATAATGGTAATCATTACACCCGCCCAAACGATAGATGTGGAAAGTTCCATACTCTCTCATTATGGGTTCAACTACTTAAAGACTGAGGGCGCTAACCTTTAAATATATAGTCCACTACCGAGCGGATTATATGGGAATGAATTTAATGTCCGACCACCAAGATACAGACCACTTTAGTTACGACCGTTCCTGGGAAGAAATCGAATTAATGTTAGATAAGGCTGAAAGGGTTATGAATATGCACCACTCTAAATTACACGCTGCAAAGGATAAAAAAACTAAATTATATCATGCCCGTAATTACAAGGCATTAGAAGGAGTAGTAAAAACTCTACGTTGGGCGTTGGGAGATAAAGATATCATCCACCCATTGGATTAAAAACGCACCTGCACCCTCAAGCACAGGTAACTTAGAAACTAAATAACTTACAATTAGACTTACGACTATTCGAGGATATCTAAGATACCATCATTATCATCATCATCATCTTCGTGGTCTTCACTACCATCATTGTCGTGGTCAAATTGACCAGTTAATGAGTTGCCATCATTTGATTCAAACCAATCCGAAAGGCCATCGTTATCATCATCTAAATCAGAAGAGTCCCAAATGCCGTCGTTGTCATGGTCGTAGCGGTATGAAGACCATGCACCACCAATTTCATCAACGTCGAGGATATTGTCGTTGTCGTCATCAGTATCAACACTATCATTTAGACCGTCATTATCGTGGTCACGCATAGCACTTGAACCATTATCATACAAATCTTTGTAATTATCAATTCCATCGTTGTCAATATCTAAATCAACATTATCGGAAATACCGTCATTGTCATGGTCGTAAATGTTTGTCATATCGTTTCCATCTGTAACTTCATCAACATCATTGAGTCCATCTCCATCATCATCGTCATCTTCAGCATCGTTGATGCCGTCGTTGTCGTGGTCCATTGGATTTGAATCCATTATGTCTGAGACACCATCGTTATCATCATCCCAATCTAAGTCGTCTGGAATACCGTCACCATCGTTATCGTTTTCACCATTCTGTTCTTGATTATCGAGTTGTTGTTGTTGTTGATTATCAGACTGTTGACCCTGCTGGCCCTGTTGACCGTTTTGGGTTTGACCTTGTTGCTGCTCGTTCTGGTTGTTTTGGCCTCCTTGCTCTTGGGCTTCTTGCTCGGATTGTTGTCCACCTTGCTGTCCACCTTGTTGTTGTTGACCTTGGCCATTGTCTTGTTGTTGACCTTGTTGACCTTGTTGTTGTTGACCAGATTGCCCTTGTTGGCCTGTTTGTTGACCTTGTTGACCTTGTTGACCTTGCTGTCCTTGCTGACCCTGTTGACCTTGCTGACCTTGCTGTCCAGATTGACCTTGACCTTGTTGTTGGCCCTGTCCCTGTCCCTGTCCCTGACCTTGTCCTTGACCTTGTCCCTGACCCTGACCCTGTCCTTGGCCTTGACCTTGTCCTTGTCCTTGTCCTTGTCCTTGTCCTTGTCCTTGTCCTTGACCTTGACCTTGACCTTGACCTTGACCTTGACCTTGACCTTGACCTTGACCTTGTCCTTGGCCTTGTCCTTGGCCTTGTCCTTGGCCTTGTCCTTGGCCTTCGCCTTGTCCTTCGCCTTCGCCTTGGCCTTCACCGCCACCTTCAGTTTCTCCGTTGCCAGAGCCTTCATTCGACTCAGTAAAGTCTGGGTCGTAAGCGTCTGGGATTCCATCGCCGTCAGAGTCGGAGTATTCACCGTCGTTAGGGTCGTTAGGGAATTGGTCAGTAGCATCGGATTTACCGTCGCCATCTGTATCTGCATTGTTGGGATTTGTCCCTTTAGCATATTCCTGGGAGTTGGTCAAGCCATCTCCATCGGGGTCGGCATTACCGTCTCCACCATTAGTAGGGTTAAGGCCATTAGCAGCCTCCCATCCATCAGGAAGTCCATCACCATCGGAATCAGCATTATTCATATTGGTTCCTGCGGCTTGTTCTTCGGCGTTCGTTAGACCATCACCGTCCCAATCAGCCCCACCGTCGGATGGGTCGTTAGGGTCACTACCATCGGCAGTAACTATACCTGCACTCATAGCAAGCATAATGGCAGTCAAAATTGTAAGCATCGTTTTTTTGAATTTATTATTGTTTTTCATAATTTATCACTTTTAAGTTTCATTCTAGGGAACCCGCTGTTCCCTCTACTTAAAAAATGAATATACTACTATATAAGTGTATGTATATTATGCTCACCGTTTCAAGGTGTATGTGTACAAATGTATCTCATATATCGCTGACCCATACCGTCAACACGCCAAACGTGTTCAAATGTATATCCTCGAGTTTTCAAGTCCATAATACGGCGAGGCAAACTGCGTATTTTATACACACTTGCCGCCTCTACGGGCGTGATACTGGTTTCGTTTTCAAAATGCTTCATTAATAATTCTACTTGGGACATTATTTTTCCTCCAATCTATCATAGGTAGCCCACCCTTATAAGAGTTTTCCCTGTTTGAATCAAATAATTGATTGAGGGTAATTCAAGGTTATCATAGATGAAGAAAATCTTAATTGTCATCCATTAACGACTATTTAATAAGTTCTAATCTAATCGAATAGTTCTCCACTCGACATTACCTGCCTCAATAATATCTCTAATCCGACGTTGTTTCGTAGTTAAGCCCGAGTTTCCAGCCTTTACATCTAAGAATACTACCTTACCATCCCGAAGATTATCTTCTTTATTCGTTGAGTAGTGCCATACTATGTAGTCAATAGGACTGCCTAAGAATGACCAGTTTTCAATTTTCCAATCTGTATCGATATTTGGGTGGTCAACAAAAGGTGCCCATTTTTCTAATGCTTGTCCTTTCGAAGTGGCTTGAGATGCTGCCCGTCCTTTTTGATGCCTAACTTCGTTGTGTAGTCGTTCAATTTCATTGACGTAGGTGTCAATCATTTCGGATTGTCGGTCGCATTCAGTTCGTAATAAAGATAAAGAGGTACGTTGCTCAGTCAAAGTATTTTCAAAAGATTGCGTCACGGTTTCAATTGTGTTTTGGTCTTGCTTTAATCGAGTGATTTCGGCTTCATAACGATTCGTGAGTTTTTGAAAAAACAACCAAGCCAAAACAGTAAAAACAATGAGATATGCAACGGTCCACCACATAATGTTAAATTATTTACTAAGGTATTTGAAGGTTCTCTTTATATAGTTGTTTCATTATATGAAAAAATATGGTGAATATCTATGCAAATCCTGAACTTCTACCGATGTTCGAGTTGTGGGTTTCTAACCTCATCATACCTAAAATAAACGGCGACGCCATTTCCAAAAATAATTTAATTCCTAAATTTATCAATTCTTTAGATACAGGAAGTTATTGGATGGGGTCTGGAGGCAGCCGTCTGTGGCAATCATTCGATGAACAGTATGGAGAAGACCCTGATTACCAATGGTGGTCAGAGGGAAAACAACTGTCCATCGCTGGATTACCATTTCTCGAAGAACTCGAAGAATCCCCATACGCAACATTAAGATTAGAATTAGAATTTAGAATTCGAACTGATTCGAAATGGGATGTTCCATTATTTGATTGGTGGGATAGAGAGTTTTATAGTTATCGGGATGGCTTCGCATACACACCAAGGTGGGCAATAAACACACCAAATTCTTTGCGTCACGAGGGAGCCCCAGTATTTAGACTTTACGATGTTCCAACATATGTAAAATCAATCAACCTAAATGGCTGTTGGATAAACTCCATTTACTTTACGCTTAATCCTAATGAGCCATGGCCTAAGCAAAACTCTAAACCAATAATGCTAAACTATCCAAGAGGGATTAAATGATACTTTTGCATTATACGCTTTACCTAACGATTATTACTAATTATAGTCATCTTTAAGTAGTCGAAACGATGACTCAACTAATATGAATGAACCTATTACTTACCCTGTTGGAACTGGAAATGTTATTGGAAGCCACTCTGCTCAAGACTTTGTTTGGGCAGGACGTGCCGAAGGTAGTCAAGAACAAGCAACAGGAGAAACGGCTACACACACACCTACAGATACAAACACTCCTTATGATGGACCTATCACTGAACCGATTGGTTCGGATGTTCGCTTTGGTGCAGAAGCAAAGCGAGATATCAACCTCCCTATGTTGCTTGGCGGTTTTGCCACTATTGCTGGTATCTATGGTATTACAGGAATTGTTTTAGGTTTCGTTTGGCCTGCTGGAGTGGCAGACCTCCCTTGGTTCTTAGGTGGGGGAATTATCCGAGGCGTCGTTAATAGTTGGGCGAAAAAGGATTTGGCCAACAAAATGCTCATGAGTCTAACTTACATATCGTTAGTATATCTTGGTACAACAACATACTTCGCCACAAGAGACTATCGAAAGACGGCCGCAGGAAGACTGACTGGCGTTTGAGGTGATTATTATGGCTACGAACATAGACCTATTTGACAGATTCTCGATATGCCACGCAGCAGGGGGAGTGGTGGCTGGCTCGGTTGGAATGGGGTTGATGCCCCTACTTGTCTACCATACCATCTTTGAGATACTGGAAAACTATGTCCTGAAAAAGCAATTCGCTCAAGTATTTCCAGACTCATCCACCGACTCCAAACTGAACATGATAGGCGACACCATAGCAGTAGTCATAGGGTGGAGTACGAATCTCAAAGACAGGGTTAATGATGACCCGTACTATGGAAATTGGACGCCTGCCATGATATGGAAAGGTTGGTCGTCAACCGACAGCAAATGAAAGGTAGTGAGAACATGAAAAAAGATACTATATTTACAGTTATAGGATGGCTAAGTTTAATTTCTATTCCTTTATTCATCAATAAAAAGTACTTTGAAAGCCAATCTGCAGAAACTACGGAAACAAAATCAGCCGAAGGATGCGGTTGTGGAAACGGCACAATCAAGGTGAACTGAAATGGGAGGAGAATTATGTATCAGTAATCCTGCTGAGAGCGGGTCTCACAGTTGGAAATGTATTTTAGTGTCGGATACTAGTAATTCGGCCATCACTAAGTTACAGTATTGCGGTCGACGAGAAAGATTCTCTACAGACCTGGAAGTATACGCCGTATTTTGGAAACTATGGCACTCTAAAAAAGAATACTTAGACCTTCCAGACGGTTGGTCTGGGCCTGAGGAACAACAAAAATTCGATATGGTCTGCGAGGCCATGCAAGGAGACTGGGAGACAGGAACAACTCCTTTCGACTTGTTCGACAAGTATGAAGAAAGTGGCGAAGAGGAACCTGAGGATATGCGAGACTTTAGTATCAATTACTGGAGACAGATTGGAAACTATGACTCCAATGCAAATGATTATCTATGGAATGCTAAAGAACTTTATATACGAAGAGATATGTTGAAAAATTATTTAAAAGACCTTAATTCAGGAGTAAGTGAAGACATTGTGGACAGTCACTACTGGCCTGAATTTACCGATGTAGAAAGGGACTCGATTTACGGTTTGCTTCAATGGTGGGACTCATCGCTTGATGCAGAAGAAATTGACACATGGTTTAGTCAGTATCCACCTATGATTAATGTTGTAGAAACAAGATGGATTGAAGATGCAAGACCTGAATTATTTACCACTATGCCTATTCCTTGGAATCCCGACGAAACCTATGTGGCTGATGCAGAAACATTCGCCAGTGAGATTATTGAATTAGGAGAAGTAAAAATGGTAGAAGATGCAACTCACGACCAGTGCAACTCCTATCACCCATTATTCTCTTCCAAACGTACAAAAATTACTTGTGGTGGTAAAATGATTTCCGTACCTGCCATACCTGGGTACTTCGGTAGAAGTGTAAGACATTTAATGTGTCAAAATCACATCCACAGTTATTGGGGTGCGATTGCATGGTACGAGCAAGAAAACAATCTTGAGCGTATTATGGGTGATGGTTCAAAACTTAGATTTAATGATATGAGTAATTCTCACCATAGTGCAGAAACATTCGCCAGTGAAACTTGCGAATGCGGAGAACTTGAAGAAGGTGATGGCGAAATGTATGAATGCTCTTGTTGTGATGGTGCATTTTGTGTAGATTGCATTGAAAATGGGGATATTTCAGCCGCTATTGGTGGTTATCGACCTGCATCTTTAGATAATCCTCGTATAACCGAGACAGATACAGGATACATGGACCCAGAGGGAGCAGTTTGTGGGGAGTGTATGACGAATATCGAAAATGAATTAGAAGACTTACCTCCAATTCACGAAGTTATGGAAGAGGAACAAGGCACGGCTAATTTCTCCATGGAAGGACAAGTCAAGAAAAAGAGCAATTTAACGGAATTAGTCTTCGCAGGTGCTATTATTGGTCTGTTAACGTTCAGTGCCATGAAGCGAAACTAATCACTCATAGTCTCGGATTGCTAAACCGACTCCATGTCTCGGCACTCCATCAGCCGTTAACTCAAAGAACTTAACGGTTAGTAATTTGCCCATATAGTCTTCAATATTGTTGAACATTTCGATTCTTGAAGGTCTATCTCCTGTCGGAGTTACATTGAATTGACGACCATCCTCCATTTCGCAAATCCAAATCGGAGTCCCTTGCCAATCTCCACTGGCTTCATTATAGCCAACAATTTTATACTCGGCATCTTGAAACTCCTTGAACTTTTGCAAGTGCTTTGAACGCTTATTAATATCATAAGTTCCGTGCAAATTCCGAACCATGACACCTTCAAAATCTTCATCAGTAGTGAATTGTCTGTGTAGTGCCAACAAATCTTCTCGATTCCTTAATGGGAAATTTTCTGTCAATACTAAATGACCCATACGTCGTCCGTCTGTGGAAGACGCAGGAGGGAACAAAGCCGCTAATTTAGCGTAGCGGTCTAAGAAAGTTGCTTTAGGTTGGTCCAACAATATAGCATCATATAATCTGTAATCAATCTGCTTCATTTTTTCCTCATCACCAGGCTTTAAAGTTTGACGACGAACTAATCCTGTAGCGTCTTCAAAAGTCAATGTATCGGAATAAACTTCTCCATCCAATACCATATTAGAATCGAGATTCAATGCTTCAATTTGACTTTGCAAATGGTGCAAATGTGTCCAAGTCTTTCCAGTGCGACTCATCAATTTAACAGAACCATCTGCTTGAGGGATTGCTAAACATCTAACACCATCAAACTTACGTTGTGCTACTGCAGGATAGGTAATATCATGGCTTCGCTTTCTAAAGTCTAGTGCCTTCATAGGAAGTAATACTAAATTCTGGTGTGCTTCTTCTTTCGTAGCGAAATATCCTTCATCCTTCTTTTTCTTGAACTTGGAATCGGCTTGAAGTTCGGCCTGCTCAAGAGCAGTCCGATTAACTTTGCCTTCGGTAATTAGTTTACCACGGCCTTGTGTGATTGCTCCATCTACCTTTCCACTTGCTGTAGTCAATAGATATCCTCCAGATTCTTGAGGCAATAGCAAAACTTGCCATTGTTGTAGTGTTCCTATTGCTGTTTTCTTATACATTATTGGATATTGATTCACGTTATTCACTTCCTCTGCAACATTGGTAGTAGTCTCTCCGTTATAAGTATTTCGTAAGAATGATTCAATTTCTTGTGGAAATAAGACTCCTTGACCACCTGCAGCCGTCCATTCTGCAATCGTGGTTTCATGGTCATCAATCAAAACATCACCAGGTCTGCAAAATGTAACCTTTTCCTCTCTAGGAACTACCTTAACAGTAACGTCTAATCCTAATCGGTCACGAACCCAGGCTCGCTTATCCTCGATAGAGTAATCATTTGTACCGCCAATCGGAGCAGATAAGAATGAAAAAGGACGTCCACTGGCAACAATTTCTTCTAAAATATCACGGTTCATAACTTCTAAGTTGTAAAAGAAACCAGACTCTGATGCGATTTTATACAACATACGGTCGATAACCTTCTTTTTAACAGGGTCATGAGATAATGATAAATCAAAATCCCGTTCAGTAACAGAAGTAATTCCTAATTCCTTAGCCTTCCTCGCTGCCCGACGCAAACTTTTCGACGTAATCTCGGATACATCTTGAACCTGCAACACCTCATTAACTCGTTGGGTGATAGCCCCTGCGAAATCTGCAAAACATCCATCCATATCTAAGTAAAGGTGAGGTTCGTTAATGGT
>ERZ890510.390-NODE-390-length-34963-cov-7.181276_pt1 | contig 34963 bp, 24 predicted proteins | sample MGYA00521265_ERZ890510 | MGnify/ENA primary metagenome ERZ890510 (study PRJEB32303, sample SAMEA104408624) | aquatic metagenome | biome: Brackish water; feature: Chemocline; material: water | place: Baltic Sea | collected 2014-10-26T21:54:00 | depth 110 m ... | reverse complement strand
TCGTCGTCATCATCGTCGTTGTCGTCGTCCGATGAATCGTCGTCATCATCGTCGTCGTCGTCATCGTCGTCATCATCGTCGTTAACATCTGAGGAGTCATCGTCGTCAAAAAGATAATCGTCTTCATTAAACTCACCATCGTCCTCGTCGCCGTCAGACATGGAGTAGATGGAGCGGAGAATCTCATCCGCATAAGAGATTTCAAGAACTGTTGATTCCTCTACAGTTGAGAACATATCTAAATCCTGAGTATTTGCCATTTTCAATTCCAATTTTCTTGCATGAGAAACTGCGTTGTCAATCTGCGATAAGTTGGGTTCGAAACCACTCGGAACTCCAAGGGAAGCGAACGCCCAAAATTACGGCAAAAGAAACTAAACAGGAATGTGAATTTTATCTGATCTCGATTTCGCTGAAGTTTTATTCCAACTGGTCGAGGGGGCAAGGTAACCATTGCGATTTAAGGGTGTGAGATAGGAACGTCTTCCGAGGATAAATCGTTTTATAAGAGAAGTGATAATATTGTATTAATTAAAAAGATTGTTTAATATTAAAAGTTCTTTTTCATCTTCGCCTCATATTTAAATTTATTATGGATTTCAAAAAGTACTCGCGTGCCGAATTGTTGAAGCTTTCCGCTGATATTTCAAAAGAAATGGATAAAAGAGCTGAATCTGATAAAAACGAAACAAGAAAACGTTTGGAAAAATTGGCTATTGAGGCTGGTTTTTCAGTCGCCGAACTTTTTGGCGGTCAGAAAACGAATAAGCGGGCTCCTGCTAAAATCAAATATGCAGATCCTAAAAACCCAGAGAACGCTTGGTCTGGTAGAGGAAGAATGCCTCGATGGTTAACTGCAGAGGTTGACGGCGGAAAGAAGAAAGAAGATTTTGCCGTCTAGTTGGAATTATTTTGTTGTTTTAAGTGACGCATCTGTTTCAGGTGCGTCACTTTTTTTGTTTACTTGCTCCAGGCTATAAAGGGCGCTTCGAGGTCAAAATCGCCTTTACAACAATTGTGCTAACGGCTCTATCAATCCGGAATGGTCTGTTCTGCTATTATTAACTTCTCGGCTTACTGGATAAATGGAGATATTTGTGGTTTTTATTCCTTTTATGATTGATTGAAATGAATTAGGATCATTTTCTAACCAAGTACGAATGGCTAATGGATCTAAAAACACGGGCATTCGATGATGATACCCCCCCATTTTGGTATCAGCATCTGCAGTTAATATCGTACAGGAATCCACTATGTTGTCTTCATGCCTCCATGTCTCCCATAGACCTGCTAGAATGAGCGGCGTGGAATCAGTGTTATGAAAATAAAAGGGTTGTTTAGATCCCTTTTCTCCTGTCCATTCATAGTATCCTGAAATAGGTATAATGCATCGTCTGTTTTTATAAGCATCTCTAAAAGTGGGTTTTTCTGCCACTGTTTCGCTCCTAGCATTAAATGTGCGATCGGGGATTTGATCAGGTTTTGCCCATCTTGGAATTAGGCCCCATCTAAAGATAGCCCACTCCGTTCCTCCTCGGTTGGAAGCCCGGATTCCGGGTAAAAACTGCCCCGGAGTTACGTTATATCTCGGCAGTAGTCCAGGCTCTTCAAGTATTTCGGCTGCTTCTACTTCATCAAAGTGTTCTCTGAGGTAGCCTGGTTTCGCGCCGTTTGCGATTCTTCCGCACATACACATTCACTTTTTTGGGTCTTCAAAACAGTACTTAGACCCAGTTTTATGGCATCATACGGACTGGGTCTTTGAATTGCTCCCCTGCTCAAAGGCCGTTTCGCGTTCATCTCTTCCAAAGGAATGCCCTCCGGGGCGTCCTTTGTAACCACCGATAACTCCGGCCAGCGCCCAGGCTTCTTGAACCATGATGCCGCGCCAGGGACCCACTGCCTGTACTGCGCCCCGTATGATGAGAGCGCCTTCAGTGAGTACACTTCCCAATTTATCCCGAACATCTGGTTTACAAATACACTGAATAAAGCCTGTTTCGTCTTCCAGAAAGATAAACATGGTGCCTTTGGCCGTGCCAGGACGTTGTCTGAACATGACTAGTCCGGCCGCCGTCATGATGGGAGGTTTTTTTTCGTTATACGGAAGGGTGTTGCCAAACTGACGGGCCATATCGATGGGACGAATTTCAAAGTCAGATAAAAACTGGCGTAGAACAATCATTGGGTGCACACGTGGGCCACTATGTGTGCGAAGATCCCACTCTAACCTAGTGCGCAGCGTTATACCAGGTAATGCAGGGATGTCTTTGGGGTGCAAAGCGATCATGTCTAGTAGTGTTGTACCAGGCGTGGTTCTTATGTATGAGTTCTTAGACCCTGATGTAACATATTGGCGCGTAAGGACTTGCAGCTTGTAGAGAACCGTCCGGTTGGCGCCCTCGAGTTGATCAAAAGCTCCTGCCTTTGCTAAAGCACGAAGTTCATCGCCAGCGGCAGGGATCCTGTGGAAAAAATCTTCAACGCTATCAAATGGGGCTTGTTGACGTTCTAAAATGATGTCTTTCGACAAACTGTCTGGGACTCCTTTGACAGATGTAAGTGGTTTCCGAATGGCCCAATCAGACTGTACTGACTCAAGGTCAAAACGCTGACCCGAGGCGTTCACGTCCGGAACGAGGACGCGAATGCCGTGACGGCGGGCATCTTGTTCTAGGGTCATTTGGGCATACATTCCTGGGCGATGCTGCATTAGGGCAGCAAAAAAAGCCGCTGGGTGATGTGTCTTGAGATAGGCGCTATGATATACTGTGAGGGCAAAGGAAGCCGCATGAGATCGGCAGAAACCATACCCCACAAACTTGGATACCTGGTCGAATACGCGGTTGGCCACCCCGCGAGATGCTCCATTTTGAATAGAGGACTCTACGAAGCGGTCCCTCATACCCTCCATTTCAGTGGCATCTCGAAACTTGGACATGAGGCGGCGGAAGGTATCGGCCTCGTCAAGCGACCATCCTGCAAATCTATGGGCAACCTCTAATACCTGTTCCTGAAACACGATAACACCGTAGGTGTCGTGTAGGATTTCCTTGAGTAGAGGGTGATCGTAGCGCACCTTTTCGAGGCCTTTGTGCCGGCGAATGAACGGGTGCATGAGTCCTCCTTGAATAGGTCCTGGACGCACTAGGGAGATTTGTTTGATCAGATCCTGCATGCTTCGAGCCTGAATACGTGCTCCGGCGCTCATCTGGGCCGGCGATTCGATCTGAAAAAGCCCCAACACATCGCCCTCACAGATCATATCGTATACTTTTTCGTCGTCAAATGGGAGTTCATCCAGTTCAATGACCTGGCCCTGCCGTTCTGCCACGATATTGACGGTTTCGGATACGGCCCCGAGCATACGCAGTCCCAATACGTCCAGTTTAACAAGCCCTAACCATTCCAGGTCATTTTTATCAAATTGGACAATACGTACGCCATTGGCACTTTTTTGGAGGGGAGAGAAGGTGCTCATAGGGTTGCGTGTGAGTACCATACCGCCGGAGTGTTGCCCGAGGTGCCTGGGGCAATCGAGTAGAGCAGTGGATGCGCCTAGAAGAATGTGCAATAGGGGGGATGCCCCACCAGCCACACGTTCGATGTGCTCTGCATTGGATTTTTCTGTGGGTGGGGCATGGCCACACCGTTTAGACATTTGAATAGCCATTTCGGCTGGCCAGCCGAGGGCCTTAGCGGTGTCCTGTACAGCAGATTTAGTCAAATAACGATCGATGGTGGCCGCCATCCCCGTATGATTGATGCCAAATCGTTCTTCCATCCAAGAGATAATCTCCATTCTTCGGCTGGAGTCGAAGTCTAGGTCAATATCGGGGGTGCCTTTTCTGCCTCGATGCAAAAACCGTTCGAACAACAAATTGTGTTCGATAGGGCACACTCTGGTGATGTCCAAGAGGTAGGTAACAATGGAGTTGGCCGCGGAGCCACGACCCAGGCACCTGATTCCGCGACGCTGAGCCTCTTCAATGACTTCATTGACCACCAAAAAGAAGTCTTGAAGTTCTAGGCTTGAGATGATGTTGACTTCTTTGGTGAGCCGGGCCTGGGCCTCTTTGCGGTGAGGCGTGCCTTCGGGGTAGCGGCGGGCAAAGCCCGCCGCTACCTTCTCATGGAATAATATTTCAGAGATAACTCCTTCTGGCAGAAGGGCTCCCGGTGGTATAATATGCCCTGGAATAAGGTCTACGCTGCATATTTGTGCGATTTCACCCGAAAGATGAAGGGCTTCCATGGGCAGCCCTCGCCTCGCAAGCTCGGCTTCGGGCTGCACGTAGGCCATTGCATTACTGGGGCGTTCAGGGTGCTCTTCGAATACCGTAATTCCATTTCGAATACAGGTTAATAGGTCATAGCGCCAGTAGTGGGAGGGAGTGGCAAACCTGACATCGCCGGTAGCCACGAGAGGGACATGGGTGTCCTTAGAGAGCTTAATTATCTGGCCAAGTCGGCGGTTATCTCCTTTACGGCGCTGATGGGTGGCCTCAATAAAGAGGCGATCTCCAAATATATCCTGCAGTGTGCCTACCCATTGTCCAGCTTCTTGTACGTGCCCCGAATCGAGGAGTTGAAACAGTTTGCCTTCATCCGTACCTGTAAGGCAGAACAAGTTATCACTATGCGCTGCAAGGGATTCAAGGCTTGAGGCAGGGTGGTCTCTCATGTCGCGGGAGGCGCCCTCCATATGGGCCAGTGTCAAAATTTGGCACAAGTTGGCATATCCTTCTCGGTTTTGTGCGATCAAAACGAGAGACTGACTAGGTTCGGGATCAGGGTCAAGAATTGCGGTCCCTAGCGCAGAACGGTGGCCTCCCACCGCGCCATTGCTGGGAGCGGGGTTGGCACCGGCCGCCATCGTATCACTGCTATATATGGGTACCTCCGCCCCAAACACATGCCGAAGGCCGTATTCCTTGCAGGCTTGCTGAAAACGCACCACTCCATATACCCCATGCCGGTCAGTGATGGCCATAGATGCCATACCAAGACGCGCCGCCTCTGCGACAAGCGCCTCAGGTGGCGATCCTCCGGCTCGAAAAGAGAACCAGCTCCGGGCGTGTAGGTGGGTGAACATGGTAGTTACGAGAAATTATAGATGAAAAAACTCAGGAATAATGGTATTTATAGTTGTATAAATTATATCATAAATAAGAATCTAAATAATTGAATTAATTCAGTCATGAATACCTGCTAATGACCATTTTCCTGTTTTCATGTCCCGAGCCACTTCAAATGTGCCCTGATTTGTGCGCAGGGTTACATAACGTCGGTGTCGTTCGTTACCCCACCACGTCCCGCGCACATCCCACTGCTCGATGACTTCCTTGACGACATAGCTTTGTTTACCCCGAATGAGGAGGGTAGGCCTGTCGCCCTCGAACCGTACTTCCGTGTCTCGGCGGCTGCGTTTTATCATTCCCATGTGGTATACCCAGATTGATCTTCGTGAAAATGTGCCCCCGGCCGGACCACGCCGCGCTTTAGGGCCCGTGGAAAGCGGCGATGGACTTTGCTGACCGCCGCTGTGAGTTTTCGAAGCCGTTCTCCAAAAAGGTTGGTCTGGATCATTTCTCCAGTGAGTAACCCTGCCAATTCAAGCTCAATGCGTTCAATCCCAACCCGACCTCTTTTCTGGCGAAGGCCAGCGAACATACCTGTAGCCAGGCGTTCGGCAAACCGCGTGATGGCATCGAGCCGGGCCGTTGGATGGGTCAATAAGCGGGTGCTCCGCATCGAGGGGCATCCTTCCAGGTACAATACAATGCGAATTTGCCCGACGATGTTAGATTTCGATTTTAAATCCGCATGAGCCTTCTCTGCGAGCCGGTGCACAATGGGCATGGCTTCGCTCGGATGATAGCAGGGTACATATAACGTGAATCGTTTTCGGATGAAGGGGGCCGGCCTGAACAGGGATACCGGCGAGGCATCTGTTGGGTGGAGGATATCAAAGAGAACATCCCCTTCCTTGGCATAAGCCAGTGTGAGATGGCGTTTGTTTAGGTTTCGAGCCAGCCCGACAGAAAAACATCCCAAGAGTTCTAGCCCTTCAATGCAGGAGTCACTAAAACCAGCCCGGGCCAATAATTCAGTGGGGAAGGTGTCCATAAAGGAGTTGACTTCACCTTCAGGTACGGTGAGGATGCCACCCTGATTGGCCTGGAGGGAGGCCATCCATGCCGTAGATCGGTATGTCGAAAACCCGACAGATGCACCCAAATAGAGCGTTAAGGCGCGTATTTCATCTGGAGTGGCCTTGAACCATAACCGCAGCGAATCACTTTCCATAAACGGAGTGATCCTATTCATGCGCTCCAGTACATATTCCCAAGCGCTGAATTCTGCCACAGAGTCCCTCACGTACAACTTGGCACTTGGGCACAGTACGGTAGCTCTCGCGGCCGTCATGCCCGTCTCAAGTCCTAAAGCTTCTGCAGCGGTATTCAGCGCCACAATATGTTCATCTTCCTGCACGATAAGGGGCCGAACGGCGTCGTGACGCCGAATCAGGGAGATGGCCCAGGCAGGAAAATGTTTGATGGTCAGGCAGCCAATCATAACGCACAAGCGGAAAATATGCCGGGCCACCAACAATCGGCGCTAACACGTCTTGAAGTCGGCCCGTTCCAACAATTTAAAGGGCCTGTATGTTAATATGTGTAATATATGTGTGTCAAGCGAATTCGCACCTTAATTTTTCTGGCCTAGTAAACTCCCCATATTTCTAGGATTGGCAGGTTATTTGCATTCGGTGCAAGGGTCTAGTAAAGGATTCAAGTCCATCATGGAACCAAACGCTTCATCAAATTTATCAATGTAATTACAATGTACTTACCTGAATTCGAAGTGAATCTAAAAACGAAGATTATTCAGATCGGAAACTCACAAGGTATTCGACTAGCCAAGCCCATTTTGGAGCAGGCTGGAATTACGGATGATATCGAACTACGAGTCGAAGACGGTCAAATAATCATCCAAGCCGCGAACCGTCAAAGGCTGGGATGGGACATCATGTTTAGGGGCATGGCCCTAAGAGGGGATGATGCGATGCGAGACCCTGTCATTCAGACGGATTGGGATGAGACCGAGTGGAGTTGGGAATGAGTAAATTGGAAATAACAGGCGAAATACGCCGATTCGATATCTATTTGGTTGATCTCAACCCAACCCTGGGCAGCGAAATCAGGAAAAAGAGACCCTGTTTGGTCATCTCTCCAGACGAAATGAACCGCCATATCCGCACCGTGATTATTGCGCCAATGACAAGCCTAGGCCGCAACTACCCCACACGCATTAACTGTACCTTTCAAAAGTGAAGGGACAAGTGGTGTTGGACCAAATCCGAACCGTAGACAAATCAAGGCTAACCCAAAAACTAGGGACCATCAGTAAGAAGGTGCAGGACCTCGCCTTGCACACGCTTGCTGAGATGTTCGCGCGGTAACGGCCACTCTGATATCGGCGCTCTTACCCCGGCAACGCTCTTACCCAGGAACGGTCACCACAAACGTAGCCCCGCCATGTTCGTTGGATTCCGCACGCATGGTCCCGTTATGGGCCTTAACCACAATATCGTAAGACATGGAGAGCCCTAGGCCCGTTCCAGCACCCGTTGGTTTGGTGGTGAAAAACGGCTTGAAGACTTCATCCATATTTTCCGCTTTGATACCAGTGCCGTTGTCGATTACGCGCATTTCTACGTGATCTCCGACGCGCGAAGTACGGATTTCAACAAGGGGAGCAAACGGGCCGGATTCCAATAATGCCCGCTCCTGAACCGCATCAAACGCATTCCCCAAGAGGTTAAGGACCACCCGGCTAAACTCTTGTGGCACAACGGGAACGAGGTCTACATCCGGAGAGAAGTCCCGCTTGATTTCGGACTGAAAACTGTCCATTTGAGAGCGTTTACCATGGAAGGCTAGATCAACATACTCACCAACGAGTCTGTTGAAATCGGTAGATTCTAATTCTCCCGCTTTGCCACTCGCGTGTTGAAGCATGTTGCGCACAATGCTATCCGCACGCTTGCCGTGTTTGCCAATCACTGCCGAATTTTCCTTCATGCTGTCCAGAATGGAACGCAATTCCTCGGTTTGGGCAGAAGGAGGGAGGGCCTCTAGTAAATCGTCAGCCAGTTCCGAGTTGATCTCGGCAAAGTTGTTGATGAAGTTGAGCGGATTCTTGATTTCGTGGGCGATACCTGCTGTAAGCGCGCCCAACGAAGCCATCTTTTCGGAGTGGATTAGCTGGTCTTGGGTCGTTTTGAGGTCGTCAAGGGCCTTTTGGAGCGCCGAAAAGGCATATTTCAATTCTTTAGCTTTCTTGAGCTCCAGTTCTTTAACATCATTCTCTGCCTGAAGCACCCGGGCCTGCGCCGATGCCTTCTCCGCTTCTAACTCAGCCCGGTCAATTCGGGCTTGCTCTTCCTGTTTCCGGCTCAATCGACGGCGCTGGAAACGGTCTACCTGATAAAAGAAGCCACCAAGCAAAGCAGCATAGGCCAAATAGGCCCAAATGGTGCGCCACCAAGGGGGAAGGATTTCAAATGCAAAGGAATACCCGTCGTACTTATTTAGCCCTTCGCCTGAAGTGGTCCAAATGAATCCGTTTTTGTCCTGGAGGAGATCAAAAACGTTCGTTTGCGACAAGCCGTCTTTTTTGGAAAGGAGCTTCATAGTGGCTCGGCTTTCCAATTGAGATATTGGAAAGGTTAGCTCTGATTTGGGCGCAATTTGGGCAACCACTGGGGACAAACCCGTCAGCATTGAGAGATATAGTAAAAAAGAGGCTTGCCACCAATAAGGCTTAACCATCGAGATATGGAATCGATTTCCTGATCGGGAAAGGGTGCCCGTTTGCTGTTTTTTGCCTATTTCCGTCATGGTAGGGCCGATTAACTGCTGGATTTGGCGCGTAAACACGCGCCTTCTACCAAGAATACGACTTTTCCGTCCAGACGGGATCACGCGAGCTGAAAGAAATTGAAAACGTCTTTCTTTGCCGTTGCCGGGCCAAACAAAAAAGGGTGGGGTGATCTGAAAGATCACCCCACCCCAATCATTTTAAAACCAAACGGTCAAACCGCTTTTCAACCCTTATAAGGGCCTAGTCAAAGACCACCTCGGCGCATTCTCTCATGCGGTGCATTATTGATCCAGCATTCGCATGGTTATTCGCGAAGGATACTGAGCCGAGCGGTGTATGGTCTGCGTAGCCGCTTGAAAGTCGCTTTCATCCGCATTGTAGATATCTACAAACGTCTGCGGGTTGCGGTCGATGTAAGGAAAATAGCTACTCTGAACGTGCACCATAATTCGGTGTCCAGCCTTAAACGTATGGAGTATGTCCGGGGTATCGTAAGCAACGCGCGCCACTTCACCAGGAACAAGGGGCTCTGGAAACTCAAAGCTATTTCGGAATTTTGCCCTGAACACTTCACCGCGTACCATCATCTGATAACCCGCCATAGGCGCGTCCGGAAGGTATTTTTCGGCACTTTCTTGCCATTCAGGAGCATCTTCGGGGTATTCATCAATCACTTTGACCACAAAATCGGCATCTGTGCCAGTGGATTCCACAAACAACTCAACCGAAACAGGCCCGGCAAAGGTGAAATCTTCCGTTAAAACGTCTGATCGGTAGACCAAAACGTCTTCTCGACCAGTAACAAATCGCTGATCTTCGACCATAAACTCCCGGGTACGTCGAAGCGTTTTTTCACCGGTGTACGGAACTGGATTCGCCGGATCACTCACATACATGTCACTTGCGTCTGCCTGAGGGACTTCAGTGCTCAACCGTCCATCATCACCCAGATAAAATGACAAGGGTGTCGATTCTGTAGGCGGCCACGCACTGAATTCGAACCATTTATTATTTCCTGAACCATAGGCCATGACCTCTGGCAGGTCGAGTGTGCCTTTGTCTTTCAAATAATAATTGAAAAACGAGAGGTCAATATTTTCCTGATAGTACGTAGAAGCTTCCGTTTCAAAGGACACATTTCCCAGAAAGGCGCCCGTAGACCGAACCCAGCCGCCATGAAACCAGGGTCCGAGTACCAACGTGTTGTTAATCCCTGGGTTGTTAGCCTCCGTGGAGTGGTAGATGCCAATCGGACCGTGGGGGTCTTCAGCGTCATACAATCCCGCTACGGTCATCACGCTGGCTGTCACATTTTTCATGTGTGGGATGATGTTACGGCTTTGCCAGTAGCTATCGTAGGTGCCATGTTGCATTAACGAATCCCAGGTGGGGATGGTGTTGTGGTAATAGCGCTCGTTGGCATTTTTAAGCGGTCCCAGATCAAGGAAAAACTGGTAGGCATCGTCGGACCCAAAGTCGATCGGTTCGCGGCGTGCCGTAGTTGGCGTATTTTCAACGTGGTCAAAATTGTAAAAAAACCGGAATCCATCTTGAAGGTTGAACGCGCCGTTATGATGGAAGTCATCGCCCACGAACCAGTCTCCAATGGGAGCTTGAGGAGAGGAGGCTTTTATGGCAGGGTGGGTATCCACTATACTAGCTGCGGCGTAAAAACCTGGGTAAGAAATGCCCCAGAGGCCAACTTTTCCATTGTTATGCTTAATGTTAGCTAACAGCCATTCGACCGTGTCAAATGTGTCACTGCTTTCATCGACGGGCGTTCCAGGCTCGTTTCCTGGGTAGTTCGGAGTCATATTTAAAAATGAGCCTTCCGACATGAAACGTCCGCGAACGTCTTGATTTACGAAGATGTAACCCTCTTCCAAGAACCGAGGCGATCCTCCAGGCCCAACGTCGTTCGGATATACCCCCGCTTCATATGGGCCTGAACTGTACGGAGTGCGTTTAATTAGAAACGGATAAGTCTGCGTAGTGTCGCGGGGGACATAAACAGTGGCAAACAAGTTGGCGCCATCCCTCATGGGGATGGAAACTTCCATTTTGGTGTAGTTGGCCTCGAGATAAGAGGTCTCATTCTGGCCACATCCTGTTCCAAACAAGACGGCCAAAACGAACGAGGATAGTCGAATAAAGTATTTCACTAACGTGCCCGAATAGATGCTAAAATCGAAAACAAGACAGTTTAATCTTAAAACTAGTTGCTTCCTAATAGCTGGCTACACGGATTCTATAGGACCGATAGTGAAGAGCTGATTGCGCGAGAATAGATTTACCAGAAAATCAGGTACAGCGCAGCCGTAATGCCCAATATGCCAAAGGCCAACCCATTAAATACGGAATCAGATTCTGCTCTGGAACTGGCTAAGTCAACACCTTTTTCATGATCTTTGCCTTTTCCTTCAATCAGAGATATGACCACAATGAGTAAAACAGAGAGGACAAACACATATCCCATTCTGTTTATAAAGGGGACGGCCGGTGCCAGGATTTTCATGCCTGCCGACATCGGAATACTGAGTAGGGCTGTAAACAAGGCAGCATTTGGAGTCGCTTTTTTCCAAAATAGGCCTAGCATGAAAATGGCCAGAACTCCTGGGCTAATAAAGCCCGTGTATTCTTGAATGTATTGAAAGGCCTGATCAAGGGCAGACAACTGCGGAGCCAACAACGCCCCGATAATGATGGCTACCATTCCAACGATGCGGCCAACCTTAACCAATTTCCGTTCGCTAGCCTCTTTGTCAATTAGGTTTTTGTAAAGGTCCATCGTAAAGATGGTGGCAGTTGAATTCATCATGGAAGCCAATGAGGATACAATTGCAGCGGCGAGGGCAGCAAAGGCCAATCCTCGGAGGCCGGGCCCAACGTAGGTTGCCAGGAGCCAAGGGTACGCTTGGTCTCCGCGTTCAATGGGCGCGTTTAGCGCATATGCCACGATTCCAGGGATTACAACAATAAGCGGAAGGAGGAGCTTGAGATAACCAGCGAATGCTAGTCCACGCTGAGCCTCTTTTATGCTTTTTGCTGCAAGGGCACGCTGAATGATGTACTGATTACATCCCCAATAGAATAGGTTGGCAACCCACATTCCGCCCAGCAAAACGCCTAGGCCTGGCAGCAATTGATACGCATCTTTCATCACCGTTTGTCCGGCTTCAATTTCGGGATAGGTCAGTTCACCCGGAAACAAGATCATATTGAAGTGCCCTGGGACTTCATTGATCAATTTCATAAATCCGGCTAAAAATCCAGACCCTGCGCCGTAAGCATCTAGCGCTAAATACGTGGTCAATAGACCGCCACCGACCAGCACCACAACTTGAACGACGTCGGTAAAGGCAACCGCTTTCAATCCCCCATAAATACTATACACAGCCGAGAAAAGAGCGAGACAAAATATTCCGGTCCATAGGGGAACGCCCATTATGCCTTCGAGCGCCAATGCTCCAAGGTAGAGCACACTGGTTAGGTTGATGAACACATAGACCAACAGCCAAAACACGGCCAAAAGAGTCCTAACCCTCGAGTCATATCGTTTTTCGAGAAACTGTGGCATTGTGAAAATGCCTTTTTCTAGATAAATCGGGAGGAAGAAGTAAGCAATTACCAGCAAGGTGATGGCTGCCATCCATTCGTACGATGCAATAGCCAATCCCACTCGAAAACCAGAACCCGACATGCCTATAAATTGCTCAGCAGATATGTTGCTTGCAATAAGCGAAGCCCCGACGGCCCACCATGGAAGCGATTTACCAGCTAAAAAATAATCGCTCGTGTTTTTCTCGTGACCATCCTTTTCACGAGATACCCAGAGTCCGAGCCCAATGATGACCGCACCATAAAGTGCGAACACGACATAATCGAGGGTTGAAAAGTACATGCTGAGCGTTTTTGAGAGGTTCAGGAATATTCAATACATGAATGTAATGTGAGGAAACGGAAACATTCGCTTGAAAACGCATGAAAACGCATGAAACAGCTTGAAAAAACAAAAACGATAAAGACCATTGGAAGAAGAGAATTGGGCCTAGGGCACGTTAATTATAAACGCGAGTCGAGATGTTCATTTGGGCTTTTCGGTGATCACGGAAAGCCTACGTCGCCCATATGTAACAAAACCCCCCATTTCAACGTGTAGTCGGCATAACGAAAGCCTACCTAAATCGGTCGCCAGATCACATGTTGAAAAGTCTTCTCCAAACATCTCTTCGAAATCTTTCTGCTAAAAAAGGCTTTTCATTGCTAAATGTGGGAGGATTGGCACTCGGCCTTTCCTGTTTCATATTGATTGGGCTTTTTGTTCAAAATGAACTGAGTTATGATCGACACCACGAAAAGGCAGACCAAATTCACAAAATGGGCCTTCATATTTTTCTGGATGGAACGGAGTCAAATTTTGCGGTTGTATCCGCTCCCGTCGCAAGGGGACTAGTTGACGAATTTCCAGAAGTAGAAGCGTCTACTCGATTTAGCAAAGGAGGTAGCCCAGTACTTCGATATGAGGACAAGGCCTTTAGTGAAGAACGGTTCTATTGGGCCGATTCTACTGTATTTGACGTTTTTACGATGCCATTTGTGGTCGGTGATTCAAAAACGGCGCTGACAAGTCCGTATACCATCGTTTTTACGGAGTCGATGGCAGACAAGTATTTTGGTGATGAGGATCCGATGGGGAAAGTCGTATCCATGGATGGCCGGCAGGATTACACGGTTACGGGCGTCATAAAGGACGCGCCTGCCGCATCCCATGCTCACTACGATTTTTTGGCATCCATGGCGTCCCGTGAAAACAGTCGAGGTACGTCGTGGGCCACTCAAAACAATTTTGGAACCTACTTCGTGCTGAATCCAAGCACGTCTGCTGAAGCGTTTCAAGAGAAGTTAAAAGCTCTCGTTGTTAGTCATGTCTATCCTGAGATTGCTGAACTTTTTAATGCGCCTATTGAAGCCATTATGTCCAGCGGTACAGAATTTGAGTACCTCGTTATGCCTCTCACAGACATTCACTTGAGATCACGGCTCCGCGGAGAGCATGAAACGAACGGCAATATCCTCTATGTTTGGCTGTTTGGAGGAATCGCCATAGCCATTTTGTTAATAGCCTGTGTTAACTACGTCAATCTTTCTACTGCAATTTCATCCCAAAAAGCAAAGGAAGTGGGTGTGCGCAAGGCATTGGGGTCTAGCAGAGGACAACTCATTGCTCAGTTCATGTCCGATAGCATTGTCCTAAGCGTGCTTTCAGTAATACTCGCACTCGTACTGGTCCAGGTGTTCTTACCGGTAATGAACTCATTCACAAATAAAAACCTCGATTTGTCGTATTTCGACAATTGGTTGGTGATTCCGGGATTGTTTGGATTGGCCATTGTCGTTGGCTTTGTAGCGGGAAGTTATCCGGCCTTCTTGCTGTCGTCCTTTAATCCAGCCGCTGTTTTAAAAGGAGGCGGCCCCAAAGGCAAGTCTAAGTCCTTATTGCGCAACGGATTAATCGTTTTTCAATATTCAGTTTCTGCCATTTTGGTGCTCGCTTCCCTCGTGGTATACGGTCAACTTAAATTCATCCAGAACACGAATCTGGGCTTTTCAGGCGATCAAGTCATCGTGGTCGAAAAGACAGACGATATTCCAAATGGGCTGCAATCGCTCAAGCAAAATTTGCTTCGTAATGCTGCCGTGGTATCGGTGGGAAATAGTTCAAGTCTGTTTGGAGAACTCAACAACGATAATATGTTTAGGGCCGAAGGCCAGCCTGAAACAGAAAACAAGCTCATTTGGACTAACAGTACCGACGAAGGATTTGCCGAAACCTATAAACTGGAAATGCTTGATGGGACGTACTTTACTGCAGATACTCCCTTGGATCAATCTTCAATCGTCTTGAATGAAACCGCAGTTGCACTTTTAGGGCTGGAAAATCCAGTGGGGCAGAAGCTGATTCCGATGTTTTCAGAAAGTACTGTGACGGTGATCGGTGTTGTGAAAGATTTTCACGTGGAATCTCTTCAAAACGATATAAAACCGTTTGGTTTTGTTTCAATGGGAGAGGGAGATGCTGGTCGTAATCTTTCCGTGAGAGTTTCTTCTGCTGATCTGATGAGCATCATTGGTACAATCGAAGAGGAATGGTATAACGTTTCCAATGGGCAGGCGTTTGAGTACGAGTTTTTTGATTCCGTATTTCAAGAACGGTATATGGCAGAACAGGATATGGGCCGAATCCTGATTATTTTTTCCATTCTGGCAGTTTTAATTGCTTGCCTTGGACTATTTGGCTTGGCTGCTTTTGTAACTACACAACGAACAAAAGAGATTGGAATTCGAAAATCATTAGGAGCTTCTGCTTCAGGCATTGTGCTACTGCTCTTCAGAGACTTCGGGAAATGGATCGTTCTCGCAAATGTGATTGCGTGGCCTTTAGCCTACTTCGTGATGAATAGTTGGCTTCAAAATTTTGTATTCAGAACGGATATAAATTTGGCTCAATTTCCAATTGCACTGATAGGAGGGCTGATTGTCGCGTTTCTCACGATTAGCTACACTTCGATCAAAGCAGCACAAGCAAATCCTGTTTATGCATTGAAATCAGAATAGAGCAAACCTGGCTGTAAAAGCCAAACAGTGCGATACGTAACGTCCGAAACGTAGAAAGCCCAGATCACATTTGTGACCTGGGCTTTCTAATGCTCCCCGGGTAGGATTTGAACCTACGACCCTGCGGTTAACAGCCGCATGCTCTACCACTGAGCTACCGAGGAATCTACTCATGGAATAAATTCCAGAGCGGCCCGAAAGATACCGTGATCCCGGAATCCGGGCAAGTCCTTTTGCTAAGTTTTCAATTTCTTTGCAAAGCTATTTTTCCCACACGTTGTTTTTTCGATCAACATCTGGTAAAAACTGGCCTTTATCGATCTCAACTCTTGTTATGGCACCCGCTTTAAATTTTAATGTCGCCGATCTTTTACCAGATAACCACTCCGAAACCGGAACGGAAGCGGTCACGGTTTCACCGTTGGCGTATGTCACAGTTACTGGGGATGGAAACGGCGAAAGGCCAAGGTCTTCTACAGTCACCGTAATGGAGGTATTGGTCTCTTCTACTTTCGCAATTGCCTGATCTAATGTCCACGTCGTAAAAAACATGGTTGTCCAGAACCAATCGTAATCCTTTCCAAGTACGTCGTTGAAGGTGTTGAATAGGTCATAGGGCTGAGGATGCTTGAAAGCCCATCGGTTTGCATATTCCTTATAGGCCTTGGAAAAGCGTTCTTGGCCTACGATTCCGCGTAAGGCATTAAGAGCAACCGCTGGTTTGTTATAGGAAGCAAGGCCTCTGGCTCCACCATCGAGTGGGTATTGGTCTCCGTGACGCATCGGTTCGACTTCGTCGCCCGTACCGGCAATTCGGTAATAACCTTGCCTTTCAGGAGCCCAAGAGTCTTGGCTCCAGAATTCAGCAGAGCCTTCTGATGTGTTATACGAGGTAAGTCCTTCGTCCATCCAGGTGAATTCTTTTTCGTCTTGGGCTACGATCATTGGAAACCACATATGCCCAATTTCATGGAAGGTGACGCCGAAGAGACCTTGATCATTACGCCCTCCGCCAATATGAGTAATCATGGGGAATTCCATCCCGCCACCGATAACGCCTTCCGCAGTGGTCATGTGCGGGTAGGGATAAGGCAATAACATCTTGGAAAGATATTCAATCGTAAATCGGGCAAATTCTGCGGAACGGGCCCAAACAGCCATTTCTGGACGATAAAATGCGAAAATATCCTTATATGATCCCTCAACTTTCGCTCTAGTAGCGTCCCATAAGTACTTGTCAGAGGTTCCAAAGGCAAAATCGCGAACCTTATCTGCTTTAAACTTCCACGTCAGTGTTCCAGTTGGACTCGATTTGGTTGCCTTACCTCGGTCGTCAGCTGTGACTACGCGCACAATATCGTCCGTCGTCTTGGCTCGCTGAAGCCTAGATAACGTTTGTGCAGATAATACTTCTTCGGCGTTAATCAAATTTCCTGTTGCCCCAATAACAAACTGTTCTGGTACGGTCAAGCTTACAGTGTAGGAGCCGAAATCGGCGTAAAACTCACCGTTTCCCATGTAAGCATCGGCTTTCCATCCACTTACGTCATCGTATACGGCCATTTGAGGAAACCAATACCCAACAAAAAATATTTCCCCGTCTTGTCCGATTCGAGGCGCGCCGGCTTCAGGAACTTCAAACGTCCAAGAAAAAGCAAATTTTGCACTGGCTCCTGGCTTTATGGGAGTCGGCAGGGTGACATACATCCGGGTTCCATTAATTCTGTACCCGATGTCGCGTGAAGAGGACCGCTCGAGGAGTTCATCTCCGTTGAAAGCCACGAATGAAAGGTTTATCCCTCCAGTCAGTTTTTGAGCTCGATTCCGCACAACTCCTTCTTTGTGCAGGTTCTGGTGAAGGTGAACCACAACCGTCCGTAAGTCGTCTGGGGAATTGTTGGTATACACTACTTCTTCCGTTCCTCTTAGCATCTTTGTAGAAGGAGAGAGAGACGCATGAATGGTATAATCCGTCTGATTCATCCAGTAGGATGCACCAGGCCGTCCATCTTCAGATCGAGTACCATTTACCACTGCTTGGTCAAACTTCGGATTTGGAATTACAGGGTAGGGAATGGGGCGAATTACCTGCGCCCAAATCGGCGTGGTTAGGCATGCGAGCACAAGAATGGAAAAAAATCGTTTCATTTAAACGGAAGTTTTTTGGCGATAAAGAATCGTGGAGGCGAGAAAAGTACACATCTACAATAGGTGTTGATGTAGGGGAGTCCTGACTCTTTAGTTACGGAGTGGTTCTTTCCCGCGGCGTTATAATTGTGAAATCATTAATTATTGCCCGAAAGGGCGGATGCATTTAAAATGAAACGAACCATAACCCACCTTTTCTTGCTGGCGGCCCTTGTTATAACGGGGTGTGAGAGTGCGCAGGTGCCAATGGGTTCTCCTGGAGAAGTTGCTTTTGATGAGGGACTGATTGGTAACTGGGAAGCCAAGGGTGATAACGATGAAATAGTATCATTTCTTTCTATTTCAGCCTTGAGCGACACGGAGTATGCTCTCATATACAAAGAGCCCGATGAGGATGAATCTGAGCAATTGAATCTTAAAGCATTTGCTTCTTCGGTGGATGGAGTCCTTTTCGCCAATTTCACATGCTCAATTTGTGATGATGATGATGATGAGAAGGAAGCGGAATGGTATTTCTACACTTTTAGCTTCGAGTCTAAAGATATAATCGTTTCAAAGTCTTTGGCTGAGGATGTGTATAAAAAGGGTCTTGATGACTTGAAGAATCCGGCCCAAGTTCGGTCATACATTCAAGCTCACATGAATGATAAAGAGTTTTTCGAGCAAGAAACGGCGCGATTTAGCCGAGTGAAAAATCCTTAGGGATTCTTGGATGTTTGGTTAAATTAAAAGAAGAGGGGGCGCCTTTGGCGCCCCCTCTTCTTTATGTCAGTCCACTCTATTTGTGATCTATAACAAGATCAGATAGGTGATCTTTGCCACGCCGACTATGTCATTCATAATAAAGTCTGCCCTAGGGTCAAAAAGATCCTCATTGTCACCAGTTACGTGATAGGACGTATTAAACACAAAGAAAAGGTCAGAGCCGGGGCTATGAATCCAATCGACGCGAATATTGGCATTGACGTCACGGGAAAAGTTATCGTACTGAACCAGTGCTTTGGCAAATAACTTGCGGCTGACGCTGGCTAAAATGTCAACGGATGCTGTTGTTGCGCTAAATTTGCCATTTGCGATTGGTAGGTCAATATCGCTTTTGTTGACCCTTCCACCGAGAGTAAGGTACTTGGATTGCCGGTACCCGGCACTTGCGCTCCAGTTTGTCCGGTCACCACCGTAGAACCCCCCTGTTTCGATCTTCAAAGAGCCGGAAAATTTTCGACCAGGATCCGATGTGAATGTGACACCATATCGACCAAAGGTGTAGTCTGCGGCAACGATTTCAGCATCAGGACGAATTCTGAAAACAGATTCCAATCGATCAAATGAACGAGATCCGGAAAATCGAATTTGATCTCGTTCTTTAGTTGAAAAAGAAACACTAGGATAAATATCCCATGATTGAAGTTCTCCGTCCTGTCCGTCCGTATGGATTCCCATCGTATGAAAGACCATCTGACGAAAAGGACCCTTTTCAAGAATTGGGCTATACGTAACAGTCCCAATCGATTGCTTCATATCACGCCTCTGCACAAAACCTAGCGCAGGTCTGAAGTTTTCGCCGACACTGGTATAAGAAAGGCTAGCACCATATACATCGTTTCGAAGATTTAAACTTGCACTTGCTGCCTGTCCTTCATTGTTTGAATCTGAGTCTGAAACGTCTGTAAACCAAACATCCATGCTGCTCGCAGAGCCGAAGCGCTGAGAAACATCGAGTCCCAAAGCCCGATTGTAGCTGCCCGCTCGATCGAAATTGGTAAAAATCACTCCCGCCGATCCGCGTTTTAGAAAGTTAGTTTGGAACCTAGCAACAGAATTGTTTGCAGACTTTTCCCCAAAAATCTGCCCCATTTTATCAGTAAAAGATCCACCGTCGGGGGCAGTTTCAATGTTGAGAATGCCCACGTTAAAACGACCAATTTGACCTGTCAACCTCGTTCCTGCAAGGATGGCTTCGGAGAGCCCAATTCGTCTGGAAAAGAACGTCTGTGTTCTCCTGGAATCGCCATGTTCAAAAATTCCCGATCGTTCTAGAAAAAACTCCCTTTTTTCTGGAAAGAAGAGGCTAAAGCGGGTAAGGTTGATCTGAGTATTATCAGATTCAACCTGAGCAAAATCCGTGTTCACTGTGAAGTCTAGCGTCAAATTGGACGTGATTCCATATTTGAGGTCAAATCCGGCATCGTAATTAGTATCGGAGTCTGTTTTTTCCAAACCTAAGTCGTTTCGGACGTTTTGGGCACCGGTAATCACATAAGGCTTAATTTCGATATTCTTGCCGCGTCGGATGTTCTTTAGACCCGTCAGGCGGCCATACCGCGAAACCGTCTTAATATCGTCACTGTAACCCGTTCCGTAAGACAAGGGAATCAACGGCCAATTCTGAATTTCATTTTTTCGGTTTACTGTGCGTCTCATCCAGAGTCCAAACGTCAAATCATCTCCTTCCGGGAAGCGAAGTTGGCGGAAGGGGATGCGAACCTCCATTGACCATCCTTTGTCATTGATTACCGTTTCGCTTACGTAGACAGCGTCCCAACTGTATGAATCTATGGTCATGCGTTCATCTGCAATCAGGGCATCATCTTGGGTCCCAAGTGCATTCATTTCAAACAAAAAAGCATTCCGACCATCCAAAAATGTATCAATGCCGATGTAGGCATGGTCGTCCCGGTCGTTTCGACCGCCCCTCTCCATATTTTTAGCTCGGATCAATTCGGGTTCTTTGTCTGAGAATTGAAACGCGAAATAGAGGTAGTCGCGGTCATACGCTACTTTTGCCCAACTTTCTTCGGTCGGCGCTGCGCCTTCATTTGGCCATCGCTGCACAAAGTCGGTCATGGGTTGAATTTGCTGCCAAATAGCATCATCCAAGATTCCGTCAGCGCGAGGGGCAATTTCGGCAAAAGTGGCTTCAATTGAAGGAACTGGCGCTTCTTGAGCCATAACAAGCGTTGGCAGCATCCCGAGAAGGGCTGCGGCAATAGCAATTCTAAGCTTCATACGATTGGTTTTGGGTTGAATAGTCGGAGAATGAAGGTAGTTTCCGAAATTTATCTAATATAGTTGCATCGAAAGGCATGTAAAAACGATAAATCATATAGAATGAGATGGTCATTTGTCGTACCATTTAGATCCACTTCTTTCGGAGAGTTTAGTACTAAGCAGCGTCTGTGGCGGAAGCGCTGCGTTCGGGGCGCAGTGAGCCTAGGCTCGTGGGGGTTTGAGTTCCTTCGGACGCACAATAGGCCTGGCGCACATCAAGCCTGGTGCACAATGGTCAGACGCATAAAGCCCCAGCAAGATTTCATCTGCCGGGGCTTTATTTCTGATTTAAACCTGTTTTACGCCTCTGAGCTTTTTTTTGCCCTAGGTATGGCCAGATGGGCCTTTTGAATCGGCTGTTTATTTTTCGACGTAGTCTTGGATACAAGTCGAGGAGCAGCCTTGAGGATTTCAATCAACTCATGCGTCTGCATAGGTTTTGATAAAAAACTCTGCATTCCCGCTTCAAAACAACGATCCCGATCTTCTTTCATCACTGCGGCTGTCAAAGCAACAATGTAAGGCCGTTTTTCAGGTGGCCATTCTTTAATAATATGCCTGGTTGTGTCTGGGCCATCTAGTTCAGGCATATGCATATCCATCAGGACGACGTCAAAAGACCTCTTTCGAAGTAACGCGAGTACTTCGATACCCGTGGAAGCTATTGCAATGCTGTAACCTAACCGTTCCAGAGTAATTTCAAATAATCGCTGGTTAACTACGTTGTCTTCCGCCAATAATATTCGAAGAGGGTAGGAGGCAGCAAGTTTTTCCCGCACCAACGGTACGGATGCTGTGGTAAACACCATCCTTGGCTGTTCTTTGCCCAGGGCATCAGTAAGATTTTTGAACAAGCTTTCTTGTTTGATAGGCTTATTGACCCTGCTCGAATAATGACCTCCTTTCTCAAGACCCTTTGCATTTTTACCAAGCCTAGCCAACGCAATGATCGGTAAATTTTTAAATTTTGGCCGTTTTCGGATTTTCAGAGCCATTTCAGACTCAGATTGGTTCCTTGCGTTCAAGTCGACAATCGCCACTTCGAATCGTATCCCTCGATCAAGCAGGGCAAGTCCCTCATTGTCGGTTGTGACAAAAGTGGGATTCATTCCCCATTCTGCGAACTGAGATTCGAGCGCTTGACGGATGGTATTTTTGGTTCCAATAACGAGAACGCGCGCGCCTTGAAGTATTGGTTGAATACCATTGTAAGAGAGTATATCAGGGTTTTTCGGAGCTTCTTGGGCAGCAATAGTGAAGTGAAAAGTCGATCCAACACCAACTTTACTTTCGATCCACATGCGTCCACCCATCAACTCACTTAGTTCTTTGCTAATGGTGAGGCCAAGGCCTGTTCCGCCATATTTTCTCGTAGTTGTTGCATCTGCTTGAGTAAAGGATTCAAACAGTCTTGCCATTTTTTCAGCAGGGATACCAATTCCCGTGTCCGAAACTTCAAAATGAAGCATACGGTAACTGGGTTGGTGTTCAACCAAACTGGCAGGATCAACATGGACCCGAATGGACACTTCTCCCTTTTCGGTGAATTTGATCGCGTTGGAAACCAGATTGACCAGAACCTGACGCAATCGTGTTACGTCCCCATAAATGTTCGAAGGGACGTCAGCATCAATAAAGTGTGCCAACTCAACATCTTTGTCTTCGATCTTCATGGTCATCACTTCCAGTGATTCTTCTACACAGTCTCGAAGTGAAAGTGGATTGTTCTCTAATTCAATTTTTCCGGCTTCAACTTTTGACAAGTCCAAAATGTGATTCAAAATCTTTAAGAGGGAATCGCCATTCGTGCGTATAATATTGACATATTCTAGCTCTTGAGGCCCCAAATCTGACTCCATGAGTAAATCTGCAAAACCGACAACTCCGTTCATCGGCGTTCTTATTTCGTGACTCATGTTTGCTAAAAACTCACTTTTAGCCCGGGCTGCATCTAATGCTAGTTCCTTGGCTTCAACTAAAGCCTCATTGGTGCTCTCCAGTGCACTAGTCCTTTGAGCCACAATTTCTTCCAGTTCTCGCTGGCGATGCTCAAACGAACGAGTGCTGTAACGAATAAGCCAGATCAAAGCCAACACTAAAACAAGCGCTGTAATCACATAAAACCACCAGGTTTCCCAAAAAGGAAGCGAAATGGTGAACGAATAGGACGTTGGTTTGCTATTCCAAACTCCATCATTATTGCTGGCCCTGACCAGAAAATTGTAGCGGCCGGGAGGAAGATTGCGGAATGTTGCTGATCGTTGATCTGTTATTGGGGACCACGATTTGTCAAATCCATCCAGCTTGTATTGATATCTGACCTTTTCAGGTGCAGCAAAACTCAATCCGGCATAGTCAAAACTTAAATGGTTTTGATTATGTGGTAAAATGGGTGTCTCGGGTAGCTTCGACCACGGTTTTATCGGATTTCCGAATTTGGACCAATCTGCTTCTTCAAAAAACAGTCGTACATCGGTCAAATTTGTTTTTGGCTCGGACAGGTTTCGTGTGTCCAGCTCAGGGGTGAACTTGGTGAGGCCTGCAACGGTACCAAACAACATCGACCCATCTGGAGATTTGTATACCGCGTGGTGATTTGTTTCTATTCCTTGGAAGCCGTCGTTTTTACCATAGGATCGGATTATTTTTTCTCCTGTTGTTAGGTAAGTTGGCACATCTATGCGATTGACCCCTCGATTCGTTCCGACCCATAACTGTCCCTCATTGTCAAACTCCAAGAAGTATGTTATTCCATCATTCATACCCTGGGCTAGACCAAAATTGTCGATTTGTGGATTTAATACCGGAGCGGCGCCGAGGCTCACAAATACACCAATCTGAGTCGCAATCCACACATCACCATTGGGGGATTCCTTGATGTCTGAAATCCAGAATTTGTCAAATGCCGATCCCGTTTTGTAGGGGGAAAAACTAGATCCGTCAAAAATATTGACACCATGATCGGTACCAACCCAAATGGAGCCGTTGCTATGAATTAGAATGGCAGATACGGAATTGTCGGATAGTCCATCTTTATCGGTAAAAAGGTAAAACTTGGTACCGTCAAATTTAACGACACCTTCCTGAGTGGCAATCCACAAATTACCATTTACGTCTTCGGTGATATATCTGATAGTCCCAATTGGTTTTCCATCGATCTGGGTAAACGTTACGAATTTGCCGTCTTCATACTTGATTAAGGACGAGCGCATTCCTAACCACATAGCTCCTGAATTAGACTTGTGCATAGCCGTGACTTCGCGTCTATGGAGTATTCCAGTTGGATCTTCAACAGGAGAAAATTTTGATCCGTCGTACTGACTAATGCCGTTTTGAAGTGAAATCCAAAGGTTATCGCTCGGGCCCTCAGTAATTCCCCAAACCATACTTCCTAACAGGCCATCCTCTTCGTTGTAATGCGTGAATGGCGAAGGGGTGTATTTGAATATCCCTTTGCCGTCTGTTGAAATCCAAATATTGCTTTCGCGGTCTTCGAGAATCGAACGAATCGAGATACTGGCTAAGGATTTAGGGTCAAACGGAACGATTAACTCTCCTTGTTTACGAGCCATTCCATTTTTCGTCCCTATCCAAAGAGTTCCGGCTCGATCAACTGAAAGCGATTGAATCCCAGCGGAAGGAAGGCCTTCGTTTTCCGTAAATAACTTGAATTCTGTCCCGTCAAAGCGCACCAAGCCCTTACTTGTAGCGATCCAAATAATTTCATTGTGGTCAAAGGTCACTGCACGGACCTCCGATGTCCCTAGACCGGAGAATTCATCCCAGTGCAAAATGGAAGTGCCATCATATTTAAAGAGACCTGCGGTTGTGGATCCAATCCATAAATTCCCTTGAAGGTCTGTTGAAAGAGACTTGAATCCGACGTTTTGAATTCGTTGGTCTTCAAAAACCGAACAGCTTATTCCATCGAATGAACAAACTCCTTTATCCGTACCAATCCACAACTTTCCTTTTTTGTCTTCAACAATAGACCTTATATCATCACTTGGGAGTCCATTTTCAGTTGAAAAAGACGACACGGTTGTTCCGTCATAGCGATGTAAACCTCCTTGGGTCCCGAACCAAAGCGTTCCATGACGATCTTCGTAAATAGTTTGACTTTGGAACGTTAACTCAGAAAGGAATCCCTCTTGGCCAAAACGGGTAAAATCATGTCCATCAAAACGAACGATTCCACCTGTATATAATGCCAGCCAAATTTCACCTTGCCGATTTTGAATGGCGTCCCATACCTGTGCTTGGGGAAGACCCTCCTGTGCTGTATAGGATTCAAGGCGATACTGTTGGGCAAAGACGTGATGGCTTCCTGATGAAGCATAAAAGCTCATCAAGACTGCAAAAAGCAGCAGCGTACGGCAAATAAAAGTTAACCTTGAACTACAACGCATTTCCTTACATAATCAAAGCGATCCGCTGGACTCGATCAGTTATCGAATTTGGCCCACCGTTTAAGGTATCGACATTCAACTGTTGCGCTAAAGACTTTGCGTCAAAAAATGTTGATTAGCGGCGGATAAACCCATCCACAATGGATTGATCGTACCGCTCAGACGTGCGTGCATGCCAAGCTTGATCAATTACCCAGATAGGTGCTGGGTGCGCGGATTCCCAAGATTCCAACGAGGCGCGAAGGTTGGCCATTTTTTCCGGATATTCCAATGCCAAATCCGTAGTCTCAGAGATGTCATTAGCCAAATTGAATAACCAATGTTCAGCATTTGGTGTACGAACCAACTTCCAATCACCTGCACGGACCGCCGCTCCCCATTCCATTTTCCAAAACAAAGTGTCGTGAGGTGCTTCAGTGCGTTCGCCGTTTAGAAAGGGGAGGAGGTCGACTCCATCATATGTTCTGTCGCTAGGCAATGTGCCACCGGCTGCCGCCAAAAAGGTTGGAAGGATATCCAAGGTAGACACCGGATTACTAAACACGATGCCTTCTGGTATCGTGCCCGGCCAGGAAATGATGTACGGAACCCGATTTCCACCTTCAAGCGCGGTCCCTTTTGCACCCCTTAGCGGTGAATTTAAAGAGCCGTTATATGGCATTGCGCCTCCGTTATCATTTGCAAAAACGATAATGGTGTTCTCGCGTAGTCCAAAAGCTTCTAATGTTGCCACCACCTTTCCAATATTGTCGTCCACGGAACGAGTCATTGCGGCGTTTTTTGCGCGAACATCGGTTTGGAATCGGCCTAGTTCTTCAGCTAAATATTCTTCTTTGGCCTGCATAGGGGTATGAGGAGCAGTGAAAGATAGGAATAGGAAAAAGGGCTCTTTTCTGTGGCGAGCGATAAAGTCTACGGCTCTGTTTCCAAATTCATCCGTCAGGTACTCTAGCGAGTCCGCCGGAACAGGTTTCATTCCATTCTCGATACGATCGACCCGCCCAGGCCAGTAAGGCCCACTACCGGCGCGAAGACCGAAAAACTCGTCGAATCCCCGATTTAAAGGATGAAAGTGATCGGCCAATCCTAAATGCCACTTTCCTATGAGGCCGGTTACATAACCCTCTTCTCTAAGCAAATCCGCAATCGTTCGTTCGCTGAGAGGAAGCCCTCTAAGCGCCTCGGGAACCGCAGGATCAGGTTTTCCCGGCAAGTTTAATTCGTGTCCGAATCGTTGTTGATACCTCCCAGTAAGCATTCCTGCCCTTGATGGAGAACATACCGACGCAGTCACATAACCATTTGTAAACCGTATCCCTGATCTCGCCAAAGCGTCCAAATGAGGGGTCCGAATATCCGTGCTGCCTTGAAAGCCAAAATCGGCATAACCCGCATCATCAGAAAACAAAATGATGAGATTGGGCGGGGTAGTGTCTTGACCGAGCCAGTTTTGACAGTTGATAAAAAGAATAGGGATCAGAACAAGTAGGAGACGGGCAGATTTCACAGTTTGAAAACGGGATAAAGTTGTTACGTATGTTCAGCAGTCTTTGAAACTAATCTAAGCGAATGTGATGATTGATTCATTCTTACTCAGAGAGCCGTATCGAGTAACAAAAGCGCAAATACGATTTTATCAAAAATATCGGTTCATTAAACTCAAAAACGTACTGTCAAGTGGGGAAATAGGCTATTACAACGATGTGATTTCAGCTTCAGTCGATGAGTTAAATCGCGAGAAACGCCCAATGAATGACCGAGACACGTATTCAAAGGCATTTATCCAAATCACAAATTTGTGGCGACAGGACGAGCAGATCAAAAAGCTGGTATTTAGTCCAAGATTGGCTCAAATCGCTGCGCAATTAATGGAGGTCTCGTCTGTTCGACTCTATCACGATCAGGCCTTGTTTAAAGAAGCTGGAGGGGGATATACTCCGTGGCACGCCGATCAATATTACTGGCCCTTGGAATCTGATCGGTCCATTACTGCTTGGATTCCGCTCCAAGAGACTACCCTGAAAATGGGAGCATTGGAATTTAGTGCGGGTAGCCACGAATTAATCGACGGCAGAGGGCTCCCTATCGGTGACGATAGCGAACGGATGGTCAATGAAGCCCTACGCAAAGGGGGATTTGAGCACGTAATCGAGCCATTTGATTTGGGTGAAGTGAGTTTTCATGCGGGATGGACGTACCACCGAGCAGCACCAAACCTCACTTCGGAGACTCGCAAAGTGATGTGTACCATATATATGGAGGGAAACATGCGATTGAAGAACCCTGAAAACGAACACCAAAAACTAGATTGGGAGGTATGGTGCCCGGGTTCGACCATCGGAGACGTCATAAAAACCCACCTGAACCCAATTTTATTCGAGAGAGCTTAGTATTCAAACTGAATAATATGTGTGTACATTAATTAGAACTTGACCACTTTTTATCGACCATACTATCTTTCCGGACATGAAACGTCTATTTATACTGTTGTTGTTGTTGGCTGCTGCACCCCTCGTTCATGCTCAGATCCTCGAGTCTCGATCAATCAAAGGGCTAGACGCGACATCGGATGGTTTTGTGTACTTCAACCTGTCAAGCGGGGAAATTGTAGCCCCTGAAGCCGCAGTATTCGGCGGTTGGGATATTGCCTTTCAAGGGACAAATATACAAGTAAGCGGCTCAGCACAGTACATGGATGCGGCCTATGATTCCTTAAATACAGCGCCGGATTCCGGCTATTTGTCGAATGATCTTGGCCCTCTAACGTTGCCGAGTGGTGGCACAGATGGATGGTTTGATTACGACTTTAACACACACGTAATTACCCCCGTCGAAAATCGAATCCTTTTGATTAAAACGCAAACAAGGAAATTCGTCAAGCTCGAAATATTGGACTATTACAAAAGCGAATTTTCAACAGATGGGCCCGTCGAAACTCCTCGTTATTATTCGTTTAGGTATCTGATGCAAAAAGATGGATCCCGGGTTTTGACGAAGTAGAAGGCGCAATCGACCGGGTATATTCCCTCCCTTCCTCAATCGGAAATTCGAGAATTAGGAGTAGTGTGCAGAGTGGTTATTCCTGCTCTCCTGAGTCGAAATTCCAGGATTTGCGGCCCAATTGGGAATTATTTTTAATGGGTTTCCATTCAAAATCTGCGATTTCATCACTATGAAAAGACGCAATAAGACCCTGTTGGCATAAATAACGGCAAGAGCAATCGGAAAAAGAGACACGGAAGTATTCGTTAATCAAAAGTACGAGCCGGCTCCTTAAGCAATAAAAACGCCGTACAGCCGTCAATATCCTCTTTTTTTGATCCAAATGATCCTTTGAGGGGTCACGTAGGGAGGCCCCCTACGCTGCTGGTAAGGCTTTACGGTCACGCCAAGCTTGGAAAGTCGGGTATTCCCCTACCCATTGGCCAAAGTATTTTTACTCTCGAAATCACCCAACAAGGGATATATCATGAGAGCCTTCTATAAAATACTTTCCTTCTCACTTTTAGTATTGATCACTCAGACTTCCATAGCCCAATCTACCTCGAGTCAAACTCGGTATGTTTTCGCTCCGGACTCTACGCTATTTATTGATGGAACGTCGACCATTCACGATTGGACATGTGACATCAATAAATCCTCTGGGGCGTTTGTTGCAGGCTTCCAAGCCGCTTCAGCAACCTTGAAATTCGAATCTGGTTCATTCACAGTTGAAATCGAAGATATCGACTGTGGAAAAGGATCGATGAATAAAAAGATGCGCAAGGCATTAGGTGGTAATAAGGCCACCAATATGACCTTTAAATTAGCATCCGCAACAACTACCTCCACCGCCGATCGCACCTTTAGCGCACTGCTAAAAGGCACATTGACAATGGCCGGTGTTACCAAACCAATTGACTTGAGCACTTCAGGCAAATTGCTTGCAAACAATCAAGTTCAGTTAGAAGGAAGCGTGGCGCTTGTCATGTCTGACTTCAGCATTGATCCTCCAACCGCATTACTGGGCACTTTACACACCGGTGATAAAGTTACGATTCGATTCAACGTCGTAGCTCATCCCGAATAGTTCAAGTAATTCCTTCAAAAACCTAAGCGAACCAATTCAGGTTAGCCATATGAAAACTCGCATACTACAAACTCTTTCACTTGCTGCCGTCATTGCATTACTTCCAATGCTTGCCTTCGCCCAGCAAAAACCTCTTCAATACTTCAGACCTTACTCTTCAGAAGGACTAAACGTATTTGAAACCAGTAAAGTAGACGACACACCGTTTACAGGCCTTAATGTATTCTGGGGAGCCGCTTTCACGCAGCAATTCCAGTCTCTTAGTCATGAGAACTCGGGCGCAGCTCCGCTTTTGGATATCGGAAGTGGATTCAACCTTGCTACCGCAAACCTGATGTTAGGCGCTCAGTTGGCTGATGGTATCCAGGTTAACCTAGTTACCTACTTGTCATCACGTCACCACTCAGAATCATGGGTGAAAGGCGGTTATATGCAAGTCGACAAATTGACCATGCTTAACAGCGAAGCCATTAACAACTTAATGGAATACGTTACTCTTCGTGTTGGACATATGGAAATCAACTACGGTGATGCCCATTTCCGTCGCACGGATAACGGTATGGCCCTTTTCAATCCATTCGTTGGCAACTTGATCATGGACTCTTTCGCCACAGAAATTGGCGCCGAAGTTATGGTACAGAACAACGGTTTGTTTGGTATGGTTGCCATGACTGGTGGCGAAATTAAAGGCCGCGTAGACCTTCCAGACGATCGCACTCCATCCATTTATGGAAAAGTAGGATTTGATCGTCAGTTAAACGAAGACCTTCGTGTCCGTTTGTCTGGTAGTGTATATACAACTAGCAAAGCGATCAGCAATACCTTATTTGCTGGGGACCGTGCTGGTTCACGTTTCTACGATGTCTTGGTTGAAAAATCAGGTGATGACTTCCGTAATGGCCGCATCAATCCTGGATTCAACAACAAGATCACTGCTATTCAAATCAATCCATTCATCAAATTCCAGGACTTCGAACTCCACGGCGTTTATGAAACAGCTACTGGCGAAAAAACAGGTCAAACCGAACGCACGTTCGACCAGATCGCAGTAGACGCTATTTATCGCTTCGGTGACGTGTTCTTAGGAGCTCGCTACAACACAGTAAGTGGTGAACTGGCTTCTGGCGAAGATGTAACAGTTGACCGGATTCAAGTAGGTGGTGGATGGTTCTTGACTCCAAACGTGCTTATGAAAGCCACATATGTTAGCCAGAACTACAATGATTACCCAACCGGGATCTACGAAAATGGCAAATTCAATGGCGTAACCATTGAAGGAGTTATAGCATTCTAGTGAAAGTCCACTTGGGACTCGTGTGATAAGTACAGTCGCACCATGTAGGGGGGCGCCGCCAGTCGGCGCCCCCCTCATTATTAAAACTCAACTGACACCACGTCGTAGTACCCTAGCTTAAAATTTTAGCACGATCAATCAGCGGCATTTTAAAGCGCCCAACAGCAATGACTTCTCGCAGAATCAACTTCCTCCCAACACTCGTTGCGATAGCTCTTATGGGACTGTTTGCGCTTCCCATAAAGAGCCAAGGTTATAAAATAAGCTCCCTAAGCCAGCTCCAGATAGAGGGTACATCGACGGTAAATTCGTTTACCTGCTTGGCCGGACAAATAGTGGGAGAAGGAGTTGTTAAAAATCTAATCCAAGGTGCAGATTCGGCCAGCAATAAAATTGTCATAACCGTTCCGATCGCAAAACTCGATTGTCAAAATCGAAGAATGAATAGTGACCTCCGGGAATCATTAAAAAGTGAAGCGTTTCCAAGGATTGTATTCGAATTAACCGCAGTAGATGTCCTTGACCTTGCGTCTTCAGCAAAAGGTACTCGTCTAATAGTAGCTACTGGAAATCTTTCGCTTGCAGGAGTAACTCGGTCCATTTCAGTACGAGTTGAGGGCTTTTTTGATGAAAATAACACGCTGCACGGCCTCGGCGCCGTTTCAATGTTGATGACAGATTTCGGCGTTAAGCCCCCGACGGCGCTCTTGGGATTGGTTAAAGCGAGGAATGAAATCACAATTCGGTTTCATTTGATTGCGGTTTCAGATATTTAAGATCCCGTCGTCCTTTATTGAATCCCGTCGTCAAGTTCTCTCAGTGGCTATCTAAGCCCGAAACGTTCAACCAATCGTATTCCCAATCCCAAGGCATTCCAGTATCGCCAAGGATTTCCATGACCAATTCGGGATAAATGCGTTCGGGCGCGAACGTCGTTGGAAAGCATTACCAGACAACGCTTCTGAATCGCGGACTGGATATAATGCAGGATGGGTTTGTGTTTTTGAACAAGCCTATAAAACAGCTTGCGGAGGTTGACGGGCCTCAGCTCTATTCATATCTCAAAGCCCTGACTGGATTCATAGAAGCTGTTTTCCAAGATTGGAGAACAACCGTTGCCACTGCAATCCCTAGCGTGATGAGTGATGCAGCGACTAAGACCATAGGGTCCACGTCAATGTGATAAGCAAATCCTTCTAACCATTTGGAAGATGTGACCCAGGCTAAGGGCCAAGCTATTGCGTTTGCCAAAACGACCCATCGGACGAAATCAACTACCAATAATCTAATTACAGTAGGGGCAGATGCGCCCAATACTTTGCGCACCCCAATTTCTTTGGTTCGTTGGGTCGTGGAAAAACTGACTAGCCCAAACAGACCCAAACAGGCGATAAAGATGGCTAATGAGGCAAAAATATTAATGACTATGCCAGTTGCCTGATCGCTTTGGTACAGTTGCTGGAATTCGTCGTCTAAAAATGAATACGAAAACGGATAGTCGGGGTATACTCCGGCCCACGCCGCTTCTGCAGCCGCAATAGCATCGGGAATCCGCCCCGATTCAACACGGGCAACTAACGTCTGGCCGGCCCTCTGACCCAAAGGCAGAATCATCAAGGGCTCAATTTTCTGATGAATACCCGCAAAATGGTAATTTTTAATGACCCCAATGACGCGCCGTCCCGTACTATCCTGTTGTCCGAAAAAGATTCGTTTTTCAAGTGGGTCATCCCATCCGAGTTGCTGAACCGCAGTTTCATTTATTAGAATGGCGTCTGTGTCATCCGATGGTCTGTCTCGATCAAAAGATCGTCCCATTGCCATCTCAATTCCGAGAGCGGGGAGCGTTTCAGGGGCAGCTTGCATAGCGCTCCAGATCCATCGTTCTTCTGGAGATGTGCCTTCTGGCTGAAGTCCTCTTCGACCAATTTGACGTCCGGGAACACCTCCGGTGGTGGCAATCGTGTTGAATGCAGAACTTTCAGACAGTTGCTCTCGAAATAGGTCTTGGCTTGAGGTCATAGTTTGATCTACCATATCAAAAAGCAAAACTTGATCTCGATCATATCCCATGTCCATATTTTGAATATGGCCGAGTTGTTTTTGTACCATTCCAGTAGTCCCAATTAAGGCAATGGAGAGTGCAAATTGAACGACAACAAGCCCAACTCGAACGTATCGTCCTTGTTGGCTCGATTTGAAGGCTCCTTTTAATACATCAACAGGCTTAAAGCCAGAAAGCGCAAACGCTGGATAAATGCCTGCAACCACCCCAACCAATACCACCAAAACAGCCATAAACCCAATTAACATAAGAGCATTATTGCCATTGATGGATATATCACTTTGGGCTAACGAATTAAGAAAAGGAATGGAAATGAACGCAAACAACACAGCAAGAACCAGAGCCGACAGGGCAGTTAACACCGATTCGCTTAAAAATTGCACTATTAATTGACCTTTGCTGCTACCTACTACCTTTCGCATTCCTACTTCGCGAGCTCTGTCCGTGCTTCGAGCGGTAGAAAGATTGAGGTAATTGACAATAGCGATCAACAGGATTAAAAATGCAATCGCCGCAAATATCACGACGGTATTTCGATCTCCCTTGTTTTGAACGGGATCAAAAATGATGTCTGTCGATCCCAAATGGACATCTAATAGGGGTTGTAAGGTGGATTCAAAATTTTCTGGAACTCCACTGTCACGGATGAAATTGGTTATCCGCTCATCCATTCCAACAATACTTGTTCCAGGGACTAGGCGAGCATACGTTGGCATTGCCACAGCATTCCAACTGTTGGTAAAGGTGGGACCTATGTTTCCCGGTGCTTGAGCAGCTTTTTCTTGTGACAACGAAGTAAGGATGGTTCCAAGTGCATCAAACGTCAAGTGAGTGTTCGCTGGTAAATCTTCGAGCACACCCGTAATGGTATATTCTACTCCGGCGCCATCTTGAATCATTTGGCCCATCGGGTCGTCGGATCCGAAAACAGTTTTTGCCAGAGATTCGGTCAAAATGAGACTAAACGGAACGGACAAGGCTGAACTGGGGTCACCTTGAATTAGTCTGAAGTCAAAAAAATCAAAAAAATTAGGATCAGCTTCCCTCAGTTCATTCGCAAAAACTGGGGTTTGGTCACCTCTTCGAAGTAAGGTTTGATTCCCATACGTTAATCGAGATGCGGCTTCAATTTCAGGAAATGCGTCCGCTAGATTGGCACCTAGTGCCGGCTGTGTAATCCCCACACGCTGGTTGTTAGTGCCCAACGCTTTATCTATAGTAAGTACGCGGTACACTTCGCTAGCTTTGGAGTGCATGCTCTCATACGATAGTTGCTCTTGTACAAATAACAAGATGAGCATGCAGGCAGACATGCCTATTGCAAGTCCAACGATATTTATGCTGGCGAAAACAGGCTGGCGTCGAAGATGTCGCCAGAAAATATTGAAGTGATTTTGAATCATGACAATTTAAGGCCGGAAATTTGGTAGGGGCTTAGGAAACGATGTGAAACTAGTCCATGAGACGAGTGCACCTTTAACAAACGCAACGCGGCCCTAATAATTGTATCAGGGCCGCGTCGTCGTCACGTGGACGGAGGAATTGATAACTTGTTGCTATCGGGCTGGGTAAACAGTGTAATTCCTGCTTTCCAGCATGCAAGTCACTGTGATGCGATCATTTCTTCGATTTCCGATGAATCTCCGTTCATTTCCCAGTTCATAAGAGAGACGGGAATCATGCCCACACCGTTGAAGTCGTCCATAAACTCATATAACGTAAAAGTCTCTTCGCGTTGCCTGGCATACTCTGCTAGTAATTTTTCAACTTCAATTTTGCCGATTACGTAACTTTCGCCATACGTCGGTTGACGCAGATAAAAATGTTGCTCTCCTTGAATAGTGCCGCCATCCCATGGTAGGTATCCTCTTGGCGTCCATTTACTAGCGAATTTGGCTGCCTCTTCGTGAGTCATTACTCCACCGTGTTGATACAAGCCACCTAGCGCCCTGGCAGCTCGTTGCGCCAGAAGAATCCAAACCAATTCACGAGCTTGAGGTTTGTCGTCCAATAGACCAGCGTGCATCATCATTTCTTCCATACCTGTCGCCATGCCCTCGGCACGGCCGTCAAAAATGTTGTACCACAACGGACTACGGCGAATAGGACTTGTATTGGGTTCATCTCGCATGCGCGCCAAATCAAACCAATGATTGCCGTGACTGCGCATGGGCAAGGCATCTCGATAAGTAACTTCGTCAAAGAAACTTCGGATACCATTGCTGACCGAAAAGCTACCCATTCGTTCTCTCAAAGCTAAATCCATATAGGCTTTCATGGGCATAATTTCTTCTTCTTCCATGAAAGACATGTACTGGTCAACTGCACTATTTAATTGCTGATTGTATTCCTCCAAATCTGTCATTTTTTCGAGGTCTGGAAGTCTTCGATTGCGGTTTTCTTCCAATCGAAGGGAGGCATGTGCT